>Ga0208179_1000640_pt1 | contig 21231 bp, 16 predicted proteins | sample Malvired_Geostar_FD_184238 | JGI IMG/M metagenome (GOLD analysis project Ga0208179, IMG submission 184238) | Marine viral communities from the Global Malaspina Expedition - Malaspina viral metaG DeepMed_Geostar (SPAdes) (version 2) | ecosystem: Environmental > Aquatic > Marine > Oceanic | place... | reverse complement strand
TCAAAGCACTGGTCGGGGTTCGAGCTCCATTAGTGGTGACGCCGCGACAACTCTGGAAACATTTACGAGGATTATGATATGGGTGATAGAGGCGGCGGAGATGCTGGTCGACAAACCAGGCAAGACGCGAGGAGCTTTAGAACCAAAGCGGGACAGGACCAATACACCGAGAGTAAAACTGGTGTAGCGATAGCTGAAGGGGCACACAATGCGTTGACAACACCCCGCAGTACGTTGGCTAACATAATGGGACTGTCAGATGCCTCCAGGCAGCGAAATCTTAATGCCGCAGTAACAGAGCGAGAAGAACCAGGTGGCGATGCCCACGAACTAAGGGCAGCCGAGGAAGCTGCAAAAAAAAGGGCAGCAGAAGAAGCAGCAGCGAAAGCGCTCGAGGACCGACTAAAGGCACTCGAGGCAGCCAACAAAACCAAGGACGTAGCGATAGCTGAAACAGTCGTATCGTCCTGTTTTGTCGATGGTGTGCTGGTTGAAACTCCAGAAGGGGAGAGAAACGTATCGACAATTAAGGTCGGTGATCTGGTTAGAACCAAACGCGGCGAGGGCATGGTTAAGGAAGTCCACCCCGCAGTTGCTGGTGGGCAGCGTCTGTATGGGTTTAATGATAAGGCGCCATTTGTTACCGAGGCCCACCCATTTATGACACAGGACGGGTGGAAACGTGTCGATGAGTTGGTAACAGGCGACACTCTGTATCGCAATGGTAAAGGCGATGTAGTTGTCGATACGATTACCATTCGAGACATTCCAGAAGATACGCCGGTGTACAACTTCCATGTCGGTGGTGGCAGCGAAACCTATTATGCAGATGGATACCTGGTGCATAACAAAACCTACCCCACAGACGAGGTGCCCGAAACAACCAAAACAACCGACTACACGAAGATGCTTACGGATATGCAAGCGGCATACGACAAGCAGCTATCAGACTTTCAAGCCACAATGGATGCCGCTACAAAGAACCAAGAGGATCAATTAACAGCGCTTACCGAAGCAATGGAGGAAAAGAAAAAGAAAGTCAGCGCTACGAAAAAGAAGAAAACCGGTCGCCTGTCGTTACTGTTCGGTTCAGAGCTTGGGGTAACAAACAAGCTACTCGGCGGCAGCTAACGCATGGCGCGATATTCCGTCCCGCGTGATCTTGGATCACCCGAGGATTTAATAAAGCGGTTCGATACTGCGAAGAAGGCCAGGCAGTCCTGGCTCACACATCTGCGTGAATGCTACAAGTACGCATTGCCACAGCGTGATACGCTGACAGCCTACACTGGCGGGCAGAAAAAGAACGCGGATATATACGATTCCACTGCCGTGGTCGGTGTGCAGAAGTTTGCCAGCCGACTCCAGGCAACCCTGGTTCCACCCTGGCGTCACTGGTCGAGTCTCGTACCAGGTTCAGAAATACCAGAGGACCAACATCCCGAGCTGCAAAAGAAGCTCGACATTATAACGAAGGTTATTTTCGACCACATCAACCACAGTAATTTCACAACCCAGGCGCATGAGGCATTCCTCGACCTGTCGGTATCGACGGGAGTAATGTCCTGTGAAATGAGTGAAGGCGCACAGTCATCGCTCGAGTTCCATGCCGCACCACTGGCTGAGATATTCCCCGAAGCTGGGCCCTGGGGCAGCATCGAGACAGTCTGGCGTGAGCATAAAGTGCCGGCCAGGCACATGGATAGGCTGTGGCCTGGTGCTGATATGTCGGAAAAGCTCAAGAAACGGGCCAGCGACAAACCAGAGGATAAGGTTTTACTGATAGAGGGCACTGTTTACAACCCGAAAACCTTAACCTGGTATCAGTGCGTCATCGAACGCAATGAAAAGCACATCATTTTCACCCAGGAATACGATGTATCGCCCTGGATTGTGTTTCGTGAGTACGTCGTGCCTGGTGAAACCCTGGGTCGCGGTCGAGTGATGCAAGTGCTGCCAGATGTAAAGACCTGCAACAAGGTGGTCGAGTACACACTGAAGAACGCAGCGCTTTCGATTGCCGGCGTTTATACCGCAGCAGACGATGGGGTCATCAATCCATACAGCATCCGCCTGACACCAGGCGCCATTATTCCGGTCGGCAGTAACGACGCCAGGAATCCGACACTGCGACCTCTGGAACGCTCCGGCGATGTCCAGATGTCTGCCCTGCTGCTGGATGATCTCCGAAAACGAATCAACAAGGCGCTTTATGCCGAACCATTCGGCGAGCTCGACCAGCCGGTGAAGTCAGCGACTGAAATGGCGCTGCGAAACCAGGAGCTGGTACAGGATTCGGGCAGCTCGTTTGGTCGACTGCAGACAGAATTCATTGAGAAAGTCATCAAGCGTGCCGTGTCAGTGCTGAAACGTGCCGGCAAGATTCCAGACATCACGGTAGATGGGCGCCAGGTTACGATAAAACACACCAGCCCCCTGGCTCGAGCCCAGGACCAGGACGAAATGGCAGCACTTGGTCAGTACCTGCAGACGATTGGGGCACTCGGGCCCGAGATTCTAGGTCTTGGGACCAAGCTCGAGGAGCTGCCGCAATGGGTCGGGACCAAGCTAGGCATCGAGGCCGACCTGTTGAGAACGAAGGCCGAGCGTGAGGATGTAGCTGAACAAGCTATACAGCAAATGCAGCAACAGGCAGAACCTCCAGCGCCGGTTGCATGATCGAATCGTTCACCGAGCTCACGGGCTGGGAATCGCTCGAGCTCCAACCGGCAACACTTACGCCGGACCAGATAGCAGAAGCTCGTCGCATAGCGACGACATTCCATGAGTGTTTCAGAACAGAAAGCGGGCAGTTCGTGCTCGATTACCTGATTAAATTAACCATCCTCCGTCCGACAGTTACTGCAAACTCGACACAATTCGAGGCTGGAATTCGAGAGGGTAAAGCAGACCTGGTTCGCATGATACTTGTCCAGATGGAAGTTGCTGAGAGCGAACCACAACCTTGAGGGTAATAACATGGCAGAAGAACAGGAAGTCCAGGCACCAACTGAAGCACCAGTAGAAGCGCCAAAGCTGGCCGATGAGGCTGTAGCGGATACGGGTCGATCCCTTTTATCGGAAACAGCGCCGGCAGAAGGTGAAGCCACGATCCCTGAGTGGTTCAAAGATGATAAATATAAATCGGTAGAGGACCAGGCAAAGGCTTATGGCGAGCTCGAGAAGCGGGCCGGTGCCTTCAGCGGTGCGCCGGATGACGATTACATGGTCCCGCAGGTGGATGGTCTGGATGATGGGGTCCTGGTAGATAACCCGATGGTTGCCTGGTTCAAACAGGTGGCGCGGGAGAAAAATCTCAACCAGGAAACATTCGAGGACTTTATTGGTGGGTATCTTCGCACCGAGCAAGAAATGATTGCCTACAGCCGGAACGCTGAAATGAATGCCCTGGGTGACAATCGAGCTGCCAGGCTGTCAGACCTGGGGGATTGGGGCCAGGCAAACCTCGACTCCGACCAGTGGGAGATATTCAAAGGGGTTGCATCGACAGCGGTTGGCGTCGATCTGCTCGAGACATTGATCGGGAAAACGAGAGAGGCAAAGCTCGCCCGCGATCCCAGCGCCCAGCCAGCAGGTGCTGCGAATACTGCAGAGGAATTACGGCAAATGCGTTACGCCACCAATGAAAATGGGCAGCTTCGCATGGCAGTCGAGCCGGATTACAAGCACCAGGTCGACAAGGCATACGCAGAACTATATGGCACTGCCCCGTAAATAGTTGAAATTCACAACTAGATAGATACAATCTCCTTACTTGCCGGCAAAAGCTGACACGGTGGATACCTCGAGAGGTCTTTCGAGCCCACGACAGTAACAGTTCGAGCTGGTAACTCCAGAAATGGATACCTCGGTCCTCCGAGCCCATGAACGGAGTCGGATCACACGGTACGAACACCGTGAGACTTCGGCCCGCTAGTGCGGATACCCGAATGTTGAAAGGCGCTTATCTTCGGATGAGCAATTTTGGACATTTAATGAGGACCAACTCATGTCTATCAATCTGTCTCCTGTTGCCCAGCAACAGTTTGACGATGATGTAAAGCACGCCTTTCAAACGTCTGGCTCGCTTCGCAACACCGTCACAGTGCGAAACGGCGTGGTCGGTGACATATACAAATTCCGTAAGATGGGAAAAGGCCTTGCTAATCAGAAGGCCACCCAGGCGGATGTGACACCGATGGACGTTTCACACTCTCTGATAAATTGCACGCTAGGCAACTGGAATGCACCAGAGTACACCGATATTTTCGACGCAGCCGAGGTCAACTTTGACGAGCAGCGAGAACTAGCGCAGACCGTAGCGGGTGCGTTGGGTCGTCGCCTCGACCAGTTGATTATCGACGCCCTGGCAGCCGAAGCCAGCCCCGCGGGCACCATTGTCCACGGTTCCGCTGGTATGACGGTCGCCAAAGTTGTCGAAGCATCGAAACATCTCAACGACAAAGGCGTGCCATCAGGCAATCGGCATTTTGCTGTTAATGCTGACGGTCTAGAGGACCTGTTGAATATCTCAGTTGTTACAAGCTCAGATTACAACAGCGTGAAAGCGCTCATGTCAGGTGAAATTAATACCTGGATGGGTTTTCAATGGCACATAATCGAATCAAGAACGGAAGGCGGACTGCCTGGGACAAGCACAATCGAAGGATTTGCCTGGCACGACAGTTCACTTGGCCTTGCTATCGGGATCGACATCAAAACCGAAGTTAATTACATCGCTCAGAAAACCTCATGGTTGGTGAACGGCGTGATGAAAGCGGGTGCGGTGTCGCGTGATGGCGATGGCATCGTTTCTTGTTCTTACCAGTAAGCGGGGGTAATCATGGCTTATGCAGCTAGTGGCTTATATCAAGTCGGCCCAGGTGGCAATGCTCCGAGGTTATGGATGTATTCAACCACTGACGCGATTGCGACGGTAAATACCTCCGGTTATTTCAACAGCGCAGCCGATCTTTTGCAGGTGCGTGACGTAATTATTGTGTGTGATACAAATGCACCCACAACGCATTTCGTCAACGTGCTTTCAAATGCGTCGAGCGTTGTTGATGTCTCGGACGGTACTGTCATCGTAGAAACCGATACGGACTAATCGGCATCTGCCGGTTAAAATGGTTCCTCGTTGTGGGGGACACAACCAGAGAGGGCAGAGGTCGCATCCGTGTGGCCCTGCCCTTTCGTTTTTGAATTAAAGAAATGGCAACAGACATCGATATGTGCTCGAATGCCTTGCTGATGATCGGGCACGGCACGATTGAGAGCTTTACGGAAGGGGGGGCTGGTGCTGAAGTGGCGGCCAATCTCTACAGTTCAACTTATGAGGCTCTATTAACTGTCCATCGTTGGCGTTTTGCAGCAGCAAAGTCGGAATTGTCCAGGCTGGTTGATACACCACTGAACGAATGGACTTATGCGTATTCATTGCCATCGGGTTATCTATTGGGAATCAAGACATATCCCGACATTGAATACGAAGTTTACGAGAACAAGCTCTATGCCAATGCTGCGACGGTGGCATTGGATTACATATTCAAACCGGCAGAGGAAAGACTGCCGGCGTATTTTATAAAAGCGCTCGAGTACGACCTGGCGAGCCAGTTCGCGGTTCCGGTAACGGGCAACAGATCACTCGGGGTTTTGTATAACGAGCGTTTCGAGGTACAACTGCGGAGGGCAAAATATACCGATTCACAATCTCGACCCGCTGATGGCATTACCGATGCGCCATTTATAGAGGTTCGTGATTAGTGCCTCGGGTTCGCACGCTGCAGACAGCATTTAACGCTGGGGTCCTTGATCCGCGGCTGGCTGCCCGCGTTGACATAAAGCAGTATTTCCAGGGCTGCGATACTGGCACCAATGTATTAGCACTGCCCCAGGGCGGGCTGAAGCGCCGACCAGGTATGGCATACGCCGCAACACTGGGCGCGGAAACTGTACTGTTCACCTTCTCATTCAACGTCGAACAAACTTATGTGATGGCATTTCAACTTAATGCTATTAAGGTATACATGGACGGGGTGCTCCAGGCGACAGTAACGACAACCTATACCTTGGCACAGGTTAAAGAGCTCAACATCACGCAGTCCGCCGATACCATGATAATCGTCCATGAGGACCATCAACCGGCAAAGCTGGTGCGGGGTGGTTCACATACCAGTTGGACTCTCTCGAACATCACGCTAACCAATATCCCGCAGTTTGATTTCGGATCAGGTGCCGTGGATGTGTGGAGTTCTGGCAAAGGCTGGCCGAAAACGGTTACGTTCTTCGAGCAGCGGCTATGGTTCGGCGCCTCGAAGTCCAGGCCACAGACGCTATGGGCATCACAGATTGCTGACTTTTTTAATTTCGATGTGGGTACAGGTCTGGATGACGAGGCGATAGACGTTACCCTGGACACCAACCAGATCAACGGTATCGTTTCATTGATGCCATCAAGGCATCTGCAGATATTCACTAAGGGTGGCGAGTTTTATATAACGGCAAGTCCGATCACTCCAGCGAATATCACAGTAAAAAACCAGACACGATTCGGCTCGAGCACAGTGCAGCCGGTCAACATAGATGGCGCGACGTTGTTTCTCGATTACGCTGCGAGCTCGATACGCGAATTTATATTCAGTTGGGAGGAAGAAGCATATACCTCGAACAGTTCGACATTACTTGCCTCGCACCTCATCACGACGCCGGTGGATATGGCCGCCAGGCGTGGTACTGCGTTAGAGGATGCGAACTATGTGTATGTAGTTAATTCGGATGGCACGATGGCAGTGTTTAATACATTGCGGGCCCAGGAAGTTGCCGGCTGGACCAAATGGGAAACCAATGGAACGATCCAGGCAATTACTATCGAGAACACCGAAGTCTGGTTTGCTGTTAAGAGAACGATTAACAGCGCAGTGGTTTATTACCTGGAGAAAGCAGACGTCGATACTTATACCGATGGAAACAAATTTCAGACTCTGGGCTCGGCGAGTACCAGCGTCACAGGCCTGGCGCATCTGAATGGACAAGTATGTCGAGTGCGGGCAGATGGCGCCATCATGGATGATGCAACTCCATCGAGTGGTGGGATAACACTTGCCAGGGCTGGCACTATCATCGAGGTCGGGATTGATTACGATGTCACTATTGTAACCATGCCGATCTCATCGCAGTTTGCCGATGGCAATATCCTGACAAATTACAAGCGGGTGGTTCGTGTGGTCGCAGATATGTACCAATCGCTGGGGGTTTATGTGAATGGGACGCTATTGGCTGATCGCACATTCGGAACATCAGTATTAGGTTCGACGCCCGATGCGTTTACAGGATTGAGGGAGCTTCACATTCTTGGCTGGAGTAGATTGGCCCAGGTCACAATCACACAAACGGACCCGCAACCGTTCACATTGCTCGGTCTAGTAATCGAGGTAGAGGCTTAATTATGGTCGCCTGGTCAGCAATATTCTCAGTCGGTAGTGCCTTAATGCAAGCAAGGGCGGGCAGCAAGGCAAAGCAGGGCGCTTATCAAGTCGCGGACCGGATAGAGAAGTCCGGCGAAAAACAAGCGGGACTGTTGGATACCTTTGCGGACCGGCAAGACAAATACGCCGGCAGGTTCGACATATATTCGCAAGACGCCGAGGCGGCAATAACACAGAACGCAGAGAATCGATATAAATATGCAACAGCGTCAGCGGACCTCGAGGAAAAAGAAATACCGCTATTGATGCTGTCGATCAATCGCCAGGTCGAGGATGAGGAACGGGCTGGCAAAGATCGTGGAATAAGTCGATTACGGAGATTAAATAGCGCCTTAGCTAGTCAGGTTGCACTACGCACTGCCCAGGGCATACAGGCATACGACGGTAGCCCGCTGGCTATGATGGGTGCGGACATCGCGCAGTTCGATTATGACGACACCAGGGACAAGGCCGATACAGCCAGGAAGATTGTCGACCTCGAATTCTTTGGTGCAGAACGGGTCAAGCTCATGTCGAGTCGGGTTTCGTTATTGCGATTCGGCGCGACAACGGAATATACCGCTGGGCTTAACCAAGCAAAAATGACCGCAGAGAAAATTGCCCTGGATGCCGAAAGCATCCGCATGGCCGCAGAAGGTACGCGAATGAGTGCAGAATCAAAACGAGAGGCGACATCGCTCGAGGCCGAGGCGATGCGTATATCGGGTGGACAAGCAAAGACTGCGAGCTATATCAACGCTGCGAATACGCTCATCAGTTCCGCGTATCGTTATCAGCAGTTAGGTGGCTAACATGGCAAACGGTGCAAAACGATACCAGGCCGATCCAGCACGACAGGGATCACGGGGCATTGATCCTTTCAGTTATGCCAAGGGCGTAGGAGTACCTGCAGCTCCAACAGTACCCATGCCGCCGGCACCAGGAGGTCGGCCACCAGGCCCGCCGACGATGTATGAACCAAGAGTCACGCCTGGCGAGGCGCGAATGAAAGGTGCAGTCGACCAGGGTAAACAGCTTTCTCAAATACTCGGTGATTGGTCCGACCGAATGTATAAAAAGGAAGAATACGAAACCAAAAAGTCTGGTTATGAAACCGGTCTGTCTTATGGGCAGCAGTTGCCAGAAGGTTCTGAGTTCAAGTTACGGGGTGGGACGACCGTATATGACGAGGCATTCAATAAAGGCGCCCGCATCGCATACCAGGCAGAGGTTCAGCTCGATATGCGCGAGAATTTGATGAAATACGAGCTCGAGCATCCAGAGGATGTTTCGCTATTCGATATAAAAGCAAAGAGTTATAGAGAGACAGCACTCTCATCAATCCAGGACCCCGAAACCCTGGCATTCGCAACTCAGAAGATGAACGAGTACCTGCTCGAGCATAGAGGTCGAATACTAAAAGCAGAGTATAAAAATAAAAAAGAATGGGAGCTAGATCAATACGGGCAGAGGATTGAAGCAGAGCAGAATGATATAGCTATCGCAATAGATGAGGGTAATTGGCCGCTTGTCGCTAATCGTGTGGTTGGCTTGCACAAGGTCCTCGAGGACGGCGTTGACAGTCACCTGATAGACCAAACCCAAGCAGCGAAGCTCGCTCGAGCTGCCCGCGAGGATACGATTATTGCTATTGCGAAAGAACAATATGAGCAAGAACTAATCAATGGCACTGGCGATCTGGCGTATGAGCTATTTGAAAAAAATCTCTCCCACACTGTTATTAGAAATAACATAACAGGTGAGCTGAGACTTATACGAAACGATGAGGCATGGACATACCTTGACTATCAAGGAGATGATAAAGGCCAAGATTGGGCGATATGGGAAGAAGGTCGATCTGCTGGCATGGGTCTTGAAGATGCCGGCGGAAGCACATCGCTGGACCCCGAGCTGCACGAACGAATCAGGAAAGAGCTCTGGTCGATGCGGTCCCGTGATGCAACACTGAATGCTAAAGATACAAAGGCCGCTGCCACAGCACTGGCGCTGCAGAAAAAGGAAGTCGGTTTCGCAGTCGACTCCGCTGTTAAGTCGCTCGATTATGGTGAAGTTCCGGACAACCTCGATAAGATAGATGAACAGATAAAGCTGTTAAGTGAAGCCGATCCAGTGTTTGCCAGGGGTCAGGAGTTCAAGCTCACAAAAGCTAGATGGGGGATGCCGTTCGTAAGTGCATTCAAGAACTTGCATCTAACCGGTAGCGGATCACAGCGCGAGATATTGAATCAGCTCCAGGACGTCGAAGCGGGACTGCCGGAAGGACATCCGTGGGCAGAGGTATTCGGCGCTGTTAATGCAGATTGGCAGATCGAATTGCGGACAAAGCTGGAAAAAATACACAACGATACCGTGTCGGCAATAAACAGCGGTAACGGACTCGAGCGAGCAGTTAAGGATGGGGTGCCTGGCGTCGAGATTGCCCAGCTAACAGGCGGCACACCACAAGACTTTATGGACTTACTGGCGTCGAGAAAAGAGTCAGCGGCAATCGCAGCGCAACATTACGGGGTTCACTCGAGCAAAATCCCACCATTCTCACCCAATGAAATCGCAGACATTAAAACACAATGGGATGAGGTGCTGTCACCTGACCAAAAGCTGCAATTAGTCTATGGAATTGTTGGCGGATTAGATGAGGATGCAGGTTCGTTTCTCAGGCTATTAGATAAAAAGTCAGACAGCAGTTGGGGGTTCGCCGGTGCGTTATTACAGGAAACTACCGATACCAACGGGACAGGTGCAGCCACAGCGATGGACCTCATAAGAGGCGCTGATATGCCGAAAGAGATCGTCGACTCGTTAATGCCAAGTAACGCCGTATTCAACCGAGAAGTTGCACTATTGATGGGGGATGCCTTCGAGCACGTTCCTGATGTTGCAGAAGATGTATTCAAGGCGGCCAGGCATTTGTATCAATGGCGATCGTTTGTTGAAAAAGATTATGACGGGGCAGCGAATAATCTAATCAATGAGGAGCGAATGAATGAAGTAATGAGCGATCTTACTGGTGGCATCGTGCAGATGAGGTGGACAGGTTCTGCATTCGGTAGGGATGAACAGTACAACATAATTGTGCCTAAACGCGGCATGGATGGGGATGATGTCGAGAAGTGGCTGCAGAGTATTACAGGCGAGGAGATCATCGCCCAGGGCGGCACATTAGAATTTGATCCTGATGGTGGTGTGCTCACTCCACCTAACCTGGTTGCAGAATTACTACGGGACGGGAAAATGAAACTGGTCCCTATATTTGACGGTCCAGGGCAGCCAGTTGAGTATTATTTACAGTGGCATAACCAGGGGTATGTTTCAGCTCCTGATGGCACTCCGTTCAAACTTGAATATAACCCTGGACGTATTGGCGTTACAAAAGCGCTTACTAAAAAAAAGGGCAATATGAATCCAGAAAACCTCGAGGCAGCAGTGCTGGATCAGATTGAGCGTAATGAAGCGCTACAAAAAGAGCTCGACGATTCTGGTACAGGCATCACGGCAGAAGATTTATATGTTCCTGATCCGGCACTCTTGACGGACGAACAAACAAAGGAACTGGAGAAGCAGTCGCTGCAGGTTGACGATCTGAGTGTAGACCAGCAGGGCGCTTACCATTATTTAATTCGCCAGGGCGCGAGTCACGATCAAGCTATGGAAGGAGCTTTAACAGGGACGACTAATTTCACAACCCTTAAACGAAAGGGCACGAAATACCCACCCTATCCTGGCGACACCGACGATACCCCTGAGTGGGACCCGAATAGCGAATAATGGGTATCTTCACTAACGATTATGAAAAGGTCGGGCAGCAGGTAGGTTCCAGACTTATCCAGACCCAAGACATGGCGCCGCAGACCTGGGGCGCTGTATTCAGCTCATCTTACGATGTTCACAAGGGTGAGGACGTTACCTTTGGCGTTGCAAAGCTGAAGCAGAACGAAGTATTCAAAAACCTGGACCTCTTAAAAGAATATGACCCACGATTAGACCCGTTTAATTTTGTACAGGATTACGCGACAGCCGGTGGTCCTTATGGTCCTAGCGCGAGTGGAATCACTGCTGCAACTGGCTACTACCAGAGACACTTCGAGGAGCTCCAGGAGCTCGCAAAATCTCACAACATTAAAATAGAAAGCTGGGATGAGATCGAGGCTCGAGTCAACCAGAACACCAAAGCACTGCGGGATAAAGCGCACCGCATTTCACTTGGCGCAACCCCACAGGATAGGGTGTGGGCGGAAATGGCTGGATTCGGAGCTGCACTGATACACGATCCAATAATAATATCGACATTATCATTAGGTGGTTGGTCCAGGCAGGGGGCATCATTCCTCGCCAAATTATCTAAAGCAATGTGGACTGAGGCTGCAGTCCTCGGGAGTATCGAAGCAGCGGTCATACAGCCGCAGATATGGATGCAGAAAAAGGACATCGGCAGCCCGTACACTGTCCTCGATGCAGCCAAGGTGACGCTAATGGTTGCTGCCGGCGGCGGCGTATTCCGCGGTGCTGTGGAAACTATCGGCAGAGGTATTGGCGCAGGTTCTCGAGCGTATTCCCTGATACGGAATAAAAAAACCAAAAGGCAAATTGTTTTATCGCTACGGGAAGAAGCTGCACGACTCGAAGATCACGGGACGGTCGATGCCAGGACTGAGGCATACGTTTATCACCAGCTCGCGGATGCTGTCGAAACAACGCCACCAGGCAAACCAATAGACATCCACACGGAACAGGTCGGCCAGGAGCAGATACATTTCTCAAAGCTGGACGATGCAGCAGAGTCGGTTAATGAGGGCAAGGTTTTTGATGGGGACCCATCACCAGGCAATGCTACCTCTAGGGTTACCACTGTCGCAGATCGGTCGGCGACAGATACTGTACTGCTTGATCCGCGCAGTATCGAAACAGATGCCAAAACATTCCAGTATAAGGCCGATACAGATTCCAGTGGTGTCAGCTCAAAGTTGAGGGGGGTTACTGAGTGGGACCCTGATCTCGCGTCTATCTCATACGTTTATGAAACACTCACTGGAAAACGCTTTATCGTTGACGGGCACCAGCGCCTGGGGCTGGCAAAACGTCTACTCGATGCCGGTGGTGATCCCAACACGATAAAGATAAGAGCGCTCGTTTTCAGAGAGGCGGACGGCATTACCGTTGCAGATATTCGACAGAAGGCCGCCATTAAAAATATTGTAGAACAGACAGGCACTGCCCTGGACGCAGCCAAAGTTCTGCGAGGTATGGATGGGACCGACTTGTCTGATATGCCTTTTATGCCAAAGGACAATGCACTTGCCAGGGACGCTGCAGGGTTAGCTCGATTAGATGACGATGCCTTTGCTTACACTGCAAACGTACTGAACAAAAACCAGTACAGTGCCGCGGCATTAGTTGGGCAGCTCATAGAGAAAGGACCAGAACAGGTTGCCGCTATTCGCGCATTGATAGAAGCTAATCCGTCAACTCTGGCCCAGGCCAGGTTTATTATCGATCAGATTAAAGAGGCTGGCTTTACTAAAACCGAAACGATGGATTTATTTGGTGGGCAGACCATTAGCGAATCCTTATTCAAGGAGCGGGCCCAGGTCCTGGAAAATGCCCTGCGGACATTAAAGAAGGATAAGGCTACGTTTAACACTCTAATCCAGCGGGAGTCAGATATAACTGGAGCTGGTAACGTACTAGAGCGAGAGTCGAATCTCGCAAGGTTGGGAGAAGATGAGCAAGCAATACAAATCATTAGCCGGCACGCAAACACAAGAGGACCAGTTTCAGATGCCCTCAACGACGCAGCCAGACGACTCAAAGCAGGGGAAAGTCTCAGCTCTGTCAGCAGGGATTTTCTCGACACCTTTGGACGGGAGGCAACTGGCGAACATCGCGGATGGGGTGGCGCACGCGATCCTCAACGAGAGATACCGACACGGGCAGATGACGTAAAGGGTCCCGAGCTCGGTCGTCCTGTTCACCTGGATGATTTACCTGCAACTGACCGAGCGAGAGTTGAGACAGAGTTTCGCGGATCACAACAGGCTAAGATTAAAACACTCGCCGGACTTATTGGTAAAGATGGAAAGCTGGCAAAACGGCACCAGAACGAACTCGAGTCTATCGGTGAGTTGGTTGCCAAGGAAACCGGAGCAGAACACGTTAGGCCGCCGGCTCGAGGAGAGCTGGAGGGTAAAGTTGTCCACGACGCTGCGGGCGATACCATCCACTACAAGGATACGCCGCAGATCGAGCGTAAGGTAAAAGATAAATACAACGGTCGCTATTGGCAGATCACAGATGTTACCCGCACATCATTTATTGTCGATACACCAGCACAGGCAGAGGCAGTTATCCAGGCGTTAGGCAAACGGCTGCGGTCCCTGGATGAAGGGTGGCATTTGCACGCGGACCAGGGCTATATGGATCGCAAGGTCCTGGTTCGATACAACGACGGACTAATCGGAGAGGTTCAGATTATCGGTCGTGAAATGTGGTCGGCCAAATTTCAGAAAGGCGGGCACGCTGCCTATTACAAATGGCGACAAACACACTTCCACGACCCTGATGGATATTTAGTTATAAAGGATCAGGAAGCGTTCGATGCTCTGAATAAAGAAATGGTCGATCTTTACGAAGGGGCAAACCAGGGCTCGAATACTGAATTCCAATCACTGTTCGATAGTCTGCGGGCTTCATCAAAGACGTCGAGCACATTGACAGTGCGCCAGGGGTCGCCAGGCTCGACGCTTGACCAGGCTGCGAGATTGCCAGATTCTGGATCGCGAACCACAACGACGGGCATACCGTCCCAGGAAAGTCGCTCGACTACATTGTCGGAGGGGGGTGAAAGGGCTGTCGGCATCGATGAAAGTATACCAGAGGAGGCCCTGGAGAAACAGATTGCAGATGATTGGGCCCGTGTTCGTGCAGATATTCCAGAAGCTGAACATCTGCGATACCTGTTTGCTAAGGATTGGCCGATGAAAACATCTGAGGTTAAGATTCTGCGGGATATTGTGGCAGAAAACCCCGACATTGAAATACCCCGAGAGTTACGTTTCGATGCTGATGGTGAAATCCAGGTCGAGAGGCAAACACTCAGGGAACTGATAGACGATATGGATGAAAGGGCGGCCAAGACCAAACACTTAATTGACTGCTATACAGGATAACCGTGGCTAATCTACGAAATTGCATAGAAAAAGCGGCTGCAGCCGGACGTATTACCAGAGCTGAAGCTACCGAGATCGGGGCACAACTCGACGACCTCGAGGGGCAGATCATTCTGCGAAACGAATACTCGCCGGAAGCTGCCCGCACGATTGCTGAACAAGCAGTCCTGGATTCCAGGCTGCGGAAAGTAGCGCTCGACCGGAGACAGGCAACGCTCCAGGCAGTGATATTGCATCGTTCAATTCAACACGTTCAAGGGCATGAGCGAGGAATGGCAGCAGGGATTATGTCGTTACTTACGAAAGACCCCTCGAGAGCTGGATTCTCAAACATTGAATACCGAGCTAATTCAGTCCTGGGAGCATTGCATAGCAAGTTCGCCAAAGGGCTCGCCGCATTACGCACCAAGAACCTCGGGCTGTCACAGGATTCCGAGCTCGCAAGGGATATGGTGCGCGAGCTGTTCGGGACGAATACAGGGAGAACTGAAGCGAAACAGATCGCAACACTCTGGAGCGATACAGCCAACTACGCCAGGGAGCGGTTCAATGCAGCAGGTGGCGCTATTCCAAAGCTCGAGCGTGGTTTAGGTTGGGGACTACCGCAGTATCACGATCCGGTGCGGGTGGGTAGGGTCCCAAAACAGGAATGGATAGACACGATAACACCGCTCCTGGACCGTGAGCACATTATCAATGAGGTCGGGATGCCTCTAAACGATCTGGAATTCCGACTAATGCTCGACCACGCATACGACGCGATTCGCACGAATGGTGCAGTCGATTTAATGCCTGGTCAGGTGGGGAGAAGTAAGCTCGCCAACCGACGCCAGGATCACAGGGTCCTTGCATTCAAGGATGCTGACGCCTGGTTGACATACTCGGATAAGTTCGGGCACATGGATATTTACACCACGATGACTGACCATCTGAACAGTATGGCAAATGATATTTCCAAGCTGGAAATCATGGGCCCGAATCCAGAACAGACATTTCGACACTTGCGTGACCTGGCTGTAAAAAAAGGCGAGCTCCTAAACTTCAAAGACAGGGCGATGATTGATTCGGTCTGGAATGTTGTGAGTGGTAAGGCTAATGCTGTCGAGAGTGTCGGGTTTGCAGATGCGTCTGCTGCACTTCGACACTACCTGGTTGCAGCCCAACTTGGTGGCGCCTTCTTGAGTTCGCTGGCCGATCTGGCGTTTCTTCGGCAGACCTCCAGGTTTAATGGTTTACCTGCTATGAAGGTATATGCACGGCAGTTATCGCTAATGAACCCAGCCAACGCAGCGGATCGAGAGGCAGCGGTGCAAATGGGATTGACTGCTCAAGCCTGGGTGAATCGTGCCCTGGCGGCCAATCGTTTCGTTGAAATCACTGGTGCTGGATTCTCTGCAAAGGTAGCCGATTTCACAATGCGGGCCTCGTTACTATCGCCCTGGACAGATGCCGGACGCAAAGCGTTTGGCATGGAATTTATGGGGTTCATTGCTAAAAATGCGGCGCGGAACTTTGACGAGCTGCCGATTAAATTGAAGTCAGGACTCAGCAGCTACGGCATTACTCGAGAGGATTGGAATGTGCTGCGGATGACGGAGCTCATGGATCACGATGGTGCTAAGTTCTTTAGTGTTGAAAATATGATGAATCGCACCGACCTCGAGGAAGGGGTCCGCACAAATCTTGCGTCAAAAGTCCAGGAAATGGTGCTGTCCGAGACAGATTTCGCAGTACCTATGCCAGACGCCAGGGCTCGAGCGTTTACAACTGGCGGGCAAAAGCGAGGCACACTTATTGGTGAGCTCATTCGGGACGTTGGATTATTTAAGTCGTTTCCAATTACGATTTTGACGACGCACCTGTTGCGTGGCGCCAGGATGAGCGGTTTAGCGAATAAAGTGTCCTACCTGGGGCAGCTAACAATAGCAACCACAGTTCTGGGCGCTGTTGCGATGCACTCGAAAGATATAACCAGGGGGCGTGATCCACGGAAAATGGACAGCGCAGCGTTCTGGACCGCAGCTTTTATACAAGGGGGTGGCGCCGGCATCTTTGGCGACTTCATTTATTCCGGCATCGGTGGGGAAAGTCGTTTCGGCAAAGGCATGACAGAAACGGCAGCGGGACCCGTATTCAGCTTTACTGATGACCTGGTGCGATTACTTGGTGGCAATGCACACCAGTTAATGACGGGTAAGGATGCAAATATCCCCGCTGATGTGGTTCAGTTTATGCGTCGGTATATGCCTGGGGGATCACTTTGGTATACCCGCCTGGCATGGGAGCGTGGCGTTATCGATCAATTAGCGAAACTAGCCGATCCAAATGCTAATAAACGATTTGGTCGTATGGTTCGCAAAAGAAGCACAGAATATGACCAGGATTATTGGTGGAGGCCAGGGCGAACAGCTCCCGCACGACTTCCGACTACCCAATAATATACAATTCGCAACGATTAAGAGACTAATTTATGGCAACCCTTCTAGTAAACGACGTCACTCCTAGAGTGCAATACACTGCGTCAGGCAGTCAGACCGTATTCGCTTATGGGTTCCCGATCTTCGTGGATTCGGACCTAAAGGTTTATATCGGTAGCACTCTCAAGACCTTAACCACCCATTACACGGTTTCCGGCGCGGGAACCACTGCCGGCGGCAACGTCACCCTGGGAACTGGTGCCAGTGCCGGCGACATCGTAACGATTTACAGGGATTTACCAGTATCCAGGACCTCTGACTATCAGACCGGTGGCGATCTCCTGGCGGAAACTCTGAACGACGATCTGGATAAGGTCGTGATGATGGCGCAGCAGAATGAACGCGATCTAAATAACAGGACCCTGAGATTCGGGCAGTTCACCACGGGTATACCGCTGGCAGAATTCACTGAATCCGCAACAGATCGGGCTAATAAGGTACTAGGATTTGACGCTTCTGGGGACCCGAATATCACCCAGGAGCTGGGTACGTTCCAGGGAAATTGGGGAGCGAGTACCGGATATGTGATCCGTGATCTGGTTAAAGATACCTCGAACGGAAACATCTACATCTGCTTAACCGCTCATACCTCGAGCGGAGCGCAACCAATCTCAAGTAATACGGATGCTGCTAAATGGGCGCTAATTGTTGATGCCGCATCAGCGACCTCGAGCGCATCAGCGGCAGCGACCAGCGCCACTGCAGCGGCGACCAGCGCCACGGCATCTGCCGCAAGTGCCACGACTGCCACGACCCAGGCGGGAACTAGCACGACTCAAGCCGGAATATCGACGACCCAGGCCACCGCTAGTGCCGCATCAGCATCAGCAGCGAGTACAAGTCAGAGTGCTGCTGCGACATCTGCAACTGCGGCTGCTGCGTCCTATGACTCATTCGATGATCGCTACCTTGGCACCAAGTCCAGCGATCCAACCGTAGATAATGATGGTGCCACTTTACTGGACGGTGCGCTCTACTGGAACACAAGCACAAACGTATTTATGGTGTACGACCTTGGCGGCACTGCCTGGAACAGAACGATACCGACATCGGCTGACCAGACCAAAATAAACACAGTCAGCGGGATCGCGGCAAACGTAACGTCAGTCGCTAACATAGCGAGTGATGTGACGGCAGTTGCGGCGGACGCATCCGACATCGGTGTCGTAGCAGCAGATGGGTCGGACATTGGCCTGGTAGCCGGCTCGATTGCCAACGTGAATCTTACAGGTGGCTCGATTGCAAATGTGAATCTTACAGGCGGCTCGATCACGAACGTCAATAATGTTGGTGGCTCGATTGCCAACGTGAACACAGTGGGAGCGGCGATTGCTGACGTTAATCGATACGCCGCGGAGTACACGATTTCGGGGTCCGCACCAGGTTCACCGTCTGCCGGCGACCTTTGGTACGACTCTGGAAATACGATTCTGAAATACTACACGGGCAGCGCCTGGACAGGCATCGCGCCAGGTGTAACAACTGAGGTCGACCCAAACGCGGCTGCCCTCGCTCTAGCACTAGGATAAATCATGGCAAACACTTTCAAATTAAAGACAGACACTGGAGTAGGCACCAGCCTCGCCACGACCTACACTGTGCCAGGCTCAACCACAACCATTGTAATTGGCTGCACCCTGGCGAACATACACGCATCGGCAAACGTCAACTGCGATGTGCAGATCGTGACTGCAGCGAGCTCGGGCGAGAACGGTGACGATGTTTACGTCATCAAGAACGTACCGGTCCCATACGCGAGTGCGCTTGAGATCATCGAGGGCAAGATCGTTCTGGAAACAGGTGATGTTGTTAGGGTCAGATCGGACACGGCATCATCTATCGATGTTGCCTTGAGTGTGCTGGAGCAGACGTAATGGCTTACAAGGGTAGAGTTAGACCAACCATCGCACTGACAGCGGCAGACATTGCCGCTGATGCGGTTGGCAGTTCGGAGATTGCAGATGATGCTGTTACCGCTGATAAATTAGCCAACTCAATAAATACTGAGATTGCAGCCAACACCGCTAAAGTAACAAACGCCACACATACCGGAGATGTTACCGGAGCAACGGCTCTTACTATCGCTACTGATGCAGTGGACATTGCAATGCTTAGTGCAACAGGTACGGCCTCTTCAAGTACCTTTTTAAGAGGCGATAATGCGTGGGCTGCTGCTGGTGGAGACAATACTCCAGCGTTTCAAGCGTATATAAGTGGGAACGTATCTATAACAAATGATACTGGAACAAAAATTACGTTTGATACGGAAGATTTTGATACCGACGGTGCTTACGATAACTCAACTAATTACCGCTTTACAGTTCCTACAGATAAGGGTGGAAAATATTTTTTCTCTGCCCATACCATCATTGGGGCGACTGCTTCCTCTAAGTTTAATTACGGGTATCAATACATTCACCTAAATGGTTCGGGAGTTGCTTGGTCAGCGGTGGAACTTAGGGCTAATCCCGGTGAATACATCACTCTACCTAGCACCGTTATTTTGACTTTAGTGCCTACAGATTATGTTGAAGTATTTTGCTGGACATTTACTACAGATGCTTCTGCTGGTAGATCGTTAGCACATCTTAGGGGGTCTAGGTTTACTGGATTTAAAATGATAGGACTATAATTATGATTACATCAAATGGGTTGCAACAGTTAGGGTTTAAGTCTCTTAATATGCACGAAGACGGAGACTTCCGGTTACAAGATAATGGCGATGGGCAAGGAACTTTCATTGCTGAATGGAAGAGCGCACAACCGCAACCATCTGTTGCAGACATAGAGGCTGCTGACGCCGAATGGACAGCAAACTTTAACGCACAAGCATACGCCCGTAACAGAGCAACAGCATACGCATCCACTGGCGACCAACTAGACATGCAATACTGGGATAGCGTGAACGGCACAACGACATGGAAAGATCATGTCGCGTCCATAAAAAATAAATTCCCGAAGGGTTAAGACATGGCAATTACAATTGTATCCACCTCGATGAAGACTGCGCCGACCTCGGCAGAGGTAACGGCTCATGCTCCAAGCACTGCTGGCTTAGAAGATGACATTGCACTGTTAGGTTTTCGCGTAGCCTCAAACGGATCTCTAGCCAAGTACAATCTAGTTGACCAGACAGTAGATGATTTTCAAGATGCAAGTGGTGTGGATGCGGGTTCATCTACAAATGAGTCGAGGGATTCATCTGGAAAATACTATGTTGGGGAAACTACTATAACGCCTACTGCAACTGGTGGAACTGTAACAACATCTGGCGATTATACATACCATGCTTTTACTTCTACAGGCAGTACCAATTATGTTAATGATACAACTCAGGATGTTGAGTATGTAATTGTTGCTGGTGGTGGTGGTGGTGGATGGGAAAACTATTCTTCTGGGCTTGGTGGAGGAGGAGGGGCTGGTGGAGTACGGCATGCCACTGGTTATTCTATTCCAGCGGGAACATATGCTGTTGTAGTTGGGACTGGGGGGGCGGCTGGTGGTGCCGGTAATCCCGGTGCTAGTGGGGTAGCCTCATCTCTTGCTTATGGTTCTATTAGTGCCGCCGGAGGTGGTGGTGGCGGTGGAGGCGCGACTCAAAACGCTGGCAGTTCTGGTGGGTCAGGTGGCGGCGGTGGTCATGGTGGTGGGGGTGCAGGTAATACCCCATCAACAAGCCCAGTTCAGGGTTATGGCGGTGCTGGTGGTACTGCTTCTGGATCAAGTTCATATGGCGGTGGCGGTGGCGGTGCTGGAAGTGCGGCTGGTGCTGTTGATAATTGGGACCCCGGTGTAGGCGTATTATTTTCTAATTTTACTGCTTGGGGAACAGACTCAAGTAATGTTGATTCTACTGGTAGTAATGGTGGTTGGTTTGGCGGAGGTGGTGCTGGTGGTGACTACAACGCATCATCATATGAACCCGGAGGAAAAGGAGGTGGTGGCAATGGTAAGGTATATAACACCAGTGGCACCGGACAAGCAGGTCACCCAAATACAGGCGGTGGAGGTGGCAATGGACAGAATGGTTCTGGCACTCAAGCCGGTGGAGTCGGTGGAACAGGAATTGTTCTTCTAAGGCGTTTAACTAGTTCTATTTCTGAG
>Ga0208179_1000637_pt1 | contig 21250 bp, 28 predicted proteins | sample Malvired_Geostar_FD_184238 | JGI IMG/M metagenome (GOLD analysis project Ga0208179, IMG submission 184238) | Marine viral communities from the Global Malaspina Expedition - Malaspina viral metaG DeepMed_Geostar (SPAdes) (version 2) | ecosystem: Environmental > Aquatic > Marine > Oceanic | place... | reverse complement strand
TTTCTCCTTCTAGATTGTTGTACCATCTTCCGCTTGTTCTTAAGGTGGCTCTTGATCTTGTTCCGATCCTTTCTAGGGTGGGCGGAGGTTTTAGATGTCTGCCTGTCGTGGGCGTCCTGTTTCTGTATCATTGTCCACTTGTCTTTTAGCCGATCTAAGAGATTCATGCTGTCACCTCTACCACCCTGTAGTCTGTGGTCAGTAGCCATCTCCTGTGTAGGTCTATGGCGTACTCCTCTGCCTCTTTACGGGTGTCAAATTTTAAGGCGTTGGAACACCACTCACCATCAACTCTCACTTCTGCTTTATACTTCATGCTGTCACTCCTTAAATTTATTTGGACTCATAATAACCCCATTTTCCATTCAATGAAAAATCTGTCTCTTTCAATTTGTTTCTGGAAGGATTATTCATTAAATATCTCCCAGTCTCAACTGGATTTACATCAGGTGCTGTATAAAAGGTAATATGTAATGGAGTATCACTATTATGCTGATTGGTTATAAGTCCAGTAGCAGGATATGAAGTACCTCCCCAAATTGGTCGCTCCCAATCATAATAAACTCTATCAATCTTGGCAACACCAAATCTATCATTCATTAAGATACCTGTTATCTTTACCCACTGCTTATCACCCTCTTCCACACCATGTGGAAGTCTGGGCCCATCTTTTGGATTAAAATCATAGGTCATATGTAGACCTGAGTCAAAGAAAATTCCGGAATATATTTTCATTTTCTAGTCCTTTTCATTTCCTTTTTTACGAGGTGGTTCGGGTAAAGTTCCCGACTATTTTTTATGCTCCTTCTGTTAGACAATCTCTTAGCCATATTGCCCAATCATTTTTAGTGATGTCTTTTTTTGCTCCGTCAAACCAATCAAGGAACCAATACTCAATCGTCCCGTCCTCAAAAAAGCGGATTTCATCGCTCGGGCCACCCCAACTTAACTGATATCTATAATATTCTTTCTCTTGATTGTCGAAGGTGTGCGCCTCTACCAAATCAAAGCAGAGTCCATAGTCAAAGAAACTGCCTAACTCTTCACTCACTGCCTCACCTAAGTCCTCACAACCCATAAAAAGCAAGAAGTCTTCTTCTCGTCCTTTTAGGTGGCTGTCTATCCGACTCTTACAGGTTGGGTCTTTTTCTATTGTGTTCACTTTAGTTTCTCCTGTTTTAGTTTCATGTCCAAGACCCCGACTGAAGGCTCGTCAGTTGGACTGTATGTTGTATGTTGCTACTTGGACTGTGGTTCTATTGTTCATGTTGACCCCGTTAGAAAGCGTCAGAGTCTTTTCATTGATCTTAACCGCTCCACGTTTCTTCTTTTTGGGGAGAGTCGATGTTCTTCTCTCCACGTTGCCAAGCTGAACTTGTTCCTTGTAGTCGATGTTAGGATAGTTCGTGTAGTCTCCGTTGTGTCGAGAGATTTCTACCTTGACGTCATTATAGTCGTCATAGGTGAAGATGTTTACTGAATCACCATTCGGGAGTTCAATAAAAAGAGAGTTCCCTTGTTCGATCGTATCCGTTTTTACACTCATCTTTTTCTCCTTTGCTTTTTGTTTGATGTGCGACATATATGAATATGTAACGACAAGAGTTTCAAATAAGTTCCCACCTTTGTTTTGTCGAGGAAATATGGCATTTGTTACGCATTTGTTAGAGGCTGTTTTGGTTTGGATAACATTTAAAAAATAAGATAAAGATGATTGGGTTTTCCACACTCTTTTTTACAGACACTATACTATACTATATATAGTATACTATATACTATATATATATATATACCTATAACATACTATACAAAAAGAAACATATACTAATTATAGGTAAATTAAAGGTATTTCTATTGTGTTTCTTTTTGGTTCTTTTTCTTTGTGAACATATGGCAGATAATATATGACAAAATGTCAGAGTATCTTCCGTTTAGTTCGTGCCCAGCCTCTTAAATTAATTGAAATGAGCGTGGCGGTGCGGAAATTTTGTACATGATAGCCTCAGAATTTTAATTTTTGTACATGATTGCCTCAGTTTTTGAAGTTTGTACATGATTCCGCCTCAAATATGAAAGTTTTGTACATGATAGCACCCCGTAATTTGTACATGATAGCGTCCCTCTGAAAGTTTTCGGGGTAAAACGGGGTAGTTTTCGGGGTAGTTTTCGGGGTATGCAGTTATTTGGGAACTTTTCACCGGTGTGCTCTTATAAGGGGTATAAAATAAGGAGTTAAAGACATGCTAGTAAAAGACGCGGATAAAATAACGGGGAAATTAAGCCAACCGTCAAAGATGCCCGGCTATTCTTACAATTTACCTGCGTGGGAGTGTAAAGTTGGCGCATTATTGCGAACTATCAAAAAATCAGTTTGCTTTATGTGCTATGCTATGCGGGGGCGCTATGTGTTCCCCTGTACTATTAAAGCAATGGAAAGAAGATTGAAATCTTTACCTCATGATTTGTGGGTTAAAGCAATGGCCGTGTCAATAAACTCCAAAGCTAAGTTCGGGCATGATTGCTTCCGGTGGCATGATAGTGGCGACCTGCAAAGTATGGAACATTTGGAACGAATTATTGACGTCTGTAACTTGACGCCCGGTGTGATGCATTGGTTACCAACTAGAGAGTATAAAATCATCCGTGACTATATGAATAGTTGGCGGAATGTAGGCATCACGGGAACTTGGAAAGATATCTTTCCAACAAATTTAGTTCCTAGGTTATCTGCACACATGATTGACGGCCCGGCGCCGGATATTGACGGCTTACCAACGTCAACCGTCACCAGTAACCATAAACCGGGGAAATATGTTTGCCCGGCTCCTGATCAGGGGGGAGAGTGTAAAAGTTGCCGAATGTGTTGGGATGCCAATATAAAGAGTATTGCATACCGGGCACACTAAGAAAAAATAACGGGGTGAAAAGGGAGTGTGGCTTAGGCTGTGCTCCCTTTTTTTGTACATAATCGCCCGTCTTAATTTGTACATAATAGCTTGTACATAATAGCTTGTACATAATAGCGGCGCTCTAAGATATCCAGAAATTTTAAGCAAAAAAAAGCCCCCGATTCATTCGGGGGCTTTTATTCTCCAAGTTAGGTTATTGAATTATACCAGACGGTTGCCAGTTGTGGGAATGACCGTTAGATTGAGCTTTAGTCATTAATAGCTGATAAGCCCGGTATTTGGTCATAGCCCCAGTACCAGTCATATGGTAACCCTTTTCGCGTCGACTTTCCCTGATGTGGGGACTGTGATCAACGTAATAGGTCACAGCGTTTAGCAAGCGCCATGCTGTATTACCCAATTCCCGCTGTAATTCGTGGGAATAGGCGTTTTCCAGCATGGACAACGTGTTCAGCGCTTTACCAGAGTATACTGGTTCCGGTGACGGAACGTCAACACCGTTGACACGTGAATACCGAATAGCTTTCTTAAAACCGAATAAATCGGCAAAGAATTGCTCATTCTCATGCACGGCAATAGGTGTAGCGTTCAGCTGTTGGAATGATTCCACAGCTAGCCTAGAAAGCTCACCAATAGCTTTAATTTGCTTTCTAGCGTCACATATACGGCTATCCGCTGATTTGGTATGTTTAATGATAAAACCGTTATCACGTGATCTACTGATCATTGGTAATTGGTTTGCACAGAAAACACGTTCCATCATTAGCAACATTTTTAGCGCTAATGTGCCATTGTGACTGGTGACCAGTGTAACCTTGGTTTTCCCTTGGTCAACTCCACCTACTAACCACGGCGCTAACTCATTACTTTCCAACTGGCACCATAACTGACGCCCGTTGCTGAATTCGCCGTGTTTTATGTAGGTACAGCCTATATTCTCGTAATCAGCAATAATATCCTCAAATTGAGAATTACTTATTATCTGGTATGAGCTAGGCGCCACATGGAGCACTGGACTATCACCAATGGAAATTCCGGCAACAGTTTTACTAGATCGAACAATTGCCTTATAACCTGTAATAGGCAGGTATTCGTTAGTATTACCATCAAGACGGAATAATCCCTCTTCTTCTACTTCCCAATGAAACCAACGTCTCAAGGTTTGCACTGGATGTCTTAGTATATCCATCATATTGTGGAAACCAAAGGAAGTAGGATTATCTAATGGACTAGTCATAGCTAATCTCCTTTGTTAAGGTTAGGGGGAATGTTGTCTCAGTGGCCAGTATATTCCATCTAGTTCCAGTGAGCGATCGCCCGGCACCTTACACCCGAATACTTATGCCTAGTTCAGGAGAGCGATATATTCACATTGTCAAAAAGTGCCAGTCGCTTATACTATGAAACAAAGACAATCACGAACGGGTAGACAATATCCCTCATACCAAGAGCGTGTGATCGATAATTATTCATACCCCTTATATAGAAGATAGGGTAGAAAGTTCCATTTATTTTTCAGGTAATATATAAAGTAGGTACGGGCGTGGCTGGGGGGCATGACGTCCAGCTTTTCAACTGATCGCGAATTTTTAACGGAATCGCGAATTTTCAACGAGGGAGAGGGGGGTGGGTAATATAAAATAAAAGAGGCGCACACAAAGTACCCCAATTTTTTTGTATTCTATTTTTTCCAAATTTTGCCTATATTCCGTCCAACCTCAGCGGGACTATGTTTGTAAGGAAAAAGCGGTACAAGGCACTAGAAGACGAATTAAGGGGGACTCATGCGGAGTTAAACCTCTTTAGGCGCATCCTGTACGATTCTTCATCCTATATCATCAATGTCATGAAAGAGAAGCAAAAACGCAATATTGGTTCCACTAAGGCTTTGGGCTATTGTCAAACAGCCGCATTAGCCAATTTAACTTTTTTAGATAAAGATAAGCGGGAAACCGACCTTAATGGAACAATCTATGACATTGGGCGAGGCTATCCAGAGGCTTAAGGAGTTAGGCCTTTCTGTAGATGTCGATGCCATATTATCAGTACTAGACGAAGAAACCGCCTATGCAGAGGATGTTTATCTCTCAATGCATTCCTTGGCGGAGATTCTGGACATTATCAATGACGAATTAGAGGTTCCCTTGCTTTTAGTGCCTCCCGGCGAGATATATGAAGCATAGACGAGCCATTGTAATCCCCGACCAGCATTTCCCTATTCACGACGTTCCGGCTGTAAACGTAGTAGTTAAGGCTATGGAAGTGATAAAACCCGACATTATGGTGAATCTGGGTGATATAGGCGAATGGGAGAGTGTCAGTGCATGGCGATGGAAGGGAAAGAAGCTTCCCGATCTCACATTCCAGTTACCCCTAGTTGACGAAGAAATAGAGAAAGTGAACGCCGGTCTGGACATTTGGGACGAAGCCAGTGCAAAAGTGGGCTGTAAGACCAAATACATGCTTCAGGGTAATCATGACGCTTGGTTGGATATGTTCGTTGAGAACAAGGTCGGCGACCATCCGGCGCTAAAGGGGTACAAATTTGATAGAGCCTGCAACCTAAAGAAGCGGGGATATAAGTATTATCAGCATAATCACCCTTTAAAGATTGGAAAGCTGAATTTCATCCACGGCGCCTATGCCACTGTATATCATGCGAAGAAACATTTAGAGTCTTACGGTGCCAACATCATATATGCTCATGTGCACGACTGTCAGCGTCATACCCTGACAAAGCTCGATGCTGGCACTATTGGCTCTTGGGCTGTAGGAAACCTGAAAGATCACTCTGCTGAGAAGAACAAATGGCTAAAAGGAAGGCTACACAACTGGCAACACGCCTTTGCCATTGTTGATTGGTACACAAACGGCAATTTTAAGGTAGAGGTTGTTGACATTCAGAACGGGATGACGTACCTTTGGGGTGATTTGATAGATGGCAATGAAAATTAAGATTTGGTCGCTAACCACAAATAGGAGAACCTGTATGTTAGGAGTAGTGATCGCTGGCCTGTCCGGAGGGATGTGCGGTAACCAATCCGCAATGGTACTTGGAGATAAAGTAATATAGGATGGGAGTGACAGGCCGAAGTGTTTACCAGAACCGTAAGGGGGGTTGATTATCACGTTTATGAGAACAAGAAGGCATTTCAAAAGGATTATCCGAAGACTAAGCTTCTTGAGGACTGGCGGGAAGGTAATGAAGGTGATTGGGTTGTAACTGATGATGGTCAGGTTACACAGATCATCATTCGGAACACAATGTACAATACCGGCCGAAAGGCCAAGAATGAAGTGGTTAAGACACTTCTTGGTATGGCTTGGGTCAGACCAGACGGTAAACTGCAAGGAAAGCCCGCCATTAGTATATCCAGCTTCACCAAGCGAGATGCAAAGGAAGCTAGGAAAAAGCGGAATATCCCAACCCATCAGGAACATCTCTTTGCTGAGTATGTTTCAGCCGGTGTTTCTCCAGTTCAAGCATATCTTACAGCATTTGCAACGGATAACACACTTTATGCTGACAGGGCATCAAGGATGTTACTTTCAACAAAAAGGGTACAACATCTCGTGAGAAAGGAAATAGAAGAGAAAGCACACGCTCTGGGTATCAGTCATTCATGGATACTTGAGCAGTTTAAAGGTATTATAGAACAAAAGAATGTGCGTGACTCTGATAAGCTTAGAGCACTGGAAACCCTTGCCAAGGCTACTGGTATACTGGATACCAGCAAAGCAACAGAGACAGTAGCTCTACTCCATCAGGTACGGGACTTTACTCGTGAGGAGCTTGATAGCTGGAAAGAGGTATCACCGGATATGGAGAAACTGTCAGATGGAAAAGAAAAGAAGCAAAATGAGAAATCCTAATCTGGGGACATGTTCAAAATGCAAAGAAACCTTTGTTCATATTCATGAACGGGCAGATAAAATCTATCAAGCTTATACCACTGGGGAACAGTTAATGTCAGATAAAGGGCGGTCTTGGATGAAAAAGAAGAAATGTCCTGACTGTTCACCCGCACATTTTGATAGGCGAATGGATTGTGTTCAGTATCTTCGTTGGCGGAGTGGTTAATGACGTGGGAAGCGTACTTAAAAAACGAAGAAAGAAAATAAAGAGGCATCGTTGGAAAAAAAGACAAAAAGCAAACCGGCACAAAAAGAAAAAACGGTAAAAGATATAAACGTCATTAGTGACCTCACTGAAAAAGATGAGGTGTACAAAGAGGCGTATAACGACCTTATCTTCTTTGGTCGTGCATTCCTACCTCGTGACTTTCTAAATAAGAGTGTTACGCCTGAGTTCCACAGGAACGTAGCCCAAAAACTAATTTCCACCAAGCCCGGTGGAAGATTGTGTAATATCCTACCTCGTGGGTTTGGTAAGAGTATTCTGGCCAAAGCGGCTATTATGCATAAGATATGCTTCGGGGAGAAGGACAGCCATCAATTCATTGCATGGGTAGGTGAGGAACAGGGTCAGGCTATAGATCATCTGAAATACCTGAAGAACCACATCGAGATAAATAAGAAGCTTAGATACTATTTTGGCAATATGGCTGGCGATTCAGCCGGTAAGCGGTGGACGGAGAAGGATATCGTCACAGCCAAGGGAGACAGGATCATAGCCAAAGGTACCAGCCAGAGGCTCAGGGGTCGTACTGAGGTGGATGTAAGGTATACTGGTGTCGTCCTTGATGACTTCGAGTCCGAGCTTAACACTAAGACACCAGAACGTAGAGCCGAGATCAAGAAATGGGTGGTATCTACGGTATATCCAGCACTTGAGGAGTCTCCGGGCAATGAAGGTTGGATATGGCTCTCTGGTACTATTGTGCACTATGACTCGTTTCTACAGATGATATACGAAGGTTCTGAGGAAGCATTGAAGACAGGACGTAAGTATCCATGGGATGTAACATTCAAGCGAGCCATGGAAGAGGGAAAGCCTATCTGGAAGGATCAGTTCTCTTACAAGAAGCTGGAGAGGAAGCGTCAGGAGTTTATAGAGGCTGGACTTGTCAACAAGTTTGCTCAGGAGTATATGAACGATGCTCGTGATATCTCCAACGCCTCTTTCAAAACCGACAAGATCAAGCATCACAGCTTAAAATTTGAGTGTCATGGCAACTTCGGCTATTTAATGGATGGCAATAAGGCTATTCCCATACATACCTATATGGGTGTAGACCTTGCACACACAGCCACGAAGACTTCTGATTATCAGGTTATACTGGTACTGGGTGTGGACTCTGATAAAAATCGTTATGTTATAGAGTATTTCAGGGATCGCATACCTACATTTGATATGCCAGAGCGGATTCTAGCTATGGCACAAAAATATCGCCCTATGAGAAGGGTAACAATCGAGACGGTAGCGGCACAGGAGATGGTGAGGGATATGGTTACGAGGATAAGCGCAAAGGATAGAAGGCTTATCCCCGGCATATTTAAGGGTGCAAAGCCGCCTCCCGGCATTAAAAAAGCTGACAGGCTGGAAACAGCACTAGGGCCAGTGGTCAATAGTGGGAAGCTGTACATTCGGAGAGACATGACTGAGATAGTGGATGAGTTCTTTGAGCATCCTGTACCCAAGCATGATGATATCATGGATGCCCTGTACTACGCCGACTATTTCTCACAAGCCCCAAGAAGCGGGGCTATGGACGTATCTGACCTTTCGCCGGAAGAGTCAGGGCGGGATTTTAAGTTTACTAAAGCTTATAACTGGCTTACCGGCGCAAGAATTACTTCTTGACATTTTAGCGACGAGCGGTGTATATTTACGCCGCTACTTACTGTTTAATATTTTATTTAACTTTTTTTAGTTTATAGGACTCTAAGTATACGAAGTGGCTATTGGGAATTTTAGCTCAAAAATAAGAATGGCAGAACAGGTCTACGGCCTTCAAGGAGGGCGTATTCCTAAGCGTGACGAATTAGAGACAATGGTGTCTCCTATGGGTCTGAGCCGGAGTTTTCTGGATGTGGATCAATATGAAGCTCCAACGGATGTTGTTCAGGATGTTAGAAAATTATCTAAGGCCATGCTTGGAGACCCTCGTAAGACAAGTCCCTTCGCTGAACCCTTAATGGGGTTTACCCAACAAGAGACACAGGTACCGCTCAGTATTCCACAGCCATCAGGCGTGAATGTGGAAACCCCCGAAGGAAAATCAAAACTTTTACAGATAGCACGAACTGAGGGGTGTTTGGAAGGGAATAAGACACCCAGAGAAATTGTGCAATGTGTATCTGAGGTTCGGGACACGGAACCAGAGGATACCATGGATATGTTGGAAAAGGAATATGATATTAGTTTTACTGGTGACAAGCAAGAAAAGATGAATATCATATTGGATGTCATACTGGAAATGAACAAGAATAAGCTCCCCAAGGGAAACTTTCCTCAAAACCCGCAAATACAAGGGGCCAAGAAACAGTCAAATATTTCTCAATCTAACCTACCTCTTCGTTATCAGTCCTTCGGGGATATGAACAAAACTTATTAATGCCCATAGAGCTAGACCCAAGAGCAAAGGAAAATCAGGAGCTTTATCGCCGGTGGCGTGATGCTCGCAAAGACTGGGAAGATGAAGCCAGAAAGGACGTGGATTTCTTTCTTGGTAATCATTTTACCGCTGGTGAGTCCTCAGACTTGTCAAGTCGTAATCAAGCTGATATTCCTATGGACAGGGTTGCACCGGCTGTTGAGAAGTTTAAAAGTATGCTCACAGCTAAACCTCCAGTGTTTACAGTTATTCCACGTGAAGACTCAGATTCTCAAGTATCTCAGATATGGCGAACAATACTGGGTTATGTCTGGGATGTCTCTGATGGTGATGCTCAGATGAAACAGGCTATCCATGACTATACTGTCACAGGTCTTGGGTATTTGTATGCTTATGTTGATAACAACGCAGATTTTGGTAGAGGTGACGTCAAGTTCACATACGTCAATCCGTTTCGTGTTTATGTTCCACCTGATTGTCGGGACAGGTGGTTTACTGATGCTGATGGCATCATATTATCTACTATACTGACTGGTGAGCAAGTCGTTAACCTCTACCCGCAATTAGGCGATCAGGTTGATCCAGAGACTGGTGAGATGATACCCGGTCTTATTCATGACCTTTCCACTGTTCTGGAAGAAGACTATCCAGAATCTACCTTGCAAAATTCTATTCGTGCGTTTACTCCGGCAGAGACCAAGGATAAGAACTGGTGGGGACAGGAAAAATACCAGATTCTAGAGCGGTTTTATCCTATTACAGTACCTTTTTATCGTGTGGTGGATTCACAGACAGGTCAAGAGAGTATTATGGATGAAGAGGCTTTTTCAGTATTACTGGAAGAGAACCCCGGTGCTTTTGAGCGTGGGTTTTTGGAATTTGAGGAGATACAACAGCCTAGAGTAGCTGTATCAGCGTCCCTTGGAGAGGTGGTACTATATGAAAAAGTACTCAACATAGACATGTATCCTATCGTTCCAGTCCCCAATATCTGGACTGAGACACCCTATCCCAAATCAGATGTTTCTCGTGCGAGACCCATGCAAAGGCTTTTGAATAAGCTCTGGTCTCTGGCACTGTCACATGCACAGGCGTCAGCCGGATTGAAGCTTATTGTACCTATGGGATCAGTTCCTAACATAGAAGACCTTGAGCGGGACTGGTCAAACCCCAATGCTGTCATTGAAGTGGATACCACACAGGGAGAGCCACACTATCCGGCACCACAACCTCTTGCGGGAGAGTTCTACCGGTTGATCCAGCAATGTGAGTTCTATATAGACTTTTCATTTGGAGTTCCGGAGATGATGCATGGGGTACCGGACAAGGCACCGGAAACAGTACGGGGCACAGAACGTATGATTGCCCTAGGGTCAGAAAGACCAAAATCAAAGCTCAGGGACATAGAATTTAGTATTAACAGGTTGGGACGGGTACTGTATGGTCTTGCTAAAGGCCACTATACCTATAAAAAAGTTTTTACCCTTGCTCAACCAAACAATGATGAACCGGGTATCTCTGTCAACTTGTATGATGATGTGGGCAATGCGGTCAATGATATCTATAAAGACAGATTGAATATAGGTCAGCATGATGTACGCATACAGCCCGGCTCTACACTTCCCGAAAGTAAGTGGGCTATCTACGATGTATATCTACAGGCCTTTCAACTTGGTCTCGTTGACAGGATGGAAGTACTAGCCAAGAACCCAGAAATATTTGACAAGGCTGGAATTATGCAAAGATTAAATGATTATGATCGCTACGAGGCGCAGATACAGGGTCTACAAGGTCAGGTTCAAGAACTTGAAGGAGACCTACAGACCGCTAGACGTGAGTCTGTACATGACCGTATGCGTGTTGAAGTAGCAAAACTTAAGAGTAAGCTGTCTGACATTTCTTCCAGAGGTGAAGCAGACAGGAAAGTAAAATCTGCCAAAATGGATACCGCTGTCAAGCTCGGTGAGCGTGACATTAAAGATGCGGTAAAAAGTATTGGCGGAGATTAACAACAGGCAAGAAAGGGAGCCCTCAAAATGGGCGCCGAGCCGGTCACTAAAGGTGACGTTTTGGTGTGGGAAATCCGTAAGGGGTTCCGCCCAAAGTCCAAAAACATCTAGGAGGTGAATTATGGCAGAGGCAACTACACAAGAAGCAACTGAGTATTCGGGAATCACAGACGTGAATGCCGGGCAGGTTGCCGACACAGGTTCTGATTATCAGTACGCTGGTGATGAGACAGGAGAAACTGACTTTTCAAGTTCAGACTATGACACAGAGGCCAGAAAGTTCCAGTCCATGTACGACCGTGAGGTCGCTAAAAACAAGGAAATGGGAAAATATGAGCCACTCATAGAACTGTTGGAGAGCAGACCTGATCTGGTGCAAACGCTCCAGACAGCGATTGTCGGTGGACAGCCAGCAACGGCACAGCAGAAAAAGATATCTGAAGACGAGTTTAGCCCTTGGAAGGCCTTTTTCGACCCCCGTTCCGAGTCTTATCAGCATGTCCAGAAGGAGATGCAGAAAGCGGTGAATCGTGGGGTTCAACAGCAGATGGGTGCTGTTAAAGAACAAGTGTTTATGAATGACCTTAAAAGGGATTTGAAAGAGAACTATAATTTCAACGACAATATGGTTGATGATTTTGTACAGTTTTATTCTACTCCTAAAGAGGATTTACCATTCGAGGCGCTTGTTGATGTGTATTTAAAGACAAATGGAAGTGAGGATAGGTCGAAGCCTTCTTCGTCTTTAGATATTGTTCGAGCAAACAAGCAATCTCCAAGAAGTGCTGGTATTGTTCAGGGTCAAGCCCCAAGACCGAAGTCCGAAAAGGATCAGGTATGGGACGGGATCATGAACGCATCAAACGCACGGAGATTGCCTTAATGTAATACGGAGATAAATAATGGCAATAAACGTAGGCCAAACAAGGTCTTTCGATCCGGGTAAAGCTTCAACGTCAGCCGCTGGTTCAGGTACTCTTACAAGTGTAGGAACTGCCCCAGATACCAGACGACTATACGATTTTAGCGACCGGGTAGCGGAATTGTCCCCAGAGGAATCTCCATTCTTTGTTTACCTCAGCAAAATGTCCAAGGTACCAACCGATGATTCTGTATTCCGATTTTTGGAAGACAGGTCAAGGATTGATTGGACGAGTCGGAACTTTAACATTCAGACTACTACTGCCAGTGATGTGACAGTGGGATCAAAACATGATCTTAACGTAGATGACGGTTCAAGCTCACCGATCAAATGGTTGGTCAAGGGCATGGTCTTTGCACTTGAAGCAGATCAAACCGCACAGTCTCATATCATTTTTAGAGTTGAGACTGTTTCGCATGGTAGTACGAATACTAGCATTGAAGCCAAGTGTGTCGCTCTTTCTAACTCCGCTAATGACGGAACAAACTATAACGATGTGGAAGATAATGACGAATGTCAAGTTATCGGTACATCGTTTCAAGAGGGCTCCGGTTCTCCTGATGTTTGGTCAAGTGAAGTAGAAGACGATTTTGGGTACACCCAAATCTTTAAGACTGCCGCTGAGTTAACCAATACAGCTAGAGCCACGAATTATCGTGGTTATGCTGATGAATGGCAACGAGTCTGGGCAATGAAACTCAGAGAACATAAGGTGGATATTGAGAGGGCTATGCTCTTCTCACACCGTGCTCGTGTCGATGGTTATCAGTATACTGAAGGTATTGTGGGTCACATTCTAAAGAATGCCACGGCGGCTAGTTCCGCTTCATATACTTCAGGTGCTCCTTACCATATGACGCTTGCTAGCACATCTTTTACCTACGATCAGTTACTTGGTGACTTGCAGGTTGTTTTTGACCCCGCTCGTGGCGGACAGTCAGATAAACTTGCCCTTGCCAGCTTGCCGGTTGTGACTTATATGAATAAAATGGGGGCCACAGGGTTTGTAACAAAATCTGCTGGTGCTTCCGAAGATTATCCATTGAGATACAATATGGATGTTATTCAACGTGAGGGGTCTTTCGGTCACAGTGTGATGCAGATTGATACCATTCACGGTTCATTGTCACTGGTGAAAGAACCTTTGTTTAGAGGTATTGCAAGTGGTTTCTTGCTCATGGTTGATATGAGTCAGTGCGCCTACCGACCCTTGGTTGGTAATGGCGTTAATCGTGACACTCATGTTATTACGAACGTACAACAAGCAGATGAAGACCTGAGAAAGGATATGATCATGACCGAAGCCGGTTTAGAGGTCACTATTCCTGAAACTCATGCTCTTTATGCTTTTACCGATCTTTAATAGGAGATTGTTATGAGAGCTGATGTATTAAACCAAAATAGTTCTTCCTATGATGGAAAAACTAGAGCTGAAACTATTTTCGAATGGGACTACATTAACTGTGCTCCACCTGTGTTATCATCTTTTGGCAATTCAGCAACTGATGTTTATGCGGATGGAGATAAGTTCGGTGCTCTCTGGCCGGGGCCAGATGGCGACTTATATCCAAGTGTAGCATCTTGCGTAGGTGCTTTCACAGCAGTGGGAACTATTCCCAATGTTGATGGAACTGTACCTGCAACAGATACAAACGCTACAGTAGCAGGATTAAACCTGCAAATGGATGCCGAGACTGCTGATAACACTGGAGTTGAAATAGTCTTCAGTGGTAGTCAGTTTGGTAGTAAAAGCAACAAGATTGTTGCTGGTACACATACCGCTACTATTGATGTAACATGGAATAATGTAGACTGGACTGATTACGACGCTTGTGCAGTGGGACTGAGAAAGGGTATAGAGTTTGAAACAGGACATGGTGGTATTCTAGCGGCGGCTAGTGGCGACCCCCTGTATACTGACTATGTAGCTTTTGGTAACATGCAAGCTGATATGATATCTATCGCTAGTGCTTTGAATGATGGTGGACGTACTTATACGGATACCGGTGACAATCCAGCGGCGAATCATAATCATAGGTTCGTAATTAACCTAGATTCAGATGGTGCAGTTACATATAAGCATATTTCTGCACAGCCAATGAAGACGGGAGCATTAGCGGCTCCTACCACAACTGCGGCATTCACTTTTGATAGTGGTGATGTGCTTGTGCCCTATATGATAGTGCAAGGTAAAAATGCCGATAGTGCTGTCTATTTGAAAGCCCTAAAGATCACTCGTTCACCGAGTGTTGCGGGACATAGCGTAGCTTAACGAAAAAAATCTGAAGTTCGGGGTTAGAATCCCGATATAAGGATCAGGTGGCTGGGGGGTCAAACCCCCTTCCACCTCTATGAAAACATGTATGCATTGTGAGAAACCCAATCCAGAAGGATGGTTTTATTGCAAGGAGTGTGGTCAACGGGCCGCTCCTCGGCTATATACAGTTAATGCTGTAGTAAGGGAGTCGTCTTGGGCACCAGCCATAAGACGAGACCTTATTGATTTCAAACATACAACTATAGAACAGTCTGTTAATGCTATGGCTAAGACAAAGGCTGATAAGTTCCATAAGAGGATTGTAGATGGCTTTAAAAAAAGCCGAGCTAGCGTCTAGGATAAAGAAACTTGAGAAGATGGCTCATGATCCTCAAAACTTTATGGATAAGTATCAACAGGTTCTAGAGAAATTGAAAGTCATAGATGAGCGCTTGGAGAATATTGAAGATATATCCAGTAAGCGGTATCAGGTAGTTAAAGATAAGGAGAAATAGCTATGCCAAAAGGCCCCGGAACATACGGTAGGAAGGTTGGAAGACCGCCACTAAAGACAAAAAAGAGAAAAAAAGCCAAGCCTGTGAGACGTAAAAGGATGTCGAGGAAGAAATAATGGCTAATGGCTTAGGAGTTCATTCAGGAATAGATAGCCTCTTGGCTTCGGCATCTTTGCAATTACATCAGGAAAATGGTCAGACCAAGCAACCATCTATTGAAAATATCCTTCTTGCAAACAAAGATAAGAACTTTGTTCAGCGCATTTTAGATCGTTCATTGAACTTTGGCAAAGAAGTATTTATAGAGGGTGATCCTAGCCCCATGTCTCATTTTATGATGCAGGTTGATAATCTGGTTATTCCTAGGGTGGTTGATAGGGGAGAAGAGGTGAATGGTCAACCAATGCTTTCCCTTCTTACAGTGGATGATGCTTATGATTTCGCACTACAAACCGGAGAATATATACAAATGAATAATGATGAAGAGGCTCTTTGGTTCTCTAAACATTATAAAGATTATTGGGGGCAACAAGAATAATGGCTAACGAACTAAGAATTGAAGCTCAACTGGAGTACGGCAAGAGTGGTGTTAAGGAGAGTATGCACACTTCTACTTTTGTGGATGTGTCAGGAGATTCGCTTAACAAAACTATTCAAGAGATTGCTACTAGTAATACACAGATTACTGCCGTTGCTACAATTGGAACCTATGGATATATGTTTATCAAAAATTTAGATTCAAGCAATTATGTTGAGATTGCGGACGAAAATGATACTAATTACTTCTGCAAGTTGAAAGCCGGTGAGTTTGCTATGTTTCGTGCCGCTGATAGTGATTATTGGGGAAGAGCTAATACTGCGGCTGTAGACTTAGAAATTCTAATTATTGAAGACTAATGGCATACCAGAACTTTGATGTACAGATTCAGAACTTACTGGCTATAGACAGTACTACACTGGCTAGTATTCAGGGACTTCTGGACACGTGGATGACTAATGGGGCAAAGGAGATCACAAACCTCATGCCTCGGGACATGCTTAACAGTGTGGCAACTGAGACCTCAGCGTTTGATCCTGATAGCGGTACCACATTAACCACATTTAAGATTTTAAAGGTCTATAGGAACGATGGTACCATAGATCAGCCGTGTAGGCGTATTCCTGCGGCATTAAGGGGTCGTGCTACCGATCCGGACGATATGAACTATGCAACGGCTACAGACCCCGTATATTACACGGAGCCGCAGACTGATGGTACTATGAAGGTTATCATCCTACCGGTTTCCAGTTCCAGTGTAGGGAAGGTTGTATATGCTAGCCCACCCACTGTGGACGCCAGTAGCGGGGGTTCGATTGCAGGCTTTCCTGATGAGGCTGAATACCTTGTGATGCTCTATGGAGCTGTTAAGGCTGGTGAGTACTTACTGGCTAACAATGAGGATATTGAGCTCCTCTCGCCCATTATAGCAAATTTGAAAAATGATTATCAGATGGGTTTAACCGCTCTTTATGGTCAACAGGGAGGAGCCAGAGCGCAATGACATTTAAAGAAATACTATCAAGGGTTAGAATGGTTCATCCCGATGCTGGTGAAACATACGTCAAAGCGCTTGTTAATGATGCGCTCCTTGATCTACGCAAGTATAAGGTCGTAAGAAGACGTATGAAGATTGACACAGTTGAGGATCAGCGTTGGTACAACATTGGAGATCGGAACTCTGACCTTCAGATAGATAAGATTTATTCCGTGTCCTATAAGGACTCGGACGGGAGTTACAGATATATTCCCAGAGTGACCAATTATTATAATATTGTAAATGTGGATGAAAAATAATGGCTTATAACTATCCAGAGGACTATCTGTCTTGGTATGTTGTGGGTGACAGGATCGCTCTTGTTACCAGCAAGAATACTTCTAGTAAGAATGCCCTTGAATCAATAGACGAGTCTACGAGTAATGGATTGCTCATTGAATACAGTGCCCAGCCAAGAAAGATTGAAAACCTTTCAGACGTGCCAGAGATCGATGACACGTTACATCCAACATTGGTCAATTATGTAAACTGGAAACTTTTTGAAGATAGATTGGACGAGGTTAGTGCCGCATCGGCTGTTAAGTATCAGAGGCTTTGGGAAACCAAAGTCCGTCAGGAAGCCGGCAGGGATAAGGTAGGTGGCCAGAGAGCCATCGTCCCATTTACGTTTAGATAGATATGCCCATGTCAGAGGTCTCGGGCGGAAAGGCATACACAATACAAGGAGATTAAATTATGGCAACAGATTCTTCAGCGGATACTCATAAATATACTGTTGTAGAACAGGGCAACATCACACTGGGTCAGGCAGGTGTTGCATTTTTATCTAGCACAGGCACATATACACCACCGGACAATATGGTGGTAGTGGCAATACAGTTTTCAGAAGATAGTGTATTTGATTCCAGTGATGCGACAACGGCTGAATCGGATTGGCCTACGGATGTTCAAGGTGGAGCTGGATCAGGTAGCGTTGCTATTGATGGAACAACTATGCCACAAGGTATGACGATCTATGGTAGGTGGAAAGCAGTAGCTTTGGATTCTGGTTCTGCATTCCTGTACTTAGGGCCTTAAGTCATGTCACGTTTAGGTACAAGATTAGGTATCACACAGACAGTGCATCAAATGGCACGTCTCGCAAGAGATTTATGGAACTCTATATCTCTTAACGATACATGGGATAATGAACAACGTGAATGGCAAAAGATTGTTTAAAGATTTTATCGCAACCATGTCAAATAGTTTCGGGCGGTAAGTTGCGAGTTTTAACAAGGAAACTTTAGGAGATTAAATTATGGCGAGTTTATCAGGAAATACAATAGCAAGTACTTTTACAGGCTTGCTCAAGACGAATGATAATGGTGCAAGGGCGGCAGACGGCGCTACCCCTGACCAGTGCTCAGACGGTGCTGGTAATACCATTCCATTATTTGTATCAGCTACAGAGGTTTATGCTGTAGGTAGTGGTACGGGAACATCACATACCGCATTTGGTAAAGATTGTGGTGTTGATTTAGCCGCAGGTACTGGTAATTCTTTATTTGGAGAAGGTGCTGGTGCTGATGTGACTACAGGAGAGCATAATACAGCAGTTGGTTATCGTGCACTATATCAGGGTACGACTGAAACAAACGACAATGTAGCAGTAGGTTTTAATGCTATGAGTGGTGCTTGGACTACAGCCTCAGTTATTGATTGTGTTGTAATAGGTAGCGGAGCAGGTGCCGGAGCTTTAGTTGGCGGTGCTTCTGGTCTAACAGCAGTAGGTAAGGCCGCAGGAGCCGCAGTTACTTCTGGAGCTAAAAATACAGCGCTGGGCTTTGGGGCTGGTACGGCACTTACAACTTCGGATAATAATGTAGCCATAGGTTATAACGCATTATATCAAGGTACCACCGAATCGGACGATAACGTGGCGATTGGTTACAATGCTATGAGCGGTGCTATTGGAACAGAACAAGTAAACGATTGTGTTGCTATTGGTAGTGGTGCTTTAGCTGGTGCTTTAGATAGTACGGATGGAGCTGATGAGGCTTCTGGCACAGTTGCAATTGGCAAGTCGGCAGGAGCGGCCCTTACAGAGGGGGCAGGAAATACTTTTGTTGGATACAATTCTGGGACTGCCATTACTATTGGTAACTATAATACATCATTTGGTAATGGTGCTTTATTGGGTAGCGTTGATGGAGATTTTAATACTGCAATCGGTTATCAGGCGTTGGAAGATTATGAAGGGGCAGATGGTTCTGGAAAAAATACAGCCGTTGGTTATCAAGCAGGAAAGACCATTAGTACAGGTGCATCTATTGTAGCAATAGGTTCGGGTGCTATGAGTTCTGGTGTAACAACAGCAAATGAGATTGTAGCCATCGGAGAAGGTGCAGCTGCGGTTCTCACATCTGGTGGGCAGAATATCGCCATCGGAAGAGGGGCGATGGATGAACATACCACGGGTTCTAATAATATTGCCATTGGTGTTAATGCTATGACTGCTACTCAGGCGGCTGGAACACAAACTACCTCCGCTGGTTCAGGCAACAATATATTTATTGGTAGAAATTCAGGTGGTGGCGATTGGGCAAATGATGCGACCAGTGAAAATATTGGTATTGGTAATTATGCTATGGATGCCGCACTAAATAATTCTATCAGAAATGTAGCAATCGGACATCAGGCTTTAAGTGCCCAGACATCGGGACGTAATAATACCTGTGTTGGTTATCAAGCAGGTGATGTAATACAAACTGGTTCACGTAATACTCTGATTGGTACGGGTACCAGCATGGATGCGGAGAACAAAGTTGATGTTGTTTGTCTGGGATATGGAATGTCTGGAGACAGCAATACAATTAACTTAGGGTCAAGCAACACTTCTAAAATTTATGTTGCTAACGACAGCACTTCTTGGGCAAATGCTTCAGATGAAAGGATAAAAAAAGATATTGAGGATTGTGATTTGGGACTTGCCTTTGTTAATGACCTTCGTCCTGTAACTTTTAAGTGGAGAGCCTACGAAGATTGGGATGAGGAATTAAAGGAAGAAGGAATGACAAAGACGGGTATAAACACAGAAAAACTAAACTATGGATTTGTTGCACAAGAAGTAAAAACTACGATGGATTCTCATAATCATTCGAAGTTTCCAGCTTGGGGTTGTAGCAATAGTAAGACAGGAGAACAGAGTTTGTCTAAGGGTAATTTTATGACTCCCGTTATCAAAGCAATCCAAGAACTTTCAGCCAAAGTAACCGCATTGGAAAATGCTTAATTCATAGGAGATAACATGGTACTAACACTAGAACAGGTAGATGCAAGACTTGCAGAGATTCCTCAACAGATGGCAGAGATAACTGCTGAACAACATCAGTTGATGGGATATAAAAGAGCACTGGAAGATGTTGAGGCTGAAGCCACACCTAAGAACGGTGAGGTAATGCCTCCTCCGAAGAAAGAGAAAAAATCCAAAGTTGCTAAAGCCGCTTAAATGGATTCTTCCACTCATACTTCTCGGATGTCAATTAGAGCCAGAGATAGTATACATTCCCGAAATCTATGAGATAAGGGATACGCTCTATGTTCAAGTCCATGATACTTCATATGTTGAAAGCGAAGCATCTTTTGGGATAACATCAGATGCTACACTCTACCCGTATGGTACAGACAGCTTGGAACTCGGCTACTGGTATGCTGTCACGAAACTGGATTCATCTTTTGTTGATTCTGTTTTTCTTACTGGTCACATCATTAAGTGGAACGATGATATGAATGGGGGTGATGTAATGGATAAGACATATTATGTTCCTTGGCCTGATAATGCTAGAGATTGGATTCTTCCATTTAGCTATAGTCATGGAGAGTTTTTTTCTAAACAGAGATGGGCAACAGATGATTGGCCCACAGATGTTGTAGTATCATACACAATGGAATTGGAATACAAGTAATGTACGGAATGATTAACGAAGCTATCCGAACCTTAGTCACAAGAGAGGCTGGCGATGAGGTATGGGAACAAGTACTTGAAACCTCTGGAGTAGGAGAGGATGTATTTGATAGTATGGAAGGGTATGATGATTCCGTTACATACTCACTTGTTGGGGCTACGTCAGAGATATTGGGGGTGCCGGCATCAGACGTCTTAGAGATGTTTGGCGTGTATTGGGCAACGGATGTAGCGCCAAAAGGTTATGGAGATTACTTCAATGCATTTGGGCACGACTTTGAAACCTTTGTAGAGGGACTGGATGAGATGCATGTTAGGATAGCAGAGATGTTACCCAACTTAGCTCCACCCTCGTTTGAAATAAAGAAGCTTGGAGACAATCATTTTGAAATTCATTATGAGTCCCCAAGGGATGGATTAGCTCCTTTGGCTATAGGCACACTAAAGGGTATCGCTCAACATTTCGGTGGCGAAGCAGATATTACTCAGATAGAGTATAAAGGAACTGATGACCATGATGTATTTGAGGTCAAGTTTACCGATGGGTCATAAGACTAAGCTCGGCAGTCTATTAATGGATGCTGACATTATCACTAAGCGACAGCTTAATGAGGCTATTAATAAGCAGTCTAATGGTGATGA
>Ga0208179_1000632_pt1 | contig 21438 bp, 28 predicted proteins | sample Malvired_Geostar_FD_184238 | JGI IMG/M metagenome (GOLD analysis project Ga0208179, IMG submission 184238) | Marine viral communities from the Global Malaspina Expedition - Malaspina viral metaG DeepMed_Geostar (SPAdes) (version 2) | ecosystem: Environmental > Aquatic > Marine > Oceanic | place... | reverse complement strand
ATATCGCATAGGCCACGAGGATGATGTCGAGGTGGGGAGCCACACTCGCCGGGTTGCTGGTCGTCTTCCACACTATGATTATTCCGAGTATGACGAAGGCCGCCACCACGGGTGCCAGCATTATTAGCGTGAGAAATTCCGCACCGGATAATGTAGTTGTTGCTCGTAATTTTACCTTCTCCAGTTCTATTCTAGTTTCTGCCAGTTGGTCACGCAGGTCATCTATCTCAGCCATAACTCAGGTCAGGGTCGTACAGGTGGCATATGTGCTGGTCGTCTATGACAGCGGTGCCGTTATGGTAGATGTGGGCTATCTTGTCTGAGCCGTTCCACTCTGCGCTCAGGTCACCGCAGTAGCTGGTGACGAACTTCAGTGCATCGGGGTCATTCCAGGGTAGCCGCTCATCCCGCAACCGCCAGTCCTGGGAACTGCGCCGGTAGCACAGCCTGTTGTGGGTCCGCTTGCGCTCCAGCCCCTGCACCAGAGGGTGGGGTTCAGCATCTGGTGGCCGGTACATGGTAAGGGTCTCGCCGTCTATCCGTGCCATAGCGCGTAAGGTGATGCGGCCCCGTCCGTTATCTGTGCCAATCACCTGAGCCTTACCTAAGTATTCCTTGAACCACCACTTCTTCCCACCGATGATCACCCTCATGTAGCCCCTGGACCTGTCCCAGGACAACTCTATAGAGTGTACCCCAGCCGGGATCGGCTCCTGTTTCCCTATAGGAGCGTCATTCTGGTACTGGGCGTCCTCGTAGGTGTCGGTACTAAGCAGGGTCACTGCTAACCTCCACCAGTTCTGTCACGGCAGTCTCGGTCTTCTTGCCGTTGCGCTTGCCAAACTCTTTGGTGACTTCCTCTATGCAGGTCATCTCAGGGGGCGACGGCAGGGTGCGGATGTCGCCGTTCTCCATCACTTGCAATCGCTCCAGGGTGAGAGGTGCACCGTCCACCAGCGCATCAGGGTTCTTCAAAGCCCGCAGGATGTTCTGGGCGAAGGCCAGCTTGTCAGCGGTGCGTCCCAGGTCATTGGTGATTTCCTCAATCATCTTGGTGTACTTCTCAGCCAGGTACGGCCCCATGTTAGGCATAAATACTCCTATGCGTCCGTGATACTGCTGGCGATGCTGGCAATCTTGGTCTTCAAGTCGGCGTAAGCCTGTGCGTAGGGGTTGCTGTTGCTGGTCGGGTCATAGGTACAAGTGAAGTGGTCAATCTCCCGGCTACGGAGTCGGTTGCCCCACTCTGGATATTCCCCGCTGGCATTACGGAGCGCAGCAGAAGCGTGAAGAACTACGTCATACAAGCACTTCCAACTAACCGGGTCGGTGTCATACTTCTTGACCGTGACGGATTGAATCCTGGCGTAGACACCCGCCACCGCCGAAGGCAGTCCCTGTAATCTATCCGTCGTAAAAGTTATCGCCATTTACTTGCCCCCAAGTGCCAACTGGGTTTCTAAACTGGTGATACGTTGTTCCTGAGATTGGATTATCGTCTGCAAGTTATCGTGCATCTGAAGAATAGTGGAATGATGGAGCATCGTCAGGCCGGACATATTTATCATCGCTCGTTGTTCCCATCTGCCACAATCCCGCTTTTCCCAATGGACTGAATCCTTACCAATCAGTCTTATGTCTGTGTAGGTGCATAGGTTATACATCATGTCCTGCCCGAACCGTTCCCGATAGCATGGGACGGTTTCGGCCAGGAATCCTCGCATCAGTTCGATGTCACACTGGTCATCGAAGATGGCGGTTGCTAGATTGCCGTGCATCGTACCTTCATGGTCGAATATGAAGTTCGTAGTACATTCACTCCGCACGACGAGTATGTTCCCATCAGTGCCGACACAGGAAACGCTGCCGCTGCTGTGGGCACGACCAGCCAGCATTATTGGGCCTATCGCCGAAGTTGTCTTCGCCGTGCATTTGGTGGTTACATCACCCAAGAGTTTAACCCCGTATTCGCACTCGCTTGCCCCTTCTATCAGAATACCACCAGTAACTCGTATCTTCGCAATAATTCCATAAGTATCCGCTTCCATTTGGGCAACCATTGGCTGGCACACGTCACTACTCTTGAAAGCCATTATATCGTCATCGTAGGCACCTTGATTTATATTTATTCCTTGGGTCAAAAAAGTATTGGCACTATCATTGATGTGGAATTCTCTTGTTACGAACCTTGCCCGTTCATCACCACCCGTAGCAAAACCTATCTGATTGCCCCCTGCACGGAATAGTCCGGTTCCACTACAGCCGGTGAACGAATAGGATGGCGCACTTCCGGTGCCGTCTATGACACGAATACCAGTAGCCAGGATGTCATTACAGGCATGACCGATGTTAAGGATAGTGTTGGTCTGTGCATCCAGACTGGCAGCAAGTTGGGGTGAAGAGTCGCAAGCCACGCAGCCGCCACCAGCCGATGCCCAGGTCAGCGTTCCTGACCCATTCGTGGTTAGTGCTTCCCCACAACAGCCGTCATCAACCGGGAGCGTCAGCGTGTAACTTGCGCTCATATCTTGCGCCTTGATAGCCACATAGTTGGTTCCAGCACCGGAGTCTTCCATCAACCGGATTTCTCCGTCAGCGATTCCCCCGATGGTCACGAAGGTGCCGGGGTTCAAGGTGATACCACCAGCGTCCGACGTTAGGCAAATTGACCCAGTGCCGTTCCCCTGGTCAGCGTGTAGGATGATGGTTTCACTGGTGCCAGCATCGGCGGTCAGCCGGATGGCCCCGGCAGCGTTCAAGCCAGACTTAACGCCGATTCCCCCAACGTCCGAAAGCAGTTGGATGGACGCAACGCCTTCATTCACCGCCGTGCCTTGGTCGTTGTAAATCTGAATCGTTGAAGTCGTTCCACCGTCTGCGGTGATGTTGACGGCATTTGCCAAGTTCGCCGTGCTACGAATCCCCACGCCACCCGCATCGGATAGCAGACTGATGCTTTCCGCACCTTCGGTGACGCTCGTTCCAGTGTCATTGAAAACGGTGATACTAGACGTGGTGCCGCTGTCTACAGTCAGATTTATCGCATTGGCTAGATTGGCGGTACTGCGTAAACCAATGCCGCCAGCATCAGATAGAAGGCTGATTGATTCGGCCCCTTCCGTAACGCTTGTCCCTTGGTCGGAATGAAGGATGATGGTTTCGCTTGTCCCACCGTCAGCCGTGAGCCGTACTGAGCCAGCAAGGTCAGCCGTGGATTTAATGTTGATTCCCCCAGCATCGCTGAGAAGCTGTATCGAAGCCGAACCCTCTGTGTTGCCGGTGCCCTGGTCGTTAAACAAAGTCATTGAACTGGTCGTGCCGCCATCCACAGTCAAATTGATGGCGTTGGCTAGGTTAGCCGTGCTTCGCAGGCCGATGCCGCCAACGTCTGACAGGATGTTGATGCTTTCAGCACCTTCGGTCACGCTGGTGCCGGTGTCAGCGTGAATCTTAATCGTCCCGCTGGTGCCGGTGGATTGGGCGATGTAGATGGCAGCGGCGGCGTTGCTGGATGAAACAAGGTCGATGTCACCACTGGATAGCATATCGACATCGGTGCCGTCGTAGTCGATGGTGCCGTTCACGTCCAAGGCTCCCGATAGCGTCAGCCCGGTAAAACTGGGACTGGCTGTCCAGGCTGGGGCGCAACTGGCCTGGTGGAGAATGTTGCCATTCGTCCCCTTGGCGACACGGGCCGGGACATTAGATCCAGAAGCATAGAGTATATCTCCAGCCGTTGTTAAGACGGCAGGCGCGGTCACATTGAAATTATCGCGGACGTGCGTCGTCATTATGGCGGCGGTAACTACTTCGCCGGTCGTCCAACAACGGGGGGTTGTCCAGGCCAATGTGGTCCCTCCTAATAAGCTAGTCGGGTACTGTTGCCAAGGCTCGATTCACCGATGATGAAGAAGCCCGCATACCCGCTGGCTTGGCTTAAAGTAAAGGTAGCTCGGTGGTTCAACTGAGAATCTAATTGATGGTAGATCTGTTCCACGAAGAAATCCTCGTTGATCCCTAAGCCCGCGCCGTTAGAGGCCGTAACGGTCACCAGGTCGCTGATCTCCCTGGCATAGATATCGGTCAGGGTAGCCGTGGACCGGTTCCCAACCATAGTTAGCCGCAGGAGAGGGACCGGGTCCTTCCAGGTCGCTACATGGAAGTCAGCCCAGTTCTGGGCTTCGGTGGAATCCGGGACGAATTTTCCGGGGTGCGGGTAGGTCCGCTTTCCGAACGCCGTCTGGCTAGTCGAATCTGTAGCGACGATCTCCACCGGGTCTTTGGTGGTGACCTTGTGTCCCTGGGCCTGGAGCTTCGTGATATAGACCGTGGCGCTGTGACCGTTGGTCAGGCTGATATCCATCGACTGGGCTCGCTTGGTCAGGCTCACGGTGATATTGCTCGTTCGGTTGGTCCCGGTCCCGTCCGCTGAGTCGTTGGCTAAGTAGTCGGTGGTCGCCGTGAGATTAGTCCAGAAGTCTACCGCCCGAGATGTGGAAGCCGTGCCACTGGTTGGATAGGCGGCCGTGAAGACCCTAGCTGCTCCAGCCGATATGCTGGGCGACAAGGAGCCGGTTTCCGGGTGCGTCCACAATACTTCAGTATCCCCGCCAAGTTCGGTCTGGGTGCCGAGGGCCGAGCTACCGAGGATCCAGGCGCCGCTATGCAACTGGACCTTGGCCCGGAGCTCGTTAAATATGAATTTAAGCGGATCGATCTGGCTTATGTGGCTATATGCTAAGGCCGCCCCTGCACTATCGCTGTATGTGGCCTGTGAGGTCGTAGAACGGGTATCCGTGCTTCTGGCGTGGCGGTCACGGTAAACGATGGCGCCAGCCGCATTCTCTTCCAGCAGTCCGGTTTCCGTTTCCTCTATGATCCGTAAGGCGTCGAAGGTCTTCATCTGTTCCGTCCAGAAACGGGGGAAGGTAACGATACCGGTATCCAGGTCCCGGTCACCATCAGGCCACCCCGCCGCATCCAGGACTTCTCCGCATAGTTCCCCTGCCTTCTTGTTGGCGAACATGGTTGTCGATACCCGGAACTTGTTCAGATAGCCCAGAGCTCCGATAGCCTTCAGCCTCGCCTTATTGGCGCCCGTCGCGCTGGGGACCGGCTCGATGCTGTCGACGAACCCGGACCATAGGGTAGTGGTGGTAGAGCCATCGTTGCCGGTGAGCTTCACCTTCCGGCCTGGCACCAAGTTCCCGGCCAGCGGGCTCGAAGTATTAAAGGTGGAATAGTCCCCGGATTCATTATTTAGGTCCGCTACCAACGATCCCGCGACTGCCTTCCCCACCAACTGCGAAGCGTAGTCATTCCCCCGCTTCCACTCACAGGATAGGGTCCGGGCCGTGACGTCTTCCCCTGTATCTGAAAAATCAGAATCCCCGTTCCAATCTATAGCCAGCACATACGTTCCCCGTGCCATCTATTTGGCCTTCCTCTTACGTTGGTTCCTGGCTGTCGCCATCGCTATCGCCACGGCCTGCTTCTGAGGATAGCCGGACCTCCGAAGCTCCTCCACGTTGTAGCTGACGGCCTTCTTGCTTTTCCCTTTCTTCAACGGCATCAGGCTTCCCCGAATACCCCACGGAAGCCACCGGAAAGGGCGTGGTCACGCACCGCTTCCACCACCACCCGGCGTAGGTCTTCCAGACCGTAGACGGCCCCGTGAAAATGGAATTGGTTGCTACCGGGGCCGGTGCCGCTGGGATGGACCCTGGCGCCACCGGGCAAGGACACCACTTCCGGCCCACGTTCACCGACCAGTGCCAAACCGCCCGTTGCTATGCCGCCCCTTTGCATGGGCCGCATCCACTCATTCGCCAGCACATTCTCTGCAATACCCCGATACTCCAAAGGAATCACGTTCTTTGCTATTTGGGATTCCAAGGCTTCTATCTGATACCTTGTTGCCCGTATTCGTTCAGTCTGACGCTGGTAAGCATCTTGCAAAGGTCTGACAGTACCAGTCCAGTATTGTTGCCTACGCTGGGATGCGCCAAACCCTGTACCAGCGTATTGTTGCATCCCGGCTTCGGCCTGTGTGATGGCTTGCCGCATCGACGGCAAAGCACCCTTCTGGCTTTCAAGGGCGTGTTGAACGGAGCGTAATTTCTCCCGCTGTTCTGCCATACTTGCAAACTGCGGTGTACCCTTAAATTTTTCAATCATCCTTTGCCGTTCTGCCTCGGCTGCGTCTTTTTCTTCGTCCTTCCTTTTCTTTTCTGCCCTGTCCCTTGCTTCATCCAGCTTTCTGTTTTCTTCCGCTGTAAACCCTTCTAGTTCATCCCCCCACGAATGGATATTGTCAGTGAGTTTGTCACCCATACGATCAAGCGTTTTCTGAAGTTCAAAATCAGCGTCACCCAGAATCTGCGGGATTTTGTCAACGGCATGTGCAACTGCGTCCGGCAATTCCTCCCAAGCCTTTTCATGCTTTTTGATGCCGAACTCTATATCGAGAAGGTGTTCTAGAGTGCCTGCCGACATCAAACCCATTTCCTCATCCATATCGCCCAGAATGGATTTTAACTGTATCTCTTGTCTATCCATGCTAGACATCCAGGCATCCCAGTCTGATTCCATCTTAGTGGTTTCTTCATCAACAACTTTTCCCGCTAGTCTGGCTGCTGCTGCTATCTCCTGTGCGCCGGTCATGGATTCATCCCCGGCTTCTTGGAAGGCTTCCGCTATGTTACGGGTTGCCGTTGCTGTCCTGACCGCCATTTCCTCAGTGATCCCCGTGGCTTTGTCTATCTCAAATCCCCAGCCTTTTGCACTGGCTATTACAACTTCTGTGCTTTCCTTGAAATTGACGGCCATCTTCTCACTGGCTCTGCCAACGTCACCCATATCTTCCTGGGATGCTACCGCAGCCATGGCGATTTCCCGTTGGCTGTCACTGGCGGCTTCACCTACATCCGAGAATGATCGTTGGCCCGTATGTGCCCATTCCTCCATGCCGTCTGCCATGTTGTCCAGTTTCCCGATCCCCTCATCAATCTTCTTTTTCAGGCCATCTAATCCAGGGATAAATCCGGCGATAGCAGATGCAGCTTTGGCGAACATCTTGATGTATTCGACGAAACCTTTTACGAATAGGGCTACTCCCTTCTTGACGATCTCGATGATTTTATCCCAGTTCTTCCATATCAGGATGCCCGCCGCTATTGCGGCAGCAACGGCGATAATCACCAATGTCACCGGCCCCATCGAAAGATTCAAAGCGATAAATGCTCCACTTAATATCCCGATGGCGGCGGCTATAGTGGGCAGTAACAGGAGTAACGGTCCGACGACCAGCAATATCCCACCGATGGCAACGGCTGCCAGTGCAAGGGCCTTCGTTAGATTGGGATGGGCCTCCGTCCATTCGATGAACCGGCGCATAGCTTTCTCGATCATAGGGAGCAGCGTTTCCAGGACGGGTAGCAGGGCATCCCCCATGACTTGGAATAAGTCCCCGGTCCGGTTCTTCAACTGGGTCATGGGGTCGGCGGCGGCTTCGGCCTGGCCTCCGAATTTAGCCATTATCTCAGTCAGGACCGCCGTGCTACCGGCGCCCTTCTCTACTTCGATCCCGTACCGGCCGAGGGCCGTTTCCTCTCCGCTGATAGCACGGGCCACCAGGGTCGCCGCGGCTCCCAGGTCCATATTCTTTCCGGCAGCCAGGTCCATCGTGGGGATCATGGCGGCCATCGCGTCCTCGTAGCTACCGCTGACCAGGACTAACTCCTGTAGGGCGTCGGGATCCGTCAGTTAGACCAGGCATTGAAGAACGTCGGGACCAGCTATGACTTCCTCTATCTTCTTCTTCTGCCCGTCATAGCTGGTCCCGACGTTCTTCAATGCCTGGTCTAACTGACGGATCCCGACTTGCTGGTCCAGGGAGGACTTGACCGATAGCGCGGCGATTCCGGTGATGGCCCCACCGATGGCGGTAGCCGCCAGGCCGATGGCGCGGCGATGCTTCTGGAAGCCTGCCGCCAGCTTGCCCATATTCCCTTCGACCTTCTGGAACTGGGCGGAGGCCTGGTCTTTCGCCTGGATCAGGACTGATACAGTCGCGGCGTCAGCCATCGGATTCCACCGCCTCCACCATCTCTTTCCAGAGCTCTATCTGGGCCGGTTGCATCTGTGAAGCATCTTGATTATGTTGGACTTTCGCTGACATCAATAACCTGTAGTCCAGGATATCCCGGACCAATCTCCAGTCTTCATCCATCACCTCGCTGGGCAGACAGCCGAAGCTCTCGCAGACCACGCTGATGGTCGCCGCTATCGGCTGGGGGCCGTCGCCAAGGATGTATTCCCCGAGGTAGCGGAGCCTTTTTTTCGGGTTTCGGGTACCTCTTGTCCACCGGCCGCGTTGACCAGCCACAAGAGTTCGTCGGCTGATAGCTCCTCCAGGATCTCCGGGTGCTTGTAGGGCTGATCGATCGGTTCGCCGACGAGGTCCGTCCAGTTCCATTTGATGATCCGTTTCGATAGCTCCTTGCAGAGCTCTGACAAGCTCTCTCCCAGGCCTTCGGGGTTCTCGTTCCCTCGTTGGAGCCGGGACAACTGCATGACTTCTTTGACGGCCATGACCGGCATGATCTCCACCCACTCGCCGATGTGGACGTAGTGAGGGACCCCGGGATCCATGACTTCCCCGTCCGTTATGACCTGCCCGATATTGATCGCGCAGTCGTCGGCCATGATCTTGATCGTCGGTATCTTGGGCTTCATGAGCCTCTCCTAGTAAAAGATAGCGGCCCCGCGGGGATCTACAGGAGGTGCAGCAGACCTCCCGCGGGGCTGCCTTATCGCTACCCTCTGGTCGGGGCAGCGGCGTCCGCGGCGGCCGACCCGCCGTTGTGCCGGAAACTTGCGCTATAGGTTATCGGCCCTCCGACAGTGCTGGTGATCGAGTAGGAAGTCACGATGGCAAAACCGTTATACCCCGTACTGCCATCCGGTTCAAAATCCCATTCTTCACCTTCCAATCCTAGTTCCCCGAAGATGGTCACATCGCCCTGGCTGCTTGCCAGGTCGGCGAAACCGCTCACGTCGACAGTCGCCGTCGGCTTCCCCGCAAGGAAGTTTTGATAAGTATCTCCAAAGGCCGTGATGTCTGCTTCGGGGACCGTGAAGTTCAAGCTGACCGAACTCAGCTCATCTTCCAGTGCTACGGAATCAAATGAAAAATCGGCATCCTTTCCGTGAGTTCTAGCCATCGGTAATTCCTCCTAGATATATTCCATATGGCCCTGTAGGCCGTTTTAAGGCCTGTTTACGATACGGCCCGTGTGGTTGACCCGCTGCACTGGAATGTGGCCGTATATGTAGCCGCGTCCCCTACCGGCAGGCTGATCGTGTAGCTGGAAACCATCGCTCCGGTCAGGCCGCTGGAGGTACAGGTGTACTCCGGGGAATCGGTATCCGGCCCTGCCCCGTCCGGGTCAAAGACAAGGGTCTTAGGGCCGCTGGTCAAAGCGATGTGGTCGAAGATCGTGGCGTCCCCGTCACTGGCGAAGTCCGCGTCCAGGGCGCCGGATACGTCGAAGCTCACGTCCTTCTTCCCCGCCAGAAAGTTCTGGTAGGCATCCCCGAAAGCGGTGATATCGGATTCAGCCACCGTCACGCTCATGGTGATGGAGTTGAGCTCATCTTCGATCGCCACGGAGTTGAACGAAAAGTTGGAATCTTTGCCGTGGGTCCTTGCCATAGCATCCTCCTAAGATGGTGTGACGAAGTAGCCGAATGAAACGTAATTCTGGAACGTCCGGCTGCCTGTGCCGGATGATTGGAGTTTCACCCGCCACCACGATTCAGATGCTCCTGGGGCGGTGGCGGTGGTAACGATGAACGTGCCATTCGCCCCGGTGCTTTGCGTCACGGTGCCGAAGTTTATTCTGGTCGTGGGGCTTCCCCAGGTGTCATTGGTTTCGCTCTGGATCTCCAGGGCGATGGTATTGGTCCCGGAGCCGCCCAATTCAACCATCCTCCAGACTCCGATGATCGTATTGGTCGCCGCTATCACGCCGGAGTTATAGCCAGTCCCATTAACTACCACGGTTGACCCGTTGCAGGTTATCGTATTCGCTAGGATGATTTGTGACCTGAACGGTGCGCTTGCACCTTGCCAGGTCACGTTGCAGGCGATGGCATCCCCCACGGTTGAAACACGGGGCGACGCGCTTATCAACGTCGGCCCTTCGTAGCCTACATTCCCCTGGGTCAGGCCACCGGGATAGATGCCCACCCGCCTGGCCGTGGCCGTAAGGTCCGTGAACATCTCGCCGTCATAGTTTGGGCTGGACGTTGACCAGAGCCCGTTCACATCGAAGGTGAATGTCGGCTTCCCCTGGACGTAGGTCATATCCGTATCCGCGAAGGCTGTCACGTCTGCCGGGGTTTCGGCGAAGCTCAGGGTCATGGCATTGGATATCCCACTGAAGTCGAACTCGTCGACCAGCAACCCGGCGCTCTTGGCATGGACTCTAGCCACGGTTCCTCCTCTTGGGTTTCGGGGCTTTCGCTAGCTCCCCCTGCGCCCATTCCGCATCTGATTCCTCGTAAAGTTTGACCGCCTTCAGGCGTATCAATTCCTCTATATCTACCGGTTCATCTCCGTCCAGGGCGAACCGTTGGCCCCGATGGATCCGGAGCGACGACGGCTTGACGCCCGGTCCCTGGACCATCAGCAGCTTCTTCAGTGCCAGATACCAGACCGGTTCTTCCTCTGCTTCAGCCATCTTCTTCGTGCTTGTCATTTCTTCGTAAAGCTGAACTGGTCGTCGGGGATCGAGTTGTCGAAGGCTCTCACCTCCTGGCACTTCTCGCACCGGCCCTGGCTGGTCTTCCCCTCGGCCGGTTCGATGATCCAGTGGTGGACACAGGAGCCTCGTTTAGCTTTGGTCGGCAATTATCCGGTACAGACCTCCGACATGCTGGAAGACTACTCCCGCCTGGTCTTCTGCCAGATAGATATCGGATTCCCGTCGGCACATCAGCAGGGCGTGGCCCGTGATGCTGAGCGACGCGTCTTGCATCACGCCGTCAATCTGGGTATCGATATCCCCCGCCCCCTTGGGCCAAATGCTACGGTCGATCGCCTTGACCATGTAGATCGCGGCCCCTCCCCTTCCCGTGAATGCGAAGTAGTCGTCCACCTTGCTCATGGCCTGGAAGACCACGAAGGGCGGCTCCGTGCCCTGGGGCGCGATCCCGTTGAAGACCCCGCCCGTGGCTTCGTTGGTCACCGCCTCCACATTCAGGACGGAGTAGATGGCCGTGTCCAGGTTCACCCGTAGATTAGCCATCGCTAGAGCTTCGCCATCAGCTGGGCGATCGCTTCCTTGAAGCGGGGAGCCTCCCCTTCAAGCGCCGGGATCATGAAGGGCCTCGCCTTCATATAGACGGTCCCGAACTCTATGAAGGGGGCATACTCCGTCACCGGCCCGATACGCCAGGCCAGGTTCTCACCCCTCATGAATCCTCCCTCCGGTTTCGCTTCGATGGAGTTCATAGTCGTCCCGGTGTCTACGGCGGGCCAGGCAGCTATCCGGGCCTTGGCGTCCTTCTCCACATTCCTGGCGGCGATCTCGGTCGCCTGGGTAACCTGTGACTGTAGCACCCGCCAGTTCGGATTCAGGGTGACTTCGACTTTCAGGTCCATCCTAAATGCGGCCAAAATAAAAACCCTCAACTACCCGTACAAGGGTAATCAAGGGCTTCCACGAGCCTCCCTTACCTTTCCTATCCCCGCCAGCGGTCTAGCCGCTTAATGGGCCTCCTGGGGCCTCTGAAGGCGGTCCCCGTTCAGTTGTCGCCTACCGGCGCCTGGATATATCCTCCCTGTCCGTCCGGTTTCAGCCGGACCGTTACCCCTTCCGGGGCGAAGGTGCTCACCCGTTTACACAAGCGGCACTTGATCTCTACTACGCTATTGGCTTCCAGCCGGATCCGGGCTAGCAGGCTACGGCATTCCGGCCTCCGGCACCGCGCCTCCTGAAGCCCTACAACCGGCGCATCTGGCATCGTTTGACCGCGGTCCAGGACTTGCCGGTGTCTATGGATTGTACCTCATAGGTACCACTGGAATGCAAGACCCGATCCGTCGGTTCTACTGATTGATCGTATCCCACCGTCAGGACGGAGATCGGCTGCACGTCCTGGCGACCGGCCGCTATGGACTCGGCGCCACCGGTGAAGGAGAGGCGGGCCGGAACGTCCTGATAGGAGTTGGCCCACGACTCCGCGTATCCTCCCTGACCGTCGCCGGCCAGACTCTTGCGCTGGATCGTAACGGTATCGGGCATCGCCTTTCGGGTTTCGGTCCGCATATAGATCAGGTCATTCCCCTGGAGTAGTTTATCAACCATCGCTATATCGCCCGAATTGTCCGGTCCCGGAGTCCAGTATGTTCAGGCCGGTGACCTCGTCAGAATCGGTGTAGACCGAGTACCCGTCCTTTCGCCGCGGCATCACCGTGGTGGTCCCGCTAGCCTTTCGCCGGAGCCTTTTGGCTTGCGTCATGAACATCTGGGCTACTTGCCCCTTCTGGAAACTGGCCCCGTCCGCGGAGAACGTGAAATCCCTGGCGAACCGGACCGCCAGGGTTTCGCAGGCACGGGCCGCGGACTTGAGGACGCTATCACCTTCCTGGCTCAGGAAGTCGTCGATCTCCGCATCCTGGAATAGAGCCCGGTCTTCGTCGGTATCGCCTATCTCCAGCCGGACCCTGTCCCGGTCTGCCGTGCTGCCTGCCGTATAGCTGAAAGCCATTACACCCTCACGAAAACGGTTAAGGTCAGAGCATCCGTCAGAGCATCGGAGCCAGCCAGTTCTACCAGGAGGTTCCCGTGGATCAGTGCCGGGACGTACGCCCCGGTTATGGCAGAGCCAGAGTTGTCATCCATCTGGATGGACGGGTAATACCAGGCGTCCGTGGCGCTGTTGGTGATGGTCAACAGGGTTAAGGCCACGGGGTCGCCTGGCGAGGAAAGGGTGGTATCGGTTGAAGCCGGGGCTGACGCGTGGAAGTTGAAATACCCTGCCAGAAGCTCGCAATAAGGCAGGGCCACAACCAGGGAGCCGGTTGCCGAGGCATCGGATCCCGTGGTCGAAACTTTTATGGTGTGGCGCTCGATAGTCATCAGCGGCCAGCGTAATAGACGACGACAACCTCAGCGGTGTCCGGCGAGTTGGCCTGGGCGATCGTTACCTTGATATTGTCACTTATGCAGACCTTGTCGTAGACTTCTTCAGTACCATCGTAGGTGACATCGGCCCCGGTTTCATCATCTATGACATGGCGTGGATGGAACCAGCCGCTGGTATTGGCGTTGGTCAGAGTCAGGATCGTTAGGGCCGGGCCGTTATTCCCCGCCGTGGCTATCGTCACGTCTGTAGTATTGGGTGGGGAATCCCCATATGTCACCCCGATGGAGCATATCTGCCCGGTTACCACATGGCCGCTGGTATTGTTTGCTGTAGCGGAGCCGTCGCCACCGGAGGCGGCCCCGGTGTTGATTGTTACCGATTCATAACCGTATGCCATTCAGCCCTCCTATATTTTCCCTGGATGCCTGCGATGGGACAGGCACCCAGGACATCCACCCTGTGACAGTTAGATGTCTGCCCGAAGGCAGCCGGACATTTAACTGTCAATGGCTGGTAGGACGTAGCCGCTGGCCGTATCAACTGCGCTTCCCAGATTATCAAATTGCCTAACACCGTCAGCATCAATCAGGATCTCAGAAGCGGTATCAGCATGACCGATACGGTTATGGGCGATGATGCCCGTGTTATCGCTGGTGTCCGAATCAATCAACAGGTCACCAGCGGTGTTTAACCTGTAGATGTGATTGTAGGCAATCTCACAATCGGTGACGTCTTTCCCCGTTGCTACTGAAATAATGGCTTCAGAGTTGGCAACACCCATGCGGATATAGTTGTTGTTGAAGACCAGTCCAGCGATGTCACCGCCGATGTCTATCACACCGTTGTTGCCCGTATCTGGGCTGATGACCACATTGTTGGTGAACTCCAACCGGTCACATTCGTTGTTAGTAGTTGTGCCTTTTATCAGGTCAACAAAATTCATATTTGTGGCGGTATCGACGAACCGGCATTTGTTTACAACGAACCCGGCGGCGCTCAAGTCAAAGACCTCAACGATGTCGGCGTAGTTCATGGAGAAGATCATATTGTGGATCTGCGTATCGTCGGCGGTCACATCGATATCCGTCGTGGCTGCGGTGTCCAGGGTGATGGTCGGGCGGCTGTTGCCCACTCCCATCCCGATGACGGTTATCCCGGCAACGTCGAAGGTTATCGCGGCCGCGGCAGAGATGGTTTCACTGTGGCCCGGAGCCACCAGGATCACGTCCCCGTTGGATGCCGTACATTTTCCGATGGCGCCGTCCAGGGTAGCCGCGGGCTGCTTAGGGTTGGTGGCGGCATTGTCGTTATCCGCAGCGTCCGCTCCCGAATCGACGTGGTAGACGTTACCAGTAGTAAGCAGCGGGCTACCGATCCCGCCCAGTCCCTCAACCGGGACACCCCGGCTCTTTACTCCAGATGGAAAATTGGTAGGCATGACCAGTTCCTCCTTAAAGTTGGAACCAGTGGGGGCCGCGGGGTACTTACCACGACCCCCACCAGCTTAGCCCAGGTCTATTAGCTAGGGTTCTGTCCGTAGATCCAGCGCCAGTCAGTCCAGCCGATGCCGTATCTCATGTAGCCCCTGAACTTCGCGGTCAAGCCATCGAAGTCTTCAGCCTCGGAGAACTCGGGTTTGATCCTCCATTGCCAGATCAAGTGTTGTTTCATGAGCGTGGAATCGATCAGGAACCAGGCGTTGCTATCCGTCAAGCGGTCCCAGACCACCGGACGGAATCTGCCCGAGAACATATTGATGTCGTACTGGGCCGAACCGGGCTCGTAGATGGCCCGTTCGCTTACCAGTTGGGTAGCCGTGCGCTCCAGTTCCGGCGGGACCAGCAGCATATCGGGGTTGACCCCCAGGAGCTGGTCCCGGTCATCCGTGAAATTCCTCATGGCTTGTCTGGTCGTGTCCAGATTGTCCAGGGTCAAGGCCAGGGTGGCCTCGTTCGCCTGGGTGTTGTTTGTATTTGCCGGACCGTGCGGGTGGGCGGTGCTCAGAAGACCCACGCTGTCAGCCCCGTTGGTGCTTGCTCCCATCCGGTTCGTGCCCGAATCGGTGAAGCCGTTAATGAAGATCTGGGCCGCGTCTGCTTCGATCGTGGTGTTGAAGCTATCGGCCATGTTGCTAGCCCGCCTACGGATCTGGTTGAACTGGTCGTCGTCGACCAGCCGACGTTCCACCTGGATCCCCATCGCGAACTCATAGTTGCGTATATCCGTTCGGTACCCGGCATCAAAATCCTTATAGGCTACGGTCCCGTCGAAGACGGGGACCAGGCCCTGGGCTCCCATGCCCTGGTACTGTTCCTCGAAGCGGGTAGAGGTTTCCACCCCGAAGAGGAGTTCCATGATCGGCCGGGGTCGGCTCATTCCGATGTCAAAGATCCGCTTGAGCCCCGGCTTTAACAGGTCGGCGAAATTCCCACTCGTAAGAGGCATCTAGCCCTCCTATCGAACTATTGGACTTTGGAAAGATAGTGGGTCGGGGCCGTGAATTGGACGCGGGTTTCGTCCGAAGACTGCCTCTTCCTCTCCACGACGACAAACTCATTATTGCTGGCGGCGGCGATAGTCTGCGCCCCGGTTGCCCCGGACACATCCAATAAAGCCCCTGCCAGTCTTGCGCTGGTGTCGTTCCGGTCCGCATAGACCGCGTCCGGGTTGATGATAGCCTTGACGATGGTGGTACTGTCCGTTCCGGCTACAACGCCAGGTTGTCCATCCGTGGCATCGTCCGGGTTCTCCGGGCCGACGAATACGCCTACCGCGGCGGTATCACCCGTCGCCAGTAGGTCTACCTCGCCAGACTCCAGATTCAGCATATCCCCACGGGTCAGTGTTTCCGAATCCTTCATCAGGAAGGTAGCGATCAGGGGCCGTCCCCCTGACACGTTGTAGCGCCACTCGAAGCCATTTGCGGCCATAGTTGATCTCCTTACGGGTTCTATCCCCGGTTCAGAAGTTTAGATCCCCTGGGCATACTCCTCGTCGGTCATGCCCATAAGACGGGCCGCCTCTCGCTGGCCCTCCGTTAGCCGCAGGGTCGGGGCCGGTTCCCCGGATTGCGGGTTCAGGTTCGGCGCGCGATTGGACTGCCCTTTCAAGTACGGCTTGTCTTCCATGAGTTGAGTCAGGGCCGCATCCACCCCGGTCACCCCGTCCTCCTCGCTGTACCGGACGTTCGCCCGGTCGACCAGGAGCAACGCGGCGTCAGGGTCGATGATACCCAACTGGCTTGCCCGCACCTTTACCTCGGAGGCGATCATCGCTGCCGATATCTGGTCGGCTGCGGAGGCGGCTTTGCGTTCGGCTTCGGCCGCTCTGGCCTCCAGCTTCTCTTGCTCGGTAAGTTGTGCTTGCTCCAGTTCGTCGGCCCTGGCGGCCCGGTCCTTTAGCTGGCCGTAATCAGCGAACTGGTTACGGACCTCTTTGCGGGTCTGGGCCTGGAGGCGGTTCACGTCTTCCTGGGTGAACGTCCGCTGCTGGCCCTCGCCCTCCGGGTCCGGCTGGCCTGCCGGTGGGACCACCTGGGCTACCTCATCTCCTGTCGGAGCCGTGTTCTCTGATACCATAGATCCCCCTACTTATACCCGCAGGGTTGCGGTAGATTCCATTGTAGGATGGCATGAAAGCGGATTACAATGTGCCAAACTATACAATCACTTGGAATATTTATCGCCCTTGTTGTTCTTCAACCGTCCGTCTTTGGGTGGCCCCGGTTTCACCCTTCCCTTGGGAGCCAGCCCCAATCTTCGGTTGACCATCTTACCATTCGCCTTGTTAGGCATATCGTCCTCCTATATGGTGGTCCGGCGCTTCCTCCGCGGCCCTGGCAGGGTCCATCGGTTCGTCGTCCCCTATGTGGTTCTGTTCCAGGCCGCAGTTCCGGCAGATCCTCATCACGATCCGGATCTGGGCGTAGGTCGCCCGGTCCTGAGGCCACAGGGCTGCCAGGGTCAGGTCTTCAGACTCGCACCGATAACATCTCATCGGGTTATTCCGGGGCCTGTTCCGTCTGGCGGCGGCGCCGGGGAGTCGGTGGCTCGGTCACCTCCGGGGCGTCTTCCTTGAATGCCGCGTTGCAGCCGCCGCATATCAAGGGCGTACTGGTGTCCTGCATACTACGGTCGCAGAACGGGCACCAGACCACCCCGTTCCTGTGCCGGACCACCGGCCTGGACTCCCCCGTTATCCATTGGGCGATCATTCCGCTTCCTCCGTTCCCTCGATGGCCTCCGCTTCCTCTGCGGCCTGGCGTTCCTCCCGTTCCTTCGCTACGCGCTCCCTGGCCTGGGCAAAAGTTTCGGAGAAGTGAGAGTTAATCTTCGGGCCGGGGTCCGTATATTCATCCTTTGAAATAAACCCTGGTGTCGTCATCATTTCACCCCTTCGACTAATGATTGAGTCTGCCTGATCTCCACGTGGAGGATCTCCCCTACTCGCATCCGTCCAACAGCGCGTCCTCCGCCCTCAGGTATAGACAGAGTGCGATACGTCCCCACGACCTCGAATCGGCCGCTAATGATGGTTTCCGCTTCCCCTATATAACTACTGATAGGTTCGATATTCAATCCCCTAGCCCCAGGTTGCAATTTGAATACAACGGAGGCGTTAGCTTGGTCGGTACCCGCCCCTGCGAACTCGGGGGATGCCGCTTTCTCATAGATCCTTGAGAAGCTGGAGATATGGCTATCGAATACCGTTCCTTTCGAATAGATAGCTTCTACATCTTCAATAGTATCCCCATATGTTTTAATACCTCGGTAAAGCGTGTGCCTGCTTCGCGATCCGTTCGCTGCGGCCTCGGCTAATCTTGCACCGGTCTGCCAACTACGAACGCCGGTTACATCTTCCCCTGCCATCCATTTCGCGGCGCCTTCGCGGTGTCCCTCATTGCCACCTGATATCCAACGGCTTACGGCCTGGTTGATCTCCTCACCTTCCCGTGTGGCCCCTAACTTTTGGCGGTTCGCGTTTACGATGAGGTCGGCTTGGTTACGGTTCCCGAGTGGCAGCTTCATATTCTCCAGCTCCTTGTTCACCTTCGAATACTTGCTAGGCTCGGGCTCCACCTGTTTGGGCTTGCGAGGCCTGGGTGGTCTTTTGGGGGCCGGGATAAACGCGGGCGGCTCGGGTAGTCCGGCCTTCTTCGCCGCCTTCGATATCTTCGACGCTATAGCGGCCTTGTCATGGATCTCAATCCACTTGGTTAATGGGACCGGCTGCTTCTTACCCGCCGCCTTGACCAGTGTATTCCTGAGGGATGGCACTCCTGCCGCGTCGCCCCATATCGGGCTGCTCCTGATCTCTACCAGGTCAGCTAGATTAAGGTCGCCCGTCTGGTATGCCCTGAACCGGGAAGGGCCAAGCATCCTTTTCTGGACCGCCTTCCCCTGGTTCATGAACCAGCTCTGCCCGTTCTCCGGCTGGGGCGGCATCTCTACGTCCAGGCCCAGGTCCTTATAGGTGATGGTTTCCGGAACTATGGCGCAACGCCCGTTCGGGTGCTCGTTCAATGGTTCGTCAAGTTTGTAGAGAGTACCGTCCAGAGCGATGCAGGCCATACACGTGGTGTCGTCTTTGGTAGCCATACGCCTGTAGCCCGTGACTACCTGGGAATTGTTGGCGTATTGCAGCCGTGTGGACTCTCGGAAAGCCCTGTTGGTTTCCGTCCGAGCTATCAGCAGAGCCCTGGATAGCGGTATCCCGGCAGCGACCCGCATCAGCTGGGCGGTTTCTCTTGGACTCTTGCCCAGAGCTATCCCGTTCCCTATCGCGTCCTTGATCGGGGCCGCGGCCTCCGGGCCGAGCGGCGCCAGCAAGTCCCCTATCGGTTGGCCGTCACCGGAGATCCCCACGAAGTTGGTGAAAGCCTCCTCCGGCAGGCGGTTCCACTCCAGGCCGATATTCGCCAGGTTCTCCATGGTGACCCCACGGGGCAATCCAGCGGCTACCGCCTGGCGGGCGCCACGACGGCCCAGGCCGACCGCCGCACGCTGGGAAGCTGTGACCGTATCCCCCGCGGCTTTGGAGAAACGTGACGCGCTAGCCAGGAACTGTTTCTCCAGGTCTTTCATCCGCTGCATCCGCATGGCCTGCCAGGGTTTGAGGCCTTGCGCCTGGGCTATCTTGACCAGGGCCTGGGTATCACGTTGAAGCTGCCGGTAGACCGGCGCATAAGCACGGACCACCTGGGCCGAGGCCCTGGCGTCCTGGGCTTCAAGTAGTTTCCGAAACCCTTCGATAGACTTCTGCGCGTCGGATGGTCCGGGCACGTTACAACTCTCCGGCCTGGAAGTTCCTCAGGATCTCGGCGCCTATATTGGTTTCCCCTTGCCGTTCGGTAGCGCCGTCGATATCCATCTGGTCTATCTGTTCCTGGGTATAGCCCAGCTCCCGCCATATCTGGTGCTTGGATATCCCGAGCTCGGCCTTGGCTTTGAGGCTTTCAAGGTGGGCTTGTTCGTTCCGGGTTTCCGGGTCGCCCCAAGTGGTCGACGGAGCTACCTCCTCCACGTTCCCGACGGAGGACCCGAAGGCTTCCTGTACCCGGAGGGCCAGGATGATACAGTCCTCCCAAGCGTTGCCGAAAGATATCATCCGCTGCTTGGCCTTCTGGACCAGGCCGGACTCGGCGGTCTTCAGGGCTTCCCCGCTGGGCGCGCCTCCCATGATCTGGAACAGGTGCTGGGGCGTCCGGGTAGTCCCGGCTATGTGCTGCACCAGGGACTCGATAGCTTTCAACGGGCCGTCCACATTCGCCGCACTCCACTGCCCGACCTGGCCTCCGTCGTATTCGGAATGGAACTCCGTCACGCTTCCCGGCAGTATGTCCAGGCGTGAGGAACCGTGGTTCACATTTAACGTATACCTCTGGGGGAAGGCTAAGGTGTCAAGGATCATGGTCAGGTCGATAAGGGTCTTGTTCAGCAGGTCCTGCATGGGCATGACGTTGAGGATCTCGGATATACCGAAGTCGGAACCCATCGGCCTATTCCTGAAGTGGATGAAGGGTACGCCCAGAGGCTGCCCGCTCTTATCCAGCCAGGGAGCAGGCCAGACTTCGTCCTGGTCGTCCTGGTAGTGGCCCCATACCCCACCCTTCGCGACGTACTTCTCTACACGGTCCGGGAAGTACAGGTTCAACCTCGTTTCGGGTTCTTCCCCCAGGCGGGGCCGCTGGACCCACTTCTTGGAGGCCCAATCTATCCGCCTGCTGTCTTCGGAGTAGTGGGGGATTATCATCTCGGCGAGCTGATGCGTCCAACGCGGCCGCTCATGCTCCTGGTCCCAGTCGCACAGGATATAGGAGTCGCCTAGCATGATCGCCTCGGTATGGACGACCCCCTGGGTATAGTCCATCCTGTTAAGGTTCCACAGGTTCCAGGCCCAGTCGTGGATGTCCTCGTCCTCGATATCGAAGCCGATCACGTTCATCCGTTCCGCCAGGGTATCCACCACCACGTCCATGAAGTTGTCCCGGAAAGATAACCTGGGCGGGAGGAACTTCTTCAGACGGTCGGTCAACGCGGTATCGTGGTCGCCGTTGTAATATCGGCGGGCTAATTCATAATCCGTTCGCCGGTCGTCGGCTTGCTGTTGGATCCATCTCATCATGGACTCGGTGACCGGGTCCAGGCCGTTCATACTCATCAGGACCATTTGGACTCCTCTGCCGTTTTCCCAGGCTCGGCTAGCCTAATATACTCCCGGCTTATTCAAGAGGCCTTAAAACGGCCCGTGGTGACGCGGTTATAGGCTCATATCATTGGATCTACTATCGTGGACGGTCTACATCCCAGTAAAGCGGGTTATTAGGATCTAACCCCAGCGGGTTCCTGGCGGGGTCTATCCGGGCCGCGCCGACTAGCTGATGGACCAGCGGCTCGGGGGAATGGGTGCCGCGTAACCGCATGAAAGCGCCAGCCATCGCGTCCACCTGGTCATCGTGGGAACCCAGAGGGAACGCCTCCACCTCATCAAGGAACGGGCTGAGCCACGGGCCGCGGTACAACCGCACGTTCCCGACCTCGGCCTGGCTGCTGACCGGCCCTGCCCGTTCCACCTTGGAGCCGGTAGACCTCTGGCCCCTGACCGTGTAGTCAGGCAATATCCTGGTCACATAGTGGTGGATCGTATTCACGCCTGACGCTCCTGGCTCCTGTTCGATGACGATCTGCGTTCCGGCCCCGTCCATCGCCGCCGTCTGCCGGACCCGTGCCTCAACCTCGGCTGGTGTTCCCCTCATCCTCTGGACATCCACCACATAGTAAAGGC
>Ga0208179_1000630_pt1 | contig 21465 bp, 19 predicted proteins | sample Malvired_Geostar_FD_184238 | JGI IMG/M metagenome (GOLD analysis project Ga0208179, IMG submission 184238) | Marine viral communities from the Global Malaspina Expedition - Malaspina viral metaG DeepMed_Geostar (SPAdes) (version 2) | ecosystem: Environmental > Aquatic > Marine > Oceanic | place... | reverse complement strand
GCCTTCCACGCCGCCAGCGGCCGAGCGCGGGCACGAATCGCGCGGCGGTCTGGGAATTGATCGGGTCGAGCTCGAGGATGAGATCGGCGATCAGGCGATAGCCCTCCCCGCTGGCGGCGTGGAAGGCATGCGGATTGCCCGCGAAGGCCATGTAGAGCGACCGCGCGCGGTTGGGGTTGCGCAGCGTGAAGTCGCCGTGATTGCGCAGCGACTTTACATGCTCGATCGCCTGCGGGTGGAGCGAGGAGGCCTGCAGCGCAAACCATTTGTCGATCACCAGGTCATTGTCGCGATAGCGATTGTAGAAATCGAGCAGCTTGGCGGTGCGTTGGGCGGTATCGAGGCTTGCGAGCACCATCAGCGCGCCCTGGCGATCGGTCATGGTGGTGGCGCCGTCATATTGCGCGGCCGCCATCTGCGATGCGCGCTCGGGATCGGCGGCGGCGAGATAGGTCAGCGCCAGCGTCTTGACCTTGCGCGCCCCCTGCGCTGCGGCATCGAGCGTGCCCGGTGCCTGGCTGGCGCGCTCGTGCAGAGCCACCAGCTCCTCGACCAGTTCGCGCCCGAGCCAGGTCTTGAGCGTCTCGCGCGCGGCATGGATCGCGCCAGGATCGGCGACCAACGACTGCTCCATCAGATAGGACTCGCCGGGCAGCATCATCAGCTCGCCGCGCATCTGGTCGTCGATCCGCTCGTCCGCGAGCACCGCTGCGAGCGCGGTGCGGATGGCCTCACGACCCGCCTCGCGCTCCTCGGCAGCGAGCCCGCCGGCGACGACATCGCCGAGATGCCCGACGACCAGATCCTGCATCGCCTCGTAGCGCGCGAAGGGATCGTCGTCCCTGGCCGCGAGGAAGGTCAGATCCGCGGGGGCCACATCGCGCTCGATCCTTACCGGTGCAGAAAAACCGCGATTGACCGACAGCACCGGCGCAGCGGCGAAGCCTTCGAAGGTCAGCGTCTCGCTCGCCGAATCGAGCACGACCAGCTGCTCGCCGCGATGTGTCCCGCTGGCGCGATCGAACAGCGCTATCTTCAGCGGGATCGGCATGGGGCGCTTGTCGGGCTGGCCCGGGGTGGGCGGGACCTCCTGCGCCAGTTCGAGCGTCGCGGTGTCGCCCTCGTGCGACAGCGCGACCGTCACCCTGGGCGTCCCCGCCTGCGAATACCACAGCCGGAACTGCTCCAGATCGAGCCCGGTGCCATCCTCGATCGCCTTGACGAAATCCTCGCAGGTCGCCGCCTCGCCGTCGTGGCGCTCGAAATAGAGATCGCAGCCCTGGCGGAAGGCTTCCTCGCCCGCCATGGTGCGCATCATCCGGATCACCTCGGCGCCCTTGTTGTAGATCGTCGAGGTGTAGAAATTCGAGATCTCCTGATAGCTGTCGGGCCGGATCGGATGCGCCAGCGGGCCCGAATCCTCGGGGAACTGGACCGAGCGCAGCACGCGGACATCGCCGATCCGCTTGACCGGGGCGCTGCCCATGTCCTGGCTGAACAGCTGGTCGCGCAGCACGGTGAAGCCTTCCTTGAGGCTGAGCTGGAACCAGTCGCGGCAGGTCACGCGATTGCCCGACCAATTGTGGAAATACTCATGCGCGATCACCCCCTCGACCGCGTCGAAATCGCCATCGGTGGCGGTGTCGATATCGGCGAGGACGTATTTGGTGTTGAAGACGTTGAGCCCCTTGTTCTCCATCGCCCCCATGTTGAAATCGCTCACCGCGACGATGTTGTAGATGTCGAGGTCGTATTCGCGCCCGAAGGTTTCCTCGTCCCAGGCCATCGCCCGCTTGAGGCTTTCCATGGCATGGCCGGTGCGCTCGAGATCGCCCTCTCGTACGAAGATGTTGAGCGCCACCTGGCGTCCGCCCATGGTGATGAAGCTGTCGCTGCGCGCGACCAGATCGCCCGCCACCAGCGCGAACAGATAGGAAGGCTTGGGCCAGGGATCGTGCCATTCGGCCCAGTGATATTCGCCCTCCTCGCCTTGCGCGGTGCAATTCCCGTTGGCGAGCAGGACGGGGAACTGCGCCTTGGGCGCGCGCATCCGCACGGTATAGACGCTGAGCACATCGGGCCGGTCGGGGAAGAAGGTGATCCGGCGGAAGCCCTCGGCCTCGCATTGCGTGCAGAGCATGCCGTTGGAGGCGAACAGCCCCATCAGCTGCGAATTGCTCGCCGGGTCGATCTCGGTGACGATGGTCAGTTCATGGGCATCGCCGGGCAGGGTGAGGATCAGATCGTCGCCTTCCATTGCGTAGCTGTCGTTCGGCCCGCCGTCGCAGCGTAGCTCGACCAGCTTCAGGCTGTCGCCGTTGAGGCGGATCGTCGGCGAGGATTTGGCGTCGGGGTTGCGCTCCAGCGTCAGCTTGGCCTCGACCAGCGTCTTTTCGAGCCCGAGGTCGAAATCGAGATGGGTCGCTGCCACGCGCCAGGGGAAAGGCGCGTAATCCTCGCGGCGGATGGTCGCGGGAGCATGCGGCTCGACCGCGGCATCGGCCATCTCGGGGTTGCCATCGGGGGTGGCGGGCGTGCGGGCGATATCCATTGCGCGTGTATTCCAATCTTCGCAGCGTGAGGCTTCAATATGGGGAGCTTTGAGCTAATACGAACCGATGTCACGATTGTTCATTTTCGGCCTGGGCTACACCGCCAAGCGGATCGCGCAAGCGCTGACGGCGCGAGGGTGGGAAGTGGTGGCCACGGGCAGCGACGGAGCGCTGGATTTCGCCGATCGCGAGGCGGTGGGCCGGGCGCTGGCCAGCTGCAGCCATGTCCTCTCCTCGGTCCCGCCCGCCGACGACAGCGATCCGGTAGTCGACCTCTACGCTTACGCGTTCGCGGGCAAGTGGCTCGGCTATCTTTCTTCCACCGGGGTCTATGGCGATGCCGATGGCGCCTGGGTCGACGAGGCCTCGCCCACCGGCACCGGTCGCCGTAGCGCGCGCGCGCAATGCGATTCGCGCTGGCTGGATCAGGGCGCGCGCGTGTTCCGGCTGCCGGGGATCTACGGACCGGGCCGCAGCGCTTTCGAGCGGGTGCGACAAGGCAAGGCGCATCGCATCGACCTGCCCGGTCAGGTGTTCAGCCGGGTGCATGTGGAGGATATCGTCTCGGGCGTGGTCGCCGCTCTCGAAAGCGACGCGGCGCCCGGCGCCTACAATCTCGCCGACGATTGGCCCACCAGCCAGAACGCGGTGATCGAGGAGGCCTGCCGCCTGCTGGGGATCGAGCCGCCCCCCTTGCAGAGCATCGAACAGGCCGGGCTCTCGCCGATGGCGCGCGGCTTCTATGCCGAGAACCGCCGGGTCGCCAACGGCAAGGCCAGGCGCGTGCTCGGCTGGAGCCCGGCCTACCCGACCTATCGCGAAGGGCTACGCGGGCTTCTCTAGTGTTGCGCTACCGAGCGGCGGGGTCGGTACGGTGCGGGCGCGCAGCGCGATCACCAGCCCGCACAGCGACAGCACCGCCCCAAGGCCGGTCCACGCGGTCCAGCGATAATCCTCGAACAGCGTCGAGAGCAGCATCGCCACGATCACGGTGACGATGCCGTTATAGGCGGCGCGGCCCGCGCCGATCTGGCGCACCAGCGTGTAATGCAGCGGGAAGGTCACCACGCTCCCCGCGAGCGCCAGCCAGCCGATCCCCAGCCAGAAACTCGCCCGGTCGGGCAGCACCGGCGGCCCCGCGGTCCACCAGGCAAGCGCGAAATCGGCGATCGTACCGTAGAGCATCGCCCAGGCCAGCAGGCTCACCATCGGCAGCGAGCGCCCGGTCGGGTTGGCCTGGACGACATTGGCGATGCTGGCGCACAGGATTCCCAGCACCGCCCAGACAATCCCCAGACCGATCGAGCCGCCCAGCGGGTTGAGCCCCGCCTCGTGCCACAGCAGCAGCCCGATCCCGCACAGCGCCACCAGGGTTCCGGCGACGAAATTGCGCGTGATCCGCTGCCCCAGCAGCCACCAGCCGAACACCGCATTGGAAACGATCAGCATGGTGAACAGCACCGCAACGATCCCCGAGGTCAGGTGTAGTTCGGCGCGGTAGACGAAATTGAAATTGCCGCAGAACTGCGTGACCCCGATCGCCAGTGCGAGCCAGTGGCCCGCCTTGCCGATGCTCAGCGTCCTGCGCATCGCCAGCAGCAGCAGGAACATCGCCGGGGTCGCCACCGCAAAGCGGATCGCCACCGACCAGCTGGGCGGCACCCCGTCGATCTGGTCGGTGATCACCCACCAGGTCGAACCCCAGATCATCCCGGTCAGCAGGAAGGGGAGAACGATCCGCGGCCGCAGCAGCGCGTGATCGGCAGGGCTGGCGGTCACAGGCCGGACACCGCCCGGGCGAGCGCGACCGCATCTTCGGCGCGCGTGTTCCAGGCGGTGACGAAGCGCGCGGCATCCGCGCCCCAATCGTAGAAGCCGAAGCCCCGTTCGCGCAGGACCTCGCGCTCTGCGGCGCTGCAGCGGACGAAAAGTTCGTTGGCCTCGACGGGATGCAGCAGGCGGTCGCCGCAGGCGCCGGCGATCTCCTGCGCCGCGGCATTGGCCCGGCGCGCATTGTCGAGCCACAGATCGTCTTCGAGCATCGCCAGCAATTGCGCGGCGAGGAAGCGGCCCTTGGATTGCAGATGCCCCGCGCGCTTGCGGCGGTAGCGCGCCACATCGGCCGCCGCCGGATCGAAGAACAGGACCGCCTCCGCGCTCATCGCGCCGTTCTTGATGCAGCCGAAGCTGAGCGCATCGATCGGTCCGGCGGCCTCGGCGGCTGTGCAGTCTAGAAAGGCGGTCGCATTGGCGAAGCGCGCGCCGTCCATATGCAGCCCCAGCCCGCGCTGCTTCGCCAGCGACGCGATCGCGGCCACCTCATCGGCGCGATAGGCGCGGCCATATTCGCTCGCCTGGGTGATCGAAATCGCATGCGGCTGAACCTGATGGACATCGTCGCGGATCGGATCGATCGCGGCGCGGAGGGTCTCCGGCGTAAGCTTCGCGCTCTCCCCCGGCACCAGCAGCAGCTTGGCGCCGTGGAGGTAGAAGCCGGGCGCGCCGCCTTCGTCCATCTCGATATGCGCTTCCTCGTGGCACACCACCGCGCCATGTGGCTGGACCATGGTCGCCAGCGCGAGGCAATTGGCGGCGGTGCCGGTCGCCACCCACAGCGCGGCGCAATCACGCCCGAACAGATCGGAGAAGCGCGCGTCGAGCTCGCGCGACAGGCCATCGCCATCATAGGGCGCATCCGAAGCGTCGGCGGCATGCATCGCCTCCCACACGAGCGGGTGGACGGCGGCGGCGTTGTCGGACAGGAATTGCATCGGAACGCCCATAGAGCGGCGGGCGTTGCTTGCAAGACAGCGAAAGGATCCCCCACCCATGGCCGAGACCGATGTGACGATCGAACGACACGAGAATGGCGAGAGCGGCGAGTATCTCGCGCGCGGTGCGGGCAGCGATGCCAGCGGCAAGCTGACCTGGGTGAAGCGCGGCGGTTCGCGGGTGGCCGACCATACGCTGGTCCCGCCTGCGCTGCGCGGCCAGGGCATCGCCATGGAACTGGTCGAGGCGCTGGTCGCCGATGCCCGCGAACAGGGCTTCAAGATCGTGCCCGCCTGCTCCTACGTCGCCGCGAAGTTCGACGAGAACCCCGGCTGGAGCGGGTTGCGCGGCTAGACCAGCTCGCTGAAGTCGCGATCCGCGATCGACGCGAGCACCGCCGCGCGCAATTGCCGCGCCCGCTCGGGCGATATGCCCGAGATCGTGAACTTGCCCCCGGCAAGTCCGAGGCTGAGCGTGGCATAGCCGCGCCGCCGAGCGATCGGGCCCCGGCTGATCTCGACAGATTGCAGCTTCACCCGCGAGGCGATCGCGATCTTCGGCGCCAGAAAGTTGCGGCGAAGGAAAAGTTGGCTGGCATCGAACCCGTTGGCGACGAAGCGCCAGTTGGCGAATTCCAGAGCCGCAATGATTGCGAAGCCGATGGACGGAACAACCACAAGCCAGCCCTGCCCGGCCACCGCCAGCCCAACGGTCATTCCCGACAGCGCCAGACCCGCCAGCACGACCCGGTCGGTCCGGTACTGGCGGGTGGCCCTCTGCCAATCGAAGCGTTCGCCCGGCAGCTGAAACCCCGTCACCGCCACGATCGGTGCGATTTCCTCGGCCTTTGCGAAAGGGGCGACGCTATGATTGGCCGAACCGCTGTCCTGTGCCAGGCTGACCAGTTTGAGCTCGCGCCAGCCGAACCAGCGGCGCACCGCCCCCGTGCCGATCCGCAGCGCCTGCACCCGGTGGATCGGCATCACCACATCGGTGCGCGTCAGCAGCCCGCGGCGGCGGCGCAGACCCTTGTCGGTCCGCTCGAGCCGGAAGTCCCATTCGCGCAAAGCTGTGCGGACCAGCCCGGTGAGGAAGCCAAGCGCGACGAAGGTCGCCACCGCAATGATCCCGCCGGCAATCTGCGCGGCGACGCCCAGCCCCGCCAACCAGCGACCGGGACCCGCCAGCCGGTCCTGCCAGGCGTCGAAATCCCACAGGTCGAAGGGCAGCAGGAAATCGAACTGCTGTGCGAGACCCGCCACCACCGCGACCACCGCGAGCGAGAACTCGAACAATCCGAAGGTGACGACGCGGCGCGGCCCCATCGCGAACAGGGTCGGCGCCTCCAGGCTTTCTGCGAGCTTGTCCGGATTGGATGCAGGAGCCGCCCCATCCTTCTGCCCGCGGACCAGTTCGCGCAACCGTTCGCCCTCGGCCTCGGCGAGATAGGAAAGCTTGAGCTCGTCCTTGCCTCCCGCTCCCGTCTCGAACCGCACCTCGACCAGCCCGAACAGCCTGGGGAGCAGCTTCTGCTCGAGGCTGACATCCTGGATCCGCTCATACGGCACCGAGCGCGCGGCGCGGGAGATCAGCCCGCTCTCGACGCGAATGTCCTGCGCGCCGACACGGTAGGTGAAGCGGTACCAGTGAAGATAGGCCAGCGCGGTGCTGACGGCGAGGATGGCGAGCACCGCCGGGATCGCGAACAGCAGCCGGGCCGGTTCGCCGTCGAGCACCGCATAGGCGCCGAAGGCCAGCGGAAGCGCGACCTGTCCCAGCGAGGCGACCGCGCCGACGATGAAGCTCTTGGGGTCGGTGCGCCGCGCCTCGCCCACGTCGGCGGGTGCGGGTTGCTCCAGAGCGGCGCTTTCCGGCAGGGGCCGGTCGCCCGTAACCCCGTCGCCCGTCACAGCGTGTCGCGCCGGATCGCAGCGCGGATCGCATCGCGCATCGCCAGCGCATCGGCGTGCTTGAGCCCCGGCAGATGGACCGAAGCGTTGTGGCTGCCGGCGGTGTGCACCGTCAGCGTGGCGATCTCGTAGGCGCGCTCGAGCGGGCCCTGGTCGACGTCGATATGCTGCACCCGTCCGAACGGCACCACGGTGTCCGAATGGAACAGCAGTCCCCTGACCACCCGCAACCGCTCGTCGGCCATCACATAGCCACGCGCCTGCCAGCGGCGCTGCGGGAGGCGCAGGAGGATGGCCGCAGCCAACAGCAGATAGGGGACCGCGACGACGCCATGCCAGCCCGGGATCACCACTTCGGCGGCGATTACCGGAACCAGCAGGATCGCCAGCCAGATCGCGGTAACGATCCGCATAACCGACCTGTAGGCCGGGTCCAGCGGAGTCAGCGGTCCGTCGTCTTCGATCGGATCATCCATCGGCGTCCTATCTACGCAATACACTGATACGAATCAACGCCGCTGGTCGAACCTGCGACCGATCATCGCGGCGGTGATATTGGTCTTCTGGACATCGATCGCGCCCCCCGCGATCCCCCAGGCGAAACCGTCGCGCAGCCGCTGCTCCATCCCGTATTCCTTGTGATAGCCATAGCCGCCCATCACCTGCATCCCCTGCGCGGTCACCTCGCGGACGATCTCGTTGGCGTAGCATTTGGCGACGCTGCTCTCGTAGACCGAGGGCAGGCCGTTGTCCTGTTCGGCGGAATTGACCACCGCCCGATAGATCAGCAGCCGCGCCGCCTCGACCCGCATCGCCATTTCCGCTAGCTTCAGCTGCACCCCCTGGAAGTCGACGATCGGCTTGCCGAAGGCCTTGCGCTCCTGCGTGTATTCGATCGCCTGATCGAGCGCGGCCTGAGCGAGCCCGAGGCTCTGCGTCGCATTGCCGCAGCGCTCCAGCCCGAAGGCCTGCATCAGCTGCCCGAAGCCGCCCGCGCCGATCACCAGATTGTCCTTGGGCACTTTCACGCCGTCGAAGCGGATGTCGCGCGTCTCGATCCCGCGAAAGCCCATCAGCTCCTCGCGCACGCCGAAGGAGACGCCGTCCATGTCCTTGTCGACCAGCAGGGCACCGATGCCCCTGGCCGCGGGTTCGTCCGAGAGCCGGCAATAGGTCACGTAATAGCGCGCATGGCCCGCGCCGCTGGTCCAGCGCTTGGTGCCGTTGAGCAGATAGTGATCGCCCTCGTCGCTGGCGCGGGTGGTCAGTTCGGTCAGCGCGGTGCCGGCGTCGGGTTCGGACATCGAAACCGCGACCGTCGCCTCGCCCGCGGTGACCTGCGGAATGATCCTCGCCTTGAGCTCCTCCGAACCGAACCGTTCGAGCGTCCGCACCGGGCCGACCAGCGCCTCGAACACCGGGAAGGCGACCGCGTTGGAGATCATCGCGAATTGTTCGAGCACCAGGATCGCCTCGAAATGCCCCAGCCCCAGTCCGCCATATTGCTCGGGCAGATTGACCCCGAGAAACCCCATCTCGCCATAGCGGCGGACCATCTCGGCGGGGACGGAGAAATCCTTCTCCTCCATCTCGCGCGCCAGCTCGGGCAGCTCCTTCTGCGCGAATGCGCGCGCGGCGTCCTGCAGCTCGCGCTGCTGTTCGGTAAGCTGGAAATGCATGCCGGTTTCGTCCTCCCCCTCAAATCAGGGGCGGACAGGTGGCGCAGCGCGCCGCATTGCGCAAGCGCCTCCGCGCTCGCACCGGTATCGACTCGATTCTGATCGGAAAATGGTGCTGCTGGGGAGGATTGAACTCCCGACCTCGTCATTACCAATGACGCGCTCTACCACTGAGCTACAGCAGCACGGAACCTGCCCCGAAAATCCGGGGGATGCAGGAGGCGCGCGCTATTGTCAGAGCCGGAGCCAATGTCAAGCGATGCTTGAGCTTCGCGCGCTTCGCCGCCACAAGCACCGCCATGGCAAAACCCGATCCCAAGGCGACGCGCGAGGAACGGCTGGCCGCGCGATTGCGCGAGAACCTGCGCCGCCGCAAGGCGCAAGCGCGCCAGCAAAACGAATCGGATGCGGCGCTTCCAAAACCCGATGCGGGCGGCTAACGAAGCGCGCTCCTAGGATTTGCCCGGAGCATTCATGCCCAAACTCATTCTCGTGCGCCACGGCCAGAGCGAATGGAACCTCGCCAACCGCTTCACCGGCTGGTGGGATGTGGATCTGACCGAAAAGGGCGTCGAGGAGGCGATCGCGGCGGGGTGGCTGCTCGCCGAGCGCGGCGTACTGCCCACCTACGCCTTCACCTCCTATCAGACCCGCGCCATCAAGACGCTCAATCTGGCGCTAGAGGCCTGCGACCGGTTGTGGATTCCGGTGGTGAAGGACTGGCGGCTCAACGAGCGGCATTACGGCGGACTGACCGGGCTCGACAAGCAGGAAACCCGCGACCGGCACGGCGACGAACAGGTCCATGTCTGGCGCCGCAGCTTCGATGTGCCCCCGCCCGATCTTGAGCCCGGCAGCGAGTACGACCTGGCCTCGGATGCGCGCTACGCCGGAATAGACATTCCTCTTGCCGAAAGCCTCAAGCTCACCATCGAGCGCGTGCTGCCCTATTGGGAAAGCGACATCCGCCCGGTGCTGGCCAGCGGGGAGACGGTCATCATTTCCGCGCATGGCAACTCGCTGCGCGCGCTGGTGAAGCATCTGTCGAACATATCCGACGAGGACATCACCGGGCTGGAGATCCCCACCGGCCAGCCGATCGTCTACGAGTTCGGCGACGATCTGCGCCCCTCGGGCGAGCGCTACTACCTCAGGGACGCGTGAGGATGGCGCTGCAGGCGAAAGTCGCGATCGTGATGGGCAGCCAGTCCGACTGGCCGACGATGAAGCATTGCGCCGACATTCTCGAGGAGCTCGAGGTCGCCGTCGACGTCCGGATCGTCTCGGCGCACCGCACGCCGGACCGAATGTACGACTTCGCGCGGGCAGCCGAGGGCGAAGGCATCGCCGTGATCGTCGCCGGCGCGGGCGGCGCAGCGCATTTGCCGGGGATGATCGCGGCGCTGACGCATCTGCCGGTGCTGGGCGTGCCGGTGCAGTCGCGCGCGCTGAGCGGTCAGGACAGCCTGCTCTCGATCGTCCAGATGCCCGCGGGCGTGCCGGTGGGGACGCTGGCGATCGGCGAGGCCGGGGCGACCAATGCCGGCCTGCTCGCCGCGAGCATCCTGGCGGGCAGCGATGCCGCGCTGACCGGACGGCTCAAGGAGTGGCGGCAGGCGCGCAGCGATGCCGTGGCGGAACGACCGGAGGAGTGATGCTGAAACAGGGCAGCACGATCGGGATTCTCGGCGGTGGTCAGTTGGGCCGAATGCTGGCGATCGAGGGCGCACGGCTGGGCTATCGCTGCGTCGGCTTTGCACCCGAGGGCGACAATGTTGCCGCCGAGCTCTGCGCCGATTTCTTCACCGCCCGCTGGGACGATACCGCCGCGCTGGCGGCCTTCGCCGCGCAATGCGATGCGATCACCTATGAATTCGAGAATGTGCCGCTGAGCGTGTTCGACACGCTGCCGGTCGATGCGGTGTTCCCGCCGCGCAAGGCTCTCGAAGTGGCGCAGGACCGGCTGGCGGAGAAGCGCTTCGTCGAGGGGCTCGGCGGTCGGCCCGCGCTCCATGCCGCGGTCGATTCGCGCGCAGATCTGGTCGCCGCGATCGAGCGGATCGGGGCGCCGGGCATCCTCAAGACCCGGCGCGAGGGCTATGACGGCAAGGGCCAGTGGCGGATCGAATCGGCGCATGATGCCGATGGCGTGCCGCTGTCCGGCGGTCCGGCGATCTACGAGGGCTTCGTCGATTTCGCGGCGGAGTTTTCGGTGATCCTGGTGCGGGGACGCGATGGCGCGGTGCGGTTCTGGGAACCGACCCGCAATGTGCATCGCGACGGTATTCTGGCGACCTCTTCGCTGCCGGCGGGGGAGAGAATCGCGGCGCAAGTTGATGAAACACATTCCCTGGCGAAGGCTGTGGCGGATGCGCTGGATTATGTCGGAGTGCTGACGCTGGAGTTTTTCGCGACGGAAAAAGGTCCTGTTTTCAACGAGATGGCCCCGAGGGTGCACAATTCGGGGCATTGGACGATCGAGGGTGCGGCGACCAGCCAGTTCGCCAACCACATGCGCGCGGTGGCCCGGCTGCCGCTGGGCGATACCGCCACCATCGCCGCCGAGGTCGAAATGACCAATCTGATCGGCAAGGATTCCGCCAGCGCGCTGGCGCGGCTCGCCGAACCCGACACGCATCTGCATCTCTATGGGAAGAAGCAGGCACGCGCGGGTCGCAAGATGGGTCATGTCACCCAGTTGACCCGCCCGAGCCGCCAGCCCCACTCGTGAGCCGCGAAATCTTCCTGATCTATGCCCGCGCCGCCAATGGCGCGATCGGGCACGAGGGACGGCTGCCCTGGCACCTTCCCGCCGATCTGGCGCATTTCAAGGCGCAGACGATGGGCCGTCCGATGATCATGGGGCGCAAGACCTTCGAGAGCCTGCCCGGGCTGCTGCCGGGACGGCGCCACATCGTGCTGACCCGAAGGGAACGCTGGGACAGCGCGGGCGCGCAAGTCGCGCGCTCGGTCGAGGAAGCGCTCGCCATGGCAGGCGAAGGCGCAATCGCGGTCATCGGCGGCGCGGCGATCTTCGACAGCTTCATGGCCCACGCGATCCGCGCCGAAGTGACCGAGATCCACGCCGATTACGCCGGCGACGTCTTCATGCCGCCGCTGGGCGCAGGATGGGAGGTTGTTGGCCGCGAGGATCATCCCGCGAAAGACGACCAGCCAGCCTATTCCTTCGTCGCCTACCGAAGGCTGCCGGAGAGCGAGGCATGAGATGGCTCGATCACCGCGAGCCGGTGCCTTCATCCTTGCGCGGTGCCGTGATCGCGCTGGGCAATTTCGACGGCTTTCACCTCGGCCACCAGCAGGTCGCGGGCGAGGCGATCGAATGGGCGCGCGCCGAGGGCCGCCCCGCGATCATCGCCACTTTCGATCCGCACCCGGTGCGATTCTTCCGCCCCGAGGTGCCGCCCTTCCGGCTGACCACGCTCGAACAACGGCAGGAACTCTATCTCGCCGCGGGCGCGACCGCGATGCTGGTGTTCCATTTCGACGGCGCGCTGGCGGGAACCCCGGCAGAGGATTTCATCACGCAGATCCTGATCGGGCGGCTGGGCGCGCATGGCGTGGTGACCGGCGAGGATTTCCGATACGGCCAGGGCGCGAAGGGCGATGTCGCGCTGCTGCGCGGTTTCGGGGCGACACGCGGGCTGCAGACGCGCACCGTGGGCGCGGTGATGGATGGCGGCGAACCCATCTCGTCGAGCCGGGTGCGCGAGGCGCTGAAAGCGGGCGATCCGCAGGAGGCGGCGCGGCTGCTGACCCGCCCCTTCGCGATCCGCGGCGTGGTCGAGCATGGCGACAAGCGCGGGCGGACCATCGGCTATCCCACCGCCAATCTGGCGATCGAGCACTATCTGCGCCCACGCTACGGCATCTACGCGGTCACCGGGCGGATCCTCGCGACGGGCGAGGTTCTGAAGGGCGCGGCCAATGTCGGCATCCGCCCGCAGTTCGACCCGCCCAAGGAATTGCTCGAGCCCTATTTCTTCGATTTCTCGGGCGATCTTTACGGACAGGAGATCGAGGTGGCGTTCCATCACTTCCTGCGGCCCGAGGCGAAGTTCGATTCGCTCGAGGAGTTGGTGATGCAGATGGATGCGGATTGCGTCCGGGCGCGGGAATTGCTCGAAATGGGTTCACACGAAGACACGAAGATGTAGCCCTCGCTCCGAAGGAGCACTTTACCCGCGGGCGCTTCAAATCGAGAGCGGCTTCGCCGCAGGACCGACATCTTCGTGTCTTCGTGTGAAACCCCTATTCGCACCCCCGCGCGAACAAATTGCTCAAACCTTCCGCCCCGGCTAAGGCCCGCCGCCATGACCGAACCGCGCGATTACCGAGATACCGTCTTCCTGCCGAAGACCGATTTTCCCATGAAGGCCGGGCTGCCGCAGAAGGAGCCGGGTATCCTCGCGCGCTGGCAGCAGGAGAAGCTCTACGAGGAGCTGCGCGCCGCGCGCGCGGGCCGCGAGAAGTTCATCCTCCACGACGGCCCGCCCTATGCCAATGGCGACATCCATGTGGGCCACGCGCTCAACCATGTGCTCAAGGACATGGTCTGCCGCACCCAGACGCTGCTGGGCAAGGACGCGCCCTATGTTCCGGGCTGGGATTGCCACGGCCTGCCGATCGAGTGGAAGGTCGAGGAACAGTATCGCAAGAAGAAGCTCAACAAGGACGAGGTCCCTCCGGCCGAATTCCGCGCCGAATGCCGCGCCTATGCGCAAGGCTGGGTCGACACCCAGCGCGAGCAGCTCAAGCGGCTGGGCTGTCTGGGCGATTGGGACCACCCCTATCTGACGATGGATTTCGCCGCCGAGGCGACGATCGTCGGCGAGCTGATGAAATTCGCCGAGGCGGGCAATCTCTATCGCGGCTCCAAGCCGGTGATGTGGAGCCCGGTCGAAAAGACCGCGCTGGCCGAGGCCGAGGTCGAATATGAGAACATCGTCTCGACGCAGATCGACGTGGCGTTCGAGATTGTCGAGAGCCCGAATGTGCCAGAGCTCAAGGGCGCCTACGCGGTGATCTGGACGACGACGCCGTGGACGATCCCGGTCAACCAGGCGATCGCCTATGGGCCGGATGTCGAGTATGTTCTTCTCGTCGCCGCGGATGCCAGCCTTGAACTCGAGAAGATGCCTCTCGAAGAGCGGCGGGCGGTGTCGTTCTCGTTGCTCATTGCCAAGGAGCTGGTGCCATCATTCGTTGAACGTACTGGGCTTATTTGCGCCGTTGCCAAGACGATCAAAGGTTCCGAGCTCGCCGGAACGCTCGCCCGTCACCCGATTTACGAATTGCTCAAATCCCGTCGCCCCGGCCCCCGAGCCGGGGCCCCGCTGCCTTCGGGCGCGGCGCAGGAAGGCAGCGGGACCCCGGATCAAATCCGGGGTGACGAGGGGGGTGATGTCGCGCATGGCGACGAGTTGGTTGGTGACGAAGGAGAGAATGGCAAGGCGGGCGAGGCGGCGTGGCAGAAAGCGCTCGAATTCTACGCCCGCCCGCGCCCCTTCCTCGCGGGCGATTTCGTCACCACCGACAGCGGTACGGGGCTGGTCCACATGTCGCCCGATCACGGCGAGGACGACTTCGCTCTGTGCAAGACGGTCGGGATCGAGCCGGTGTTCGCGGTGATGGACGATGGGCGCTACCGCGACGACTGGCCGTGGCTGGGCGCCGGGGATCTCGACAACGAGGGCAAGGAGCGCCGCCGCGCGGTGATCAACAAGCCGTTCAACGCGCCCGACGGGCCGATCTGCAACGATTTGCGCGAAGCGGGCGCGCTGCTCGCGGCCTCGGAGGATTATGCGCACTCCTATCCGCATTCTTGGCGGTCCAAGGCCAAGGTGATCTATCGCTGCACGCCGCAATGGTTCGTGCCGATGGACAAGCCGCTCGACACCGACGTCGTCCCAGCGAAAGCTGGGACCGCTGGCGGTGAAGGCGCCGGGCCGGGAGCGATCCCAGCTTCAGCTGGGATGACGAATGGGCCGGGGTCGGTAGAGGCAGAGGGCTCGACCCTGCGCGCCATCGCGCTCTCCGAAATCGAACGGGTCGATTTCATCCCCGAGAAGGGCCGCAACCGGATCCGTTCGATGGTCGAGGGACGGCCCGACTGGGTGCTGTCGCGCCAGCGCGCCTGGGGGGTGCCGATCACGCTGTTCGTCAAGAAGGGCGGCAATGACTATCTGCGCGATCCCGCGGTCAACGCGCGCATCGTCGCCGCCATCCGCGAATCCGGCGTCGATGGCTGGAACGAGGCGGCGAAAGCCGAGCTGCTCGGACCCGACTACGCGCCCGGCGATTACGAGATGGTCGGCGACATTCTCGACGTCTGGTTCGATTCAGGCTGTACCCATGTCTTCACGCTCGAAAGCGGGCGCTGGCCGGCGCTGCAATGGCCCGCCGATCTCTATCTCGAAGGCTCGGACCAGCATCGCGGCTGGTTCCAGTCCTCGCTGATGGAAAGCTGCGCCACCCGCGGCCGGGCGCCCTACGACCAGGTGCTGACCCACGGCTTCACGATGGACAGCCAGGGCAAGAAGATGTCCAAGAGCCTGGGCAACACCATCGATCCCTTGAAGGTGATGGAGCAATACGGCGCCGACATCATCCGGCTGTGGGCGCTGAGCGTCGACTACACCGAGGATCACCGCATCGGCGACGAGATCCTGAAAGGCGTGGCCGACCAGTATCGCAAGCTGCGCAACACCTTCCGCTACCTGCTCGGCGCACTGGACGGTTTCGTCGGCGATATGGGCGATGCGGGCGAGGTGCCCGAGCTCGAACGCTATGTCCTGGCGCTGCTGGCGGAACTCGACGGCAAATTGCGCGCGGCGGCGCTGGCCTATGATTTCAACGCCTACACCCGCCTGCTGGTCGATTTCTGCAACGAGGATCTCTCGGCCTTCTACTTCGATATCCGCAAGGACGTGCTCTATTGCGACGGGCCGGACAGCACCCGCCGCAACGCCTATCGCACCGTGCTCGACCTGCTGTTCCACGCGCTGGTGCGCTACGCCGCGCCGGTGCTGGTCTTCACCGCCGAGGAAGTGTGGCAGACACGCTATCCCGCCGCGCCCGGCGAGGCGGGTGGCAGCGTCCATCTGCTCGAATGGCCTGTCGTGCCCGGTGTCGAGGCGGACCAGAGCCGCTGGGACGAGTTGCGGAGCTTGCGCGAGGAAGTGATGGAAGCGATCGAGCCGCTGCGGCGCGAGAAGGTGATCCGCTCGGGGCTCGAAGCCGATGTCGTGGTGCCCGCCGCGCGCGTGCCCGCGGGCTTCGACGAGGCGGCGCTGGCGGAATTGTTCATCACCGCGTCAGTGACGATTGCGGATAGCGAGGCGGTGCAGGTGACCCGTTCCCCCGAAGACAAATGCGGTCGCTGCTGGCGGCTGCTCCCCAGCGTGGCCGAGGACGGCGCGCTGTGCGATCGCTGCGAGACCGCCGTCGCCCAGCTGGATGCCGCAGCATGACCCGCACGCTGCGCAACCGCCTGATCGGCTGCGGCATCGCGCTGGGCATCTTCGGTTTCGACCAATGGAGCAAATGGCTGGTCACCGAGCGGCTCGGGATCGACCGGGTCGGCGATGCGATGGAACTGCTGCCGTTTTTCGATCTGCGCTTCACCCGCAATTTCGGCGTCTCGCTCGGCATGTTCGAGGCGACCAGCCCCGAGGCGCGCTGGGCGCTGGTGGCGGTCACCGGGCTGATCGCGCTGGTGGTCACGGTGTGGATGATGCGCGAAAGGCTGCTGGGCGAGATCTTCGGGCTGGCGCTGATCCTGGGCGGGGCGCTGGGCAATATCCGCGACCGCTTCGATCTGGGCTATGTGGTCGATTTCGCCGATCTGCATTTCGGCGAGTTCCGGCCCTTCCTGATCTTCAACGTCGCCGATGCCGCGATCACGATCGGGGTGGTGATTATCCTTGCCCGCGCCTTTTTCATCCGCGACAAGGCCGACGATCTGATGAATGAAACGGCGCCTTCCGCCGCGGAGAAGACTTCATGACCAAGCACCACACCCTCCCCCTGCTCGCCCTCTCGGCGACCATGCTGTCCGCATGCGCCGGCGGCGGCTTCCTCGATCGCGAGCGGCCCGACGAATTCGCGGTCCAGCGCCAGGCGCCGCTGGTGGTGCCGCCCGATTTCAACCTCGTTCCCCCCGCTCCGGGCGCCCCGCGTCCCGCCGAAGGGACCGCGTCGCAGCAGACGCTCGAGGCATTGTTCGGCGGCCCGGCGCAGCGCAGCGCGGTCGAAACCAGCGCCCTCGATCGCGCCGGCGCCGCGGCTCCCGGCATCCGCTCCTCGGTGGGCGATCCCGAGACCAACACCGTCGCCAAGGGCCGCGTCACCCGCGACATCATCGCCGCTCCCTCGGGCGCTGGCGCCAGCGCGCAGGCGGTGATCCCGGGCTGAGGCCTTAGTCTTCGCAGGGGTCCTCGCGCGCGGGCTCGGGGCCTTCGCGCGCCACCAGCAGCTTGTCGATCCGGCGGCCATCCATGTCGACGACCTCGAACCGCCAGCCCTGCTCGCTGAAATACTCGCCCTCCTCGGGCAGCTTGCGCAGCACCGAGAGGACGAAGCCCGCCGCGGTCGCGAATTCGCGGTCCTCGTCGTAATCCAGGCCCAACCGGTCGCCGAGTGCATCCGCCGACAGCGAGCCCGAGACCAGCAGCGAGCCGTCCTCGCGCTCGATCACCGCGGGCGCCTCGCCATGTTCCTGGTCGCTGGCGAAATCGCCGACCAGCGCGGTCAGGACATCGACCGGGGTGACGATGCCGTCGAGATGGCCGTATTCATCGTGGACCATCGCCATCGCGATATCGGCCTGCTGGAGCACGCGCAGCGCATCGACCGCGTCGAGCTGATCGGGGACGACCTCGGCCTTCTTCATGAGTGCGCGCAGATCGACCGGTTCGCCCGCCACCATCAGCGCCAGCACCTCGCGCACCTTGACCAGCCCCACCACCTTGTCGGGCGAGCCTTCCGCAACCGGCAGGCACGAATGCGAGCTCGCCTCGATCGCGGCGCGGATCCGGTCGGTATCGGCATCGGCATCGATCCAGTCGAGCTGGTTGCGCGGGGTCATTACCTCGCGCACCGGACGCTCCGCCAGCCGCACCACGCTCTGCAGCATCTGGTGCTGCGCGTGCTCGATCACACCCGAGCGCGTGGCATCGGCAAACAGCATGTGCAGTTCTTCGGCGGTCACCGCGGGCTGACCCGAAGCGCGAACCCGCAGCAGCCGCAGCAATACCGCGGAGGAGGCGTCGAGCAGCCACACCAGCGGCGCGGCGACCCGCGACAGGATCGCCATCGGCCGCGCCATCACCAGCGCGATCGGCACCGCCAGCCGCAGCGCGACCTGCTTGGGGACGAGTTCGCCGATCACCAGGCTGAAATAGGTCGTCAGCGCGATCACCAGCGCGAAGCCGGCTTCTTCGGCCCAGCTCGCGGGCAGCCCCAGCGCCGCCAGCCGCTCGCCCACCGGACCGCCCAGGCTGGCGCCCGAATAGGCACCCGCGATGATCCCGATCAGCGTGATCCCGATCTGCACCGTGGAGAGGAACTTGCCCGGATCGGACGCCAGCCGCAGCGCGGTGCGGGCGCCGGGCGTGCCTTTCTGGGCGGCGCCGCGCAGCCGCGCGGTGCGGGCGGAAACGATCGCCAGTTCGGACATCGCGAAGACGCCGTTGAGCAGGATGAGCCCCGCGATGATGAGCAGGTCGGACCAGGGAAAGGGTGTCACCGGCGCAGCGCTAGCACAATTGCGCGGCCACGCCAGCCTTGCGGCATCGGGATCGGCAGCGCGGAACGTCAAGAGCGCTCGCGAGTTGGGAGGAGCAGGCGCGGAGTGGGCGCGCTGATCAAATATCCCAATGCTGGGTCGATCCGGTTTCGACTTTCCGAACCGGGGCTCCGCTGAAGAAGGACCAAGTTTCCATGAAAAGATCCCAAATTCTCGTCGCCACGCTGGCTTCCGTCTCGCTGCTCGGCGTGTCGGCCTGCGTCACCGATCCGAACACCGGCGAACAGAAAATCTCGCGCACCGTGCTGGGCACCGGCGGCGGCGCGCTGCTGGGCGGCCTGCTCGGCGGGGTGATCGGCGGCAAGACCGGACGCATCATCGGCGCGGTCGGCGGCGGTGCGGCGGGCGGCTATGTCGGCTACCGCATGGACCAGCAGATCAAGGAGCTCGAGGAAGCGACCGCGGGCACCGGGGTCGATGTGAGCCAGGTCGACGGCGGCGAGGCGATCCTCGTCAACCTGCCCGATGGCGTCACCTTCCAGACCGGCAGCTACACCATCAACCAGACCTTCCGGAACACGCTCGACCGGGTGGCGCAGAGCCTGACGCAATATCCCAACAGCCTGATCGACGTTTACGGCTACACCGATTCGACCGGTTCGGACGCGTTCAACCAGCGTCTTTCGGAGCAGCGTGCCCAGGCGGTGGCGAGCTATCTGACCAGCCGCGGCGTCGCCGCCTCGCGAATCCGCTCGCAGGGCTTCGGCGAGGATTCGCGCTATTTCGTCGGCGACAATGCGACCGCAGAAGGCCGCGCGCTCAACCGCCGGGTGGAAATCAAGATCATCCCGTTCGACGAGCAGGACGTACGCGAGGCGCAGGCCGCCCAGCGGTAAGCCCGCTCCGGATTTTCGCACCGATGAATACAGAGGGGCCGGTCGCAGGATCGGCCCCTTTCCTTGTCCGGGCGCTAGCGGTCTCGCCGCCCGATCGTCGCAGCGCGCCCCGCCAGTCGCTCCACGGCAGCTCCGTGGATCCCCGGCGCGGAGGCGATCACCCCGAAGGCGCGCGGATCGCGCTTGTTGTAATCGAGCTTGCGCCCGAAGGCATCGCTGGTCGCCGCGCCCGCTTCGCGCGCGATCAGTGCGGCGGCGCCGATATCCCATTCGAAGCCCCAGCGCAGCGTCGCCACCAGATCCGCCTCGTCCGCCGCAACCATGGCGATCCGCAGCGCGATCGAATTGGGTTTGTCGACCAGCGCCAGATCGCGATCCTCCCGGGCGAGCGAATCGGCAGGGACCCGCGCCCCGGCAAACTCGGTGCGGCGCGAGGCGCGCAGAGCGACTCCGTTGCGCATCGCCCCCGCCCCCGCGACCGCGCTCCAGCTTTCGCCCCGCGCCGGGGCTGCAAGAATGCCGATCAACGGCCGCCCGGCGCTGACCAGCGCCACCGACACGCACCAACCTTTGCGCCCGCGGATGAAATCGCGCGTGCCGTCGACCGGATCGACCAGCCAGATCAGCGAATTGGCGAGCCGTGCGGGATCGTCCACCGTCTCCTCCGACAGCCAGCCCGCCGAGGGCAGCAGCGCGCCCAATTCGCGCTTGAGGAAGGTGTCGACAGCGATATCCGCCTCGCACACCGGCGCGCCGGGTTCCTTCTCCCAACTGGCGACGGTGTGGCCCGCACCCGGCCACAGATCATGGGCGATGCGGCCCGCTTCGCGGACTATCGATTCGAGGCGTTGGCTGTCGATCATGAGGAAGCGGCGCGCTTGCACCCGAAACCGGCACTTTTCAAGCGCGCCCAGACATGCTTATGCGGCACCAAACTTCCACCCGCCCTTCGCGGCGCGACAAGGACATTCCCAATGAACATCCATGAATATCAGGCCAAGGAACTCCTCGCCAAGCACGGCATCGCCATTCCCGCCGGACACGCGGCGATGAATGTCGAGGAAGCGGTCGCGGCGGCGAAGAAGCTGCCCGGGCCGCTCTATGTGGTCAAGGCGCAGATCCATGCCGGCGGTCGCGGCAAGGGAAAGTTTAAGGAACTTGAGGCCAATGCCAAGGGCGGCGTGCGGCTCGCGCACAGCATCGAGGACGTCGAGAAGGACGCCGGCGAGATGCTCGGCAATACGCTGGTGACGATCCAGACCGGAGACGAAGGCAAGCAGGTCAATCGCCTCTACGTCACCGACGGCGTCGATATCGCTTCGGAATACTACCTCTCGATGCTGGTCGATCGCGCCAGCGGCCAGGTCGCGATGATCGTTTCGACCGAAGGCGGGATGGACATCGAGGATGTCGCGCACAACACCCCCGACAAGATCGCGACCATCGCCATCGATCCGGCGCAGGGCTTCATGCCGCATCACGGCCGCGCGGTCGCGTTTGCGCTCGAGCTGTCCGGCGATCTCAACAAGCAGGCGCAGAAGCTGGCCAAGCAGCTCTACACCGCCTTCATGGATCTGGATTGCGAGATGCTCGAGATCAATCCGCTGGTCGAGACCAAGGATGGCAACCTGCTGGTGCTCGACACCAAGATGAGCTTCGATGGCAATGCGCTCTATCGTCATCCCGATGTTCAGGCGCTGCGCGACGAGAGCGAGGAAGACCCCGCCGAGGTCGAGGCGAGCGAATACGATCTCGCCTATATCAAGCTCGACGGCACCATCGGCTGCATGGTCAACGGCGCCGGGCTCGCCATGGCGACGATGGATATCATCAAGCTGAACGGCGCCTTCCCCGCCAACTTCCTCGACGTCGGCGGCGGCGCCACCACCG
>Ga0208179_1000629_pt1 | contig 21476 bp, 37 predicted proteins | sample Malvired_Geostar_FD_184238 | JGI IMG/M metagenome (GOLD analysis project Ga0208179, IMG submission 184238) | Marine viral communities from the Global Malaspina Expedition - Malaspina viral metaG DeepMed_Geostar (SPAdes) (version 2) | ecosystem: Environmental > Aquatic > Marine > Oceanic | place... | reverse complement strand
GAAAAAAATTGCGAATGTCGCGACCCAACTAGGAGGGAATCACAATGGCACGCACACCAAAGAGCACAGCCGAGCACCTTCGCGACGGCACGTACAATCCGACGCGGCACAAAGATCGGCAGGACATCCGCCTCGCCGATGGAGCACCGGAGAAACCTCGCGGACTCTCGCCGCTCGCCGAAAAACTGTGGGATGCGGTACTCACCGGTCGGCCTGCCGAGTTCCAGGCGGGATGCGACTTCGCAGCTCTCGCCGGGATGTGCCGCTGGTTCAGCGAGTGGCATGAAGTGATGCGATCCGCCGAGGACGAGACTGAATTTAAGGTCAAGTACACAAAACTATGTGCCGCCAGTGTCTGTTGGAAACAGTTTACAGCAGCCGGTGCCAAGTTCGGACTGACGCCGGCAGACCGCTGCAAACTCAAGGCGGTCGAGAATATGTCGGACGTAGATCCGTTGGCAATACTCGAGGCGAGTCATAATTGAGCGAATACCGCGACATCGTGAAACGCTACTGCGACGGCGTCATGGACGGCAAGGTCATCACGGGCCGACTCGTCAAGCTCGCGGTCCAGCGACACCTCGAGGATCTCGAGCAGGCCGGTAAGCGTGGATACTATTTCGACGCAGCACTGGCGACCAAATCGATCGAGTTCTTCCCGATGTGCCTGCGACACACGAAGGGACGATGGCGAGGCAAGGTATTCGATCCGACACCGTCGCAGGCGTTCATTCTATGGAACATCTTCGGCTGGCGTCGCCGCGATAACGACTGCCGGCGATTCGGCAAAGCATACCTCTCGATGGCTCGCAAGAATGGCAAGAGCGAATTCGCCGCCGGCGTCAGTCTGAAGCAGCTCGTCTTCGATCACCCAAGAGAGAACGCGGCCGAGGTCTACAACGTCGCGACGAAAGAGGACCAGGCTCGCGACATTGTATTCCGGCAGGCACAACGGATGGCCGAACTGGGTCCGCTCAAGTCGCGACTCCGAATAATGATGAAGTCCGTCAAGACGATGTTGCAAGATCCCTACCAACCGGACTCAATTCTACGACCGGTCGGCTCGGACTCCGCGACGTCGGACGGTTACGACCTCTCGACCGGCATCCTCGACGAGATCCACGCCTGGCGAAAGCGGCACGAGGGGCTGTACGAGAAGTTAACGACCGCCGGCGGTGCGAGAGAACAGGAGCTGATCCTGATCATCACGACCGCGGGCGACGAGTTTTCAGAGTTGTGGGAACGACTGGACACCTTCAATGCCGGCGTGCTCGAGGGCGTCGCGACCGGTGAGATCGTCTCGGATCATTCTTTCGCATTCGTCGCAACCATCGACGAAGATGACGATCCATTTGATCCGGCGAACTGGCCTAAAGCGAATCCGAATTATCCGGAATTCCCATCGCACGAGTACCTCACAAAGCAAGCCGCCGACATGCAGGATCGGCCAGAGACTCGGAACACGTTTATCAGATTCCACGCGAACCGCCGCGTGCAGGGACGCAACAAGCCGATCACCGCGAACCGCTGGAACGACCTCGCCGGCGAGCCGTGCAAGAGTGCGGAGAGTTCGCACGGCGGTATCGACTTCGGTCGCAGTGATGACTTCTCGTCTTGGGCCGTCGTCGTTCCGAAAGATCCCTACCAGATCGTCAGCCGATCATACACTTGCAGCGAGCGTCCAAAGCACCTACGGACGTCGCAGGTCGCCGAGTGGATCTCGAGCGGCTGGCTCGTCGAGCATCCCGGCAACAGTGTGGATTTTATGGCGATGTACCGCGATCTGTGCGACATCCGCACGCAGTACGGTGTGAAGACTTGGGCATTCGATCCGGCATTCGCGAAAGTGATCGGGCAGATGCTCGCCGAGGAGTTCGGCGCCGAGGCTGCGTTTCAATTCACTCAATCGCCGCGGCACTACAACGAGCCGGTGCGAACATTTCTCAAGGAGTATCACGCCGGCAACATTCAGCACGACGGTGACCGCTGCCTTGCGTGGCAGATGACGAACCTGGCGACCGTGCCGAACGCTCGCGACGAGCTGATGCCGGCGAAGGGCGGATCTCGGGAGTACAAGATCGACGCGGCGGTGGCGGTGCTGATGGCGTTTAGCGAGTGCCTGTTTGCCGAACGAAAAGACGAATCAATATATGAAACTGGCGAGGGCTTGATGCTATGAACACTGGAACATTCCAGATCGATATAGACGGCGGCGGAGTCAGCGAGCCGCAGAACACAAACAGCCGCAATCCTGATATATGGATGGTCGATGCACTCGGCGGCGGCCGCTCCGATTCCGGCGTCACCGTCAACGCGAAGTCGGCTCTATCTCACGGGCCGATTTGGCAGGGGATCAATATCCTCGCCGGCGATCAGGGAATGTTGCCGCTCGTGCTAATTCGGCGAGACGGCAGCGAGAAGACCGAGGATGTGCAGCATCCGGCGAGCCGCATCATTCGCGACCGACCGAACCGCGACACGCTGCCGCACGCATTCCGCGAGCTGATGGTGATGCGGGCGATCCTCTGGGGTAACGGCGTCGCCGCGATCATCCGCAACGAGATGACATCGATGCCGCAAGAACTGCTGCCGCTGCCGCCGGACGCGACGTATCCCGCCTACGACGATCTCGGCAGGCTGCACATTGTGACGCGAATGGAACGACCGAACAGCAACAAAAGCGAGTCCTTCGTCTTCGCATATGAGGACGTGTTTCATTTGAGCGGACTCTCCCGCGACGGTATCTGGGGGCACTCGCTCGTCGAGGTAGCAAAGAACACGATAGGGCACGGCCTGGCACTCGAGAAGCACGGCAACAAAACATTCGCAAACGGTGCTCGACCGAGCGGCGTGCTCGAACATCCGGCGAAGCTGACGCCAGAGGCACGGCAGCAACTCCGCAAAGAATGGGCGAATCTACACCAGGGCACGTCGAACTCGGGACGAATCGCGATCCTGTTCGAGGGGATGAAGTTCGCGCCGATGAGCGTCAGCAACGCCGACGCCGAGTGGCTCGAGGCGAAGAAGTGGGACCGACGCGAAGCCGCCGGCCTGCTGAACTTGCCGCCGTTCAAGCTCGGAGCGATCGAGGCCGAGATCCGAGCGAACATGGAACAACAGAATCAGATATATCTGCAAAGCGGACTTGCCAGATGGCTCAATAAATGGACCGAGGAACTAACGCGAAAGCTACTACGTCCACGCGAGATCGAGCAGCGGACGCACTACTGGCACTGGAAGACGGCCGCCTTTCTCCGAGGCGACATCAAGAGCCGATACGAGGCGTATCGAATCGGACGCGACGGCGAGTGGCTATCGCCTAATGAGATCCGCTCGCTCGAGGACATGAACCCGCGACCAGGCGGCGACGACTTCCAAAATCCGAACACAAAGCCGGCGGCCGCGGACGTGTCGAATGACCTGGCGTCGAGACTATTCGCCGCCGAATGCGTCACAATGGCGAAGCGTGAATGCCAGAAACTACGCAAGGCGTCGCTGACTGAGAAAAACTTCGTAGCCTGGCTCGATGGGTTTTACGACGCTGAATGGCTGGAGACGATGCAACCGGTAGTGTCGCCGAACATGGCCGCCGCGTACTGCGTCGAACGGAAGCAGGAGGTGCTCAGTCTGTGCGACGGCAATGCCGCCGACTTCGTATCCCGCGTTGAGCGAGATTCCGAAGAGTACCGCGAGCACGCAAAGCAACTAATCAACCTCGAACTGGGAGGCATCTACAATGCGTAATATCTCACAATTTCTCGCGACCGTCAGCGAATCGGTGAAAGCGAACGTCAAACCGAACCTCGCATTCAACGCGACCGAAAGCGACGACGAGCTGCGTGTGCTCCTGCACGGCGTGATCGGCGACGAATTCGACGGCATGGACTCGTCTTCGCTCGTCTCAACGATCAGCGAATTCTCCGGCAGCACGATTCGCATGGACATCAACACGCCAGGCGGTAGCGTATTCGACGCGATGAGCGTCTACAACGCACTCGTGATGCACGACGCCGAGGTGATTGCCGACGTCACCGGCACGGCGTACTCTGCCGGCACGATCGTCGCCAGTGCCGCGGACACGATCAGGATCTCAGCCGGTGCTCAGTGGATGATACATCGAGCCTGGGCAATCGCCGCCGGCAATGCTCCGGTGATGCGGGAGTCCGCACTGATGCTCGAACGTGCCGACGATCAGATCGCCGAACTGCTGGCCGAACGCAGCGGCAACGACTTCGAAGTGATCGTGGACTGGATGAGTGGCACCATCGACGGCACGACGTTCACCGGAGCCGAGGCTGTCGATCAAGGATTCGCCGATGAATTGATCCCGCTCAAATCGAAGAACTCGACCGGCAAGACGATCAGCCAGCGGCGGTTCTACGAGGTCGCGGCTCAGGTCTGCTGGTCGAGATTGAAAAATTCACGCGTTTAAGATATATTGAGAGCTCAACAATTTGGCATGCTTCCATATGTGAGTTGCGGCCGATCGACAGGATCTTTCCTCGTCGTCGTCGCAGCTCTTTTTTGTTGCCTCGCCGGCACAATCACAAGGAAGCAAACATGCCAGCTCTATTTACAACGAAGGAAATCGGTCAGCAGATCGAAGACTGCCTCAACGAGATCGAGGCCATCAACAGCTTCGCCGGCGATAAAAGCCGCGAACTGACCGACGACGAATCTCAACGGCAGCGGGATCTGCTAGGAAAAGTCAAGCAGCTCGAGCCGCGTCTCAAGGAAGCAGCCGAGTTCGAGAAGTATCGAGCGAAGGCGGCACCTGGCGATCCGGTGCACAACGTCGTCGAGCAGACGCACATCCGTCCGGCCAAGTCGTTCAGCGAGCCGCAGTGGGAAGTACCGTTCAACCTCCGCGGCCGCACGTTCGACCGGATGCAGTGCTTCGGCGGCAAGTTCGCCGTCGAGAACGCATACGCCGCCGGCATGCAGCTGATGGCGATGCTCGGTTACGAGCACGGCGAGGACTTCTGCCGCGAATACGGCATCCGCTACACCGACTCGAAGGGCGTCGTCTTCAACGCTCAGACCGAAGGCACCAACGCTCAAGGCGGATTCACGGTGCCAGATCCGCTCGCCGCGGCGGTTATCGAGTACCTCGAGAGAGTCGGCCTCGCATACCGCGTCTGCGACGTGGTGCCGATGGTCGCCGACACGCTGAACGAGGCAAAGATCTCGTCCGGCCAGACGGTCTACTATCCTGGCGAAGCGACCGCGATCACCGCTAGTGATCTCGTCTTCGCACAGGTTGCATTGTCGGTCGTCAAACGTGCGACGCTAACGAAGGTGAGCAGCGAACTCGTCGCCGACTCTATCGTCGGCATCGTGGACCGCGTCGCTCGCCGAGCCGGTTATCAGATCGCGTTGCAGAACGACAACGAGCTGATCAACGGCGACGGCTCCGCAACCTACGGAAGCGAGACGGGCCTCAACACGGCGGTCGAATCTGCGGGCATCGTCACGCAGGGAACCGGCAACACTTGGGGAGCGATCACGGTCGGCGACATCGAGGATGTGGTCGCACTGCTTCCCGACGAGCATCACGAGGGTGCGAGCTGGATCGTCTCGCGAGCATTCTTCCACAGCGTCATGGAAAAGCTGCTCCTCGCTCAGGGTGGATCGACCGCCGCCGAAGGATCTGCGGGAATCGCTCGCCAGGTGCTCGGATATCCGGTGAACTTCTCGAGCCAGATGCCGACGTCCACAGCCGTCGCGACAAAGTCTGCCTACTTCGGCAACTTCGTCAACGGCGTGATGTTGGGCGACCGGCAGCAGATCGAGGTCGCGACCAGCGATCAGTACGCTTTCGACGAGGATGTGACGACCGTTCGCGTGACGCAGCGGATCGACATCAACGTCCACGAGGCGTCGAGTGGCTCGGCCGCCAAGGCGATCGTCGCACTCAAAACCGGAGCGTAATAAATGCCTAATGCAGTGGTTCTTCGCCGCGCGTGGCGTCATTGGGCGGCTGGCAGCAATGTCAGCCTGCCCTATGGCGTGGCGGATGCACTCGTCCGAAGTGGCCGAGCGGATTATCCCAACGCGAAGACGAAGAAAACATCGCGAAAGCGAAAACCGAAAACCAATGAAACGCCGGCCGCCGAGTAGCGACTCGACGCGACGCGATTCGATGGGCCGGCATTCAACCTTAGCAAAGGTGCAGCGATGCCATATGGATTGAGCCGCACGGTCGAACCGACCGTGGAGCCGTTATCGTTCGAGCAGGTCCGCGACTTCGCACGCATCGACGGCGAGGCGGATCTCCGCGACATCACCGAGCTGATCAAATCGGTTCGCGATTCTTGCGAGTTCGAAGCTGAACGCAGCCTGTTACAGCAGACCTGGGCGATGACTCTCGACGCCTTCCCGGCGAGCGATACCATCGAACTGCCGCGACCGCCGCTCTCGAGCGTGTCGAGCATCACCTACATCGATGAGAACGGCAGCTCTCAGACCTTCTCCAGTGCCAACTACGACGTGGACGCAACTCGCGAAGTAGGACGCATTCGGCTAACTCCGACAGCATCCTGGCCTGCGACGCAAGCCGGCAAGACAAACGCGGTCACGATCACCTACGTCGCCGGCTACGGCACCGCGGCGACCGATGTGCCGGAGTCGCTGTCATACGCGATGAAGAAACACATCGACGCGATCTATCACGGCACCGACATGGCAAAGTTTCCCGTATATCTGCGGATATATCGATCGCACCGACCCGGACACTACAACTGATGGCAAAGTTTACAGTCAATACCGGACGCCGACGCAATGAGCGATGGTCGATCGAGTTCGACAACGCGACGCTCGATGCGAACGGCCAACCGATCGAAGACTGGACTCCGATTAAAACGGTATGGGTCCGCAGCACGCCGAAGTCCGCGACCGAAACGACGCGAGGCGATCAGACCGAGGCGATTGTGACGCATACGCTCGAACTCGATCCGCGTGTTGCAGTCTCGCCGCTCAACCGATTCACGCGAGGCGACCGCGTGCTATCTGTCGTCTCGGTGCTCGAGCCAGAGTCACCTCGCGAGCCGCTCGTCGTCGAGTGCAAGGAGTTGGAAGTCTGATGGCGAAAGCAAAGAAAGGTCTAAATTTCGAGACGGTCGGCTGGGAGGAGCACGCACAGCAGATGCTCGTCCTGTCGAATAATCTCGAAAAGAAATACGCGATCGCCTTTACAGCCGCAGTCGCGAAGTCGCTGAACCGAGCAGAGAAGGCCAACATTAAACGAGGCGACGCCGCCAGCCGGCGATACGCGAAGTGGCCGAAGCCGTTATTCAAAATGATCAAAACAAAGCGGCTAGGCAAGAAGGCGAAGACGAAACACGGTGCCATTGGACACCGCGTCGGACTATTCGGTAAAGGTGGCTGGGCGTCTCGAGGTGCGTGGCTCGAACGCGGACACGTTACTGCCGATGGCGGCCGCACTCGAGCGTATGAGTGGGTGAAGCCGTCACGCGACCAGGTCGAGCCGACGATTCCCGCAAAGGGCAAGGCGGGGATCGTCAATAAGCTAAAGCGCGACGCGAAGCGAGCCGCAAATAAAATCGACTCGAGCAAGAAACCGTAACGATGGCCGACATCACAGCCACAATCAGAACGCACCTCGCCAGCAAGTCCGGCGTCACGGATCTCATTCAGGCGACCGGCGGTGCGTTTCGGATGTTTCCCGATGTGCTCCCACAATACGATCCAGACAGTAGGACGAAGAGCAAGCGGCAACCGCTCGTACTGCCGGCATGCACGATCGATTCGCTCGGAGCCGATGATCCAACGCACAATACCGGAGCCGCCGGCGTCGTCACCGAGACGCTGGTGATCGACTGTTATGCCGCGACGCGAGCCGCCGCGAACTCCCTGCGACTGGCGATCCGGGCCGAACTGAACGCATTCCGCGGCACCGTCTCGAGCGTCTGGATCTTCTGGATACAAACGCGGGACCAGTCAACCACATTCGAGCAGTCGAAAGTCGGCGAATCGCTCAAGACCAGATACATCAGTCCGATCGAGGCGGATGTTATTTATCAGGAAGCAACAACTAGCACGCCAACCTAAGTCCTAAGGAGGCAATCATGGCAGCAGCAAACGTACCTTTTACCGGCGGCGGATCGACTCTGACGCTCGGCACGACCGCCATCTCAATCGCGGCTACATCCATCGGCGGATCGAGCAACACAATCCCGCGTGTCGCGAAAACCGATCTCACCGATGGCGTCGAAGCTTACATTCCCGGCGACGTTATGGATCACGACGAAGTGACGGTCGAGGGACTCGCGAAGATGTCCGATGTCAAGGCATTGCGTGCAGCGATCGATGACGGCAGCCCGCTGATCGAGACGATCACCGTCACCGATCCGACTCTCTCCGGCGAATCGACCGCAAGCAAAGAGGCATCGACGACGGCATTCATCACCAACGTCGCGGTCGGTGCTCGTGTTAATAACGAGATCACGACGGTCACGGTTAACTTCACCTGGGGCGAGGGAAGTACGCTAACAAACGCGACGTAAAAAAATGAAAATAGAACTCAAGAAGATGTGGCTGATCGCACGCGACAAAGCCGGCGATCCGGAGATGCTCAACGGCGAGCCGATCTCGGCATCACCGCACGAGCTGACAATATGCGACGTCGAGATTGAAAGTGCCGAACCGTGCGACGCTGCATATTGTCAGGACTTCTGTATCTGCCCAGACTGCGGTCGAGCGTTTCGGGACTTCGGCGAAGTGAATCTGAAGCACGGCGTGCTCGTGTTTCGCGTGCCATGCTTGCAGGCGGTGTACGACGCGATCCGCGACGAGGTATTTAAGATTCTAGAGGCCGATCATCCCGACGTGACGATCACACGCTGCGCCGGCCTGCCTCAAGTTCTCGTTGATTCGGCCTCGCTGCATGTCGCCGCGGACATCGACAACGACGAGCCGGATCTCGACGATCTCGACGAGGTGGAGGTGCCATGAGGCTCGAGAGCTGGCAACAGGTGACGCGGCTATTCCGCCGCCGATACCGCTGGATCTGGGTAGGCGGCTGGACGTGGATTCGGATTCGCGACCTCACCGAAGCCGAGATGACATTCGCCGAGGCGTCGATCGCGACCGCCGATGGCCTGAGTGTCGATGCGTTGATGAACGCTCGCCGGCTGCTGCTGTCCTGGTGCATTGTCGATGGCGACGGCGAGCGAATGTTCGACACCGACGAGAAGATGGGAATGCTCGGCGGCCTCAACGGTCGGATGGCTCATCGTCTCTTCAACGCTTGCCGATCGCATTGCGGCTACAAAGACTGCGAGATCGACGAGCTGATGAAACTGTCCGATTTCTTCCGCGAGATGAAAGACGTTCAGCTTCCTGACCGCGACCAGGGCGTCGATGATGTCGCGAAGCAGTGGGTTGCCGCCGGCCGCCAGCGAAAGAACGGGAGGCACTGATGGCAACCTCCTGGACACTCGCGACGAACGTGACGGCTAACACTGCCGGATTCCAGAAGGGAATGGATCGGGTATCTAAGAAAACGAAGGCGACTCAAAAGGCCACCAAGGCGCTCAAAGTAGGATTGATGGCCGCCGGTGCAGCATTTGCTGCCGTCGCGTCGATAATGAAGAAATCGCTCGCCGCTTACGCAATACAAGAGCAAGCCGAGGCACAACTAACCGCCGCGCTGAAATCGACCGGACACCAGGCCGGACTGACCGCGGAGGAGATCAAGAAATTCGCCGCACAACGCCAGGGCATAACGACATTTGGCGACGAGGCAACCATCGCCGCGAGTTCGGTGCTGCTCTCATTTACTAACATTCGCGAAGGTGCATTCAAGCCGACGATGATCGCCGCTCAGGACTTGGCTGCTCGCATGGGAATGGACCTGCAATCGGCGATCGTCATGGTAGGCAAGGCGATGAATGACCCGATCGCGAATCTATCGGCGATGTCGCGTGCCGGCATTCAATTCTCGGAAGATCAGAAGAAGATGATTTTCAGTTTAGTTCGCACCGGCGATATGCTCGGCGCGCAAAAGATTATTCTCGGCGAACTAACTACGCAATTCGGTGGGAGTGCAACGGCAGCCGCGAACACCTACGCCGGCAAGATGCAGCAACTATCAAATAAGTTCGGCGACCTGCAAGAAAAACTAGGTGAGAAATTGGTTCCCGAGTTGTCGCTGATCGTCAACTTTCTAAGCGAGGCAGTTAGTTACGCTGAGAAAATGGGATTCCTTCAGGGCAAGGCGGATTTGAAGGAAGAACCGGAAATGCGCAAGGCCAGGCTGGAGGATATGACAAAGGAAGATTTGAAGGCGTGGGAAAAACTTGACGACATTCAGAAACGAAATCTGCAGGCGTTGAAGGAACAACGCGAAAAAACCTTCGAGGGCGAGCAAAAGGGAATTCTCGGCCGCCGAAAAGAGGAAGAACGAAAACGCCTCGACGAACAAATCGGCACGAAACAGCGAGCCATTCGGTTGAACGCTGAAAGCCGTGAACGGATCAAGAAAGAATTAGCGAGGCCTGGGCATGAACGAGACATCGAAGACCGGCGATTAGACTGGGAGGCAAAGGAAAAAGAACGAACGGGCAGAATCCACGCCAAGGCGCAACGATTGAACGCTGCCGACCGCGCCGAGGCCCGTGCGGAGGTTGTCGCCGACCGCGAACACATCGCGAGGCTAGAGGAGGAACAGGATCGGTTGCGCGAACAAATCGCGAACAACGAACGAACCGAACGCGAACGGCGTGAAGACCGTGACCGTTCGTTGCAGTTGGAGCTACTAATCAAGGAACAACGCGACCTCGCAAAACAAAATCTTGCCGCGCTAGAAAAACTGAGGGCAGCCTGATGGGTGCAGTCGTTTCGGTCAGGGAGCATCAACCGCCAACATTCAGCTCGACCGCTGATGAGGACACGGCAACGCGCTATTTTATCGTCAAGCTTTTGAACGATAATTATGGGCCGCGCACCGCTGTACGAGCGGTGATGGATAACTTCGGAATTCGCGTGGGCACGTGGTATCGATACGGTTATGAGTTCGAATCCGGCTGCCGCGCTAAGACCATCGGGCCAGCATCGGCGGTCGATGGAAGTAGGACGCTATACACGCTCCAAGTTGAATACTCGACAACGCAACCGGATGAGGAGGAAACGCCTGAAGATCCGTTGGACATGGCTACGAAGTGGGGACCATCCGGCTCGCGAAGCGAAGGCAAGATTGTGACGAACGACAAAGACGGAAACCCTATTTTGAACACATGCAACGATCCGATCACGGAGGGCCTCGAAATCGAGCGCAACATTCCGTGGGTTCGCGCGACAAAAAACGTTGACGCTGTGGATTTCGGAAACCTTGCAAAATACACCGGCGCGTGGAACTCGGCGCGGTTCCTGGGGCAACCAGAGAACCGCGTGCTATGTACCGAGCTGGCGTATTCAGGAAAGCAATGGCACGGCGATCATCCTTATTATGAGATGACCGGAACCTTCGAATTCTATGACGAGGAACAATTTATCGAGCTGCCGTCGCAAGGTTTCAATGCGTTGTTCTTTAAGGGACAGGCGCAGGTCGCGACGAAGGCGAGGATTTGCGCGGGTTCGATTTCGCCTGAAAATATGGGTGGCCTGAATACACGCCTCGAAAATAACACGGGGATGCCTGTGCAGTCGCCGGTACTCCTCGACGAGGATGGATTCGTCGCCGTGACGGGTGGCGACGACGACCCTGCCGGCCGCTCCCACACAATCACGGTGGATTTGAAACGATCCGAACCGCTTGCAAGGTTGGGGTTCTGAAATGGCAAAACTCCTGACCGACACCACTTACAAAAGGTTCGACGATGCGGCGCGCGCCACGCTTCAAAAGTCCACCGAGTCGTCGCGGCAGGTTCCATATCGCCCGCAACCGGCGACCCACACAATCACCGCGCCAACGACATCTGGAATTGTGGTTTATCACTACAACACGCAGACGATTGTCAAAGACCGCGTGCCGTGGAACTTGGATGGCAACTTAAGCGGCACCTACACAGCTCCGATTCTGGGTGACAGCGGGCTGTCCGGTTCCATCGAAATACTCGATACGTTCATGGCCGAGATTAGTTTCGTCGTTTCGGCTTTTGCCAGCCAGGGTGGATCAACGATCTGGGGTGCTCGGCTTTACGTCAACCGCTCCCACGACGACGAAGGCTGGGTCGCGACCGAGTTCGAGGCATACGGATATTCTTATGAATCGGACTATCCAATTTCGGTGACCGTGCCGCGTGCATTGATTCAACTGATCGCCGGTGATCAGATCGCCGTTAGGTTATTCACGCCCTACAATAGCTTCGCGATAGATGGCAGCACACGCGCGACGATCACAGGCTCAACCGGCGATTACGCTGGAACAAACCTAACAGTAAAGGCGTTATGACATGGCTAACAATGCTTGGCTCGGCGAGGGTGGAACGATTGGCGACTGGTCGGTAAGTGCCAACTGGTCTCCCGCCGCGGTGCCGCTGGCCGGCGATAATGTGCGAATTCCGCCGACATCAACCGTAGCGATCAGCGCCGGCCTCAATCAATCGGGAACCGCACTCGGTGACGTTATTATCGAGCGAGGCTATCAGCAGGCGATCGGCACCGCACCGACGACATCGGCACTGCCTGTCTATCTACAAGTCGATCCGAATCGATTCGAATTCAGTGGCGGCGGCGAGTCGTACATCGACATCGGCTCAGCAAACATCGACGCCGTCGTTAACTACACTCGCTCAGCGGCGGCGGGTAAGAGCGGACTCTACCTTCTCGGCTCAAATATCACCGAGCTGTCGGTGAACGGAGGCAACGTCGGCCTCGCGTCCATCGCAACGAAGACATCGACCGTAGCGACGGCATCGGTTAACAAGCAGGGAGCGAAACTGACACTCGGCGAGGGAGTGTCGGCGACGACAACCTACTGCTACGGCGGCACGCTGATACAGAGATGCAACTGTAGTGCCCTCGAGGTCTACGGCGGCACGGTCTACCTCGAGGAAGAAGCGGCACCGTCAACGCTGACGATCTACGGCGGGACGGTTTACTGGAACTCCAACGCGAGCATATCGACCGCGTATCTCTACGGCGGAACACTCGACGCGACGCAAGCATCGATGGCTCGAACGATCTCGACGCTATACATATCCGAAGGTGAGGCGATTCTCGACAAGGATCTGATCACCGTCTCGAACTTGACGCTGAACAACCAGAAGCCGGTGCGACTGACATCGGTCAATTTGTGATGAGCACAACCGACGCCGCGGAAATCAAGAACGAGTTGCAATGGCTCAAACAGTCATTTGCCTCGACTGGCGAAACCGTGGACGAGATCCGCGAATTGATCACAGGCAACGGTCGGCTCGGTATCGCTCAGAAGGTGACAATAATGTGGCGGATACACGCGGTCGTCGCCGGCATCTGCGGAGCGACCGCAGGCAGTGTAGCGACGTACCTGGTTATGCGAATCATTTAATGAACACGATCATCAACATCCTGAAGTCGCTGATATTCAAGCCGGCAGACAACGCCGGCGATCTGTTTATGCGGCAGCTCGTCAGTGCCCGGCGGCTGCACGCACTGGTCGCCGATTGTCTGCCGGCACAAACACTCGTCAAGGCGGCGATGGTAGAGATCGTCGAGCACGCTCACGATGGACACAACGATGCAGCAAGTTGATTGGACAAAGGTATCTCTGCTTATGCTGGTTATCGCCGGAGCTGGTTACATGGCGAAGGATTCAGTCACGCTGCCGGAGATGGCTGAACCGCCGCGATCGATTCCTGCACCGAACGCGGCGAATCGCCAGGCGGTGCAACAACTCGAGGCGGCGAAGCTACACAATCCGCGAGCGGCGAGACTGCTCGGCCAATTCTTTGCGGACTTCGCCTGGCTGATCGAGCACGGCGACAAAGCGACCTACACGACCGGAGAACTCGAGCTGCAACTCAACGAAGGCGGCCGGCGACTGCTGGCGATGAAGTCCGAAGTCGGCGAGTCGAATCTATCGCCGGCGATCAACTCGGCACTGAATGCAATGTGGGGCAGCTCTACCAGGCAAATAGCCAAACACGAGGCGTCTCAGGTGATTTACGCAATGGCCTGGGCGATGCGATGATATGCCGCGACTATTTCGACGATGGCCTGATGACGCCCCTGGCGACCTGTCGCCGTGGAAGATCCGCGCAATGTACGCTGAAGGCTACGCCGGCTGCGAGTGGCGAGCCGACAAGATCAAAGCGGCTCGGGCCGAATTCGACGAGCACATTGAATCGCAGGGAGACTGGTCATACGCAAACGGCGAAGACGCGGCATATGCCAACGGACTCGTCGGCAGTGGCGTCGGCAAGTGCTCGCTGATCTTCCCGCTGATCGAGCAACTCTATCCCGGCTCACTACCAGGTCCGGCTCAGGTGACCGGCGACTGCGTCAGCCACAGCCAGAAGAATGCGGATCTCGGCTCGCTATGTGCCGAAGTACTCGCCGGCAGTCCAGACGAGCAGAGCGGACTCGTCGAAGGTGCACCGGACGTCTCACCGGAAGGCATCCGCAACGGCGTGCTCGCGAGCGAGTGGCCGTGGTGGTGGCGAGGCTACAACAGTGCTGGCTGGCAGTGCCACGTCGCGGCGAAAGTCTCCACGCAGCACGGCTGCATGATCCGCAAGCGGTACAGTCCCGAGTTCGACCTGACGAAATACAGCAGCACATCGGCCGCACGCTATGGCCGGCGACCTCCACCGGACGAACTCGATCGCATCGGACGGCAGCACCTGGTCCGCACGGCGACGCGAGTCAGCGGCATGGAGCAGATACGCGACTTCCTCTCAAATGGCTACGCGATCGCGAGCTGCGGCGGCGAATCATTCAGCCGCAATCCGGATGCCTGGGGATGTGCATCGAGAACTCGCTCTGGCTGGTCGCACGCGATGGCTTACCTCGGGTTTATCGATACGCCAGAGGTCCGCCGCGAATACGGCGACTCGCTCGTGCACGTCCAGAACTCCTGGGGTAACTACATCCAAGGCGAGCCGCGGCAAGTCTACGGCACGACCATCAAGATCAATCGCGGATCGTTCTTCGCCAAGTGGTCCGACGTTAAAAACCGGACGACGATCGCCATGTCGAGCGTAGCGGGGTGGCCGGCGAAACAACTCCCAGACATTCTCGAGGGGTGGTAAATGAAATACCTAATACTTTGTGCAGTTTTACTCGCCGGCTGCCAGTCAAATGATCTGCGGCCGTATTGTGCCGCGGTGATGGCACAAGTCAGCGAACCGGCACCGAGCGTCGAGCCAACGGAAACGGAGGCGACCGGCGATCCGGTCAGCAGCTTTCGAAACCGACGCGGATCTCGCCGAGGCAGTGGCTGATCGTCCTGCTCCGAGCCAGTCTGGCTCGAGATTCCGGCGGCGGATTCGTCTTTTTCGGCGACATCGCAGATAATTACTTAAAGGAATGGAGTCATTATGGCTAATTGGAAGACGACACTAGGCGGAATCCTCATCTCGGTCGGCACTCTTCTACAGTCCGGCTCGAGCACCTGGTCTTCGATCGGCACGATCTGCGTCGCAATCGGCGGCTTGCTCGCAGGAGCAGCGGCACGCGACTGGAACGTGACGAGCGAACGCAGCGGTGCTCGGTAGTCCATCGACGCTCTAGCACAATTTGAAACGGGGCAGAACGCGGCCGCCATGCTGTGGGGTAGCACATGACGCGAAAGCGAAAACCGACGCCGAAGGCCGGCGACAGCGTGCTCGTTACGTGGACCGACATCTACGAGCAACCGACCGCGGACGCCGCATCCGACGCGAAGCTGAAGACATTCCGCAGCCTGGCGTATTTCATACGTTGGCAAGGCACCGGCAAATTCAGGCAGCTCGTCACGACTAATTGCTTCGACATCGAAACGCACGAGAGCTACGGCTGCTGCTCGTATCCTGCCGGCTGCGTTCTATCAGTGGAGGTGATCTAGTGAACAAAGATCTCCAGGCAATCTCCGATCAAGCTGACCGTGCCAAACTCGAGAGCGAACTGGCGACGGCGAAGAAGCACCTGGCCGAGACTAAAAAGATCAACTCACTTTTATCCGAGGAGCTGACCAAGCGAGGCAAGTCGCCGCCGAAAACACCGAAGCCGAAGTCGTCGAAGCTGACCGGATTCGCTCGAGCGATAATCGCCGATACTCATGGATGCCATCTGGATCTCACGGCATGGTCGGCAGTGCTGGCCGATCTCAAACAGCTTCCGATACGGGAGTGTATTTTGCTGGGCGATCACGCCGAGACGGGGGGATTCTTGGCTGAGCATCATGTGCCGATGTTCCTGGCCGACGCAAAATACAGCTACGCCGACGATCTCGAGGCGGCGAATAAGATGCTCGACGAGTTGCAAGCCGCGACGCCGGGAGCCGCCTACCATTACCTCGAAGGCAATCACGAGGGCCGCATCGAGAAGTGGATCATGCAAACCGCACTATACAGCGGGGATGATCGCGAGATGCTGCGGCGTGCTCTCAGTCCTGAATTCCGGCTGAAACTCAAGGAACGCGGTATCAAGTATTATCGACGATCCGAGTTCAACGAGACGACCAAGGAACGCGGCGTGCTGCGTCTCGGCAAATGCTACTTTGTCCACGAGATCAGCTCGGCGAAGAACGCGGCCAAGATCGCCGTCGATAAGTACGCCGGCAATGTGATATTCGGCCACACGCACAGGCAAGACTCGGCCACAGTCCGCAAGCCTGGCGTCGGCACAATCGCCGCACACAATCCCGGCTGCCTCTGTGCCGCTCGACCGCTATGGCAACACTCGAGATCCGCGATCAACGAGTGGACTCACGGCTATGCGATCCAGCTCGTGCAGAAGGACGGCAGTTTCCTGCATATCAACGTACCCATCATCGATGGCGTCTCGCTGCTGATGCCGCTAACGAAAGCGATAAGGAGTGCAACATGACCAGGCGAGAACGCGGCGAGCGGCGTGCCGAGCTGCTGCGACAACGAACGGAACTGGCGAAGGCGAAGACAAACAAGCGGCGGATGCTTCTCTACCTGCTGCTCGTCGCCGCCTCGATCGCCGCTGTTATATTCATCGCGGCCAAGTTTGCGGGGTAACGAATGAAGGCCGAAACAGTACGCGAACAGATCGACAACCTGGCGTCCGCCGGCGTGCCGAGCGACGCCTTCACGACGCGGATGCTGATCGAGCAGACGGGAAGGGGGCTGGACTGGTGCAACGACCTGATCCGCAACGCACTCAAACTCGGCCTCGCAAAATACGTCGGTGATCTGCCGGTGAAGACTCGCATCGGACGTACAACAAAGGTGCCTCACTATCAGTTTATCAACACCAAGAAGGGAAAGAAAAAACAGTGACGACGATCATCGAAGGCAACGACGCGACAACCATCGAGCACCGCGACGGCGTGGACTTCTTCAATAATCCAGAGACGGCACTATCTAATCAGATCGGCGGCCGGCACTACCGCCATCTGCCGATCCCGCCGTTCGACTTCTGCCGCAAGAATGGCATCGGCCACGCGGAAGGCGAGGCGATCTATCACATCGTGAGGCACAAGAACAAGAACTGCCGAGCGGATCTCGAGAAGGCGATCCATTGGCTGCAACTCATCATCGAGCACGATTACGAGGAATGATGTTCCTGACGCCGGAAACGATCGAGAACGTCGCCTGGATCATCGCCGAGGGTATCATCGCCGCGGCGTGTATCGTCGCCGCCGGACTGGTCCTGGCGAAGGTCGTCGAGGTGCTCGGTATTCGCCGCGTCTTTAGTCGCCGAGGCAGGGATGCACGCCGTCATTCTGATAGCAGCGATCGGACTCGTCCGCCCGACCGAAGGAATGGCTCGGGTACATGAGTGCGACGTGATCGAAGTCAACCTGACTCGCGACAGCGTGCATCAGGTCATTCTCTGGACCGCCGGCGAGTGCGACGGCTGGATCATGTGCCACTCAATACCGGACGGCACACACTGGTCGATCCGACCGGACGGCCGCGTCTCGCTCGTCTGGTACGCCGGCGGAATACTGCACGTTTTGATCGGCAAACGCAAGAGATTAACGCGGACAGACCACGATCCCGAAATAGAGGACCGCGAGTTGCGGGGGATAACGAATCGGCCTGCGATGTGGCAATGAGGTGCAGTCTATTTCAGCACGCGGTTATGCGTTCTTCCATCGCCAGCCTTGATCTCGTCGCTCGTTCGCAGTCTCTCTCGGTGCACGCGAATGATCTCGGAGCCGAGCATCAGCCACGCCGATCCTAGTTTGTCCGCGTCGTCCATTCGCGCCGCGTATTCACGGCGAAACCTCGTCAGCGATACACCGAGTGCAGCCGCCGCGGATGAGTCGGAATACAAAAACTCTGGATTGATACCTGCGTTTTTCTCTGGCATTGCGTAGGCGTCCTTGTCTTTACCAGTGTTCAGCCTGCCTCTCGGACGTCGAGCGACAAGGGACGAGCACCGTCGTCCTTGTTGAATTCGACAAAAATAGGGTATATGACTCGATGTCGCAACGCCGGTCGGCAATATATTTCGTTTATTTTTCCATTTTTCGACATTTTGGGGCTAGTTGGGGCTGGTTAACATGTCGAAATATAGTAATATTAAGACATGGAAAACATCATCACCCATACGAAAGGCGAAACGATGGACAACCGCAACGAGGAACTGCATGATTTTGCCGCCCGCAAGCGGGCCGAATGGACCGAAAATGCAACTGGACTCGCCGCAGCTAATAAGAGGCACGCCGACGAAAGGTCGCTAATCAACTCACGGTTTGCCGATCTGGTACTTGGCGGAATGGACTGGACTGCGGCTGGTGACCTGATCCGCAAGGATCTCGGCCGCCCTAACATGCTGATCGACGCAGAAGAAGACGCCAATGGCCGCGATGACCATGACTGGCTGCGGCAGCAGTGGACCTAAAAAAACGAAAGGCGAAACCATGAGCGCAGTAACAATTTACATTTGCGGCAATTCAGAAACACTGTGCAGCGGCATCCTGCGGGATACCGACGAGGATGTAGCCGGCGAAGCGGTCGCGGCGGCTAGTTTGGTATTCGATGATTCAGGCATCGATGCGAAGGTAGAAGTGGATTCGTGCTTCAGTAACTGGCATGGCGGCAACCGGCGGCAGTTCGTTGGGTACTCGACCGGCTGGTGCATGACTCACTCTGAGGTTGGCGAGGATGTGCGGGCCGTCATGTGTCGTGCAGACGACGCCATATTTGCTGTGCTGACCGCAGCCGAGGCAGTCGAATCCGCAGAAAGCTGTTAAGTAGTTTGCACCGTTAACCACCACCACATAACAGCGGCATCAGCCGCAGCAAGGCAAAACTAATGGCGGATACCTTGATGACACCGGCGGCACTAACTAAAAGCAATCTGTTGACATGCAGACTGTGCGACCTGCAAGGCGTTGACGCTGACGAGACGTTCTTGTACATCTATCCCAGTCAAAACTACATCAATGAGTTGAACGGCGACGGCGAGTTGATCGAGGTGCGGGACTACGCCAGCGACTGTTCATGCGTTGATACGTCGCGAGGCGAGATAGCAACCGACTCGCGGACGATTGTGTTTTACCGGAAATCTACTTAACAGCGGCAGCAGTGGACCTAAAAAAACGAAAGGCGGGCATGGATCCCAGAAAGTTCGTCACTATCGGCGGCGCTGCCGACCTGGCCGGCGTAACTGAGCGGGCCATCCGGGCCGCTATTGAGCGTGGCGAACTGACGCCGCAGCTAACCCATTGCGGACGAGCCAAGCTACTGCCGCTAGCCACCGTGAAAGCATGGGCGAAGGCCGACCGACCGCGTGGACGAAAGCCGCAGAATCGATGATCCCGGCGGCGGGCAGATCCCGCAAAATCTGAAAAACGGCACCTCCTAAACGCCGCTCCCGGCAAAAAATCTCGTGTCAACTTTCGAGCCGAAATCGATCAAAGATCGGCCAATCTAGCGAAAGTTATCAGGCACCCGATCCGGCCTCGAATCGTCGCGTATCGTTCTTGAGTCATGGGTGACACAGAACACGCGACCGACCGAAATGGAAAGCAGCGATGCTGCCGGCTTCTACGCGACGGCTCGACCGGCGGAGGGCAGGATGCCTCGCGTGCTCGGTTATCCGATGACCAGATCGACCGGATGCAATGCAAACTGCACGACCTGATATTCCATGAAGGGCCGCTCCGAGCGATCGATATCACGAGGCGATTCGAGATCCACAAAAAGGACACCAAGCGGCTCCTGTCGCACAACTGGTTCATGCGATCCGGTGACGGCCTCTACTCGATAACGATGACGCAGAAAGGCGGCGTCCGACCGCTGCCGATGAAGTACGCAAAATGGGTAAAGCAACACAGAGAAGTCGCGAAGCGAACCGACGAGATGAACGAAGCGAGGCGACGCAAATGATGGCCGCCAAAATGCCTCGAATCCACGTCGCGGTGAAGTCGCTGCGTTTTGAACACTTGGAGCAGATCATCGGCATCGAGAACGCGAACTTCGTGACGCCGTGGACGATCAAAGACTTCGCCAAGACGCTCGACGAGAAGGACGTGAAAGGCGTCGTCGCGATGAACGGGCCGGCGGTGTTCGGATTCATGATCATGCGGCTCGGTCGCCGACTGGTCGAGATCGAAAATATAGCGGTACACGCGGCGAAGGTGCGAAATGGTATCGGATCTTATCTGGTCGATTTCGCCAGAATTCAGCGACCGCGGCTGCGACTGGTCGTCAGCGAACGCAACCTCGAGGCATTGCGATTCTTCAAGGCTCGAGGACTGCGAGCGACCGGCGTGCTTTTCAACCACTACAGCGACGCGGCGAGCGGCGACGCGATCGTGATGGAATCCGAGCAATAAACAATAAAGGAGCAACCAATGACGACGCTGATACTCTCTCGAAAACTAGGCGAGTCAATTGTGATCGGCGACGGCATCACCGTCACACCGGTAAGAAGATCCGGTCAGGTGATCAAGTTGCGAATCAACGCACCGCGAGAAGTGGCGATCCGCCGCGGAGAACTCGAACCGCTAACCACAAAGAAGGACGCCAGCAATGAGTGAGAACATAATCAAACAGACGCGAGCCGAATACGACCAGCTGGACCGCGTGAACCCGTCGTCGTTGATGTACGCACTGACGAGTCGGAAACACTATTGGACGTACTGCAACGGCCAGATCGAGCACCGACCATCGCCGGCGATGGAGATCGGCACGCTGGCGCACGCACTAATTCTCGAACCGAATACGACCGACTTCGCGTACTGGACCGGCAAGGTGCGACGCGGCAAAGAGTGGGACGAGTTCCAACTCGAGCACGCCGGCCAGGTGATCGTCCGCCAGAAGGATATGGATATCGCCGCGAGAATCGCCGAGGCGGTACGCGGACACGATACGGCCGCGGCACTGCTGGCGACGTGTCATACCGAGATGACG
>Ga0208179_1000627_pt1 | contig 21613 bp, 22 predicted proteins | sample Malvired_Geostar_FD_184238 | JGI IMG/M metagenome (GOLD analysis project Ga0208179, IMG submission 184238) | Marine viral communities from the Global Malaspina Expedition - Malaspina viral metaG DeepMed_Geostar (SPAdes) (version 2) | ecosystem: Environmental > Aquatic > Marine > Oceanic | place... | reverse complement strand
AGTATGCGGCCAACGCCTTCCTGGCCATGAAGATCACCTTCATCAACGAGATGGCCGATCTGTGCGAAGCCGTCGGCGCCGATGTGCAGCAGGTGGCCAAGGGCATCGGCCTGGACGGGCGGATCGGGTCGAAGTTCCTGAACGCCGGGCCGGGCTATGGGGGGTCGTGCTTCCCGAAGGACACCCTGGCTCTGGTGCGCACGGCCACCGACTTCGGCGCGCCGGTGCAGCTGATCGAGACCACGGTGCGGGTCAATGACCAGCGCAAGAAGGCCATGGCCCAGAAGGTCATTGCGGCCGTGGGCGGGAATCTGGCCGGCAAGAAGGTCGGGGTGCTGGGCCTGACCTTCAAGCCCAATACCGACGACATGCGCGATGCGCCGAGCCTGGACATCATCCCGGCCCTGCAGGCGGCCGGCGCGACCATCAGCGCCTTCGACCCCGAGGGCGAGCGCGAGGCGCGACACCTGCTGCGCGATGTGGACTTCGCCTCAGATCCCTATGCCGTGGCCCAGGGCGCGGACGCGGTGGTGATCATCACCGAATGGGATCAGTTCCGGGCGCTGGATCTCGACCGGCTGAAGGCCGACATGGCCGCCCCGGTGCTGGTCGACCTGCGCAACATCTACAACCCCGCCGAGGTCCGTCGGCAGGGGTTCACCTATACCAGCGTCGGGCGGCTCTAGAGCCCTCAGCCGGCCCCGACCAGCAGGGCCAGGAGCTGCTGGACGATCCAGACAGCGCCGACCCAGAAGGCGATGGAAATGGCGGCGACAAAGGCCATGCAGGCGATGGACGCCGGAGCGCCTCTTGCCGCTTGCCCTTGCCTGCGGCCCGCGAGCGCGGAGTTCCGAGACATGCATTTCTCCCAGTCGTATCTTTGTCTCCAGGCCGGTCGAGCGGCCTGGACATTACGAAACTGACATAATGCGCGGGTCTTGAACAGGGTTTCTGAAACCCTGTCAGCCGGAGATCAGGCGGCGGCCTGGCGCACCACGCCGGCCAGTTCGTGGACGATCTCGAAGATCAGCTTTTCGTCGTCCCCCTCGGCCATGATCCGGATCAGGGGCTCGGTGCCCGAGGCCCGGACCAGCAGCCGACCCGACCCGTTCAACCGCTGCTCGGCCAGGGCGATGGCGCCCTTGACGTTCTCGCTCTCCAGGGGACGCCCGCCGCCGAAGCGGACATTTTCCAGAAGCTGCGGCACGGGCTCGAACTGGCGGGCGAGCGCGCTCATGGGCTTGTCGGCCTCCTTCAGCACCGCCAGCACCTGCAGCGCCGCCAGCAGGCCATCGCCGGTGGTGGAAAAGTCCGACAGGATCACGTGGCCCGACTGCTCCCCGCCCAGATTGAAGCCCCCTTCGCGCATCCGCATCATCACCGCCCGGTCGCCCACGGCGGTGCGTTCGAGCTTCAGCCCCTTCCCGCCCAGGAATCGCTCCAGGCCGAGATTGGACATGACGGTGGCGACCACGCCCCCGCCGGTCAGGCGATCGCGCTGCGCCCAATGGGCGGCGATCAGGGCCATGATCTGGTCCCCGTCCACCACCCGGCCGTTTTCGTCGCAGATCACCAGGCGGTCGGCGTCGCCGTCCAGGGCGATGCCGATGTCGGCCCGGTACTCCTTGACCATCTTGGCCATGGCCTCGGGGTGGGTCGAACCGCACTCGCTGTTGATGTTGAAGCCGTTGGGCTCCACGCCCAGGCGCTTAACCTCGGCCCCAAGCTCATAGAGGACGGTGGGCGCCACCTTGTAGGCCGCCCCATTGGCGCAATCGATGACAATGCGCAGGCCACTCAAACTCAGGCGGCGGGGGAAGGTCCCCTTGGCGAGCTCCACATAGCGCGCCTGGGAATCGTCGACCCGGGCCACGCGGCCCAGGGCGTCGGGCGCCGCCAGGCGTTCCTGCAGGCCCTCATCCATCAGGGCCTCGATCTCCAGCTCGCGAGCGTCGGAGAGCTTGAACCCGTCGGGGCCGAACAGCTTGATGCCGTTGTCGGAATAGGTGTTGTGCGAGGCGCTGATCATCACCCCCAGATCGGCGCGCATGGAGCGCGTCATCATCGCCACGCCCGGCGTCGGGATCGGCCCCAGCAGGCGGACATCCATGCCGACGCTGGCGAAGCCGGCCACCAGGGCCGGCTCGATCATGTAGCCTGACAGTCGGGTATCCTTGCCGATCACCACCAGGTGTCGCCGGGCGTCCTGCGACATGAAGACCTTGCCGGCGGCCATGCCGACGCGCAGGGCGACCTCGGCGGTCATGGGATGGCGGTTGGCCTCCCCCCGGATGCCGTCGGTTCCAAAATAGGCGCGCTTGGTCATGGTCGGACTCACGAAACGATCAGAAACCCAGATTTAGTCGACGTCGCGTTTGCGAATGCTAAAGGCGGCGCGGGGCCAGACATTAGTCGCGTCGGCGGCGTCCGACAAAAAGTGAGGTTAAGGCCATGTGCGGCATCATTGGCATCGTCGGCAAGACCCCCGTCCAGGACCGTCTGGTCGAGAGCCTGCTGCGGCTGGAGTACAGGGGCTATGATTCGGCCGGCGTGGCCGGCGTGACGGCGCCAGGCGTGGTCGAGCGCCGACGGGCCAAGGGCAAGATCCGCGCCCTGCAGGACGTGCTGATGGACGACGCCCTGACAGCGCAGGTCGGCATCGGCCACACCCGCTGGGCCACCCACGGCGCGCCGGCCGAGCACAACGCCCACCCCCACACCGCCGGCCGGGTGACCCTGGTCCACAATGGCATCATAGAGAACTTCGCCGAACTTCGCCGCGAGCTCGAGGCCCAGGGCCGCGTCTTCGAGAGCGAGACCGACACCGAGACCATCGCCCACCTGCTGGACGCCTATCTGCAGTCGGGACTGGCGCCCCTGGAGGCGCTCAAGGCGACCCTTGATCGTCTGAGCGGCGCCTTCGCCCTGGCCGTGCTGATCGCCGGCGAAGACGACATGATCCTGGGCGCCCGCCGCGGCAGCCCCCTGGTGGTCGGCTATGGGGACGGCGAGATGTATCTGGGCTCCGACGCCCTGGCCGTCGGCCCTTTCACCAACCGCATCGCCTATCTGGAAGAGGGCGACTATGTGCGGATCGACCACGCCCAGGCCCAGATCTTCGACGCCGCCGGCCAGCCGGTGCTGCGCAACATCAAGCAGGTGGCCCGGGCCGCCGCCCTGGTGGAGCGCGGCAACTATCGGCACTTCATGGAGAAGGAAATCCATGACCAGCCCGACGCCACCCAGCACACCCTGTCGGCCTATATCGATCCGGTGACGGGACGGGCGACCGCGCCGGGCGGCTTCGACTTCAAGACCGCCGAGCGGCTGCAGATCATCGCCTGCGGCACCTCCAACTATGCCGGCCAGATCGCCCGCTACGCCTTCGAGCGCTTGGCGCGCCTGCCCACCGATGTCGAGGTCGCCTCGGAGTTCCGCTATCGCGAACCGCCGCTGGGCGCCCGGACCCTGGCCCTTGGGGTCTCCCAGTCCGGAGAGACCGCCGACACCCTGGCGGCCATGCGCTGGTGCAAGGGACAGGGCCTTTCCACGGCGGCCATGGTCAATGTGCCGGAGTCCAGCATGGCGCGGGAGGCCGACCTGCTGTGGCCCACCCATGCCGGTCCCGAGATCGGGGTGGCCTCCACCAAGGCCTTCACCAGCCAGGTGGCGGCCCTGACGGCGCTGGCCATCGCCGCCGCCGCCGCCCGCGGCCAGATCGACGCCGCCGAAGAGGCCCGGCTGTCCAAGCACCTGCTGGAGGCGCCGCGCCTGATCGCCGAATCGATCGGCGTGGAAGAGGCGATCCGCGCCCTAGCGCCGGAACTGGCCAAGGCCCGGGACGTCCTCTATTTCGGCCGCGGCGCCATGTTCCCGCTGGCCCTGGAAGGGGCGCTGAAGCTCAAGGAAATCAGCTATATCCACGCCGAGGGCTATGCCGCCGGCGAGCTGAAGCATGGCCCCATCGCCCTCATCGACGAGGCGACGCCGGTGATCGTCATCGCCCCCAGCGACGAGCTGTTCGAAAAGACCATGTCCAATATGAGCGAGGTGGCCGCCCGCGGCGGCCCGATCGTGCTGATCACCGACGAAAAGGGCGCCGCCCACGCCCCGGCCGGCGCCCGGGTGATCATCGCCCCGGCCTGCGACCCGCTGATCGCGCCGCTGGTCATGTCGGCCCCGATCCAGCTGCTGGCCTATCATGTGGCCGTGCAGAAGGGCGCCGACGTGGATCAGCCGCGCAACCTGGCCAAGTCGGTGACCGTCGAATAGGGCGGAGCCCCCCTGCTCCTGGCGCCGCCCTCAGAAATCCTGAGATTGACCGCAGGGGGCTCAGCGCTACTGATCGAGCGGCAAGCGGCGCCAGACCGCTCCTGGAGAGGATAAGCCATGCGGTCCAGCCCCCTTCGCCGCCGCGCCCGTGGCGCCGGCCTGCTAGATCGTCGCCGTTGAACCTCCGCGTCTTTGTCCTGGCGCTGTCGACCTTCGCCTTCGGGTCAGGCGCCTTCATCTTCGCCGGCCTGCTGGAGCCCATGGCCGCCGACCTCGGCGTCTCGGTGGGTGCGGTCGGGCAGCTCCAGACCGTCTATGTGCTGACCTCTGCCCTGGCCGGGCCGCCGCTGGCCTTCCTGGTCGGCCGGTTCGAGCGCAAGCGGGTGTTGCTCCTCGCCCTCTCAGCGGCCGTGCTGCTCAACCTCGCCTGCCTGCTGACGGCGGAATTCGGCGCCCTGCTGGTGCTTCGCGCCATCCTGGGGGCCATCGGCGCCATGGCCGGCCCTGCGGCCTCGGCCGCCGCCAGCGCCCTGGTCCCGCCGGAGCGCCGGGGCTCGGCCCTGGCCATCGTCATGGGCGGCATGACCGTCGCCTTCCTGATGGGCATTCCCCTGGGCAGCGTCGTGGGCTCGGCCTTCGGCTGGCGGTCCACCTTCCTGCTATCGGCCGGCCTCAGCGCCCTGGCCCTGGCGGCGATCGCCCTGTTCGTTCCCAAGGTGTCGCCCCCCGGCCCCGGCGTCGGCCAGGGCCTGCGGGGCGCCGGCGTCCTGCCCCTGTTCATCTCCACCTTCCTGGCCTTCGGGGCCAATATGACCATCACCACCTACATCGCCCCGATCCTGCGGCTGCAGATCGAGGTGACGGGCGCCGGTGTGGCCGCCTTCCAGATGCTGGTCGGGGTGGGCAGTTTCCTCGGCCTCACCATCGGCGGCCGCGCCGCCGACAAGGGCGCCGGCGGGATGAGCGTCACCCTCGGATTCCTCGGCCTGGCCGTCGCAGCGGCGCTTCACAGCCTGGAGCTGGCCCGCGCCGGCGTCCCGGGCCTCGGCGCTTACGCCATTGTCGGCCTGGCGGTGCTGACCGGCTCCACGGCCCTGTTCTCCATCCTGCCGGTCATCCAGACCCGGCTGATCCAGCGGGCCCCGGCCTCCGCCCCGCTCGCCCTCGCCTTCAATGCGTCCTCAGCCTCCCTGGGCCAGGCCTTTGGCGCGGCGCTCGGTGGGACATTGCTGGTTCAGGGCGGCGCGCTTTCCGTCACCTTCGCCGGCGGCGCGGTGGCGTTGGCCGCTGTGATTTTCTGGCGCCTGACCCACAGAGCCGGCGCGCCCGCCGCCGGCTGAGGCCGCGACGTGACGTAAGGTCGCATAGCGCGCAGCGCTCGCTTCAGGGGCGAGAAAGGTGTGCGGCCGGGAGCGAAACCCCCTAGATACGGCTCAATTCTCTGGAGCCGATTTTATGACTGATCGACCGCTGTTACTTTTGGTCGACGATGACGTAACATTGTTACGAGTCACTTCCTCAATACTGGAGGTCGAGGGCTTCGACACTATTCTATCGGACACGGCCGCCCGCGCGATCGAGTTCCTCCAGCATCTTCCCGTAGCAGCGGTGATCGTCGATATTTTCATGCCGGATCAGGACGGGATGGAGACCATTGGCCAGATCCGCAGCCTTTGGCCAGACCTGCCGATCATCGCCATGTCGGGCGGCTGGCGCACCATCAGCCCCGAGACCATCCTGGAAACGGCCCAGGCCCTGGGCGCCCAAGGGGCCTTGAGCAAGCCCTTCGATCGCCCCACCTTGCTCGCTGCCGTCCGGGGGGTTCTGCCCACAACCTAGGCCATCCGCCAGCGGCGCAGATGCTCGAGGACATCGGCGACCAGCTGTTCGCGCGTGAAGCCCGTCACATCGCGCGCACGACTGACATCGTCGGACCGCGCGACGAGACGCCATTCCATCACCCGCCGCCGCTCCGGCGCGTCCAGCGCCGTCATGGCCGGACGAGGACGGTCATGCGCCGCCAGTTGATAGTGGAAGGGCCTCCCGCGACCTGGCGCGGTCAGTGTGATGGCGTCCTCGTCACGTCGAACCTCCGCGACCAGACCCTCGGCCGCCAGGCCCTCGCTGACGCTTTCCAGGGCGGGGACGGCGACACGGTCTATCTGGCGCTGAATGTCGCGACGGCTGGCCGGCGCCAGCAGCCGCTTCAGCTGCTCGGCCAGGGGCGGTCCCTCAGTGTCGACGTCCCGCCCCGCGACATCGGCGTTCATCTGCCGCGCCAGACCGACAGACAGCAGGATCATGATCACCGTGAAGGGCAGCGCCGCCACCAGGGTAGCCGCTTGCAGCGCACCCAGGCCGCCCGCCAGGAGCAGCAGGGCCGCGACCAGGCCCAGCAACAGGCACCAATAGACCCGCTGCCAGCGCGGCGTATCGTCGGCGCCGCCTGAGGCTAGGGTGTCGATCACCAGGGAGCCGGAGTCCGCCGAGGTGATGAAGAAGACCGCCACCAGCACCACTGCGATGGTGGAAGTGACAGCCGCCCCCGGGAGTTCGGCGAAGAACCGGAACAGGGCCGTCGACAGGTCCTCGGTCACCGCCGCCGAGATCGCCCCGGCCGCCGTCCCCATATCCAGACTGATGGCGGTGTTGCCGAAGATGGTCATCCACAGGAAGGTGAAACCGGCCGGAACCAGCAGCACGTTGAGGATGAACTGGCGCACCGTGCGCCCGCGGGAGATCCGCGCAATGAACATCCCCACGAACGGCGACCAGGCGATCCACCAGGCCCAGTAGAACAGGGTCCAGTCGGCCATCCAGCCCCGCGGCTCATAGGCGTAGAGGGTGAAGGTGCGGATGAAGAAATGGTCGAGATAGAGGCCGAAATTCTGCACCAGGGCCTTCAGCAGGAAACCCGTAGGCCCTACCGCCAGCACGAACAGCATCAGCAGCACGGCCAGGATTAGGTTGAGCTCCGACAGGCGCCGCACCCCCTTGTCGAGCCCGGTCAGCACCGAAACCGTGGCGGCGGCCATGACGACGGCGATCAGCCCGCACTGGACCAGGGCCGTGTTGGGCAGCCCTACGAGGTAGTTGAGGCCGCTGTTGATCTGCGACACCCCGAACCCCAGGGAGGTCGCAATGCCGAAGACCGTCCCGCACACCGCGAAGATGTCCACGGCATCGCCGATGGGACCGCTTGTGCGCTTGCCCAGCAGGGGCGACAGGCCTGAACGCAGGGTGAGCGGCAAACCCTTGCGGTGGGCGAAGAAGCCCAGGCTCAACCCCACCAGCGCATAGATGGCCCAGGCGTGCACGCCATAGTGGGTAAAGGTGATCACCATCGCCTCGCGGGCGGCTCCGAAGGTCCCCGGCTCGGCCTCCGGCGGGCTGACATAGTGCTGGATCGGCTCGGCGACGCCGAAATACATCAGGCCGATGCCCATGCCGGCCGCAAACAGCATGGCCAGCCATGAGGCGTAGGGGAAGTCCGGCTCGCAGTCGTCGGGCCCGAGTTTCAGGCTCCCGGTCGGCCCCAGGGCCAGGAACAGGACCAGACCCAGAAACCCCGCCACGGCGGCGACATAGAACCATCCAAAGGTGTCGATGACCCAGTCCTGGGACGACTGGAAAAAGCGGTCCGACTGATCCGGCGCGGCGACGGCCACCGCCAGCAGCGCCCCGATGATCAGGCTGGCGCCCCAGAAGACGCGCGGGTTCATTTGGGTGCGTAGAATGGTCCCGTCTCCTCTGAACCGGCAAGCTCGATCTGAAAGCGTCGCCATAGCGAACGCCCGGGACGCCAGGACGTTCACATGGCCCCGACCCTGAGCGCTCTACGCCTCCAGCTCGATGTCCCAGTAGAGGAAACGCAATCCCGCGCCATGAAGGCGTCTTAGTCATATTATTCAGATAGTTACTGTCCGATAGAAGCGACAGATGTTGCGCGGTCACCACTGGGTCATCACCAGAGCAAATGCTGTACCTAGGGCGTTTGAGGGGGCAAGCGCCCCACGAGCTTCCGAAACGCGGCCACCCAGAAGGCGCGCCGATCTTGCTTGGTCTCATACAGGTTGCGCGGTGGCCCAGTTGAACTCCTCGCCTCGGCTGCTGCCTGATGGGATCGCCCCGGCGCCTCGGCGCCAAGCGGCAGGAACGTGCGTGAGCGCACCCCGGCCCTTGTGGTCACCGACGCCTTATCCCGCTGCAACGCTAGAGCGTTACGACTCAGGATTAAGACCTTCGCCATCGTCTGGCCGTTTAGTGCTGCACTAGCAAAAGCGGATGTACCGAACTATGAGCGCCGTAGCGCCAAAGGGAGATGGTCTGATGAGGTGGAGAGCGGGTGCGGTTAAAATCGCAGTCTTTACGCCCGCGCCGGTGGCACGCGAGACGTTGGCCGTCTGGTCGGAGGTTTTTCCAAACAGCCCGTCAAACTTGCAGCCCGTGCAGGGGATGCAATCAACCAACATCGCATCCGGCCCTCTGGGGGACAAACAGGCTGTCGTCACTACCATGCCAGGCCGTACGGAGCTGGCATTTACGGGGGTGCCAAATTCGAATGGCCCCCCTCTTCCCGCCCCCTTTGATGACATCGCTGAGGCGCTAGGGAGACTCCGGGATCTCGTGGTTGGCTCCTCGCTCATCCGGGACTGCAATCGTGTCGCGGTCATCGCGGAGCTTGTCGAACCCACGACAGGGGCCGACCATAGCTGCAGCCTTCTCTCATCTGAGCTGCACCTAGAATTACCGCCTGGGTCTACCGATATCACGTTCAAGATAAATCAGCCGGTTGACGCCAGCTCGGATGCAGCGATCAGGATCAATCGCATCGGCACTTGGGCAGCACAGGTTGGGCAGTACATCCAGCTGCAGGTGGGGCCGGTTTTTTCCGTTCAGGCATCTCCGGCGGTTACGGAAGCGCACTTTGTGACGCTAGAATTGGACGTGAACAACGTGCCCCTCGCCGGGGCCATTGCAAACGTTCCAGGTTTGTTGGACGAATGCGTGGCAGAGGTGCTCGCTCTAAGGGAAGATTGTTATGCTCGACTCGTTCGTCGTTAACGGCGCGGCCGCCCCGGCCGTGATTGTGGCGTGCGAGTGGACTGATCTCCGCCCGTCCTCGTCAAGCTCGATCCAAACCTCAGCCGAGGAGTTGTTGGCCAAGGTTTTCGCTCAATCAGCGCTAAGCTCAGCTGCCCCGACGCCCGCGGCTGCGGACATGGTCAATAGGATCAGAACTTCGTCGCAGCGGGTGGCGACCAAGGGATCGGGGGTCGTTCTTTCGGCCCTGAAGCCGTCAGCGGCGTACTGCACCTCAATGGGAAACGCCGGTAGCGTCAAACTCGCCAAGCTTGCGGTGGAGCGGCCAAAGGCGATTGAGGATGCGCTAGAAGCTAACACTCGCCAGCTAACGGCTGAAGAACATCGGCTGTTCGACCGGGCGGTGCGCCGTTCGGCTAAGGTCCTATACTCGCTCTGACCTCAGACTGATGAGCGTTAAGAGCAATCAAGACTATATGCGTCTTGCTGTAAGCGTCGCTGCGGCGAACCGGCCCGGCGCTTTCTATGGCTCAGCGCAAGATCTAGCGCCAGGGACCGGATTGTTCTTCTCTGATGTTCCCTACCCCGCCTACGACATCGAAGCGCATCGGTTTCGCGTCTATCAGGGCAGCGTATATGTGCTGACGCATGAGTGTGATATCGACCAGGATAACGAGCGCCCATTCAATGACTTGGCCGTTGTATGTCCGGTAATGCGCCTCGAGGACCTCGTCGAGGAATATAAGGCCGCCGGCCACGAGGATAAGCTTTACAATCTAGTTCAAGATATAGCGCTAGACCGCATACAGAGGGTTTTTTACCTGCCGCCTCCTCATGATCTATTTGAGGTGGAGATGCTTCGAGGCGGAGCAATTCTATATCTCAATAACTTAGTATCGACACACGTTAGTCTTCTGCCCCCAACCGCGGCGCAATGCGCTCTCTCGGAAGGTGCGCTGCGCCAGTTGGACGCAAAGCTACAGAACCACCTCTTCCGCCCAAAATCGGACTCCTTGCCGCAGTTGGCCTGACCGGCTTCCTGCCGCGAGGCCTTCCTAGGTCGCGGTTCGCGGGGTTGGTGTTGGCGACTAAGCGTACGAACGCAAAGTCAGAAGTCCGCCGCGTTTCAGGACCGAGGTATCCCGCCCATCTGATCCGGGATCGCCGCAAACGCCGGCCGGCTCTCCCACCTGACAGATCCGCAGCTGCACGGGCGCCTGGATAGCTGGCCCGGAACCTTGATGCCGGTCGACGCGTCGCCAAGCCCCTTCCGCTCAAGCCGAGAGATCACGGCCTCCAGCGGCGCTGCGATCTGCCGCGAACACGTCAGGCATATGAAGTGAACCCCACAGCCACGGTGGGAGCGGTAGTGGGAAAGAGGGATGCCGGGATCCTGGTCGCGCATATCTCCACTCCGCGCCCTACTCCCCCGGGGCCGTCGAGTATCTTGGGCGAAAGGGCTCACAGCTTCGGCTGACCGATCCACAAGACAGGCACGCAATCCCGCCACGCCGCCATGGCGGCGAGCGGCCTTCTCAGCCTCACTAGGCCGGGAGGAGCAAGGCTATGATCCTGTCGGAATACGGCCGCGCCGGCATGCGCCTGGCAGACTGGCACGCGGGCTATATGCGGCTTTATGGCGTCACTGCTCGTGGCGATAAAGCTTGGACTGAGGAGGAGGTCGCAGCACTCCGAGACCACTACCCCGACTATGAGCGCCTCTGCGCCGCTCTCCCATGGCGCACGAAGAAAGCCATTGGGCACAAACTCGCGAAGTGTGGCTTGGTCCGGCCGCGCCGGGTCTGGCGTGACAGCCAGTGGAGCACGGCCAAGCCCCTGTACCGCCGCGGCGACAGCGTGCGCGAAGTCATCGCGCCGGCCACCGACAAGGTGCCGAAGCAGGTCTGGTCCAAAGCCTCTGCCATGGGCGTTCGACGGCCCCGTCGCCCACCGAAGGACACGCCCTGGCCACTCGTCAACAACGTCCGTCGACAGGCCTTCCGGCTCCGCCTGACGATGGCTGACCTTGATGAACTCGCCGGGACGGGAAGCTACTTCCGGCGCCCGCAGCGGCTCGACTACGACGCAATCAGAAAGGCGGTCGCCATGATGGGGGGCCGCCTAGTGGTCCGCTGGCACGATGGGTAGCCGCGTTTGTACGAGATGGTCGGCTGTCGAAGACAAGATCCTGAGGCAGACCTATCCCGACTACCTGGCGATGTTGGAGCAAATTCCCACCCGCACATACGCTGGAATTCGGGGTAGAGTTCGCCTGCTTGGAATAGCCACACGGCGCCACACTTGGACGGGCAAAGAGCTGAAGGACATCGAGAAGCTCCGGCGGCAGGGAAAAACTTGGCCTGAGATTGCTCGCATTTTTCCGAGCCGCTCCCTTTCCCGTGCGCAGATGTTGCTCCGGCACCGGCCGGGTCGGGCCCGGCGGTTCTTCGGGCTTCCTCTGCTCGACGCGGTTCGCTCCCGAGCGTTCGATGCGGGGATGACGCTTAGGCAGCTCGATAGGCTAGCCAGCACTGAGGGGCACTTCGCGCACTCGGACCCGCACGAAAACCTCGCCTGCATAGCGCGCGCGGTTGAGGCTCTTGGCGGTGAACTCGCTATCGAGTGGCCAGAGGAGCCTTAGTCAGACCCTGGCAGATATTGCGAGCGCGGCCAGAACAAGCCTACGGGCCGCCTCGCTCCTTCCGACCTCGCTGGACTGCTGAGCAATCCAGGCGTCGATCTGCGCCATCTCGGAGGGAGTAAATTGGATCGACACCTTGGGCGGTCTCTCCTGCAGCGAGCGACGCGGGTCGCCGTGCTCTCGGAAGGCCACCACCTCGGAAATGACCCGCTGGCCGCAGTTCGGGGCCAGTGCGAGATCGCGGTGAAGGCCGGTCCCGCCTGGGCCGCCATCTCCCCAGGACGCTTCGCGCAGCTCGTCTAAAGACCTGACGCTGGTGGCGCTGACAATGACCCTGGCGGCCCGGGTGGAGAAGCCCGCCTCACGCAGCTGCGTCTCGAACTCGCGGAACGTGAGCATCGGTTGCCTCCAGTCGCCCGGCCTATTCAGCCGGCATCATCGTCCGGCGCCAGATCTGTTGCCCCGTCCGGGTCATACAATTCCAAGAGCCGCTCATACTCCGCAACCTCTTGTTCGCCCCGTTGGATCGCCTCGCCCGTGATGTCCCGCCATCCGCTGGCCGTCCGCTCAGACATCGTAATCGCACCGCCGCGCAGCATCTCAACCTGTCGCCTGGCCTCGACTATTCGACGCCGGAAGTCACGCAGAAGGGTGACTTTCTCCTCTGACATTTGGGCGGCCGCGGCAGCGGCCTTCAGTCGTTCTCGGTAGCGGGCTTGCCGCTCTGCGTTTGTCAAAACCATATTCGTTACGTAACGACTTGACGGCCATCGGTCAAGGTGCGTTACTAACGACAGCCCGGCGGAGAGCGGCAACTCCCCGCCAGGCCTAACCGCAACCCGATCCTTGGGAGATCCGGCTATGGCTGACGCCAATCCTACACCATGCCCCGCCGCAATGGAGGCCTATCAGGCAGCCCTTCGCGACCTTGCGCGGGCCACTGAACTGCAGCTGAGCATCATCTCGGCGGACGCAGCCGCCTTTGCGGCCATCCTGGACGCTCAGGCTGGCCAAGGGGGGGCGTTCTGATGGTCCGCCCAGCAACCGCCACCCGCCACGCCCGCGCTCGCCTGGAGGCCGCCCTGGAGCGCCTTCTCGAGGTCGCCCATGATGCCATCGCTGAACTCGATGTTCTTGATGGCGATCCTGACCTCGAGCCCCTACTGGCGGCGGCCGAGCAACACCCTACCGCCGGACGCTACAGCACCCTGAACCCCACCCAGGAGCACTGGGGTTTCGGGGCTGTCGATGACCGCGAGCAGGAGTGCGAAGACGAAGGCGCCCAATGCGATGACGAGGGCGTCAGCGGCATCCATGATCCCGACCGTGAGCCTGAAGCGGACCGTGAGCCTGACCATGAGCACGAAGCCTGCGCCTGGCAGGACGAAGGCGACCAGACCACGCTTACGGCCCATCCGGTCCATGTCTGGCGCACAGGCCAGCCCGGGGCGCGCCCGCAAGCTGCAGGGGGCCGCTGATGGTCAGGACCCCGAACAGAGTGAGCGATGCCCAGTTCGTCGAAACGGTGGGCACGCTCCACGAGCACGGCCAGGAGGTCGCCAGGGAGGCCCTGGCCTGCGGGATGAGGGCCGATTGGTGGGCTGGCGTCTCATTGATCATGTGCGATCGGCCCGACGCCGCACCGAGGCTCTATTTCGAGCCAGATTGTCTCACCGCATTGCGGGTCGAGGTCGATCGCGAAGGCGTGCGGGTGAGGAGGCGGTGATGCAACCGAACGAACAAATCCCGATGCCCGGCGTCCCTGACCGGGTGATCAGCCAGGTGATGCAGGCGCTATTCTATGACGCCAAACCCAAGCGGTTCATCAGGGTCGCCGAAACGCTGACCGAGGAGGCTGAGCGCCTTGAGTCTGTCGCTCTCCGCCGGGCGGGCGTCTACTCGATCCGCGACAGGGGCCTGATGTATGGCGAGCGCGCCCAGGATCGCGACAGCCTCGAGGTCGCTAGAATCCTCCGCGAGTATGCAGCTTGGGCGAAGAAGATGGGTAGTTGAGGCACACCCGCGCGCGGCGGCATGGCGCGCGCGGGGCAGCGCCGCCCTCCGCGCTCAGCGGTTGGGCAGACTCCTGGGCGCTCGCTCCCGTCCACGATCTGTCGAGGTGGACTCGACGCCAGGTCGCAGCGCAGGCTCGGCGCTCGCAGAAGGCGGAGGGAAAAGATGGAAGACGATGCGGACCGGGTCGCGATCCCGGCTGGCCTAGTAGAGTTGCGGCTCGACGGCGATCTTGAGGCCGATCAATCGCTGATCATCCTGGAGTCTACCGTTCAGGCCGCCGCGGCATACGTGACAGCCGATCAGCTTCAGGCGTTTGTGACCGACGCCTTGCTTTTCGCAGGTCACACTACGCCAGATCGGCCACAGACCACTCACACGGGATTGCTGTCGGGCACGTCGATCCGGGCTGACCAATTCGGTCTCGCAGCTGGTCGAGACGAACACCACCTGCGGATCGCTTTTCCGGTGGGGCGCTTGACCATGATATTTGAAGTTCCGAAGGATCGATTTGCTCGATCGCTGGCGCGGTTTCTTCAAGGCGGCCCTGACCCTGGCCCAGCGTTAGGTCACTAGCCGCCATTACGCGGCCTCCGTCGTGATGGAAAGCTGCCCCCGTGCGGCGCCCTGCAGCACGCGGTTGGCGTCATCGGTGTTTCGCTCGGTCCGCTCGCTGACTGCGATCAGGCGGTCCAGCCGGGCCGACAGGGCGCGAACCTCAGCAGCCGTTCCGTCGTTGGCCGCCTCAACCCCAAGCCGGCCGCCGCGATTGACCAGAGGCATGATGGCTTCTGGTCCAGCCTCGCCCATCATCCCCATCGGGAACGCGGTCGGGCCCATGACCATCGATCCGGCGAACGCACCGCCATTGGCGAAGGGGCGATAGAACCGATCCTCGCCGGCGCCGTACCTAGACCAGTGATACTCGCCGAACTCGGCCATGGACCGGCCCCGCGCCATGCCGGTGCCTTGCGCATAGAGCGCGGCCAGGTCGGCGTTTTTCGTGACGTAACCCTCGAAGCCCACGGCCTCGTAGCCCGGGCCGGCGCTCGCGGCGGCTTGCTGAGCAGACGCCAAGTTGGCGTTCGCGGCTGCCAGCGCGCTAGTCGCTGACGCCAGATTGTTGACGGCCTCGCCCCAGGTCATGAGCGAGGCGTCGATCTTCATCAGGACGTTGAACTGGTCGGTCAGTAGCTTCTGGTCGGCGAGCGCGGCCTCTGCGGCCTGCTCTGCGGTTTGAAGCTGCCGGATCGCCTCAGCCACGCCGATGGTATTGTCGTTGACCGCGATGATCCCGGCGACCTGGCGGTTCAGCGCCTCCAGTTGGCGGTCGGCCTCCGAGAGCTGCGCCTGGCCCGTCTTCTGGGCCTCCTCGACGGCGCGCACCACCACGGCCCGGTCGCGCATGAACTCCAGCAGGGTTCGCGAGGCGTCCTGCGAAGCGCCCAGGAAGGTCCGGCCTGCGCCGACCAGCTGATCAGGCGCGGCGCTCTGGAATTGCCCCAGGGCAGCGCTACGGTTCGCCGCAGGCCCGGCCATGGCGAGCGGGTTCAGGTCCAGCTCGCGCCGGAAGTCCTGCAGGCCAGCGATCAGGCTCTCGACGCTCGACGCGACCGCGTCGATAGCCGCCTTCTCCCCTGATAGGCCTGCTCGACGGCTTGGAGCTTTCCGGCCACGTCGGCGTCGTCGATCACCTTCTGCAGCTTTGCCATCTCACGGTCGTAGACGGTGCGGAGGTCGGCTTCGGCTTTGGAAAGCGCGGCCTCGGCCTTCGACACCGCCTCTTGCAGATCCTGGATCACCCAGATCTGTCGCTGCATCGCCGCCGACGCGCGATCCATCGCGGCAACTTCAGCATCACGCTCTCGGGCCAGAGCGCCGATCTCGTCTCCCGACGCCCGCAATAGTTGGATCTGCAGCGAGGCCTGGCGGTTTGCTTGCTCCTGAGCGAGCGCCAGGGTGCGGGCGATGTCAGCCGCCTCCTGTTGCTGCTTGGCTGCCTTCTTCTGGGCGTCGTGGCCGAGGATGCCGCCCAGGCCACCGATAGCCGCGCCGATGGCCGCGCCCCACGGACCAAAGGCTGCGCCCATGGCCGCGCCCTGGGCGATGCCGCTGATCGCCGCGCCGCCCTTGCCGCCGATGGCCTGGCCGGCCATGTCGCCAATCGCCGCGACGGAGCCGACCTTGCCCTCGAAGGTGCCGCCCTTGCCCCAAGCGTCCTTGACCTGCTTGATGGCGCGCAACAGGCCGCCAAAGGCGCCCATCCAGTCCCGGCCTTCAATGGCGCGCGCGACATCATCGATCGCCCATTGCATCGACCGCGCGGCGTCTAGGATTTCTTCGAACCGGGTGTACAGGCCGTGAGAGGCGAACTCAGCGTCCTTCAGATGCTCCGGCATCTGCTGCAGCTCGGCGTTGACCGCTTTCACGAGCTCAGGCTTGCCCGTCCACAGCCGGTCAAACTTCTCGCGATAGGTTTCGGCCGATATGCGGTTCAGGTCGAACTCCGTCCTGAGCGTGACCATCCGTGAATGCAGGAGCTCAATCTCCTTTTCCGCAGGGGTCTTCAGGTCCTCGACAAGTTGGGCGTACGCGCGGGCCTGCTCGTCGATGGCCCCAGTCGCGCCCCTGGAGGAACTGGCCGCCCTATCCGAGGATCCGCTGTAGCTCTGCACGGCGATATCGGCCGCCTTCGCCGCCAGACCGACCTTCGTCATCGCGTCCGCTTGTGCGCCTAGGGCTTCGGCGAGACGCCTTTCCTCCGTCGCAATGCGGGCCTTTTCGCCAACCCCGAGGCGCTGTTCGGCCTCCCGCCGCACGCGGTCGGCGGCTCCAAGGGGGTCAACACTGCCTGGCATCTCGGCGCCCATCCAAGCGCGGCCGATCCCTGCCATGACACCATCGAAGCGGGCGGTATTACGCGCCTTTCGCTCCTCGTCGGCCGCTTCACTCGCCCTGGCCTCGGCATCAGCCGCCGCGCGACGGAGGATATTGACCGCCAGCAGGCGCTCCATCTCGGCCCGCTGCGCCGCTGACTTCGCCGCACGGTCGGTCGGATCGATGCCGGCCAGGGTCTCGCGGTAGCTTAACGACTGCGCCGACAGCACATCGTCGAGGGCGCTCGAAAGGCCGTCATTGGCAACGCCATATTGTTCGGTGAAGGCGATGGCCTTGCTCAGGGCCTCCCCGGCGCTCACCAGGCCCTCGGCCTGACCTTCCTGCGCCTTGGTGGTGGCCTCAATCGCGGCCGCCACGTCGTCGAGGTGTTTGCGCCAGAGAAGGAAGGCCCCTCCGACCGCCCCAATGGTGATGACGAACGGGGCGAGAGTGGCCGCGAGGGCGAGGGTCGATGCGGCGATCTGCTTAAGCACTGAGGTCACGGTGACGCCGCGCTGGCTGACCATGGCGAAGCCTTCGGCCACCTGGGCGCCCTGGGTGGTCAAAATCATCAGCGGGCTTGCGCCCATCGCGGCCATGGTCGTCACGTCGCCAAGCTGGCGGCCGAAGTAGAGCATCTCGAAGCCCGCCAGCTTCGTGCTGTTGGCGACCCGGGTCATGCCGGCCGCGTACTGCGCCGCGAAGTTCTGATCATGGGCGTCGTACATCGTGGCGAAATCGACCGCGGCGCTCTTGGCCGCGGCCGCGGCCTGGCGGGTTGATCCTGCCAAGGCCTGCTGCTGCCGATGCAATTCGATCGCTTGGCGCTCGGCCTGCATGATCGACCGCGCCATCTGGGCTGTCGCAGTGTCAGCGCGGTTCAGTCCGCCGGCCAGGTCATCGCTCGCGAGCCTCGCGCGCCGCTGTGATGTCGCCATGCTATCTGAGGCACGTTCGACCTCGCGCGAACCCCTGGCGACGTTGTCCATGGTGCGGACGGCCAAGTCCCCGCCCTTGGTTTCGAACTGAAGCCCGAGAACCGCCAGATCGCCCATTAGAGCACCCCTGCCATGCGATAGTAGCCAAAGGCCCGATAGGTCTGCTCGAGCCGGTCAAGTTCAGCGCGGGCCTTGGCCAGGCCGACGAGATGGAACCTGGAGCCCGGCACACTGCAGGCCTCCACCTCGCTCAGGGCGAGCTTCGCCGCCTCCAGGTGTTCCACCTTCTCCATCGGCGTTCGCGAGGTCTCCGCGAGACCAGCACGTTCCTTCGCCACATCGATCAGGCGCGAGATCGCCTCGCCATAGCGCCGCTCCCGCGGGTCCGCCCCGCCCAGAGCCGTTCTCAGTGCGGAACGGTCACCTGGCTCGCGATAAGAAACCTCGACGGGGCGGAGCATGGTCAGGCGGCCTCCGCAGGCGCGGCGGGCTCACTGAGCTCGCAGGACTGCAGCCCGTGGCCCGTGATCACGGCCGGCTGACGCAGACCCCGGTGCAGGTGCAGATCATGCCGGTTGAGGTCTCTCTCAAGTTCCTCGACGACCAGGCTGCGGAACGACCCCATCGGCGGCATCGGAGCGCCGCTCCTGGTGGCCTCGACACTGGCCTCATGGGACAGGGCGCCGGCCGTGACCTGCAGCTCCTGCCAAGCCGCCACAGCGGCCAGGTATTCCTGCCAGGCAACCGTCAGACGGGCCACATGGTCGGGTGCCTGACCCTTTAGAACGGCGTGCTGGGCGGCGAGGGCCGAGATCCGTTCGGCGCCTTCCCGCTTTCGCGCTTCTGGCAGCTCGCCCTCCAGCGCAACCCGCTCGACCCGCAGACGGCGCGTCCGGCGCTCAGCGTCGAGATGGGCCTCCTCCAGCTTGTCGAGGTCGCCCCCCTTCCGCATTACCGCGGCGAGTTCAGCGTCCAGATCCCGAGCCGCATGCGCAGCCTCAGCGTCCGCGATTTCCTTGAGCCGCCCCTCGATGTCGGCGACGGACCATTGCGCCAGGCCGGCCATTAATCGGCCTCCGGCAGCTTGAAGCCGAATGCCGGCGCAGGCGCGGCGCTGCGCCTGGTGTTGGTTACCGCGCCGATCAGCGGGGCCAACGCCTTGGTGAGCTCTGCCTGCAAGGCGGGGCCGAGCGCGGCGCTCAACGACCGATTGAGGCCATCAATCTGGTTGGACAGTCGAGCGAGGTCCTCGTCGGTCGCCTCAGGCGCAGATGCGGTGACGAACGTCTTCATTGGGGGTTCCTTGGGTCAACAGGGGAAAGGGTGCGAGGTCCGCAGCGGGCGTCTGACGAGCTTAGGAGAAGCCCCACCCCGCCAGTGCTGCAGTTGCTGGTCACCGCCGACGCCTCGCGCGCCTCCGGTCCCGGGTGGAAGGTGAATGCGGCGACCATCACGACGCGCTCTCCGCAGCCAGCTCAGGCCTCGCGTGCCGGTAGCGCTTGCGAAGAAACATCGCTGCGACCACGCCGCTCGGAGCCTCCAAGCCGACCAGAGCGCCGGCGACGGAGTTGGCCAAGTCGTCGTGACCCTGAGGCGGATGGTCGATGCTCTCACGTCCACCGCGCGCCACCCGGCGCTCAAGCGAGACGATCTGATGGACCAGGCGATCCGAATCCAGCAGGTCAGCCCGCCCACTGTTCAGGATCGGCAGCAGGTCGCGATAGAGGTCGGATCGAGGGCGGTCGGCCAGCTTGTAGGCGATCCCCTCCTTCCGGAACCGCTCGCGGGGCCACTCGCCAGCGTAGCGGTCGCCGGTCACCTCGCGGAGGCCATAGAGCTTCAACAGGGCGCAGAACTCGGTCACCACGTCCTCGGGCGAGAACGGCGGCTTGCGCTCCCTCACCGCGTCGAGGACGCACCGGTCCCCCTCGCGGTGGGCAATGGCCAGGGTCATGGCATCGTTTGAGCCGCCCGACGGGTCGACGAAGGCTGAGTAGGTCACGCTGTCGACGCGTGCCCGCTCATGGACCCCAAGGCTGACGCAGGACTCCACCACCTCGCGGGAGATGAAGGCCTCGATGTCGTTGCGGAACTCGCCGCCATACTCAGCGGCGGCCGCGGCGGCGTCCCGCTCATAGGCCCGGTCGATCACCCGCTGGGAAAGGGTCGAGTTGAAGACCTTCGACGGCCCCTTCGCCACCAGGATCAACGGGTCGCCGGCCGAGCCGTAGTGATCCCGGAAGGTGTCATAGACCGCGCCGCGCTTGGCGTAGGGGCTGGAGATCACGGCCAGCAGGCCCTCGGTCGTGGCGAGCGCGGGGCGCAGGGCGTTCAGGATCTCCGCGTCGGGATTGACCGACCCCTCGATCATCCAGAACGCGACCTCATCGCAGATCGCGGCGACGGCGGTGATGCTTCGGATGGTTCGGAAGTTGGCTGGGCGGACCACGATGTCGATGGGGGCCGTCAGCCGGATCGTGTCTGCGGTCGGCTCACCGTCAATCATGTCGGCCAGGCCAGGCGAATGCTCCAGCACCCCGCGAACGTGCATGAAGGCGCGGCCGGCCTGGGTGATGCTCGCGGCGAGGATTGGGAGCACGCCCCGCTCACCAGGCGCGAGGACCGCTGAGAAGTCGCAGCAGGTGGCGATGTAGGCGCCGAGCGTACCAGCCGCACGGGTCTTCCCACCACGGCGGCCGACCACACCCCAGAACTCCTCGACGCGCTCCAGGGGCTCGCTCTCGCGCCCGGTGATGGCGCTGAAGACCTCCCGCTCCTCATCGGTCAGGCTCTCGCCCATCGAAGCGATCAGCAGCGCACGCCAGGGCAGCCACGACTCCCCAGGGATCGCCCCGCCCAGAAGCCGAGGGTCCTCAAGGGCCTCGCGCATGCTGACGATCTGCTTCATTCGGCGGCGATCCGGCTCGCCAGCACGTCATGGATAGTTCGCTTCGCCGGCCGCTTGGCCTTTGTCCGGCGACGGATGGCGTCGAGCGCGCGAACGGCGCTGTTGCCGGCGCGGGTCACCTCCTCAGGGCTAACCACCTCGCCCCGGGCCATCTGCGCCATCAGGGTTTCGACGTGCACCTGGAGCGACGCGGCGGCCCTCAGTTGGCACTGTTCGACGGTTGAGAGATTGCCGCCCATCTCCTCGGTCAGGTCGGTGACGATGTCCCGAAAGCGGCGCGCCACCGCTGAGCGCCCGTCAGCGCCTGGCAGGACCCGCACATTGTTGCTGGCACGGGAGCGGCCTTGCGACTTGTGGCGGGCTGCGAGCGCACTTTCGTTGGACAAGGGGGCGACCTCCAAATCCATGGTCGGTGATGACCATGAGGTGACCGACGCGAAGTAGTGGCGTCGCTGAGGGCCAATTTCCCGTGTTTTTCCAGGCCTGTATAGAGTTACGCCAGACTACTCCATGTCCCTCTGTAGGATATCGAGCAGACTTAGACCCCCTCTGGACTATCGCGATAGACGCCTGAATGGGGCTCGATTGCCGCCGGGTCGCACCGTCAGCCGACCGGCTCAGCCGAAAAGTCGGCCGATTTGGCCTTTCTCTCCTGCGCCCTCCTGAGCGGGTTTCGGCCGGCCTGATACTCGGCCCATGCCCAAAGCCAATCCGCACGCTCAGAACCGACCGCATCCTCGGCTCATGCTTCAGAACCTGCTCCGGCGCCTTGATGCCGCGTCTCGCCACCCTCTGCTGATCGGCATCGGTGTGGCCCTTGCCTCTCACCTCCTGACCGGCTGCCCGCCCTCCTGATGATCCCTCTTTCAAGGCGCACGGCCCGCCTCCAAGGGGGGCGCACGCCCTTAGGGGGTATGGGGG
>Ga0208179_1000626_pt1 | contig 21615 bp, 23 predicted proteins | sample Malvired_Geostar_FD_184238 | JGI IMG/M metagenome (GOLD analysis project Ga0208179, IMG submission 184238) | Marine viral communities from the Global Malaspina Expedition - Malaspina viral metaG DeepMed_Geostar (SPAdes) (version 2) | ecosystem: Environmental > Aquatic > Marine > Oceanic | place... | reverse complement strand
ATCGCGCCCGCCGCATCGTCGGGGCGCAGACGTCCTGTCTGGGATTAAGAGACACCGCCCCCACGGTCTCCGGAGAGTCTGGATGAGTGAGCCGACCCCATCGGCTGCAGAGACGCCTGTTGATGCGTCTCACCCCAAGGCGGAAGGCTTCTGGGCGCTCGCCCTCGGCTCCGTCGGCGTCGTGTTCGGCGATATCGGCACCAGCCCGCTCTACGCCATGCGCGAGGCCCTGGCCCACTCCCGTAGCGGGGGCGCCAATGAGCTGGCGGTGTTCGGGGTGGTCTCCCTGGTCACCTGGGCGCTGATCCTCATCGTCACCCTGAAGTATGTGGTCTTCCTGCTGCAGGCCGATAACAAGGGCGAGGGGGGCACGCTGGCCTTGATGGCCCTGGCCCGCCGCGCCCTGGGCCGCCGGTCCGGCGCGGTCTTCTTCCTGGGCATGGTCGGCGCCGCCCTGTTCTATTCCGACGGCATCATCACGCCGGCCCTGTCGGTGCTCAGCGCCGTGGAGGGCCTGAAGGTCGCCCCAGGCCTGGGTACGGCGCTGGCGCCCTTCGTGCTGCCGATCTCGGCCGGCATCCTGATCGCGCTGTTCATGGTCCAGTCCCGCGGCACGGCCAGCGTGGCGCGCTTCTTCGGCCCCATCACCGCGCTGTGGTTCCTGACCCTGGCCGGCCTCGGCGTCGTCCACATCTTCGACGACCCGCGCATCCTGATGGGCCTGTCGCCGCACTACGGAATCCTGTTCCTGCTCGACAATGGCTTCCTGGGCTTCGTCATCCTGGGCAGCGTCTTCCTGGCGGTCACGGGCGCCGAGGCGCTCTATGCCGACATGGGCCATTTCGGAAAGGGTCCCATCCGCGCGGCCTGGGTCTATCTGGTCCTGCCGGCCCTGTTGCTCAACTATCTGGGCCAGGGCGCCCTGGTGCTCGACAATCCCGAGGCCCGGCTGAACCCCTTCTTCGAGATGATCCCGGAATTCGCCTTCTGGCCGATCCTGATCCTGGCGACAGCAGCCACCGTCATCGCCAGCCAGGCGGTGATCACCGGCGCCTTCTCAGTGACTCAGCAGGCGGTGCAGCTGGGCCTGCTGCCGCGGATCGATATCCGACGCACCAGCGAGACCCTGGCGGGCCAGATCTATGTGCCGCAGGTCAACATGCTGCTGCTGGCCGGCGTGCTCGCCCTGCTGGCCATGTTCCAGACCTCGTCCAATCTGGCGGCGGCCTATGGCATCGCAGTGACCGGCTCCATGCTGGTCGACAGCATGCTGTTCTTCGTGATCATCGGCGCCCTGTGGAAGCGGCCCTGGTGGCAGGCGGCCCTGGCCGCCGGCGCCTTCGGCTGCATCGACCTGGTCTTCGTCTCGTCGAACCTGCTGAAAATCCCCCAGGGCGCCTGGTTCCCCCTGGTCATGGGCGGCGTCCTGGTGCTGGTGATGTGGACCTGGACCCGCGGCGCCCAGATCCTTACCGACAAGACCCGTCGCGACAGCATCCAGCTGACCGAGCTGACCGAAATTCTCAAGGCCCGCGCGCCGCACCGGGCGCCGGGCACGGCCATCTTCCTGACCTCGGATCCGGACGTGGCGCCGGTGGCCCTGATGCACAATCTCAAGCACAACAAGGTGCTGCATGAGAAGAACGTCATCCTGACGGTGAAGACGACCGAGACCCCGCGGGTCAAGGACGAGGACCGGATCAAGATCGAGCCGGTCAACGAGGACTTCAAGAAGGTCACCGTGGCCTACGGCTTCATGGAAAGCCCGAACCTGCCCAAGGCGCTGGGTCTCTGCCGCAAGCTCGGCCTGAAGTTCGACATCATGGCCACCAGCTTCTTCCTTGGCCGCCGCTCCGTGGTGCCTTCAGCCCAGTCGGGCATGCCGCTCTGGCAGGACCGCCTGTTCATCTATCTGATGCGCAACGCGGCCAATCCCACGGACTTCTTCAAGATCCCGCCCGGTCGCGTGGTGGAGCTGGGCACCCAGGTCACGGTCTAGGGCCGCTGGCCTGGACTCTGCGGCCCTAACTGGGCCATGGGTCGGGCGACCAAGGCTGCGGGAGAGAGCGATGAACTGGCTGGGCATTGTGGGCGACGCCCTTTGGATCGTCTCCCTCTCGATCATGGCCGGCGCCTCGCAACGGGCCTGGGGGCGCGTGCCGCCGGAAACCCGCATGCCATTGCAGTTCGCCCGCGACGGCCGGGCCATCATGCGGGTGCCGCGTCACATCGCCCTGCTGCTGATCCCGACCATCGCCTTCGTCCTCAGCGTGATGCTGCTGTGGCAGAACCGACAGACCGCGCCGGGCACGCCCGAGGCGCTGGTGCTGTTTGGCGTCCGCGCCACCCTGGCCGGGGTCTTCGCCCTCTATCACCTGCGCTGGCTGAGCGCCGCCCTGGCCCAGCTGGACCAGGAGGGCGCGCTTAGGTCTTGAACGCACGCCCCGTTCGCCCTTAAAGCCGCGCCTGTTTCCTCCATCCTCCGATCCTCGAAAGACCCCGCCCCATGGCCGCCGACAAGCCGATCAAGAAAGTCGTCCTCGCCTATTCCGGCGGCCTGGACACCTCGATCATCCTGAAGTGGCTGCAGACCGAATACGGCGCCGAGGTGGTCACCTTCACCGCCGACCTCGGTCAGGGCGAAGAGATCGAGCCGGCGCGGGCCAAGGCCCTGGCCGCCGGCGTCAAGCCCGAGAACATCTTCATCGAGGATGTGCGCGAGGAGTTCGTGCGCGACTTCGTGTTCCCGATGTTCCGGGCCAATACGGTCTATGAGGGCCAGTACCTGCTGGGCACCTCCATCGCCCGGCCGCTGATCGCCAAGCGGCAGATCGAGATCGCCCGGGCCACCGGCGCCGACGCCGTCAGCCATGGCGCCACCGGCAAGGGCAATGACCAGGTCCGCTTCGAGCTCGGCTACTATGCGCTGGAGCCCGACATCCATGTGATCGCGCCCTGGCGAGAATGGGACTTCAAGAGCCGTGAGGCCCTGCTGGACTTCGCCGAGAAGCACCAGATCAAGATCACCAAGGATAAACGCGGCGAGGCGCCCTTCAGCGTCGACGCCAACCTCCTGCACTCCTCCTCCGAGGGCAAGGTGCTGGAGGACCCGGCGGTCGAGGCCCCGGAATTCGTCCACATGCGCACCCTCTCGCCTGAGGATGCGCCGGACAAGGCCACCGTCATCACCATCGACTTCGAGAAGGGCGACGCCATCTCCATCGATGGCGAGGCCCTGTCGCCCGCCGCCCTGCTGTCCCGCCTGAACAAGCTGGGCCATGACAACGGCATCGGCCGCCTGGACCTGGTGGAGAACCGCTTCGTCGGCATGAAGTCCCGCGGCGTCTATGAGACGCCCGGCGGGACCATCCTGCTGGCCGCCCACCGGGGCATCGAGTCCATCACCCTGGATCGTGGCGCCGCCCACCTGAAGGACGAGCTGATGCCCCGCTATGCGGAGCTGATCTATAACGGCTTCTGGTTCAGCCCGGAGCGCGAGATGCTGCAGGCGGCCATCGACCACTCCCAGGCCCATGTGGCGGGCCAGGTCCGGGTGAAGCTCTACAAGGGCAATGTCACCGTCATCGGCCGCTCCAGCCCCTATTCGCTGTACGACCAGGAGCTGGTCACCTTCGAGGAGGGCAAGGTGGCCTATGACCAGCGCGATGCGGCCGGCTTCATCAAGCTGAACGCCCTGCGCCTGCGCGGTAGCGCCAAGCGTGACCGCCGGGGGCGCTGACGGGCCTCAGGCCTCGAGGCGGTTGTAGGGATAGCGGTCGCAGATCTGCTCGGTGAAGAAGCCGGCCGGTGAGGGCGCGTCGATAAAGGATCGGTGCACCTCGCCGGGCACGCCCACATAGACGTAGCACTCCCCGCCGGCGAAACGGACCAGAAGCTTGGTCCTGTCAGCGTCATACGCAATATCGGCGATGGTCTGGACTTCGGTCTGCATGGGCGCGGGGCCTCCATGGCGGGGTGTCCGTCATGGCCTTAACTCGGCGACCCCCGGTCAGAGTTCCCATCAGCCCCTCGCCCGTGCGAAGCTCCGCGCCAACAGCGCAGCTTGTTGCGCCATAAGAGGGGGAATTCGCCATGGGTCCGCACAGCTGGGTCGCACTGGTCACCATCGCCGCCATACTGGTCTATGCCTGGATGGGCGTCAGGGTCGGCCAGGCCCGGCGCGTCTCGGGGATCGCCGCCCCGGCCATGACCGGCGATCCGATCCTGGAACGCCACATCCGGGTGCAGGCCAACACCCTGGAATGGCTGCCGATCTTCCTGCCCGCCCTGTGGCTGTTCGCCATCTACTGGAACGACCTGATCGCCGCGGGGCTGGGCGTGGTCTGGATCATCGGCCGCGTGCTCTATGCGACCGGCTATGTGGCTGATCCAGGCAAGCGCGAGCTGGGCTTCATGGTCCAGGCCCTGGCGGCGGCGGTCCTTTTGTTCGGCGCCGCGGGCAGGGCCATCTGGACCCTGGTGGTGATCGGGGCCTGAGCCCCTCAGAGGAAGAGGAGCGTCGCCTGCCAGGCCGCGAGGCCGGTGACCAGCACGCCGACAATCCAGGTCAGGGCGCGGATCGGCAGCACCTTGGTCATCCAGCCGGCCAAGGGGGCGGCGACGATGCCGCCGGCGATCAGGCCGAGGACTGACGACAGGTGGTCGCGCAGGCCTTCGGTCTCCCAGTGCCCCGACAGCAGGGCCGAGAGGAAGGCCGCCGAGACTGCGGAGGCGACGAAGAACTCCGCCGCATTGGTGGTGCCGATCGCCTTGCGCGGGTCGGCCCCGGACCCCAGCAGGGTGGAGGTCACCACTGGACCCCAACCCCCGCCGCCCACGGCGTCGAAGAAGCCGCCGACCACGCCCAGCGGCAGCGGGCTCTTCCAGGAGAAGGGCTTGGGCCGCACGCCCTTCCAGGCCCGGTAGAGGATGACCAGGCCCATCAGGCCCAGCCACGAGACCACGTAGGGCTTGATCTTCTCGCCGTCGATGGAGGTGAGCAGATAGGTGCCGGCGACGCCGCCGACCACACCCCCGGCCGCGAGCAGGGCGAGCAGTCGCCAGCTGATGTTCTTGTGCGCCACATGCGACAGGGCCGAGGCCGCGCCGGTGAACACCTTGGCCGCATGGACGCTGGCCGAGGCGTTGGCCGGCGTCACGCCCATGGCCAGGAGGCTGGTGGTGGAGACCACCCCATAGGCCATGCCCAGGGCGCCATCGACCAACTGGGCGCCAAAACCCACAGCGGCGAAAAGAAGGAAGTCTGAAACCACGTTGAAGCCCCCGTGTGGCCAACCTTCGGACACTGTATCCTAGTGTCTCAATAGGAATTGCGTGAATTGTACAAGGCAGAATTCATGCCGTCGCGGCTCTCCCGCCCAAAGTGGCGGCGACGCCTGAAACTTGGCTCCCGAAACGGGCGAGGAATAACCGTTCGCCCAAGGGTTGCGCGTCACGAAGAGTTCACTGCGGAATCGGCGAGAGTCTATTGCCAGGGGCGCTAAGCCCTTGAGCGAAACCATATTTGGGCCACGGTGTTGACCCACCATGACGCCTTCTGTTCGAGGGACGTTCTCATCCAAAGGAACGAAGCGAAAATGAAGCGACTTCTGGGGCCTGTGGCCGCGCTCGCCCTTGTGGCCGGGCTCAGCGCCTGCGCCACGGCGACCCCTTACCAGCCCAATCTTCCGGGCGCGTCGGTCTCCGGCGGCTATTCGGAGATGCGGGTTGAGCCCGACCGCTGGCGGGTGAGCTTTGCGGGCAACAGCATGACCAGCCGCGAGACCGTCGAGGGCTATCTGCTTTATCGCGCCGCGGAGCTGACCGTACAGCAGGGCTATGACGGCTTTTCCATCGTCACCCGCGCCACCGACCGGGATGCGCGGACCTATGTGCAGCCCGATCCCTTTTACAATCCCTGGTATGGCCCCAGTTACGCCTATTGGCGGCCGCACTGGCGCTATTATTCGGCCTATGGCTGGCGCACCTGGGATCCCTATTTCGGCGACCCCTTCTTCGCTGATCGCGTGGATGTGCGCACCGTCGAGCGGTACGAGGCCACCGCCGAGATCGTGATGTATCGCGGGGCCAAGGCGCCGGGCGATCACAACGCCTTCGACGCTCGGGCCGTGCTGGAAAATCTCGGCCCGCGGATCGTGCGGCCGGCGCCCTAAAGACGCGTCCTCAGTCGTGGACAAAAAAGGGGGCGGACCGCTGGGTCCGCCCCCTTTCCATGTCGGACTTTAAACCCGCTCAGGTGATGTGCTTGGGCGCAATCGGGTCGCTGGCGGGGAAGGTCTCCTCCACGGCCTCGTCCACCAGGGCTTCCTGGCGGGTCTCGGCTTTGCGCTCGTCCTTGTTCAACTGGTCGGGCTTCTGGCCCTCATTAAGGGGCTCGGCCGGGCGCGAGCTGGGGCCGTTCGGGTCGTTGTCATTGCGCTGATCGGTCATTGCAGGACCTCCGTCATTTCTGTTGGCGCCCGCCGCGGCGACGGGAGCCTCACCACGCAAAATGCTGCAGGGGCGCCCTTGGTTGCAGGCGGCGCGGCGATCACGAACCGCATTTCAGCCCAGATGGACGGGGCGCTGAAGACAAAAAAAGCGGCCCGCCAGGGGCCGCTTCTTTGTTTCGCTGCAAGACCCCGAGGGGAATTGGAGCGGGCGAAGAGATTCGAACTCTCGACCCCAACCTTGGCAAGGTTGTGCTCTACCACTGAGCTACGCCCGCGCTTTTCGATGCCGACCGGTTGGCCGCCCCCGAAAATCGAGAGCGGGCTTATGGCAGACGACACTGGCCTTGGCAAGCGGCCTAGCCGCCGAATTTCGGGGCTTTCAGCCGGCGCTTGTTGACGTGGTCCTTGGGGGCCTCGGCGACGGCGTCGGGGAACTCGCCGCGGAAGTAGTAGCGCTGCCAGGCTTCCTTGGTCGCCTCGGGGTCGGCGCGGAAAATCTTGGCGTTGAATTCGGTGCGGTGCTTCTCCCAGGCGGAGTACTGGCCCAGCAGGTCGGCGTTACGCGCCAGGGGCCGGATCACCGGCTGGAACTCGGCCAGGGGTTTGTCCTGCACCAGGGTGATGAAGCAGAAGGGCTCACCCTTGCGGAACTGCACCTTGCCTGGCCGGGTGAAGATCCAGTTCATGGTGAAGGGGAAGGGCAGCCAGTCGGTCTCCACCAGGCCGGCCAGGGGCTGGATGCCGTCCTTGACGTGGTTGGGCGGCCCCTGGGCCATCATCGACCAGCCCGGCGGCGTGCGGAACAGATAGCCCGGGTGGAAGGTCAACACCCCGTGGCTGAAGTGCGACTTGGCGAAGTTGTGGAAATCCGGGTGGGGATTGTCCGGCTGCAGGACGATGTCTTCCTGGAAGTTGCCGCCGTTCCACTCGGCGCTGAACCCCATGGGGCAGAGAATCTCCCAGCCGCTGGTGTTGGCCATGGTCAGCGGCAGACACCGATAGGGATGGCGGTCGGCGAAATGCTCCATCCAGGCGCGCTGGGGCCGGCCTGGCACGATCTCCGGCGGCCGGTCAGCGGTGGGATAGCACTCGAGCTCCATGGGGCGTCCTACCTTTCGACGAGGGGCCGCGGGCCGGCCTCCTCCTGCTCTAGCCAGCCGCCGGCGCCCTCGTCCAGTTCCACGATGGCCGCGGCCGCCCTATGAGGAGGCCATGAACACCCGCGACGACCTTCTCGCCTTCCTCGACGCCCACCAGATCAGCCACAGGACCGTGGATCACCCCGCGGTCTTCCGGGTCGGCGAAGGCGAGGAGATCAAGGCCGGCCTGCCCGGCGCCCATACCAAGAACCTGTTCCTCAAGGACGCCAAGGATCGCCTGTGGCTGATCTCGGCCGCCGACCGGACGACCATCGACCTGAAGCGCCTGCCGCCGGTGATCGGCTCGGCCCGGCTGTCCTTCGGCCGGGAAGACCTGATGGTCGAGACCCTGGGGGTCACGCCGGGCTCGGTCACCGCCTTCGCCCTGATCAACGATGTCGACCGCAAGGTGACCTTCGTGCTGGACAAGGCGCTGGCCGACGCGCCCCTGGTGAACTTCCATCCGCTGACCAACACCGCGACGACCGCCATCGATCAGGCGGGCCTTCGGACCTTCTTCGCGGCGGTGGGGGTCACCCCTCTGATCGTGGACTTCGAGGCCATGGCCGCAGTCGGCCCGCAAACCTTGGGCTGAGGCAAACCTTCCGTTGAAGCCGAAGAGCCATGCGACCATCTTAGGGCTGCCGCGTTGCCCAAGTCAGACCAGGAAGACGAGTTCGCCATGAGCCTTATCGGAGAAACCGCCGCCGCGCCCGCAGGCGACCTGATCAAGGACGCCACCGACGCCAGCTTCATGGCCGACGTGGTCGAGGCCAGCCAGGACACGCCGGTCATCGTGGACTTCTGGGCGCCCTGGTGCGGACCCTGCCGGCAGCTCGGCCCGGCCCTGGAAAAGGCGGTCACCGCCGCCAAGGGCAAGGTCAGGCTGGTCAAGATCGACATCGACAAGAACCCGGCCTTCGCCGAACAATTGCGGGTGCAGTCGATCCCGGCGGTCTTCGCCTTCTTTGGCGGCCGGCCGGTGGACGCCTTCATGGGCGCCTTGCCCGACAGTCAGGTGAAGGCCTTCGTCGACAAGCTGGCCGCCATGGCGCCGGCCGACGGCGTCGGCGAGATGCTCGACATGGCCAAGGCCGCCCTCGAGGCCGGCGACCTCCCGCTGGCGGCGCAGGGCTTCGCCCAGGTGCTGCAGGCCGAGCCGGACAATGTGAAGGCCCTTGGCGGCCTCGCCCGCTGCTACATGACCGGCGGCGAGCCCGATCGCGCCCGGGAAATCCTCGACATGGCGCCGGCGGACGCCAAGGACGCCGACCTCGACAGCGTGCGCGCCGCCCTGAACCTGGCCGCCGAGGCGCCCTCCGACACCAGCGCGTTCGAGACCCGCCTGGCGGCCGACCCCGACGACCACGAGGCTCGCCTGGCGCTGGCCAAGGCCCTGGCCGGCCATGGCCGCATGGAGGCCGCCGCCGACCACCTTCTGCAGATCATCGAGCGCGACCGGAACTGGAATGAAGATGCGGCGCGCAAGCAACTCCTCACCATCTTTGAAGCCGCGGGCCCCGGCTCGGAAGTGGCCCGCAGCGGGCGCAAGCGGCTCTCGGCGATCCTGTTCTCATAGACGCGAGGTGAAGACGATGCCGGGCTACCGGCGGACGGCGGACCTGCCGCAGATCATCCCCATCTTCCCCCTGGACGGCGCCATCCTGCTGCCCGGCGGCGAGTTGCCGTTGCAGGTCTTCGAGCCGCGCTATCTGAACATGGTGGACGACGCCATGGCCGGGGACCGGGTCATCGGCATGATCCAGACCCGCGCCGGGGGCGAACGATCCCGGCCGAACCTGACCAGCGTCGGCTGCGCCGGACGGATCACCAGCTTCGCCGAAACCTCCGATGGCCGCTATCTGATCACCCTGACCGGGGTCTGCCGCTTCGCCGTAGGGGAGGAGATTTCGGCCCGGACCCCCTATCGTCAGGTGCGGGTGGACTTCGCCACGTTCGAACCGGACCTGTCGCCGGAAGACCAGGACGCGCCGGAGATGGATCGCGAGCGGTTCGCCAAGGCCCTGAAGCGCTATCTCAACCGCCGCGAGCTGGACGTGGACGATGAGACCGCCCTGACGGCGCCCATCGAACCCTTGGTGACCAGCCTGACCATGGGCCTGCCCTTCGAGCCTTCGGAGAAACAGGCCCTGCTGGAGGCCGAGACCCTGGCCGCCCGCATCCGCACCTTGACCGCCCTCTTGGAGATCGACGCCCTGGAGGACGACGATGGCGCGCCCCATAGCGTGCAGTAGGCGGCTGGTCTAAGAAGCTGCCTATGACTGACGACGCCACCCCTGCCGAGCCCTTTCCGGCCCTGACCGCCGAGATCGATCCCCGCCTGTTGGAGATTCTGGTCTGCCCCGTGACCCACGGGCGGCTGGACTATGATCGCGAGAAGGCCGAGCTGATCAGCCAGGGGGCCAAGCTGGCCTATCCGATCCGTGACGGCGTGCCCATCATGCTGCCGGAAGAAGCCCGCACTCTGGAGGCCTGAGGCATCCAGAGCCTGGGAGCCCCTCAGAGGGCTTCGCCGCGCAATAGGCGGGGCAGGTCCCCGAAGGCGCCGCCAGCCTCCTGCATGAACATCGTACGGGCCGGGGCGATGCGGTTGACCGCCGCCATGCCCGCCCCCCGCGCCAGGCGCAGCACCGGGTTGTCGTTCGAAAACAGGTGGACGAAGGCGTCCATGCCGGCGCTGAGCATGGCGGTGTCGAACCTGCGCCAGCGGGCGTAGCGCTCCAGCACCGTCTCCGAACCCAGATCCTCCCCCAACCGCGCGGCGTCCACCAGCACCTGGGCCAGCGCCGCGGCGCCCTTCAGGCCGAGGTTCAGCCCCTGGCCGGCGATCGGATGCACCCCGTGGGCGGCGTCGCCCAGCAGGGCCAGCCGCGGGGCGGTGAACCGCTCGGCCAGCTGCAGGGACAGGGGATAGGAGAAGACCGGCCCCTCCAGGCGCGCCTGTCCTAGAAACGCGCCGAACCGGCGCATCAGGTGGGCGTGGAAGATCTCTGGGCGGGCCGATTTCAGCGCCGCGCCGCGAGCCGTGCTCTCGGTCCAGACCAGGCTCGCCCGGTTGTCGGTCAGGGGCAGGATGGCGAAGGGGCCACTGGGCAGGAAGTATTCGTGGGCCACACCCTCATGGGGGCGATCCAGCCGCACCGTGGCCACCACGCCGGTCTGGCGATAGTCCCAGCCGATGGCGCCTATGCCGGCCGCCTTGCGCAGCACCGAGCCGCGGCCCTCCGCGCCGATGGCTAGCGGCGCGCGCAGGACCTGGCCGTCCTCCAGGGTGACGATGGCGCCGCCCTTTTCGAACTGGGCGCTGGCCACCCGGGCCGGCGCCAGGACGGGGATGCCGGCCTCGACCACGGCCTGGGACAGGGCCGCGCGGATCTGGCGGTTCTCCAGCAGGTAGCCCAGGGGCTCGCCGTCGGACCGGTCGGCGATCTCGGCGGAGTCGAAGCGCAGGTGAAAGGGCAGGGGGGCCGGCGTCGCGGCGCCCGGCGTGCGGCCGTCGGTGACGAGGATCTGTTCGATCCGCTGGGCGTGGGGCGCCAGCGCCTCGCCGACGCCGAGGGTCTTCCATTGGCGAAAGGCGGCATAGGCGATCGCCGAGGCGCGGCCGTCGAAGGTCGGCGCCAGCTGGGTCTCGAAGGGCGCCGGGTCGATCAGCAGCGGCTTGAGGCCGCCCTGCGCCAGGGCCAGGGCCAGGGTCGCGCCCGCAATGCCGGCGCCAGCGATGATCACGTCGGGATCGGTGGTGTCCATGGGACCGATATGGCGCGCCCGCCCCATCGACGTCCAGGGGCGGCGAGCGCTCGGGGGCCGGGAAAAGGCGATGGACCCGTCGGTCCATTTTTCACTTGCCTGGGAGCAGGCGCGGGTCTAGAGGCGGTCCTGTGGACGCGCGAGTCCATTTTTGAACCTCATTCCGCGGCCGGGCGCCGCCAGTCCCTGCGAAGTCTGTTCCATGGCCATTCGTGACATCGTCTCCCGCATCAAGCCGGTCCCCCTGATCGCCGCCGCCGTCCTGCTGGCGGTGGGCGTTGGCGGGGTGATGTGGTGGGTGGAGCGCCAGCATTTCGAGACCACCGACAACGCCTTCGCCCAGGCTGACACAGTCTCGGTGGCGCCGCAGATCGACGGCTATGTCACCGAGGTTCTGGTGGCCGACAACGCCGTGGTCCAGAAGGGGCAGGTCCTGGCCCGCATCGACGCGGCGACCATCAAGGCCAGCCTCGCCCAGGCGACCGCCCGGGCCCAGGCCCTCGACGCGGCCGTGCGCGGCGTCGATGATCGGGCCGCGCTGGAAGAGGCGATGATCGCCCAGAAGGCCGCCGGCCTGCAGAGCGCCCGGGCGCAGGCCCAGCTCGCCCAGGCCGAGATGGACCGCTATCAGCGCCTGTCGACCGAGGGCTGGGTGTCGGCCCAGCGGGTGCAGACCGTCAAGGCCGGGTCCAGCCAGGCCGACGCCGCCGTGGCCGAGGCCCAGGCCACCCTGGAGGCCGAGCGCCGCACCGCCCAGTCCCTGGGCTCGGCCAGGGCCCAGACTGAGGCCGAGGCCGCCGCGGCGCGGGCCGCCGTCGAGCAGGCGCGCATCGACCTGTCGCGCACCGAGATCCGCGCGCCGGTCGCCGGCGTGGTGGGCGCCCGCGCCGTGCGGCCGGGCCAATATGTGCGCCCCGGCGGAACCCTGATGAGCATCGTGCCGGTGGGACAGTCCTACGTCGTGGCCAATTTCAAGGAGACCCAGGTCGCCCGCCTCAGCATCGGCCAGGCTGTGGAGGTCAAGGCCGACGCCTTCGGCGGCCAGACCCTGACGGGCCGGATCGAGAGCTTCGCCCCGGCCACCGGCTCGGAGTTCGCCCTGATCCCGGTGGAGAACGCCGTGGGCAACTTCACCAAGATCGCCCAGCGCCTGCCGGTCCGCATCGCCATCGATCCCGGCCAGCCCCTGGCCGGCGCCCTGCGACCGGGCCTGTCGGTGGAGGTCAAGGTGGATGTCCGTGAAACGCCGGGTGCGACCTTCGCCGACGCCATGTCCGGCGCCGTCGTCCAGGCAGACGCCCGCTAGGGCGAGGCCAGGGCCATGAGCGACGAAGCCCTCGACCCCGCAGATCTGTCCCGGCGCAAGCCGGATGCGCCGCCCGTGGCCGGGGCCCCGGCGCCGGCCAGCGTGACCGACGCCGCGGGCGAGGTGGACTGGCCCAAGATCTTCCTGGGCTTCGGCGGCATGGTGATCGGCCAGTTCATGGCAATCCTGGACATCCAGATCGTCGCCGCCTCCCTGACCCAGATCCAGGCCGGCATCGGCGCCAGCGCCGACCAGATCAGCTGGGTTCAGACCATCTATCTCCTGGCCGAGGTGGTCATCATTCCGCTGACCGCCTACCTGACCCGCATGTTCGGCACCCGGCCGGTCTATGTGGTGGCCGCCGGCGCCTTCATCGTCACCTCGATCCTCACCGGCCTGTCGTCGGGGGTGGAGATGATGATCATCATGCGGGCCTTCCAGGGCCTGGCCGCCGGGGCGATGATCCCGGCGGTGTTCGCCACGGCCATGACGGTGTTTCCACCGGACAAGCGGGTGACGGCCAATGTGATCGTCGGCCTGATCGTCACCCTGGCCCCCACCATCGGCCCGACCCTGGGCGGGCACCTGACCGACAGCCTGGGCTGGCGCTGGCTGTTCTTCATCAATGCGCCGGTGGGCCTGCTGGTCATCTTCCTGGTCGGCCGCTACGCCACCTTCGACCAGGGGGACCGCTCCCTGGCCAAGGGGGTGGACTGGTGGGGCGTCGGCCTGATGACCGTCTTCCTGCTCTCCATGCAGTATGTGATCGAGGAGGGCGCCAAGGAGGGCTGGTTCGACGAGCCGTTGATCCTGTGGCTGACCGTGGCCGCGGCGCTGACCGGCGCGGCCTTCATCTGGCGACAGCTGACCTACGCCAAGCCGATCGTCTCCTTGAGGCCATTCCAGGACCGCAATTTCAGCCTGGGCATGGTGATGAACTTCGTCGCCGGCGCCAGCCTTTTTGGCGGCACCTTCATCCTGCCCCTGTTCCTGGGTCAGGTGCGTCACTATTCGGCGGCCGAGGTGGGGACCACCATGCTGATCTCCGGCCTGGTGATGTTCATCTCCGCGCCGATCGCCGGCCGGCTGGTGCGGGCCATGGACGCCCGCATTCCGATGGTTCTGGGCTTCGCCCTGGCGGCCTACGGGGTGGGGCTCGGCGCCCGGGTGACGGAGGACTGGGGCTTCTGGCAGTTCGCCAGCCTGCAGGCCTGGCGGGGGATCGGGGTGATGATCGCCATGATCGCCGCCCAGCAGATGAGCGTCTCGACCCTGCCGGTCTCGATGATGAAGGACGCCTCGTCCCTGGTGAACCTGATCCGCAATGTGGGCGGCGCGGTGGGGCTGGCCGTACTCACCACCGTGCTCACCCACCAGACGGCGGTCCACTATGGCGACCTGAGCACTGCGGTCAGTCTGGGCAATCTCGAGAGCCAGAACATGCTTGAGAGCCTGACTGGCATGATGGAGGCCCGCGGCGTGTTCGATCCCGAGGGCGCCGGCCGCAAGGCCTTCGCCGGGCTGCTGCAGAGACAGTCCCTGGTGCTGGCCTTCGGAGACGCCTTCTTCGTCCTGGCGGCCGGCTGCGCCATGGCGGCGGTCCTGGCGCTGTTCGCCGCCCCGGCCAAGGCGCCGACCGCGCCGGCCTCAGGAGGCCACTGATGCCCAGGCTGCCGGGACAGATCGATCAGGCCAAGAGCCAGGCCATCCTCGACGCCGCCGCCGCCGCGCTCGGGGAATGCGGCCTGTCGACCCCGATGGGCGAGATCGCCCGACGGGCCGGCGTTTCCAAGCAGACCATCTATAATCACTTCGGCTCCAAGGCCGACCTGATCCGGGCCATCGTCGACCGCCGGGTGGACGAGATCGCCGCCCCCCTGCTGGCGCCGGGCGCCATCGACCACCCGGAAGAAGCCCTGGCCGGCTTTGGCCGGGTGATGCTGGAGCTTGTGCTGCGGCCCCATGGGCGGGCGCTGGTGAAGATGGCCGTGCAGGCGGCCGACGACATGCCCGACCTGGCGCGGGCCTTCTATGAGGCCGGGCCGCGCACCTCGCGCCGCCGGCTGGCCGACTTCCTGCGCGACGAGACGGCGGCCGGCCGCATGAGCGTGGACGATCCCGACCAGGGCGCCGACTTCTTCGCCGGCATGGTCATCGGGGTGCGCCAGATCGCGGGCCTGCTGGGGGTCGAGCAGACCGCGACCCCAGACGATATCGACCGCATCGCCCGGGCCGCGGCCCAGCGGTTCCTGAAGGCCTACGCCGCCCCGTGAGGCGCTGTGGGCTCCAAACTCCAGGACCTGAGCGCGTTTTGATCCGATAACCGGTGCCCACTTATCGGAACGCGCTCTAGCCCTCGGCGGAGTCGGGGATGCCCATGATGTGGAAGCCGGCGTCCACGTGCACCACTTCGCCGGTGGTGGAGCGGCCCAGGTCTGACAGCAGCCACAGTGCGGCGCCGGCGACGCCTTCCATCGAGGTGTCGGCCTTCATGGCCGACATGGCCCGGCCCTGGGCCAGCATGCCCCGGCCGCCGGAGATGCCGGCCAGCGACAGGGTGCGCATGGCGCCGGCCGAGATGGCGTTGACCCGGATGTCGCTGGGACCCAGGTCGCGGGCGGCGTAGCGGGTGGCCGCCTCCAGGCCGGCCTTGGCCACGCCCATGGTGTTGTAGTTGGGGATGGCCCGCTCGGCGCCCAGATAGGTCAGGCAGACGATGGAGCCGCCGTTCGGCATCATGGCCGCCGCGCGCCGGGCGCAATCGACGAACGAATAGACCGAGATGTCCATGGCCCGCAGGAAGCCTTCGCGGGTGGTGTTCTCGACGAACGAACCCTTGAGCTCGTCCTTGTTGGCGAAGGCGATGGCGTGGACGAAGAAGTCGATCTCGCCGAGCGCATCGCTCACCGTCTTGAAGGCGGTGTCCATGGCCGCGTCGTCGGTGACGTCGGCCGGGGCGGTGACCTTGACGCCGAGCTGTTCGGCCAGCGGCTGGACCCGGCGCTCCATGCCCGGCAGGTGCAGGAAGGCCATTTCCGCGCCCTGGGCGGCCAGCTGCGAGGCGATGCCGAAGGCGATGGACTGGTGGTTGGCGACCCCGGTCACAACCCCCTTCTTGCCCTTCATCAACTCGCCCTTGGGCATGTCGTAGTCGTCAGCCATGGCTTCCTCGCCTTATGTCGATCTCAAGGGTCGCGTCGGCCAGCCTAGCTGGCCTTGGCCATCACCAGGCAGCCATTGGTGCCGCCGAACCCGAAGCTGTTGGACATCACCGTCTCGAAGGCGCCGTCGCGACGCTCGCGCAGGATCGGCATGTCGGCGAAGGCGGGGTCCAGGTTTTCGATATGGGCGCTCTGGGCCATGAAGTCGTTGTTCAGCATCAGCAGCGAATAGATCGCCTCCTGCGCCCCGGCCGCGCCCAGGCTGTGGCCGGTCAGCGACTTGGTCGAGGAGATGAACGGGGCTGCGTCGCCGAACACGTCGCGTACGGCCTGCATCTCCTTGGCGTCGCCCACCGGCGTCGAGGTGCCGTGCGGGTTCAGATAGTCGATCTTCCGCCCGCCCAGACCTTCCATGGCCAGGTTCATGCAGCGCACCGCGCCCTCGCCCGATGGGGCGACCATGTCGAAGCCGTCGGAGTTGGCGGCGTAGCCGATGATCTCGCCATAGATCTTGGCGCCGCGGGCCTTGGCCCGCTCCCATTCCTCCAGCACCACCATGCCGGCGCCGCCGGCGATCACGAAGCCGTCGCGGGCCTCGTCATAGGCGCGACTGGCGGTGGAGGGGCGATCGTTGAAGTTGGAGCTCATGGCGCCCATGGCGTCGAACAGGACCGACAGGCTCCAGTCCAGTTCCTCGGTTCCACCGGCGAAGACCACGTCCTGCTTGCCCAGCTGGATCTGCTCATAGGCCGAGCCGATGCAGTGGGTGGAGGTGGCGCAGGCCGAGGAGATGGAGAAGTTCAGGCCGCGAATCTTGAACCAGGTGGCCAGCGTCGCCGAAGGACCCGAGCTCATGGCCTTGGGCACGGCGAAGGGGCCGATGCGCTTGGGGCCGCGGGTCCTGGCGGTTTCGGCCGCCTCGATGATCACCTTGGTCGAGGGGCCGCCGGAGCCGACGATCAGGCCGGTCTTCTCATGGCTGACCTCATCGGGGCCGAGGCCCGAATCGGCGATCGCCTGCTCCATGGCGATGTGCCCGAAGGCCGTGCCCTGGGCCAGGAAACGGGCGGCGCGGCGATCGACCAGGGCTTCCCAGTCGATATCCGGCTTGCCGTGGACCTGGCTGCGGAAGCCCAGCTCGGCATATTCCGGCGCCGCCGTGATGCCCGAACGGGCGTCGCGCAGCGAGGCGGCGACCGAGTCGGCGTCATTGCCGATGGACGAAACGATACCAATACCGGTGATGGCGACGCGGCGCATGTTCGCTCCCGTTTCCTGGCGCTTCAGCGCTGATAAAGCCCGACGCGGAGGTCGCCGGCCGTATAGATCACGTTCCCGTCCGCCTCGAGCACGGCGTCGCCGATGCCCATGACCAGACGGCGGTTGATGACCCGCTTCATCTCGACCTTGTAGGTCACCTTCTTGATGTCGGGGGTGACTTCGCCGGCGAACTTGACCTCACCGCATCCGAGCGCGCGGCCGCGGCCCTTGCCGCCGATCCAGCCCAGATAGAAGCCCACCAGCTGCCACATGGCGTCGAGGCCCAGACTGCCCGGCATGACCGGGTCGCCGATGAAGTGGCAGTCGAAGAACCAGAGACCCGGATTGATGTCGAATTCGGCTTCGATATAGCCCTTGCCGTGGGCGCCGCCATTGTCGTTGATCGTGGTGATGCGATCGAACAGCAGCATCGGCGGCGACGGCAGCTGGGCGTTGCCCGGGCCGAACATTTCCCCGCGGGCGCAGGCCAGCAGGTCTTCCAGATCGTAACGGCTCTGGGCCTCGTGAATGGTCATACGCCGCCTTTATGAGCTCGGCTGATAACAGAAGGGGTCAGGCCCTAGCACGAGGCCAAGGCGTGGCTCAACGACATTGGGCGGGGTTAGCCACGCCCCAGACGGCCGATTCCGTCACCCAACCGGTGACGCCGTCAACACTGAGACGGCACCAGCCCTTGTCGCAACGATCCAACGCGGCCAGGGCGCGGGCGTTCAAATAGGCCGTGATCTCCGCCTCCGGCCGGGGGCGGCGACGCAGGGGCAGGGGGTTTGCGGCCAGGTTCATGACGCTGCGCCTGCCGTCGGTGACCCGGCGGTGGACCCAGGCCAGGCCGCCTTCCGGATCACAGATCCGCCGCCATTCCCGGGTCTCGGCGACCACCTGAACCGGCAGGCCGCGGGCCCGGTAGACCCACAGCACCTGGTGATCGTCGCCGGGGCCGGCCCGGGCGTTCACCTCGCCGAACTTCAAGGACAGATACCGGGGCACCGCAAAGCCCGACGGCGTTTCGCCGGCTTCCCGCGCCTGCGCCGGGGCGGCCAGCATCAGCGCCATCGTCAGGGCGCAGAGGGTCAGCAGCGCCCGCGCCGGCGACAGCAGGTGAGGATAAGTCTCGCTCAGCTCAGGCTCGCCTTGGCCCACCTGGGTCCCTTTGCTACAGGTTGAGGCTCGCGCGCCCATGGCGCCCCGCCGCAAGGTTCCCGTCGCAGACTTGGTCATGGTCGCCCGTAAGCCCAAAGTCATCGTCACCCGCAAGCTCCCCGATCAGGTGGAGACGCGGATGAGAGAGTTGTTCGACGCCGAGCTCAACCTTTCGGATGAGCCCTTGAGTCGCGACGCGCTGGTCGATGCGGTGAAGCGGGCCGATGTGCTCGCCCCCACCATCACCGACCGAATCGATGCTGATCTCATCGCCCAGGCCGGACCGCAGCTCAAGCTGATCGCCTCATTCGGGGCCGGTGTCGACCATATCGACGTGCCGGCCGCCGCCGCCCGCAGCATCAGCGTCACCAATACGCCGGGCGTCCTGACCGAGGACACGGCCGACATGACCCTGGCCCTGATCATGGTGGTCGCCCGGCGGATCGTCGAGGGCGCCAATGTGGTCCAGGCCGGCGGTTTCACCGGCTGGTCGCCCACCTGGATGCTGGGGCGCCGGGTCACCGGCAAGCGCCTGGGCATCGTCGGCATGGGCCGGATCGGCCAGGCCGTCGCCCGCCGCGCCAAGGCCTTTGGCCTGCAGATCCACTATCACAACCGAAAGCCGGTCAGCCCCCGCATCGAGGAGGAGCTGGGCGCCACCTACTGGGACAGCCTGGACCAGATGATGGCCCGGATGGACCTGATCTCCATCCACTGCCCGCACACCCCGGCCACCTTCCACCTGCTGTCGGCCCGGCGGCTGAAGCTGATGCAGCCCCACGCCATCCTGATCAACACCGCCCGCGGCGAGATCGTCGACGAGGACGCCCTGATCGACATCCTGGCCAAGGGCGAGATCGCCGGCGCCGGCCTCGACGTGTTCGAGCACGAGCCGGCGGTGAATCCCAAGCTGCTCAAGCTGCCCAATGTGGTCCTGCTGCCGCATATGAGTTCGGCCACGGTGGAGAGCCGCGTGGACATGGGCGAGAAGGTGATCATCAACATCCGCACGTGGATGGACGGCCACCGCCCGCCGGACCGGGTCATCCCGGCGATGCTCTAGGGACCGAGAAAAGAGGGGACACAAAGACCACGAAGCCAGCCAAGGGCACGAAGTCGCCGGCGGCCTCGTCCTTAGTGTCCTTCGCGCCCCTTGGTGTCCTTTGTGTCCCCTCTTGAATGCGCCTGCGGCGCCCAAGGCGTCAGCCCGCTTCCGCGTCGGCGATCACCTCGGCCACCGTGCGCGTCCCGTCCCACAGCCCCGCCCGCCAGCCGCAGGCCCGGGCGGCCTCCACATTTCGCGGCGAATCGTCGATCAGCAGCAGTTCGTGCGGCGCATGGCCGGTGCGCTGCGCCACGGCGTCGAAGAAGGCGGGATCGGGCTTTCCGCAGCCATAGTCGGCCGCATAGTGGATGGCCGCGAAATGGTCCTTCAGGGCGAGGTCGTTCCAGATATGGGCGGCCCGCAGGTGTTCCTGCACCGTGGCCAGGTGAAGGGCGTATCGGCCGTTCAGGGCGGCGAGCTGATCCAGGAAACCCTGATCCAGATGGGCGTCCTTGGAAAACCAATAGGCGGTGAGCGCGTCCGGCGTCAGATGCGGCGCAAAGTCCGGCAGGGCCAGCGCCAACCGCTCGTGCAGACCGGCCCGCCCGGCGATCACGTCGGGCCAGTAGACGGCGAAGAAGGCGCTCTGGAACCTGGCCGGGTCGACGCCCAGATCGGGCTCGATCGTATGGTCCCAGCGCAGGCCGTCGGGGTGTCGGATCACCACCCCGTCCACATCGATCATCAAGGTGCGGACGCTCATGACGGGGAGGCTCCGGAGATTTCGGTTTTGCCCGTCAGGGTCGGGCTTGACCCGACCATCCATGAACACCGCGCCGGCGCAAGCGGGCATGGACCCTCGGATCAAGTCCGAGGGTGACGGAGGTGAGGGGTCAGGAAAGTTGCCCCTTCAGCCGGTAGAGGGCGTCCATGGCCTCCCGTGGGCTCATGCCGTCCAGGTCGAGGCTGCGCAGGGCCTCCTCCACCGGGCTCGGTCCCGGGACGTCGGGTTCTGCGACGCTGAGCGCAAACAGCGGTAGGTCTTCGAGGTGGGCCGGGGCGCCCTGTTCGCGCTCCAGCCGGTCCAGCACCTGGCGGGCGCGGGCGACCACGGCCGGCGGCACGCCGGCCAGCTTGGCCACCTGCACGCCATAGGAGCGGTCGGCGGGGCCGGGGCCGGCCTCGTGCAGGAAGATCAGGTCGCCCTTCCACTCCTTGGCCCGCATGGAGAGGTTGGCCACGTGGGGCAGCCGGTCCTCCAGCACCGCCAGCTCGTGATAGTGGGTGGCGAACAGCGCGCGGCAGCGGTTGGTCTCGTGCAGGGCCTCGGCGCAGGCCCAGGCGATGGCCAGGCCGTCATAGGTGGCCGTGCCCCGGCCGATCTCGTCGAGGATGACGAAGGACCGGGGGGTGGCCTGGGTGAGGATGGCCGCGGTCTCGACCATTTCGGCCATGAAGGTCGATCGGCCCCGGGCCAGGTCATCGCCCGCGCCCACCCGGCTGAACAGGCGGTCCACCACCCCCAGCCGCAGGGCCTGGGCCGGCACGAAGGAGCCCGCCTGGGCGAGCACGCACAAAAGCGCGTTCTGGCGCAGGAAGGTGGACTTACCGGCCATGTTCGGCCCGGTGACGATGGAAAGTCTCGCCGCGCCGGCGCCGGCCCCGTCCAGGCGGCAGTCATTGGGGGTGAAGGGCTCGCCGGTGCGACGAACGGCGGCCTCGACCACCGGATGGCGGGCGGCGGTCGCCTCGAAGACGCAGGAGCGATCCACCACCGGGCGCGTGGCGCCGGCCTCGTCGGCCCATTCGGCGAGGCCCGAGGCCACGTCCAGGCTGGCGGCGGCGAAGGCGGCGGCCTGGATGGCCGGGGCCACATGGCAGGCGGCCTCGCGCCAGGCCTCGAAGGCGGCGACCTCCATGGCCAGGGCCCGCTCGGCGGCCTGGGCGATCTTCGCATCCAGCTCGGCCAGCTCGACCGTGGTGAAGCGGACCTGGTTGGCGAGCGTCTGGCGGTGGATGAAGGTGGCGTTCAAAGGCGCGCGCATCAGCGGTTCGGCGGCCTTGGCGCTGGCCTCGACGAAATAGCCGAGGACGGCGTTATGGCGGATCTTCAGGGCCACGCCGCTCTCTTGGGCCAGCTGCGCCTCGAGGCCGGCGATCACCTTGCGGCTGTCGTCGCGAAGCGCCCGGGCCTGATCCAGCTCGGGGCGCACGCCCGGCGCCACGAAGCCGCCGTCCCGGGCCTGGGCCGGCAGGTCGTCGCCCAGGCCCTCGGCCAGCATGTTGCGGAGCCCCGCCAGATCGCTCTGGACGGACAGGT
>Ga0208179_1000624_pt1 | contig 21711 bp, 13 predicted proteins | sample Malvired_Geostar_FD_184238 | JGI IMG/M metagenome (GOLD analysis project Ga0208179, IMG submission 184238) | Marine viral communities from the Global Malaspina Expedition - Malaspina viral metaG DeepMed_Geostar (SPAdes) (version 2) | ecosystem: Environmental > Aquatic > Marine > Oceanic | place... | reverse complement strand
TACCAACATCAACCGCTGGCATCACCGGCTTCTCTTGGATCAAGAACCGGGATGCTACTGATAAACATATTCTTCAAAATAGAATAAACGGAATTTATGAATATATGTCTTCGGATAGTAACGCTGTCCAAGCCACAGATACCAATTCTGTCCAACGCTTCCTTCAGCAGGGTGTACAGATAGGAAACATGGATGAGGTAAATACGTCTGCCGAAAGTTTCGTTCTGTGGCAATGGGCGAATGATGGAACTTCAGCAGCTAACGCTATTGGTAGTATTACGACGATAGCTACGATGGTAAATACTACGGCAGGGTTTTCGATGGGACAATTTACTGGAACAGGTTCTGCGGCAACAATCGGTCATGGATTAGGAGTTATACCTCAATTCATAATTGTGAAGTCAAATGATAGAGCTACTGGAAATTGGGCTGTTTATCATCAATTTACAGCTTCAGATCCTGAAACTGATTATCTACTAATGGATACAACTGATGCCGCGGCTGATAGTGCTGGAGTGTGGAATGATACGGCTCCAACAAGCACTGTGTTTAGCGTTGGGGATAGCGTTCTAACGAATGCTTCGACTAAGCTATTCACTTATTTTTGTTGGGCAAAAGTGGAGGGGTATAATTCTTTCGGAAGCTATGTCGGTAATAATGATGCAGACGGCCCGTTTGTCTGTACGGGCTTTAAACCTGCTTATGTACTATTTAAGAATGCTGATGCCCTTCAAAGTTGGGATGCGTTTGATTCTGCCAGAAGTCCATATAATCCTGTTGATATCAAGTTACGTCCTAACACGACAAACGCAGATGATATCGGAAACCATGACATAGATTTTTTAGCTAATGGTTTTAAAATTCGTGGCACTAATGCTTCTGCTAATGGAGATGGTAACACCATTATATATTGTGCTTTTGCAACTAACCCGTTTGGGGGATCGGGAGTGGCTCAAGCAAGAGCCTTCTGAGCATGGAGCTTACAACCTCTAATCTCATATCCCTCGCAGCGATGGTGGCGGCGATAATAGGATCGGCGGCTGTAGCTAAGTTTAAGCTTAATACAATTAGTGAACAGGTAAAGACATTATTTAAATGTAAAACAGATATGGATCATAGATTGGATTTAATGGAAAGCGGTGCTACTTTGATAGAACATAGATTAAATATTATTACAGGAATTTTAAGTCCAGATAACCTTGATAAGCATAGTAGAGAAGTAGCAGTGATTAAGAATGAAATAGATCATTTGAAAAAAAAGTAGATGAACGGTACAGCAAAACATATCGCAGATGCAGGTGCAGGTGTAATAACTATTGGAGCTATTGTTGATTTATTGCCTGAAGCTACTGCTGTTCTTTCGCTTATCTGGGTAGCACTAAGAATTTATGAAACGGACACTGTTCAAAGATTACTTGGAAATGAACCAAAAAATGGAGATTAAAACTTTTATATTTTTTCTCCTTATCATATTTAACAACGATGGAAGTTTTAAAAATAAAGCTGAAGTTGTAGCTAAATGTCCTAATCAAATGGAAATTACAAATTTTATGAACGAATCAAAAAAGCTAGGAAAGATACAAGATTGGGAAGCTTATTGTTTTCCAGTAAGTATGGAAGAAAGGATTAAACAATCATGAGTTGGGCAGAGGTAAAAGCAGGACAGGTCATTAAAGTTAATGCTGGTAATAAAGCTGTTACCGTTAACGGAAGACACCATCCTGCAAATATATTCAGACTATGGACGGGAGAGGATTTAAAATCTTTAGGTTTTTATCCTTATCGTGTAGTAAAAGAACAAAGTGATAGCCGTTTCTATAAAGACGGTGGAACTACTTATGCTATAAGTGATGATGAAACAGAAGTTATAGGAACAGTAGCAGCAAAGGAAAAATCTATAGACGATCTAAAAGAGATGTATCATGATCAAGTTAACAATACAGCTTATAGTATGTTACATCCTACAGATTGGGAAGCTGTAAAAGCTGCTGAACTTGGAACTTCTATTCCTGATAATGTTAAAACTTATAGAGTGGCTATTAGAAGTAAATGCAATGAACTTCAAACTTCGATTGCAGCTTGTAGTTCTTTTGATGATCTAAAAATTATCCTTGATTCACCAGGACTGGATGAAGATGAGAAACCTATTAGTAGTCCTATAAGTGATTGGCCGGAATTAGAATAGATCGATGTCTTCAACCGACACAAAAATGATTCCTCTGAACTTTCAGACTGGTATCAATCGGGAAAGAACTCGTTATTCTTCTAAAGGTCATTGGTACGATGGTAACAGAGTTAGGTTTAGGGACGGTCAACCAGAGAATATAAGGGGTTGGGCTAAGAAGGTAAACAACCAATTCCACGGTATTGCAAGAGCTATTACTTCTTGGGCTTCTCTGGAGGGTAGCTCTTATGCTGCCTTTGCAACCGACCAACTGCTTTATATTTTTAGTGGAGGTGCTATCTATGATGTCACTCCTATTGCTACTTCTGTAAATACTTCTAGTACTGCTCCTCTATGTTATTCTAGTACAGGTAGTCCTAAAATAGTAGTAGATTGGGTTAGTCAAAGTCCTACTTTAAATACTATAGATGTAGCTCAAAATACTTTTGTTATTGTTAGTACGGCTGGTGGTCTTTCTGTAGGAGGAGTTGCTTTAGATGGTACGTTTAGAGTTTCGCTACCTGCTGTTTTAGATAACAGTAGATATTTTAAGATTATAACAAGTACTTCTGCTGCAAGTAATAGTAGTGTTATTGTTACTAACGCTACGTTTCAGTTTCTTCTTAATGCTGGATCACAGATTCAAACAGAAGGATTAGGATATGGTACATATCTTTGGGATGTAGCTCGTACTACTTTAGGTGCTGGAACAGGCTACGGTACACCTGCTTCCGTTGGAACTGGATTTACTGTTAAACCTAGAAATTGGACATTTACTAACTGGGGTGAAGATTTAGTAGCAACTCCTCGTGGAGGACAGATTTATATATGGCAGGAAAATAACGGAGTCACTACCAGATCTTATGCTATTACTTCTGCACCAACTGAAAATACTCTTGTTATAGGTTCTCCCCTTACCCAACGGCTGGTAGCCTGTGGTACAATGGGAGTAACGACTTCAGTCTTTGATCCTATGTTAGTAAGGTGGTGTGCAGCGGTAGATGAAGGTGGATATAATGAATGGATTCCAGCGGAATCTAACACAGCTAACTCTCAAAGGTTAGGGGATGGATCTGAAATAAGAGGAGCCGTTTATTCCCGTAATCAAATCCTTATCTGGACTGATAATTCTCTGCATGGCATGACACCTACTGGTGGAGATTATATATTTACCACCGTACAGATAGGAACTAACTGTGGTCTGGTAGGGCTTCACGCAGCCGTAGAAGCTGATGGAGTAGCCTTCTGGATGTCTCAGAAGAACTTCTTCATGTATGACGGTACTCTAAGGATTCTCCCCTGTGCGGTAAGACAATACATCTTCGATGATTTAAATGATTGTTTTTATGATAAGGTTTATGCAGGATTTAATAAAGAATTTACGGAAGTAACTTGGTTGTATGTAGCTGAAGGTAGTAATGAATGTGATAAGTATGTTAGTTTTAATCCGGTAGAAAACTGGTGGTCTTTTGGAGAAGCTATTTGGACAACCTGGGAAGATAAGAAACTATTTAATACTATACTTACTACAGGCAGTGGATCTTATCTTTATGATAACGAACCGGAAGGAGTATATACTGGAGATGGAGCGGCTATAACTTCTTTTGTAGAAACAGGAGACTTCGATCTGGATTCAGCGGGTAACGCCGATAGCATGATCTTCGTAGATCGTATCGTTCCAGACGTTGCTTTACCTCAAGGAGGAAACATAGATCTAAGTCTTTCCTTTAAACGATATCCTTTATCTTCTTCCAGTACAAAAGGACCGTTTACTATTACTTCCGCTACAGAAAAGGTCAGCATGAGAGGCAGAGGGAGACAGGCTTCTTTAAAGGTTGAAAGAGGATCGATAGCTAATACCAGATGGAAGCTTGGAAAGGTACACGTAGATATGATGGCTGATGGGCCAAGGTAATCATGGCTGGCACTGATCTCAAACAATCATTTATACGCACAAGGTATCCTGATTTTCCCCGCTATCCGGCTTATTTAGATACGGATGATGTTGCTCTTACCCAAATCTGGAATGATATCTCAAGATGGGCAGCTTCTTTAATCAGGGTTATCGATGAAGCCGATACGAGAAGTATCTTCTTTGTTGTTGAGGATCAAAACAAAAGTATAAAGATAGATGGACGAATAAGAGTAGCAGAGATAGGAGTATCAGTAACGCCAGCCGCTGGAGATATGCGGTACGATACTGCTACAAATAAACATCAAGGATTTAACGGTACAACTTGGAATGATTTTTATTAGAAATTATGGTAAAACCTTTAAAAGATATACTTAAAGAAATCGAAACTCGTGATTTTCAGTTTGGTGGAATGGCTGAAGGACCGGGAGAATATGGATATGGCGGTGATGATGGCGGTGACGGTGGTGGTGGTTATGAACCAGATCCAGAAGATTATAGAACTCTTGTAAATGTAGAAAATTTACCAGATCCTATAGCAGATATAAATCGTGATGCTACTCTAACAGAAGAATATACAACAGAATCACCTATAGATAAGTCTGTAAGAGATGAACAAAAATTTGAATCTCCTATTAAATATCCTCAAGCAAAGAATTTGGGTCTTAATTTTACTGAACTGGAACAAAAAGAAAAGGAAAGAAAAGAAGCTGTAAAAAATCGTGATAATGCAAAAAATAATGAAGAATTTGGTTTTTGGGATAATGTTGTAACAGGTATAACAGGAATTATAGAAGGTATAGTACATACTGCAACTCAAGCTATACCTTTTGTACCTACCGTTGATCTTGAAATTTCACCTGGAGGTAGAGATTTATTTGGAGGGGATATATCTTTATCCCGTGTAGCAGGACGTACAACTCAACAAGAACCGTTTAGTACTGAAATAGATATTGCTGGAATGGTGCCGGGAGTTGGTGGATTAGTAGCTTCTGCTCTTACTCCTACTATTACAATTGGAGAAAAAGGGGTTGGGATGTATGAGGCTCCTTTTCAAACAGCAGCAAAAGCTGAAAATATTACAGATATGTTAGTAGCTTATAATCCATTAATTACTACGGAAAAAATAGGAGAACAACTAGCAGAAGCACCACTAGAGCCAGTAATACAAGAAACAACTCAATTACTTAACCAGGATGATGATGATGGTGGTGGATATGGAGGTGGTCCTGATGATTTTGGAAATGATAGAGATATAATACCAGTACCAATACCGGCAGCATCACCGGCACCATCTCCTGTAACTGTAGCTGAAGCTATACCTGATAGACCTACTTATGATCTTTGGCAAAGAGGACAGGAATACGGTACGGCACAGTATCCTTATGGAGGAAAACCTGTTTATAATGTACAAGCTGGCGGTCTGATAGGATTACAACACGGATCTCAAGGTTATTTAGGTTACAATAAAGGCGGAAACATAATGAATAATAACAACGCACAGAAATATGCAAGAGGCGGTTTAAGTGGTTTTGCTAGATCTTTTGCTCCAATGGGAGCAGGATTTTTAGGCAGTATGACACCTTTAGGAGCATTCGGCGGCTTATTGGCTGGTGCTGGTACAGGGTATGCTTTAGGTGGTAAAAAGAGAAGTATGCTAGATGCTGTAAAAGGAGGTCTGATGGGTTATGCTGGAGCAGGAATAGCTCAATTAGGACAGCAAGCTGCTGGTCTTACAGCAGAACAATTACAAGGAGCAGAAAATATTATGCCTCCAGGAAAAACGCCAGCAATGTATGGTGATGCGCGTCTTCCTTCTGCTGCTGCTAAAGATTTTGGTCTAGATTCTATGTGGGATCAACTAAAACACGTAACTGGTGGATTATATGATATACCTGTAAAAGGAGGATTCGATGCTATTGGTCCTAGTTTAAGTGCAGCTACTTGGCCTATAGCGTCAGCAGGAGCGGCTCAGATGCTAACCCCAGCCTCAGAAAGACCTACTTATGAAGTTGAAGATGAAGTAACCTATAAAGCTTTAACTCCTGAAGAAAGACGAGCTTTAGCTAGAAGTTCTCCTCTTAGTCGTAGATTTACCTTTGCTGATTTCCAACCACCTAATGTAAGTCTTACTGCTAAAAGCGGTGGTCTGCTAAATGCTTTTGCCGAAGGAGAGATGGTAGAACAAGTAACAGAGAAAGAAGAACAATGGATAGATCCTAATAAAGAAATAACTACTGATTATTTAGAAAAATTAACTGAAGAATTAAATACTCGTGCAGGTATCGATACAACGGTTCAGGAAGAACCATCAAATATGGTTGTAGATGAAGCTCAAGAAGTTCTATTAAATACTATTAGAATGATAGAGGAACGAGCAGCAGAAATTAATATTCCAGATTGGAGAAAAGATCCTAGATTTGTAGATTGGGGTAATGAACAAATAAAAGAACATTATCCTGGTCAAGATATTAGAGAGTTAGAAGAAACGGTTGCTATAAAAACAGCTAAAGGTGGTGTGATAGATAAAAATGAAGAACTAAAGAGTGGTAGTTTTGTTCTTCCTGCCGATGTAGTATCTGATGTAGGAGATGGTTCTAGTAGTTCTGGTCATCGTAGATTAGCTCAAGTATTTGGTGTAGACTCTTATGCAAGAGGCGGTATCAGTGGTCCTGTTAAAGGTCCGGGTGGAGGACTTGATGATTTGATACAAACTAGTATAGATGGTGTTAGAGCCGCTTCTCTTTCTAATGATGAGTTTGTAGTTCCTAGTAGAAGAGTACAGGATGTAGGCTTAAAGGCTGGAGCTAAAACTAGAGCTGAAGCACAGAAAAAAGGATCGGAACAATTATATGCATTTATGAAGGATGTTAGATTGAACAAACATAATACACCTTCACAACCAAAAGCTCTAAGAATGGCTGGATTACGTAATATAGTTTGATAACAATGAAAACGGAATTTTCTGCCATTTCTCCAGATGGTATACTTTCTATCTGGAATAGGATTGCTCCTTTATTTGAAAAGATTATTAATCGTAGACAACAAGGATCGTTAGAAAATTTATTTTATAGATTAGCTATTCAAAAAAGAGATTTACTTTGGGTAGCTTGGGAGAAAGATAACCTAGATAATATCCTCATGGTTGTTATTACTAGGTTGGTAGAGGAAAAGCCTCATAATATTTTAGAGATACTAACGTGTGCAGGAGAAAAAAAAGATTTATGGTTGGAGTATTTTACAGTACTAGAAGAATTTGCAAAGGATAATAATTGTAAAAGAATTCAAATCATAAATGGGCGTAAGGGATGGAAAAAAGATTTAGTCAAACGGGGCATGAGAATAACTGGCTATACTTTTGAAAAGAGAATTTAAATGGGAAGAAATAAAGTAATGGATAATTTAACAATTAAACAAAAGGTCGATCTGTTTAAAGATCTTTATACAGAATTGGCTGGGTATGGAATAAAGGGTGATACGGAACTAGCTCATGTTAATAAGTATGAAGCTGCCGTTCTAAAAGCTATGGGAGGTTCTAGTACTGTTAACCCTGTTACAGGTTTAAATGAGTACTGGGATGACGATGACGACCCTGCACCTGCCCCAACTACTACAACTGTTAGACAAGTTGCAGATCTTCCCGAATATTTCAAACCCTATGCTGAAAAAGTTTTAGCTACTGCTGAAGATATATATGAACAGCCTTATGTGCCTTATGAAGACAGACGATTAGCTCCTATTTCTGAAGAACAGCAATTAGCCTTTACGGGATTGCGTGATCTATATTCTGATGTAGATCCTTCTACAGGCGAAAGAACATTTAGATCTCCTACTGCCGGTGCTTTTGAAACTGCCGAAGGATTAGCTGAAAAAGGTGCTGCTCAATTCGGTGAGTTAGAAGAAGGAGTTTTTGAAGAAAAGTATATGTCTCCTTATACAAAAGCAGTTACTGATATTCAGGTAAGGGAAGCTCAAAGAAGGGCTGATGAACAAAGAAAACAATTAGCTAGTTCTGCTATGCAAGCCGGTGCTTTAGGAAGTTCCAGATTCGGGGTTCAAGAAGCTCTTAGAGGAGAAGCGGAACAAAGACTTCTTAGTGATATAGAACAACAGGGATTGCAAAGAGCCTATACTCAGGGGCAGCAAGCCTTTGAAGCTGATAGGGCTGCTGCAAGGGCTGGGGCTACTCAGTACGGTGCTTTAGGAACTCAAGGGCAAGCAGCCGGGTTAGCAGGACTTGGTGCCTTACAGGCCACTGGAGAGACACAGAGAGCTATTGAACAGCAACCTATAGATCTTTCCTATGAAGAGTTTGTTAGACAACAGCAATATCCCCGTCAAAGTCTACAGGAATTGAGTGGTATAGTAAGAGGATTTCCTGTTCAACCTTCTACCTATGAAACTAAAAAGACCTTTGAACAGCCGCCTAGCCTTAGTTCTCAACTTCTAGCGGCTGGTACTCTTGGGGCTGGTATATCCAGTGGGCTTGGTAAATCTTTGTTTGGTAAAGCTTCCGTTGCCGGTGGTGGATTAATTGATAGTCTTCCCAGGAGATATGCACAAGGGAATGAAGTTATAAGAATAGAAGCAAGTGGTCCACATGGAGATAAAATAACTGTAAATGCAGAAATATTAAAAAATATGGATGATATGCAATTTAAAATTTTTCTTATGCAAGAAGGAATTTCTGGTAGACAAGCAGCATTACTAGATAAGCACAGGAAAGCTTTAAAAAAGGCAGATATTTCTAAACGTATGGGGGAAAGAGAAAGACTTGCAGGTATAGCTGGAGAAGCAGGTCTAACAGGAGGAGAAGGATTAGGTTTGCCTGATGATGACAAGCTGGTTGAATTTATGAAACAAACTGCATCAGATCCAGGTTTAGTCAGTGTTGAAGCAGGTATAGAAGATGTTGAACTTCCTTCACGTACTAAAGATAGATTTACAAGACATACTCCGGCAGCAGTTGTCCAACCGATGGTACAGACAGCAGAGGCAGATATTTCTAAACGTATGGGAGAAAGAGAAATACTTGCAGATACAGCTAGACCTGATGTAATACCTGCTGCCGTAGCGGAGACACCGAAGGTATCTTCTGCTATAACACAAGAAATTTTAGCTGCACCTGCTCGACCACAAACAATATTTCCACCTATTGGAGAAGCAGGTACAGGTGAAACTTTAAAAGTTCTTGGAAAGGAAGCTTTTTCATCTATTGTTGATCCTGTTACAGACTACTTTTATAAACATACTAAGGAAGGACAAAAAGAATATTTAAAACGATATGAAGCTGAAAAAGCTAAACTTGCTTTAGCTGCTCAATTAGACCCTGATCCAGAAGGAGGTAGAGAAGAAGATGTAAGAAGTAGTGTATTTGAAGATGATACCTTTTCAATGGCAGATTTAGAAGCTATGACTCGTGAAGCTGCCAAAGGAAGAGATGATACTACGTATGCATATGAAATGGAAAAGGGAAAACCCCGTGAAGGGCCATTGGAATTTTATACAGGTTTAGAGAAACAATTAGCGGATAAAGCTGTAACAGAAAAAGCGGGAGAAACCGTTAAACCTATCTTTGATATAGGAGCAGCTATGCCCTTCTTTGAACTAGCTGCTGAATTTGGAAAATCTGGTAGAAGCACGGCTGATTCTTTAGCTGCTGCTGCACAGGTACATAGAGAAGGTGAGAAAACTAGAGCAACAAGTGCTAGACTTAGAGCTTTAGCGGAACAAGCACGGACTGCTGCTTCTGTTGACTTTAAAGGCCAGAAGTTATCTCTAAGGCAAGCTGAAAACTTATTGAAAACTTATATAGCAAAACAACAAGCTTATTTAAAACAATATGAATCTTTGCAGCCAGCGGCAAAAGAAGAAGCAAAAAAAGAACTTAAACGTCTTGACGGTGATATAGATAGATTAACTAAGATGTATGAAAATGCGCTTGGATTAGCGCCTAGAACACCAGCAGGGGCAGCTTCTAAGGTGTAGTATAAATAATGGTACAATTTAATTATGTAGCTCCTGATACTACTGAACCAATCAAGGTTGATGTACCTCCTCAATTTGCAGACAGTAATGAAAACGCTGCTCTGTGGATAGAGGATAACTATATACCTTATGTGGATTCAGGTCTAGAGGCTGCTTCCGAAGATACCGATCATCCCCTTTCTATGTTACCTAAGAGTTTTGCCAGAGGTTTTTACCAGCTTGGTAAAGCTTGGAATGCTACTCAATTAAAATTGAATTGGGATAATCCCACAAACGCCGCTAGAGATCTCAATAAATTTCATGGATATTTAGAAAAGGTTCCTTATGATAAGGATACCTTGGAAACATTAGTGCGTCTACACGATGCAAAGGATGCAGGAGAAGTATGGGATATTATCGTTGATTCTCCTGGGTCTACTATGGATGCAGTGCTGGATGTAACTTTTGAATCTATGGCGCAGTTTTCTCCTGTCTTAGCAACAGGAATAGCAGCAGGTGTTATAACAAAAAGCCGTCCTCTCATGGCAGCTATCAGTGGGTTGGGAAGCTTTGGTATTGAATACGGCAATTCCGTTATGGAAGCTATGGAAGAGTTTCTTAGAAAAGAATATAATAGTGATCTATCAAACGAAAGATTGGTTGCTCAGATTCTAGGTAATGAACAAAAGATGGCTGAGTTTGAATCCTTTGCCGTTGACCGTGCTTGGCCTATAGGACTGGTAGATGGCCTTTCTATGGGCTTTGCCGGGATGCTGGTAACGGCAGTACGAAGGGCTAAAAAAGCTGCTGATACTGCTACAAAAGCTCAAAAAGCTTTAAAACGTGTTCCTACCAGTGCAGCGGCAGCAGTGGAAGCTTTAGGTATTCAGCCTACTGCTGGAGCTTTAGGAGAATATCTAGCTCAATTGTCTGCCGATCAAGATTTTATGGCAGGGGATATCTTCTTGGAGTTTGCAGGTGAACTGTTACCGGGAAGTGGACAGGTAGGATTGGGAGTTCTTATAGATTATCACAAAGATCTAAAAAAGACAGAGGGAGTAGAAGAAGATAAGGTAGCAAAAGAAAGAGAAGGACTTAAAAAGGAAAAGGAAAAACAAAGGCAAGAGAAAATAAAGCAAGATGCTGAAGCTTTAAAAAAGAGAATACGAGAAGCTCCTCTTAAAAAAGAACTGGATATCGTTACTGATGATCTGGTAGGTAAAGCTGAAGTCGAAGGAGTACGTCAAGCTGATCGTTATGTAAATCGTCTTCTTAATTATACCGGACAGCCTATTAAAGAGGGGGATAAACTTGTTGATAAAGCAGGTATCAAGAATATCTTTGGCTTAAAGAATAAGCAAAGTGTTGATACGATCATCAATCATCTGGAAAAAGAAGGACTTATCCGTAGACCAAAGGGTAGCCCTGGTGGTTGGCATGGATCAGGAAATCAACGTGAGCTTAGATATCAAGGAGTTTACTACTGGACTAAGAAAGCTCAAGAAAGACAAAAGGTTTCTCTTGTTGGTGGTGTTATTCCAGAAACTCTTTCGCTAGATGAAACTGCTCATTCAACAGAACTTCCTGAAGAGTTGGAAGGCATTGCTAAAGATGGATTAAATGTAGGCTCGTCTGTAGAATCAGCTAGTGACATGGCTTTTGCCAGCGGCACCTTTAGATTAATTTTTGAAGGACCACCAAAAGGAGAAAGGGTAGATACTTTAGATATACCCTTTACTCAAATTACTGAACAACTCCCTCCAGAGAATATTAAACGTATTGAAGTATTGGTAGAAAATCTACCAGCAAAACCATTAACTGAAAAACAATATAATAAACAATTTGATGCTATAGTTAAAGAAATTAAAACACGTATTCCTGATTTTGATCCAGATAATTCTGCTTATTGGTCAAATCTTTTTACAACTGAAGATCCTGAACTGCGTCGATATGGTAATCAAATTGAAAGAAGAATGGAAGCACTAGAAGCATCTACAGCACCACAACAAATACATCAAGGTAATTATAAAAAATATCTAAAAGGAGTATTTGGTAAAGAGGTAGAGATAATCCCTCAACAACTGGACGAAGAAAGCGGTGAGTTGATTCCTTATCCCACGCTACCGACGTTGCCTGAAGAAGCCGTTGCTCCTCCTGTTACCGCTGTTGAAGAAGAAGTGGTCGTTGAAGAAGCTCCTCCTGTTACCGCTGTTGAAGAAGAAGTGGTCGTTGAAGAAGCTCCTCCTGTTGCCGCTGTTGAAGAAGAAGTGGTCGTTGAAGAAGCTCCTCCTGTTGCCGCTGTTGAAGAGGAAGCCGCTGAAGCTGCTGCTGAAGCTGAACGTCAAGCAGAATATGCTAGAGAAGATGCTGATTCGCAAGCAAAGAAAGATTTTGAACGAATAGAAAAAGCATTAGAAGAAGTATCAAGAGAAGGAGGACTTATGGCAATGTCGGGAGCAGAGAATGCTTTTGATACATTAGCAGAAGATCCTACTTTAGTAAAGGATAGTGCTAGGTATTGGAATCTTGCTATAGCTTCTATAGAAAGTGTTGCTGATTTTGGATTACCTGAGAATGCTGAAATACAAGATGTCTACTATAAAGAATTAGAGGCTATCCGTCAAGCTGCTCCTCCTGTTGCCGCTGTTGAAGGCCCAAGAGGCGTTGCTCCTGCTGCTGATGAAATCGTTGAAAATGAAGACCTCTTTCAAGAAGCACTGCAATTTCATACCGTTACATCTGATTATAGAGATGTGTGGAATAAAGTTAGAAAAGCGGTAGGAGAAGCACATCCTAAAGGAGATATGCTAATCGCTGCTGCTGAAGATAATACGAGTGAGATGTTTGTTAATGAAGATTCATCAGCCAGAGAAATTTGGTTAGATCTGGTTAATAAATTTAAGCGGGTAAAAGATGTTGAATGGAAAAAAGAGGATTATACTTTTTCAGCCCCGTATTTTAAACAATTAATAGGATCGACAGATTTTCTTATTAACGAACCTGAAGCTCTGCGTCATCTTTTAGGAGAAGAAGTAGTTACTTTAAAGGGAGACGTAATTACTTTAAATGTAACGGATAAAGAAATAAATAAAATAAAGAAAGCTTTTGAAAAAGCTAACACACTATCTTCTGTTAATGTTCCTATTGCTATTAAGAGACAACTTGAAGGATATCCTGCTGATGCTGGAGTTGTCGCTGAAGAAGCTCCTACTGTTACTGACAAGCTTACGAGATTAACTCCAGCCGGTCATCCCTTTCATGAATATGCATATAAGGGATGGGGTATTACAGCAATTCCCAACGCTAATGAAACTAAAATAGATCATTGGAATATTACTGATCCATCAGGACTTACGGCAGATTTTACGAATACTCGTAATGAAGCACAGAAACTAGTTGATAGATTAATTAAACAAGAAGCTAAATATGTAAAAGAACAAGCTACATATGAGATAGAAGAAGGTCCAGCTATTGAAGCGGCAAGAAAAACTTTATACGATCCTACCGCTCCTGAAGTTCATGAGTTAGTAAAAGAAGCAACTGGAGAATATACCTATAGAGGATATAATATTTCACACATCATCCCTGAAAAAGGACGAGGATGGTGGGATTTTAAATCTGAAGAAAATCAAGGACAAGCCGATACTTTAAAAGCTTCAAAGGAAGAGATAGATTTATTTGAAGACGAGAGAGGAATAGCAGAGTGGACTGAACCGACTGTTGTCGAAGAGGTAATAACTGAAGAAGAAGCAAGCACTCAAGATAAGATTATCAAATATATGGAGCTTAGAAAAGCTGAACCTCTACCTCCTTTACATCCCAGACAATCTGTTTTAGACGGTACTGGTCCTAGTGCTGTAAGAGAATGGAGTACTATAGTTGAAGAAGTAAGACATATATTCGGTGAGGATGCTGTCGTCTTTGCCGAATCTTATTTATTCAATGAGAAATTTGTTGCTCGTCCATCGGAGACACGCTCTTTTATCCCGGTTCCACCGGATGATCCTACCGACATTACTACTGTTATAGATATGGATAGGGAAACGGAAAGACAGGTTTCCCGTCCGGTTACTGTGTCCGATGAAATGCTAACCTATCTTATGGATAGCATTCCCCATGATCAAAAAGAAAAGTTTAAAGATTTTAAATTGATAGACAGACCTATTTCAGATCCTCTGTCTACTAAATTTAATGAAGATTATATTTCGATATCTCAAAAAATAAGCAGGATAATTACTCCTTCTCCTGATATAGATATGGATGAAAGGATAATGAATGCGGCTTATTTGAATAGTCAGCCAGAAATAATTAAAATTCTTAATACAGCTATTAGTTCTACTACTACTGAAGAATTGGAGAAGCATAAACAGGAAGCTATAAAACAAAGAGAAGGGGATAGTCTTCTGAAGATGATGGAAGGAACTTGGGCTAATAGTCTAGTGGTATTTCATCCAAATAGAATGGCTGAAAAATGGCCTGATCTTCTTGGACCTTTTTATAATTCTCTTCTCTATCGTAGAGAAAGTAGAGAACAGAAACAACAGTTATGGTTTAGATTAGTAGATAAGTTTTATAGAAATACCTCTTCAAAAGATAATGAAAAATTAAGTAAAGCTTCAGTAGCTCTAGATGCTTTTGCTAATAAATTTGCCCAGGTACTTACTAATGAAGATGTAAAAGAACTTCCTGATGGAGGGTTATCTATAACTATCCCTGTTGAAGTTCCAGAAAAAACCGTAAAAGATGCGGAAGGAAATGAATATACAGAACCGGTAATAGATGTGGATCTTTATGATAATTTTCTAAAAGCGAATGGATTTAGTAAGGGAGAAGTAATTACTTTAAATGAAGAAAATGTAGAAAAATTTAAAGATACTCAAAAAACATTTCGCAGAGTATATGATGATATAACTATTGCTTTAGTTCATCACCTTCTTCAGAAGTTTCCATTATCGGATAACCTTCCTTCCGATGAACGTAGAATGGAAGGGGATGAATTCGTAAGCACATCCTTTGCTCCAGAAGATAGTACTTATGATACTAAACAAAAAATAGCACAATCTGTTGAAGCCTATATAGAAGAGATTGTAGAAAGTCTTCCTATAAAAGATGGGGAAACTGTTCCTACAAAAACTGTAAAGGATGAAAAAGGTAAAAAGACAGAAGTACCTATAGTAGATTTTACAACTTTATATCTTGATATTAGCAGTGTTACTCCCAGGTCTGATTTGTTTAACGATATTCTTGAGTTAACAAAAAGTCCAATGTATACAGCAAAAAAAGCAGACGGTACATTTGTTAATGAAATCTTTGTAAATAAAGTAAGAAATGTTCTAGCTCAACTTAATACTATTAAAATAATCAACGATCAGTTTACAACTTTACAACAGCATCCCTTCTATGTTCCTCGTCTAAGATTAGGAGATTATTTCTTTACGATAAAAGAAAAGAATACAAAGAAACTTGTCTATTTTGAAACTAGTAATCCTACATTCTTCGATACTCTTATTAATATAGCAAGACCTTTGTCCGAACCGGCTCAACGAAGAAGATTAGAAAAAAGACATAAAGAATTAAAAGGAATCTATTGGGATGAGGAGAAGTGGGACGTAGGAAGTATATCAAGAAGAACTCTTGATCCAATTAAGAAACAACTAGATCAAAGAGATATTAATTTAATTGAAGCTTTTGCAGATACTCTAGGGTATGGATTAAATAATCCTTCTTATGGGCATCAATCAGCAGAAGCAGTTCAAGCTTTTATAACCGATTTAGGAAATCAAGTTACTTCATCAGGATTTAATAGCTATTTAAAACAAAGAAGTCCACAATTGATTGGTGGTTATTATACTCCTAATAATAGAATAAATTTTTTGTCTGCCACGCTTAGTGATTATATCAGAACAGGGGCTGACACCGCTTCTAATCTGGAATACTGGAATCCTTTAACAGCGAGTATAACCAGAATAAGAGCTAGAAATCCAGATGTAGCGGATGTAGCTCAAAGACTTCTTGATGATATCAATAATCCCAACGAACCAGCGGCACAACTTAGATCATTGGCTTTTGTTTATGCCTTGGGTTGGAATCTTTCATCTCCTGTCGTTAACTCCAGCCAGCCTTTTGTTACTACGATACCGTTTTTAACAGGTATTGTTGGACATAGACAAGTAGGTGTAGTTACTAAAGAAGTTCTAAAAGGTATAGCTGATGCTTATCGAATGTTTAAATTCATAGGAAGACTGGATACTTATGGATTTAGATTTGATGAAAAAGATTTACCATCTCAATATAGTAGTTTTCTAACTCAAGAAGAGTGGGAGATGTTGAGAGAATACTATAGTAGGGGTATTAATCAACCTGTGGTTAACATAGATCTTGGAGCTAGATATAAAAGAGCCGTGGGAGAAGTTAGTGCTTTTGCCAATCCAAAGGTAGGAGATATGTTTGCTGCTATTATGGATGCAGGTGCATTCTTGTTTGGCGGTGCAGAACAGATTAACCGTATCGCTTCTGCTTTGGCAGCTTTTCGATTAGCTAAACGACCTGGAAATACAGCGAAGTTTGCAAAGTTTGCTAAGACTACAGGTGTTGCTGCTCAAGTAGAAATGACTCCGCATGAAGCTGCCAGAATGACAGTATATAAAACACAATATCTAATTAGTAAAGAGAACAGACCACAATTATTCCGAAATGCTTGGGGAAGTGTAGCTACCCAGTTTATGTCCTTTCAGATGCAGTACGTAGGGATGTATTCTCATATCTTAGGTCAAGTTATGAAGGTAGATAAACGTACCGGAGCTTTGATGATATCAGGTTTAATGTTATCCATGATGTTCTTTGGCGGTATGATGGGATTACCGTTCATGGACAACCTGAGACAAGCTATAGCTAAGTTAACATCACAGGTTTGGGATGATTACGAATGGGATCTAGAAGCAGCTACTCGTGAAATATTAGCAGATGCAGAATTCAATCCCACTATTATCAATATGTTTATGCGTGGTACTTTTAGTGAATTGACTGGAGTTGATCTATCCAGACGTATAGGCACCGGAGAAATGATTCCATTTGATTTATTAATGGGAGATTTAAAAGTAACAACCGGACCTTTCGGTAGTTTACTTTGGGATTCTATTACTAGAGCAAAGGAAGGTTGGAAGACAGATAATCTTTCTATGTTACTTACTTCTGCCGTTCCTCTAGGATTTAGATATGCAGTTGAAGGCGGTACAAGTCTATTTGATAAATCAATTCCAATAAGAACTACTCAAGGTAGAGTATTAATGCCAGGAAAAGAAGTAAGTTATTGGGATAATATAATACGTACTCTTGGCTTTACTCCTAAAGGAATATCGGATAGAAGAAGAGCAGTCTCCTATGCTAAGTATCTGAAAAGACGACCACGTTCTCTTCAAGACAAATACCTGCGAGATTTGTCTCGTCATCTTGTCAATGCCCAGATGGCTTACGATAAGGGAGAGATGGTTAAATACCATGAGATAATGATAGATCTTGAAAAAGCATTTATAGATCTTGAAGAAGTAAATAGAGAAGCTCTTGAGTCTGGAAAAATATCAGATGTAATTAAAATAGATAGAAGAACATTGAAGAGAAGAATGATGATTGAAATGCTAGGAAGTAGTAGTGTAGAAGGGATACGGCAATCAGCTAGTAAACTTGTACAAACAGGACTACCTATTGAAAGATTAAAGGCTCTAGGTTTCCGGTAAACTTTAAAATAATACTTGTATAAATTTTTTCTATCGTATAGGCTGTACACCTATGCAAAACCGTCACATATTTATAGGTTGGGATAATCGTGAAGCCATTGGTGCGATTGTTTGTAAGTATAGTATTCTTTACAACACGCACAATGATGACGATCTATCCGTCAACTTCCTTAATCAAAGAGATCTAAGGCAGCAAAAGCTTTACTATCGTAAGTCTTTTCTAAACGCTAGTGGGCAATACTTTGACTCCTTGGACAACAAACCCTTTTCAACAGAGTTTTCCTTTACTAGATTTCTAGTACCTGAAGTCTGCCGTCATCAGAACCTGGAGGGTTGGGCTTTATTTCTGGATGGGGATATCGTTGTTAATACAGATATCCATAATCTATTTGATTTAGCTGATGACAAATATGCCGTCATGTGTGTTAAGTTCAACTGGCTTCCTGAGAAATCTGAAAGGTATAAGATGGACGGGGTTATACAAACCAGATACAACAAGAAGCTCTGGTCTTCCTTGATGTTATTCAATCTATCCCATCCTTCTGTAAGAAAGCTAGATCACATAACCGTCAATCAATCCACCGGATCTCACCTGCATAAGTTCAAGTGGGTAGCTGACAGGGATATAGGACCACTCCCTGAAGAATGGAACTTTGTTCCTGGTGTTACGCCTGACCACACTCCTCCTATGGCTATCCATTATACAAAGGGTGGTCCTTGGTTTGAGGAATATAGAGACTGCGATTATTCTGAAGTATGGATAGATTATCTTGACGCTGTTCCTAAAACTTTTATCGTTAATAATTTGTTATCATGAAAAAATTTACAGTAGTAACTTCTTTTCCCATTAGTAACTGGGAAGTGTATGGTAGGAAATTTTTAGAAAGCTATATAGAACACTGGCCTAAGAAGGTAAAGTTGCTGGTATACTGTGATGGTTATCCTCTACCTGATGACGTACCAAAGGCATCTAATGTTAGGTATATAGATCTTCTTACCAACGATGATCTGTTGGAATTCAAAGAAAGAAACAAGCAGTTCAACGGCAAAGCCAATCCAAATGGAATGTATAACTTCTATGAGGATGCTATCAAGTTCAGTCATAAAGTCTATGCACAGAATATGGCTATGCAGTTACTTCTTAAAAGAAAACATAAGAAGAAGCTTATTAATTCTGGATGGCTGTTATGGTTGGATGCAGATAGTATAACTTATGAAGATGTATCGATGGATCTGTTGGAGTCTGCATTTCCTAACAAATATGATATAACTTTCCTAGGTAGGAAGAATGCCTACGCTACCTGCTCTTCTCTTATAGGATATAATCTCGACAGTGAAGTCACTCCTATCTTTATGGATGACTTTATTAATTATTATAACAGCGATGAAGTTCTACGTCTGAAGTGCTTTGCCGATAACTTTGTCTTTGACAGGCTACGTATCCTCCATGAAGTACATGGCATGAGAGCTTTGGATATGACTCCTGACTGTGACAATCTGGATGCGTTTGATATGTGTCCGTTTGGTCATCACATCGTTCACCTCAAGGGGAATAAGAAGTACGGTGTAGGACAGTATATAGGAAAGAACATAGACGGAACTAGATACTTTGATCTATGCCGTATCGTTCAGCATTACAAACGTAAGAACCTTCTAGAGATTGGTACTTGGAATGGAGAGACAGCTTGCGCCATGATCCAAGCAGCCTTTAATGAATCAGATGTTGTTCATTATACCGGGGTAGATCTGTTTGAAGATGCTACTGATGATACGGATAAAAGAGAATTCAACATCAAGAAGCATTATACAATGACATCAGTCAACCTACGGCTACAGGCTTTGGCAGAAGAATATAAAAATCAGAATAAAGAATTAACCTTTTATCTTATGAAGGGAGATTCAAAAGAAAGATTAAAAGTATTAAACGATAAGGCTAAATGTAATGTTCATAATATACATCCTGATTTTGTTTTTATAGACGGTGGTCATTCAAAGGAAACTGTCCTAAGTGACTATGAATTCTGTAAGGATCTTCCTGTTGTCGTGATGGATGATTACTATACGGAAGATGAAAAGGGTAAGCTACCTGAACGAAAGTTTCATGGAGTAAACCATATCTTCAGTGAACTGTTGGGAGGAACCAAGAGAGTAGGTAATCAACGTAGACTTATAGTAGGATCACACGATAAGGTTGTCGGAGGAGGGATTGTTAATCTTGCTGTGGTTGTTAACGATGATGATCTTCCTAATCCTCCAGACTTCAATCGTCTACCTATTCAAGTAGCTCCTCGTGACTGTGTACCACCGGACAACATCCAAGATAATGTTACCGAAAACATGAAGCTCTTCGATGGTAAGATAGTAGAGAGATGCCATTGGCATGATGGATCAGCTATCATTGTATCAGCCGGTCCTTCCCTTGAAGATACTTTTGATAAGATAAGAGAGCTTCAAGATGCAGGAGGAAAGGTAATCTGTGTTAAACATTCTCACAATATCCTTATAGAGAATGGCATCATTCCTTGGGGTTGTGTTATATTAGACCCTCGTCCTTTTGATGGGGTATCTACTCATGGTATAGTACGTAAAGACTTATTAAAAAATCCTCATCCTGACATCCGTTACTTCATAGCAAGTATGACAAACGTAGAAGTAACGAGACATCTTCATAAAAAGAAAGCACAGATAGTAGGCTGGCATGCTTTTACTGGAGCTTTACTTGAGATACCGGAACTTGAGAATCAAGAACTGATAACAGGAGGAACCTGTTCTGCCATGCGTAGCATAGGTATCATGCATACGATAGGCTTTAGAAAGTTTCATATCTTTGCTATGGACTGTGCAATGAAGGGAGAGCCAGAGGATAAGGATGAAGCAGATTTATATGGTAAAAAGAAATGGATTAAAACCGGCGTACTAAATAAAAAGACAAATGAAGAGAAAATCTTTTGGACTACAGGAGAACTTCTAGCTTTGGCTCAAGACTTTGAACGACTATTGGAAAAGGAGAATACAGATATGGATCTATATGTATATGGAGGAGGCATGGTGCCGACAATCTTTGAAGCTTCCAGCTATGAATACCTTCCACAATTCGAGGATAAATATTAGGTTATGACAGATGATAACGATATTTATGATGCATCACATTTATTTAAAGATGAGGATAAAGATAAAGATCTTGAGAATGTTATCAAGTTCCATCCTGATATAGATATAGATAAAGAACTAAAGGAATTAAAAAAGAAAAATATTTCTGAGAAGGAGATGCATAAATATGTTCTTGGATCTTTAGATAAGATTCAAGAGAAGATACGTAATGATACTACTGTCAACGGAGTATTTGTTATTTCCTTTTCAAACGAGGGGCATACCGATAACTGGATCATGGGGGATATTCCTATAACTCTTTTATACACGGCGTTAGCTTCCTTCCAACAAGAGATATTAAAAATGTTTAATGACCCTAACGATGGGACAATGCAGGAGATAGATTAAAAAAAATGATATCACTATTAGGATCTATATTAGGTTTTGCTTCTGGTGTAGTACCTGAGATCGTTGGGTACTTCCGTAAGAAACAAGATCATCAATTTGAATTAGAATTATATGAAGCAAAAGCAAAGTATGCTAATGTTCTATCTGAAAATAAATTAAAAGAGGTAGATCTAAAAGCAGAAATACAAGAACTTAAATCTCTATACAAACACGATGCCAGTTTAAAAACAGAAAGTAGTTTCATATCTACCCTACGTGCTTCAGTTCGACCTGTAATAACTTATTTCTTCTTCCTTATGTTTGTCGGGGTCGAAGCATCTGTTATATTTAATCTGGTCGAACCTGCTTTGATCGATGAAATTTGGAATGAAAATACCCAAGGACTACTCGCGGCTGTCCTCACCTTCTGGTTTGGGAGTAGAGCGATGTCTAAGGTG
>Ga0208179_1000623_pt1 | contig 21743 bp, 24 predicted proteins | sample Malvired_Geostar_FD_184238 | JGI IMG/M metagenome (GOLD analysis project Ga0208179, IMG submission 184238) | Marine viral communities from the Global Malaspina Expedition - Malaspina viral metaG DeepMed_Geostar (SPAdes) (version 2) | ecosystem: Environmental > Aquatic > Marine > Oceanic | place... | reverse complement strand
GCCGAACCCGGCGATGAGCGGGGCGAGGGCCGCAACCAGGAGGACGTGATGAACCGCCCGCACCGCGAACAGGGACGAACCCAGTGCGCAGAAGGGCGAGATGTAGAGGAAGGCGAAGATGGCGGCGGCGGCGATGGCGCGTCTGCGGCCTTCGCCATCGAGGCCGCCGCGAAGCAATGCCCAGCCAAGAGCCGCAGCCAGCACCAGCATCAGCACCGGATCGAAGTTGAACCGCAGCCACCACTCGGCCGGGACGGGAGCAACCCCACAGTAAGGTACCCAGGAATTCACGCCAGCTGTCATCAAGAGTGCCCACCCTGCTTGCTCTTGGTCATCCCTATCTACGCGTTCCTGTTCGGCGGGTTCCAGATCGGCCTGTCCGAGGGATCAACCGGTGGCTGCGAAGCGCTGTGATGGAACTTGTGCAATACCGGGTGCCTTCAGCAACATGAACAAAAATCGCAGCGATCCGCCGGTCGAACCGTCGGCATCGAACATACCGTTACGACGTGCCGTAGAGCGGCATCGACATTGGTGAAGACGGTCGCTGCCGAGGAGGACTCGAGTTTGCCCGCCGAGGATACGGCTTCGGTCATCAGGCGTCAGGCGGAGCCGGCGAATGCCTCCTCTACCTCCGCCAGCAGCGCTGCCTCGCAATCCTTGTAACGGGGGGAGAAGTGAAACGGCTCTACCCTTTTCGCTTCGCATTCGCGCGCGATCTCGCCTGCCGCCCGCGTGGTGAGGTGCGCTCGGTCGAATGCGAGCGCGGCATCGGCGGCGCGAAAGGAAGCTTCGATGAACAGGATCCTCGCACCGGCACCAAGCGATCTGAGTGACTGCCGGTTGGCGGCTGTGTCGCGAAGGTCGGTCGCGTAGCAGATCTTCCCGCCCGGCTCGACGCTCACCAGATGGCGCAATTCGGATAGAGGTTTTGCGGATCCGCTCGGCAATCTGATAGGCAGTTGGTCGTCACCGCCGCGGCGGATCGCCTCCTTCAGGCCATGGAGCCACTTTCCCCGCTCGAGCCCCGCTTCGTCGAGCCGGTTGCGCCAGACGTTGACCCGATGTGGCTCCTCCAGCGCGAACGCAAGACAGGGACCGTGGTGCTCCAGAATGCTCGCCGACAGCTTCCAGCGAGGGGTTTCGAAGATCATGCCTCCTCGGGCCTCGGCTTCGCCCAGGGGCTCGGGTTCGAAGCGCTGGGAGAACCGGAATCGCGTGCGTCGCAGGCATTCGGGTGCAACCAGTTCAGCTGCCTCGATGACGAGTTCGGTCGTATATCGCTGCGCCAGGTCCCAGGTGTAGCCCTGCAGCTTGTGCCCGAGCCGGTCTGCAAAACCCTCGGGTCCGGCCAATTCTATGCGGGCATCGCGGCCGACATTCACCCGAAGCAAGGCGTCGAAACCGATCAAATGGTCCATGTGCATGTGCGACACGCCAACCGTGCCGACACGCAGCAGGTCACGCGCGGAGAGTGCGGACAGATCTCCCATGTCGAGCAGAACCGCCTCGCGCTGGTGCGAAAACTCCACGAAAAGCGCGGGATTGCCATATCGGCCGTTTACCAGCCGTGGCCGCAAGGAAGTGCTCATAAGCGCGCAACGCAGCAGTTGCTGCCGGGCAGGCCTCGTCGGGCGGGTCCGGCTCCGCTCCTACCTTTTGGACGCAGATTGCCGCTCCGGATCGAGCCCTGTGGCGGGCACATCCGTGTTGTCACCGTCCTCCATTCCGAACCGGGTTGTGGCAGCCTCCCCTCCTTTCTGGAGCCGATAGGTATCCTGGGTCGAACCATCGTCGCTCTTCTTTGCGGCGGGGTCGGTGGGTTGCTTTGGCATCTATAAACTCCTCTGGTTGCTGCATAACCAACGCGCGAGCGTCGCCCGGGTTCATTGGAGCGGACCTTGGTTCCGTGTGCGGTATTCGCAGCAGCAAACGGCCCCGGTTCCGCGATCACGGCCAACGTGCCTTCACCAGCTTCACGCTCGGCGCGTCCTCCACATCCTCCCAGCCGTATCGGGCGATGGCGTCATTGCTCTCATGTGCCTCGCGCCCCGGTTCGAGCGACCAGGTGATATGATAGGTGCCGCCGTCCGGGCGTCGATGGCTGCCCGCTACCTCGACCACCAGCGCCTCGACGCCCGCACCGTCATCTGCATGGCCGATCACGACGGCCCGATCGGCATCGGGCACGGGCGAAGATCCGTCGGCGGGGCCGTGGGTGACGTGATCGGCAATCGTGTTGCAATAGCGAGGCGGAAACCGGTCGAGCAGGTTGGATCGATGCTCCGCATCGAGCTTCCAGCCAAGCCACACCTGCTGCGTCACGGCGACCCCGTTGCGGGCAATGAAGATTTGCCTGTGTCGCTGGACATCGCGATGTCTCCTCTCGGCGAACCCAACGGGTCCGACCGACGGGGGTTTCCCGATATCTGCAGCAGAAAACGCACCTTGCCCTCTCAGGGCAATGTCGCGCCGACGATATGGCTCGCCTCTTCGCTCGCCAGCATCGCGCTAGGCCGGCGAGTTCCTCGGGTTTTGCTCTTTTTGCTGAGAACTAAGTTGCACGATGCGGGAGCAGCGCCGCCTGATTGATCTAGTCCCGCTTGATCATCTCGTCGGCGAGTGGTCCGTCTGCTGAAGGTCGGCTCTTCGGGATATTCGCTCCTCTTCCGGAGTGCGCTGCCTGATCGACGCGGACTGGAACGAGCTGGCTCAACACTCGGGCGGTGGACCTCAGCGCTGCAAGAACCAGGTAAAGACCCGCTCTGGATCTGGCTTGGTCAGGAAGCCGCCCAAAGACAGGCGACTGGACGTGCAACCGAGCAGTAACTGTGACCAGCGTGTAACCGAGATGCCGAGCAGGAACTGGAGCTGACTGCCGCCGGCGGCGTTAGTGTCGTAAAGGAGAGCCTGGTGGATTCATCGATCGAGACGCACACGATAGGAAGCGGACGGAAGCTGCTGCTTGTGCATGGGCTTGGAGGAAGCTGGAGGTCTTGGTCGCCGATCCTTCCGATAGTTTCCGCGCAAAGACAAGCGATCATGATCGACCTGCCGGGGCACGGCGAATCTCCTGCCCACCCCGATAGTGGCACCTTTCGCGGCCTTGCCGTCAGCCTGGAGACATACATCCTTCGCGAGGGCCTAGGTCCCATTGATGTCGCAGGCGTTTCGCTTGGCGGGCGCCTCGTGTTGGAGCTGGCGAGGCGGGGTTGTGTCCGGGATGTCGTGGCACTCGATCCCGGCGGTTTCTGGCAGGGGTGGGAGCGAGCCTATTTTAGATGGACGCTCGGCGCTTCGCTCAGGCTCCTGCGCCTGCTGAAGGGTCAGCTTGGCATGCTCAGCGCATCGCCAGTCACCCGAACTGCCCTGCTCGCTCAACTCTCGGCGAGGCCGTGGGCTTTGTCCCCCGAGTTGGTCGAGAGGGAACTTGCATCCTTTGCCAAGACGCCAACTGTGGCTCCGTTGATCAAGGATCTGGCCGACGGTCCCGCGCAAGACGGGCCAGCTTCGTCATCGGTTGGTCGCATCACAATTGGCTGGGGCGGAAAGGATCGCCTGTGCCCGCCGCGGCAGGCCGCCCGCGCTCGCGAAGCCTTCCCTCATGCCGCACTCCATTGGTTCGAGGAGAGTGGGCATTATTCGATCTGGGACTGCCCAGAGCAAGCGGCCCGACTGATACTTGAATCGACCGGAAAGGTCAGCGTGACCAACTCTCGCTAGCCCGGAACCGACGGCCCCTTGGAGGCGCCGGCGGCCGCCTCCTCGTAATGAAAGCTGCCTGACTGCTGACGACCCAGTTGCAGCCGTCCCGAATATGGCTCATCCTCGACAGATGGATAGCACCTGGCATCGCATCCGATACGACTGGTCAGGAAAGATTGCATTGCTAATTGTCTTCGGATGTTTGGCGCTTGTGCTCGTTGCCCTCCAAGCTGGCCCATCGTCTAACGTAGAAGGCCGCATCCTCCGAATTGGGAGCAGTCCCGATGGGTTTGGACACGATCCGGTGCTCACTGTCGAATTACCCGACGGGACAATCCAAACGGTATTAATCGAAGCACCCTATGTTGCCGACTGCAATGTAGGCAGCAAAATAGTTCTGATTAAACGCCGCTTGAGATACTCAGCCTATCCGCCAGGGTGTTGACCTCAAATGTCAGCTCCCACCCAGAACTAGCCACTTCCAGCTACTCGAGGACAGCCCGAAACCTGCCTGGCAACTTCAGCGACTTTGCCGCCGAAAGCCGAAACGAAGAAGGTGGTAGCAAGTAAGTCTGTCTAACCCTGGAGGTCGATCAACTGCGGCACAGGGAAATAGAACCAACGCATTCGGTCCCGGTCGAGAGGTGATGATAGGATGAAATCATGGCGTGGCTGATCTGTCTCAGGAAGACCAGACTCCCTCCCACCCGAGACAGTGCTGCGAAAAACGCTTGGAGCCATCGAGCTGAATCGGCAGGCCCCAAGCCGGGAGGCGCTACCCCCATGCAGACGAGTTCGTCACTTCCCATCTAACCCCACTTGCGTTCGGCTAGGGATGGGTGGCGTCGGACGGCATAGGAGTCGCAAATAGCGGAAATGTAGAGCTTTCCGCGTGATTCTGGAGGGGATTGGAGCGGCCTGAAAAGGCCGGTGGCGGAGACGGAGGGATTCGAACCCTCGGTACCCGGTTGGGGTACGGTTCCTTAGCAGGGAACTGGTTTCAGCCACTCACCCACGTCTCCGCAACGGACGCATCTCGGCTGCGAGGAGCGCGCTATAGCCAGAGCTTTGTTTGCCTTCAAGGGGCTTGGCGCCGCGATGTGCGATTAGCACCGGGAGGGATTGGCGCGGTTCGATTCGCCTCGTTTTCGATTCGGTTCATCGCTCACTCATTGCGGGGCGGCGATTGGAGGATTCTTGTCGAACTGCCGATCTATGCCCGCAGGGAGGGGCGCATCATGACCAGACCCGCCAGCCTTGCCCGCCGCTTCACCGCAGCCGCAGCCGCGGTTTTCGCCTTGCTCGCCAGTCCGCTGTCAGCGCAGCTCGAGACGGTCGATCCGAACGAGGCGCTGCAATATCCGATCGATGGCGACCTGGAAGAGACGCCGGGCGACCAGTCGGTCTACGCCGAGCCGCAGACTTCCGCCCCGGCAGCGCCCTATTCCCCAGAGCCCCAACCCCGCGACGGGACGAACGTGGCGCCAAGCTGGAGCGAGCCCGCTTCGCCCGGCTCGGCCGCTACCGATTACAGTGCAGGCCGCGAGGCTACCGGCAGTGCGATCCCGCCCGTCGTCGCCGAGGCCGAGCAGACCTATCGCGAAGACGATCTGATCGGTGCCGCGCAGGGGGTGTTCGGCGACGGCGCCAAGGAAGTCGCCACGTTGATCCGCCGGCTTCTGGCCGACCAGGGCGAACCCAATGCCTATATCGTGGGACGAGAAGCGAGCGGTGCCTTCATCGTGGGTGCTCGCTATGGGTCGGGCACGCTCTATCACAAGGTCGAGGGCGAAAGGACGGTCTACTGGACCGGCCCCTCGATCGGATTCGACGCGGGCGCCAACGCCGGCAGCACCTTCGTGCTGGTCTACAATCTCTACGACAGCGAGGAATTGTACGAGCGCTATCCCGCGGGCGAGGGTCAGCTCTATGCAGTCGGTGGCTTGACCGCCTCCTACATGCGCAAGGGCGATGTGGTGCTGATCCCGATCCGCGTGGGTGCCGGGCTGCGGCTGGGAATCAACGCCGGTTACATGAAGTTCTCCAAGGAACAGCGCTGGCTTCCCTTCTGACGGGGCCCTGCGAGAGACGGGTATCGCCGCTCGCCTAGCGCGATAGAACCGCTGACCCGACGGGAAGTGTTTTCCTGTTGCCGCGTTCCGCAGCTGTCGGCATGGACGCTGCATGCTCGAAAAGCTTCAGTCACAACCCGCCGATGCGCTGCTCGCGCTGATCAAGATGTACGCCGACGACGAGCGCGAGGACAAGATCGACCTCGGGGTCGGGGTTTATCGCACCGGCGAGGGCGCGACCCCGGTATTCTCTGCCATCAAGGGCGCGGAGACCAGGCTGCTCGAGCAGCAGGATTCCAAGAGCTATCTCGGCCCCGAGGGCGACATGGGCTTCGTCCAGGCGCTGATGCCCTACGTGTTCGGCGAGGATGCGACGATGGGCGGGCGCATCGCCGGGATGCAGACCCCCGGAGGCACCGGTGCGGTCCGTCTCGCGCTGGCGCTGGCGCAGCGTGCCGGGGCGGAGCGGGTTCATCTGGGGCTGCCGAGCTGGCCCAACCATGTGCAGATCCTTGAGGATCTGGGAATGGAAGCGGTACCGTTCGACCATGCCAACGCCGACGGCAGCGCCAATCTCGCGGCGCTGATCGCCGCGATCGATGGCGCCGCCCCCGGCGATCTGGTGCTGCTTCACGGTTGTTGTCACAATCCGACCGGGATCGATTACACGCCCGAGGATTGGGACGTCATCGCCCAAGCGCTGGAGCGCAACGGCGTCTTGCCGCTGCTGGACATCGCCTATCAGGGGCTGGGTCGCGGGCTCGACGAGGATGTCTCGGGCGTGCGTGGCGTGCTCGCCGCCGTGCCCGAGGCGCTGATCGCCTACAGCTGCGACAAGAACTTCGGTCTCTATCGCGACCGCGTGGGCGCCTTCTACGTGATGGCGCAGGATGGCGGGACGCTCGACACGATCCTGTCCAACGCCAATGCTCTGGCGCGGGCGACCTGGTCGATGCCGCCCGATCATGGCGCCGCGGCCGTGCGGATTGCGCTGCGCGATCCCGATCTGACCAGAGAGTGGCGCACCGAACTCGACGGGATGCGCGATCGGATGCGCGATGTGCGCCGCCAGCTAGCTGCGGCCGACAGCGATGCGCCGGGGCTCAATCTGGCCGCGCTGACCGAGCAGAACGGGCTGTTCGCCGTCTTGCCGCTGGATCGCGGCCAGATCGCCGCGCTGCGCGAGGAGCATGCGATCTACATGGCCGGCTCGGGCCGGATCAACATCGCCGGGCTGCACGTAGGCAACATCGGCAAGTTCATCGCTGCGCTGGCGGACGTCACGCAGCGCTGATCCGCGACGCTGAAATCGGGCTGGGTTCCCGCCGAACCTAATTCTGCAGGCTCTGCATCCGCTTGAGATAGCGGGCCAGCACATCGATCTCGAGATTGACCGAATCCCCCTGGGTCAGCGAGCCCAGCGTGGTGACCCCCGCAGTTTGCGGGATGATGTTGAGCACGAAATCGCAGCTGCCATCGGGGCGGTCGTCGACATCGTTCACGGTCAGCGAGACCCCGTCGACCGTGATCGAACCCTTGGGCGCGATGAACGCGGCATATTCGGCGGGAGCTCGGATCGCCAGCCGTGTCGAACCGCCCTCGGTTCGTGCCATTTGGACGGTGCCGCAGGTATCGACATGGCCGGTGACCAGATGGCCGCCCAGTTCGTCGCCCAAGCGCAGCGCGGGCTCGAGGTTGAGCCGGCGACCTTCCTGCCACATCTCGGGAACGCTGCGCGAGACGGTTTCGCCCGACACATCGACGGCGAACCAGGCGTCGCCGGGGGTGCCGCCGCGCTCCACGACCGTCAGGCAGACCCCCGAACAGGCGATCGAGGCACCCATGTCGATTGCTTCCGGATCGAAGGGGCAGGTGATCCTGACTCGCCGGTCGGCCCGATCTTCGACGCTGTCGATAGTCCCGACGGCAGTGACGATCCCGGTGAACATGGTCGTGTCTCCTCGCGCCGTCCGGCGCTTCGATTGCAGATCTGCCGCTCTTGCTCCGGTGAGCGGGCGAACGGGGGCCTCGCGCTGGTACGCATCGGCGTCCGCGCTGCCAAGCGCAAGGAATGCGCAGCTAGCGGACGCGCGCAAAGGCTTCGTAGGTGTCGGTGCCGAGCCCACGCCGCTCGACCAGCTTCCAGCGCCCATGCGCCTCGGCGAGATCGCCCAGCCGAATGTCCGCGATTCCGGAAATTCCCTCGCCCACAAGGATCGGGGCGCGATAGATATCGAGCCGGTCCACCAGATCGGCGACCAGGAAGGCGGCGGCGGTCTGCGCGCCGCCCTCCACATAGAGGTAGAGCATGTCCTGCAACCCGGCGATGTCCTCGGGTGCGGCGATCGTCCGCACCCCGTCGATGGCGAGAGCAGTCAGCACGACGGGTAGCGGACTGCGGTTTTCGAGGCCGCGCAGGCGGACGTCGAGGCGGGGCCGGTCTGCGCGCCAGGTTCCGCCACCCACCAAAATGCCATCGGCGAGCGCGCGCCGCGAATGAACGTGCGCGCGTGCCGCCTCGCCGGTAATCCAGCGACTCTCGCCCGAGGGCAGCGCGATCTTTCCATCGAGCGAGAGCGCAAGCTTGAGAGTGACGTGGGGGCGACCACGACGGGCGCGGGTCAGATACCCTGCCAGACTTTCGCGAGCAGCGGCCAACTCGATCAACTCGGCGCTCACTCCCGCGTCGCGCAGCCGCACCAGCCCGCTGCCGGCAGTTCGCGGATCGGGATCCTCGCAGCCGATTACCACGCGTGCGACGCCCGCATCCGCCAGGAGATCGGCGCAGGCGGGTCCGCGGTCGGAACGGTGGGCGCAGGGCTCGAGGGTGACGTAGGCGGTCGCCCCGCGCGCCTCGGCACCGGCTCGACCGAGCGCGATCGCTTCCGCGTGCGGCCGGCCGCCGGGTTGCGTCCAGCCGCGACCGATCACGATACCGTCCTTGACGAGGATCGCTCCGACGGCAGGGTTGGGGCGGCTAGCGGGGCGGCCGCGCAGCGCCAGCCGCGCAGCAGCCGTCAGCCAGCGCGCGTCATTCGGCTGCAGTGTCAATCGCGCCGTCCGCCGGAAGGTCGGTTTGCGGCCCGGCAGGGATGCCCGCCCGATCGAGTGCGCGGAGGCGCTCGGCCTCCTCACGCGCCCGATCCTCGGCGATCTGGCGCTCCATCGCATCGACATCGATCCCGGTGGCCCGGCCGAGCGTCCGATACATGTCCTGGATCTCGGCCTCGCGTGCATCGCGCCGGGCTTCCCATTGCTCCTTCAACCGCTGGTTCTCCAGGTTCGAGGCGATGATCTCGGCCTCGCTGCGCCCATCGGCGAAGGTGGAAATGATCGAGACCTGTGGCCGTACGGGCGGACCGATCACCCGCTCCTGCGTTACCCAGAACATCAGAGCGAAGGTGCTCAGCAGGGATGCCGCCAGGATCGGCCAACGATAAGGATTCGGGCGTTTGAATTCGCTCCAGAAATCCTGGAACCCACCGACGGGGTTGAGTCGCGATTTGATCCGCATGGCGAGAGAGATAGGGGGGCCGGCGCCAAGTTACCAGCCGGCTGTTTATCGGCCCGTCGGTTCGACCGGTCGCAAGACCCGCGAGGGCCTACCCGAAATCGGTGTAGAGACTGCGACCGTGCGCACGCAGCCAGGCGTCGGCCGCGTCCACATCGTCTTCGTAGATGTCGCGAAGCAAGCGGTGAAATTCCGGGCTGTGGTCGAAATGGACCAGATGCGCGGTTTCGTGCGCCACCACCGATCGGCGGATCGCATCGGGCGCCTGCACCAGCCGCCAATTGACCCGCACCACGCCCTTGCTCGAACAGCTGCCCCAGCGTCGCTGCGCGCGGGTAAGCCGCAGATCGGGCGGCGAAAGGCCGGCGCTGGTGCAATAATGGGCCAGATCCGAGCGCATCAGCCGGATCGCCTCGGCTTCGAGCCAGCGATGCAGCCGGTGGGGCAGCGTGTGGTGCGGACCGCCGAGCCGGATCCTGCGCTCTTCCAGCATGGCTTTGCGCGGCGCGTCCTCGGCCCAGCGTATCGCGAGTTCGCTGCCGCGGTAGCGGATCGTGCCGCGCGCGACCGGGTCGGTCGCTTGCGGAACCTTGGCCAATTGCGCCTCGAGCCATTCGCGGCGGACCGCGGCGAAAGCCACCGCGTCGGCGCTGCGGCACCAGCGCGGCAGGGTGATTCGCACCGCGCTGCCGTCGGGTGCCAGCCGCAGCGTCAGACGCTTGGCGCGCGGATGGCGGTTGAGCGCAATCGGCAGAGTGCGACCCGATAGCTCGATCGTAGGCGCCCTAGGTTTGGCAGCGGGCCTGCTATCGCCGCGCAGCCACTCGATCACTCTGCGGCTTCCCGGTGCCAGTCGCGGCCGCCTTGGCTCTCACCATCGCCCTCTTCGTCCCACTCGACGACATGGTGTTCGAGCGGCCCGGCATCCACTTCGCTGACCACCCGGCCAGCGACCGAAACGCCCGCGCGCACCACCGCCTCGCGGTCGCCCGACAGCAGGTAATGCCAATCGGGTAGCGGGCGGCCTTCCGCGCGGCGGCGATAGGCGCAGGTCGATGGCAGCCAGGGCACCCGATCGACGATCTTGAGCGTCAGCCGCAGGCAGTCGGGAACGAAGCTCTTGCGGTTGGGATAGTCGCGGCAGGTCGCGCTGGCGCAGTCGAGCAGGCGGCAGGCGACGTTGGTCTCCTCGATCCGGCCGGTGTCCTCGTCTTCCATCTTGTGCAGGCAGCAACGCCCGCAGCCGTCGCACAGCGCCTCCCATTCGGGGCGGGTGAGCTCGGCCAGCGGACGCTCCCAGAAGCGCTCCCTCAGCGCACCCATTTGTCCAGCTCCTCGGCCACCGCCTCTGGCCCCAGATCGGTCGGCAGGATCGCCAGCGGCTCGCCCGCGGGGCCGAACAGATAGGTGTAGCCCAGATGATCCACCAGATAGCCGCCGCCCGGCTGTACTTCGCCCTTCGAAAAGGTCGTGCCGAAATCGCTGGCGACCTGCTTGAGCGCTTCGGTCTCGCCGGTCATGCCGATCAGCCGCGGGTGGAAGCTGTCGGTGAATTCCCGCAGCACTTCGGGCGTGTCGCGCTCCGGATCGACGCTGATGAAAAGCGGTTGAACCTGAGCACCCAGTTCGGGATTTTTTTCCTCGAAGCGCTTCAATCCGGCCATCGCGCGCTGGACATCGGTCGGACAGATGTCGGGGCAATAGGCGTAGCCGAAATAGAGGATCCGGTACTGTCCGTCGAAATCGCTCCAGCGCACCGTATCGCCGGTCTCGCCGGTCAGCTCGAAGGGGGCGCCGATCGCCGCGCCCTCGAGCGGCGGTTCGCCGGCATCGGCGGGAGGACCTGCGGAATCGCAGCCGGTCAGGGCGGCGAGCAGGAGCAGCGGGGCGGAGAGGGCGAGCGACAACGCTTTGCGGTGGGCCATGGCGTTGCAATTCATGCTCTGCTAACGCTGGCGGCACAAGGGCTGTGCCCTATGCAAATGCGAAAAACACGCGAGGTTGGTCAGGTGAAGCTGCGGGTCGGGACAAGATACGGATTGGCTGCTGCGCTCGCCGGAGCGCTGCTGGCGGGTCCATTGGCGGGGCAGAATTTCTCCGAGGGCTATCAGTTCCTCAAGGCGGTGGAAGACCGCGAAGGCGCGACGGTGACCGAAATGCTCGACCAGCCGGGCACGGTGATCGCCAATTCGCGCGACATCACCAGCGGGCGCACCGCGATGCATATCGTGGTGGAGCGCCGCGATCTGACCTGGATCCGCTTTCTTCACAGCAAGGGCGCCAATCCCGACATCGCCGACAAGAAGGGCATCACACCCCTGCAGATCGCGTCCAATCTCGGGTTTATCGAGGGCGTCGAGGCGCTGCTCGAAGCCGGCGCACGCGTCGATCAGAGCAATGCCGCGGGCGAGACCCCGCTGATCTCCGCGATCCACCGGCGCGACGTGCCCATGATCCGCTTGCTGCTCGACAAGGGTGCGAACCCCGACCGCAACGACAATTCGGGCCGCTCGGCGCGCGATTATGCCGCACTGATTTCCGGCGGGACGCAGATCACGGATGTCATCGCGCAGGCCGACAAGGACCGCAGCGCCGACGGCACCCGGCAATCCTACGGGCCGAGCCTCTGATCATGGCAAGCGATGCTCCGGACCCGGCAGTAGCCCCCGCAGAGATGACGCTGGACGAGTTGCGGCTGCATCTCGCTCCGCTCATTGCGGATGCGGCGGTGTTCGATGGCTGGAGCGACGCCGCGCTCGCCATGGCGGCGCAGCAGGCGGGGGTCGATGCCGATGTGGCGCGACTGGCCTACGATGGCGGCGCGATGGACATGATTGCCGCCTGGATCGAGACTATCGATACAGCGATGGCCGTGGCGCTGCCGCCCGAAAAGCTGGCGCAGATGAAGATCCGCGAGCAGATCCGCATTCTGGTCCAGTTCCGGCTCGATGCCGTGGCGGGGCGCGAGGAAGCGCTGCGCCGGGCGATGGCGATCATGGCCATGCCGCAGAACGCCGCGGCGGCTTTGCGCACCGGCTGGCACAGCGCCGATGTCATGTGGCGGCTCGCCGGCGACACGGCGACCGATTACAACCACTACACCAAGCGCGCCACGCTCGCCGCGATCTACGGCGCGACGCTGGCGGTCTTTCTCGACGACGCGAGCGAAGGCAAGGTGGACACCCGCGCCTTCCTCGATCGTCGGATCGACGGGGTGATGCGGTTCGAGAAGACCAAGGCCAAATGGCTCAACCCCGACCGCGATCGCTTCAGCGTCACGCGATTTCTCGGACGGCTGCGCTACCCCGCACGCTGACGCGCTATTGATAATCGGTTGCAAATAGCCCCTGTCTCTGGCAGCGCGCTGCCATGACACTGGATGGGCTCGAATACGGCAGGCAGGCGCGAATCGTCGCCGTCGCCTGGGATCGGCTGGCGATGGACGAGGCCAAGCGGTTGCGCGCGCTCGGCATCGACGAGGGCGCGGAACTGGCGGTGATCCATCGCGGGGTCTTCGGGACGCGAGATCCGCTGGCTCTGCGGCTCGGCAATATGACGATCGCCTTGCGTCGCTCGCACGCACTGGCGATCGAGGTCGAACTGCTCGACGGCGGCGCCGACGAAACGGCGGCAGCGGCATGAGCCGTCACCGCAGCGCCGCGCTGGTCGGCAATCCCAATTCGGGCAAGAGCGCGCTGTTCAACGCGCTCACCGGCGCGCGTCAGAAGATCGCGAATTATCCCGGCGTAACGGTCGAGCGCAAGGCGGGCCGGCTGACGCTGCCGAGCGGCGAATCGCTCGAGCTGCTCGACCTGCCCGGCTCCTATTCGCTGGATTCGGCGAGCCCCGATGAAGAAGTCACCCGTCAGGTCATCCAGGGCAGCTTCGAGGGCGAGAAGCTGCCCGACGTCATCGTCCTCGTGCTCGATGCCGCCAATCTCGAACAGCATCTGGTGTTTGCGCAGGAAGTCCTCGAGCTTGGCCGTCCGACGGTGGTCGCTCTCAACATGGTCGATCTTGCCGAACGCGACGGCCTGACGCTCGATCCCGCAGCCTTGTCCGCCGCGTTGGGCGTTCCGGTGATTCCGACCGTCGCGGTGCGACGCAAGGGTATCGCCGAACTCGGCCAGGCGATCGCCGAGGCGGAACGCCACGCTGTTGAAGCCCCGCAGAGCCATTGGCATCTGACTCAGACCGAGCGGCGCTTGGCGGCGAAGCACATCGCGCGCGGGACGATCTTGTCGCGAACGACGCGCCACACCGTCGAGAACGGTTTCGACCGGGTGTTGCTCAATCCCTGGGTCGGTCCGCTGATCCTGTTCGCGCTGCTGTTCGTGGTGTTCCAGGCGGTGTTCGCCTGGGCGACTCCCTTCGCCGATGCTCTGGAAGGTTTGGTGGCGATCCTGAGCGAATGGGCCGTCGCGCTGCTGCCCGAGGGAGTCCTGCGCGATTTCGTCACCGAAGGAGTGCTGGCGGGCGTCGGCTCGGTGGTCGTCTTCCTGCCGCAGATCGTGATCCTGTTCTTCTTCATCCTGCTGATGGAGGCGAGTGGATACATGGCGCGCGCCGCGTTCCTGATGGACCGGCTGATGGCGGGCGTGGGTCTGTCGGGAAAAAGCTTCATACCGCTTCTCTCCAGCTTCGCCTGCGCCATCCCCGGGATCATGGCGACCCGATCGATCTCGGATCCCAAGGACCGGCTGACCACGATCCTGATCGCGCCGCTGATGACCTGTTCGGCGCGGCTCCCGGTCTATGCGGTGATCATCGCGGCCTTCATCCCCCAGACCACCGTCGGTCCGGGTATCGGGCTTCAGGGACTGGTGCTGTTCGTGCTCTATCTCGCCGGGATCGTCGGCGCGATGGTGGTGGCGCTGGTGCTGCGCGGGACGGTGGCCAAGGGCGCGGCGAGCGGCTTCATCATGGAAATGCCCCGCTATCAGATGCCGCGCCTGCGCGATCTCGGCATCGGATTGTGGCAGCGCGCCTGGGTGTTCCTGCGCCGCGCGGGCACGATCATCTTCGTCGCCACCATCGCGCTGTGGGTGCTGCTCAGCTTCCCGGAGGCGGAACCGGGCGAAAGCCAGCTCGATGCCAGCATCGCCGGGACGATCGCCGACGGCCTCCATCCGATCCTCGCGCCGATCGGTTTCAACCGCGAGATCAGCCTGGCGATCATTCCGGCCATGGCCGCGCGCGAGGTCGCGGTTTCCGCGCTGGCGACTACCTATGCGGTCGAGACAGAGGACGAGGAACTCGCCGCGCAGGGCGTCACCGAGCGGATCGCCGATCTCTGGACGCTGCCGACCGCGCTGGCCTTCCTCGCCTGGTTCGTCTTCGCCCCGCAGTGCCTCTCGACGCTGGCGGTCGCGCGGCGCGAGACCAATGGCTGGAAATGGCCGATCTTCATGGTCGTCTACCTGTTCGCGCTGGCCTATATCTTCGCCGGGCTGACGTATTGGGGTGCGGTGGCGCTGGGCTGGTAGGTTCGCGCGGAGGCGCGGGGGCAAAGCTTGCGCGGCGGAGCCGCGGGATTTCTCACACGAAGACACGAAGAATACCGCGCTCCCTCGCAAGCGGGCAGGACATCTTGGTGTCTTCATGTGAATCGAAAATAGCGGCTCCGCCGCCGGCTCATCCTCTGCGTGCATTCGCGTGAATCACTCGAACAAGGGTTGTGATAGCGGGGCAAACCCCACTGGCCCCCATGCCCGCCATCCGATAGGCCCCACGCAACACACAAGAAGGAACGAATCGATGGCCGGTAGCCTCAACAAAGTCATGCTGATCGGAAACCTCGGGGCCGATCCCGAAATCCGCAGCTTCCAGAACGGCGGCAAGGTCGCGAACCTGCGCATCGCGACCAGCGAGCAGTGGAAGGACAAGAACACCGGCGAGCGCCAGGAGCGCACCGAGTGGCACACGGTGGCGATCTTCTCCGAAGGGCTCGTCAATGTGGTCGAGCGTTTCCTCAAGAAAGGCAGCAAGGTCTTCGTCGAAGGCAAGCTGCAGACCCGCAAGTGGCAGGACCAGAACGGCCAGGACCGCTATTCGACGGAAGTTGTGCTGCGCGGCTTCGACGGCACGCTGACCATGCTCGACGGTCCCGGCGGGGCTGGCGGCGGCGGCGGCGCGGGTGGCGGCCAGCGCTCGGGCAGCTATGGCGGCCAGTCCTCCGGCGGCGGCGACAATTGGGGCGGCGGCTCGGGTGGCGGTTCCGGGGGAAGCTCCGGCGGCGGCGGCTCGAGCGGCGGCTCGAATTACGACGATCTCGACGACGACATCCCGTTCTAGGAAGCTCTCGCCCGCGCCGCGCTCAGTCCTTCTTGAGCGCGGCCAGCGCGGCGAAGGGGCCGCTCGGCGCCGCGTCGAGCAACCCCGCCTTCTCGCGCGTGGTCCCGGCATCGGGACCTTCGGCGTAGGGATCGATCGCGAGCCCGAAGCTCTGCGCGACCGCCTCACCCAGATCGAACGCCTGGCCCTCGTAATAAATCTCGTCGGGTTCCGAGGAGTCGAGTTCGATTTCCTCCTCGGGATCGAACTCGGGCTCCTCGCTGGCGGGGACGAAGCGCATCGACAGCGGTTCGTCGATCCGGTTGCGGAAAGGCTCGCCCGAGATCGCGCAGAGCTGGTCGATCTCGGCCGTCAGACGACCGGTCGCCGTCACGATCGTGCCCTCCGGCACGAAATGCACTTCGGCCTCCAGCGAATGCACCCCGTCGATTGCGAAGCGGCGCGCCAGCGCGGCACGCTCGGCCTCGTCGGCCTCGATCCTCAACGGTTCGCGCGGCAGGCGATCGAGCTTGACGATCCGTTCGAATTCGCCCTGTTGCGATCGTTTGGCCGCGCTCATGGCATGGTCCCTTCCAGCAGGCGGTCGGCATCCACGGCGGCCAGCCGGACCTGCAGCGCCAGCAGACGCTCCGCGAGCGCTTCGGCGCGGCTCTCGTCGGCAAGCGTGACGTTGCGCCGAGCCGCCGAGGCGAGCGCACCGGTCTGTGCAGCCTCCTGCTCGCTCAGCGCATCGCGATAGGCGCCGATCCGGCCCCCCAGCGTCTCCATCAGCCGCCCGATCTTCTTGCCGACCATCAGGTCGCCCACCCCCGACTGGCGCAATTGGCCGTCCATATCCTCGACGAAGAGCTCGGTCAGCAGACCGGTCTGCGCCGCCAGCATGCGATCGTTCTCCATCCGCAGCAGCACCAGCGCGAGGACGGCGGTGATCATGTCGAAGCGACCCTCAACCGTGTCGGCGACGCCGCATTGCGCGTACCATTCGGGCTCGCGGGCGATCTCGACGGTGCGGTGCCACAGCGGGCGCAGCGCTTCGCGCGGATCGGCGCGAGGGCGAAAGAGGCGGGAAAGAAAGGTCATCGGTCTCCGGATCGACAGAAATTGCAGGGCCGCCGTGTTCAGCGGCAATTCAAGCCGCGCCTTCCAAGCGCGCCACTGCAGCCGATGCGCCGTCCATGCCGGGCTCGCGCATTGCAAGCAGGCGCACGGCGGCTTAAGGCGTGCCCACGACATATAGGTTGCGCGGCGGTTCCGGCCAAGCCGCGCCTCGGCATTTGGAGTTCGAGTGAGTCTCATGCGCGCAAACGGTCGCCTCGCCTGCAAGGCAATTCTGGTCGCGGGCACCGTGCTCGCGCTTTCGGCATGCACCTCGATTCGCGAACCGCGCGGGTATATCGTCGACAGTACGCTGGTGAACGTGATCCAGCCTGGGATCGACAACCGGCGCTCGGTCGAACAGACTCTGGGTCGACCGACCTTCACCAGCCAATATGGCGACCCGACCTGGTATTACGTCTCCAGCACCACCGGCCGCCGACCCTTCGTGCGCCCGACGATCCGGCAGCATTCGGTGCTGGCGGTGAAGTTCGATGCGGATGGCAATGTGGTCGCCTCCGACCGCACCGGGATCGACAAGGTGGTCTATCTCTCGCCCGAAAGCGACGAGACCCCGACGCTGGGCCGCGAGCGCAGCTTCCTGGAAGACCTGTTCGGCAATATCGGTACGGTCGGAGCGCCGGGCACCGGCGGTGCCGGTCCGGGCCCGGGCGGCTGACGGTGCCCGCGCCTGACCGTGCCGCTTGACCGAACCGGCGCGCTCCCCATATCGCGCGCATGGCTGACACAGATTCCCGCCACGGGCTGATCCCCTGGCATTCCACCACCATCATCGGCGTCAAGCGCGGCGGCACCACGGTCATTGCCGGGGACGGACAGGTCTCGATGGGCAACACCGTGATGAAGCCCAACGCGAAGAAGGTCCGCCGCATCGGCGCGAAGGACGACAAGGGGGTGGAAACCGTGGTCGCCGGCTTCGCGGGCGCGACCGCGGATGCCTTCACCCTGTTCGAGCGGCTCGAGAAGAAGCTCGATCAGTACAACGGCCAATTGCTCCGCGCCGCGGTCGAGCTGACCAAGGAATGGCGGATGGACAAATATCTCCGCAACCTCGAGGCGCTGATGATCGTCGCCGACAAGGACAACCTCCTCGTCCTCACCGGCAATGGCGATGTCCTCGAGCCCGAAGGCGGGATCGCCGCGATCGGCTCGGGCGGCAATTTCGCGCTCGCTGCCGCCAAGGCGCTGTCGGATTACGAGGACGATCCCGAGAAGATCGCGCGCCGGGCCATGGCGGTTGCAGCGGATGTCTGCGTCTTCACCAATGGCAATGTGACGATCGAGACCGTCTGACCCCCATATATTCCGCGCCGATCCTATGGCGCGAACCTCAACGGAAAACTGTCGATTCTATGATCCAGGCCCTCACCCCCAAGGCGATCGTCGCCGCGCTCGACGAGCACATCATCGGTCAGAAGGAAGCCAAGCGCGCGGTTGCCGTCGCGCTGCGCAACCGCTGGCGCCGCCAGCAGCTCGGCCCCGAGCTGCGCGACGAGGTCACGCCCAAGAACATCCTGATGATCGGCCCCACGGGCTGCGGCAAGACCGAGATCAGCCGGCGGCTGGCGAAGCTTGCCGAAGCGCCCTTCGTCAAGGTCGAGGCGACCAAGTTCACAGAGGTCGGCTATGTCGGCCGCGACGTCGAGCAGATCGCCCGCGACCTCGTCGAGGAAGCGATAAGGCTCGAGAAGGAGCGCCGCCGCGAGGCGGTGCGCGAATCCGCCAGCGAGGCGGCGATGGACCGGCTGCTGGTTGCGCTGGTCGGCGACAACGCGTCGGAAGCCACCCGCGAGGCCTTCCGCGAGCGGATCGTCCAGAACGCGATGAACGACACCGAGGTCGAGATCGAGGTGCGCGATGCGCCCAATAAATCGATGGATATCCCCGGCATGCCGGGCGGCGTGGGGATGATCGACCTGTCCGACATGCTCGGCAAGGCGATGGGCAAATCCGCCGCCAAGCGCCGCAAGCTCAAGGTCCCCGACGCCTGGGACAAGCTGGTCGAGGAAGAGGCCGAGAAGCGCATGGACCAGGACGATGTCGCCCGGGTCGCGCTCGAGAACGCCGAGACCAACGGGATCGTCTTCCTCGACGAGATCGACAAGATCGCGGTTTCCGACGTGCGCGGCGGCTCGGTCAGCCGCGAAGGCGTCCAGCGCGACCTGCTGCCGCTGATCGAGGGCACCACCGTGGCGACCAAATACGGGCCGATGAAGACCGACCACGTGCTCTTTATCGCCAGCGGCGCCTTCCACGTCGCCAAGCCCTCGGACATGCTCCCCGAACTCCAGGGCCGCCTGCCGATCCGGGTCGAATTGCGCGCGCTGACCGAGGCGGATTTCGTCCGCATCCTGTCGGAAACCCGCGCCAACCTGGTCGAGCAGTACAAGGCGCTGATCGGAACCGAGGACGTCATGCTCGACATTCGCGACGAAGCGGTGGCCGAGGTCGCCAAGATCGCGGCGCAGGTCAACGAGAGCGTCGAGAACATCGGCGCGCGGCGGCTGCAGACGGTGATGGAGCGGCTGCTCGAGGACATCAGCTTCGAGGCCGAGGAGCATGCGGGCGAGACGGTGACGGTGGACGCCGCCTATGTCCGCGAACGCCTCGACGATCTCGCGGGCGACAAGGATCTGAGCAAATACATCCTCTAGGTCGTACCCCTCCTTCTCCGTCGCCCCGGGCTTGACCCGGGGTCCCGCTTGCTTTCCCTTCCTTAAATGGATCGCGAAACGTCAGGCGGCTGGGTCTATATCATGGCGGATCGCTATCGCGGCACCCTGTATGTGGGCGTCACCTCCGACCTTGCGCTCCGTATCAACCAGCATCGCGAGGGCACCGGCTCGGATTTCTGTGCGCACTACGGGTTGAAGCGGCTGGTCTGGGCCGAGCGGTGCGACTCGATCACGGACGCAATCGCCCATGAGAAACGTTTGAAGCGCTGGCGTCGGCAGTGGAAGTTCGCGTTGATCGAGAAGGCGAACCCGCAATGGGATGACCTCTTCGCTTCGCTGGTCTGACTGCTGGCAAAAGAAGCGGGACCCCGGATCAAGTCCGGGGCGACGCAGAGAAATGGTCGGCAGGGAAGATCCTCTCGTCCCTCCCAATTTCGTCCCCCCGGGCTCGACCCGGGGTCCCGCTGCCTTCGTGCCCAAAAGCTCGACATCTGGAGGCACGCCTCCACGGACACCCCCCCTCGTCATTGCGAGCCGCCGCAGGCGGCGCGGCAATCCATGGACTGCGCCTGCCGCCCGGCACCGACGCCGTCGCCCAGCCGCAAGGTCACGCCCTGGATTGCCGCGTCGCTTACGCTCCTCGCAACGACGAAAGCGGGACCCCGGGTCAAGCCCGGGGCGACGAGGGGGGAAGGCAGTCCCGGACCGATTTGCCAAGGCCGCGAGGTTGTCGATCGACGGAGGAGGGCCGCTTGCTGCTATTCTGTGCCAAAAGCCGCTCGTTGGTTCACGACGCCATTGCGGACGTTGGCTTGCCGGTTAGAATGGCTCCATGACTGGGGCTCTCTTCGCCATCGCTGTGATACTTTGTTATGTTGCGTTGCAGGGCGGCATAATCTTCGTCACAGCATGCCTGCTAAGAAAGGCTACAAGAAGGAGATTCGGTTTCTCCAAAGAAAAAGCCATAATCCTCTCCTACTTTTTCTGGGCCTTTGTGTTGGCTGGCTCCGTAGCTATCGCCGGTGATGGGGGTTCAATTGTTGTGTGGGGCGGGGCAGTTGTCGGATGCATAACTGCACTAGTCAGCGCGGCGATTTACCTTTGGCTATGGCAAAGGCACGATACGGATGCGACGCGCAAACTGATGTGACCGGTTTCCACCCAATCTCGGGCGTTCGGCGTTCGTCGAAAGCTCACCGGAAGCGGACCTGCGGCTCGCTACGGCTCGTTCCCCTCCCGGTCCGTCATCGAACCACCCGGTAACGGACCCGCCACCCCGTCCCGCGCAAAAACCACTTTCCTACATGTTCCTTTTATGTTCCAAACTCGCGGATGAGCACACATCCCGAGTCCCCGGGCCACTCCGAGCGCCCCGACAGTCCCGCCACCCGTTCGACCTGCGCCGCGCCCGACGCGCCGGACGCTAGCGACCTCCTCCCCACACCCGCACCCGCGCCTGCGCTTCCGGCGGTGGTCGGGACAATTGCGCCGGACGAGGCGGGCGAGCCCGGGGCGAGCCTCACGCCGCATATCGATGCGCACGGGTTCGATCCTGCCGAGTACAAATGGATCCCGGTCCGCCGAAGGCCGCGCAAGGACGGGTGGTCGGAAGCCCGGCAAAGGCTGTTCATCGAGGCGCTGGCCGACAGCGGCTGCGTCCAGACCGCGGCGACTGCCGTGCAGATGAGCGTCCAGAGCGCCTATGGCTTGCGCCGCGCGCCGGGCGGCGAGGCGTTCGCGGCGGCGTGGACGGCGGCGCTCCAGCAGGGCGCGCTCAAGCTTGCCGATGTCGCCTTCGAGCGCGCGCTTATGGGGACGCAGGAGCCGGTATTCGACCGCGCCGGAATCGCGATCGGCTGCAAGACCCGCTACAGCGAGCGGCTGATGATGTTCCTGCTGCGCGCGCATCTGCCCGAGCGCTATGCCCACGCCCACCGCGCCCAACCGCCTGCCGAGCTTCCCGCCGATGCGCCCCATCCTCCACCCGCCCCGCCGCTCGCAGAGGCCATCGCCCGGCTCGAACCGGCGCTGCCGCCCGAGCCGCACGCGCTGATGCCGCCCGAGGAACTCGACGTCGAGCTGGAGGTCGCCGACATCATGCCGGGCCAGCTGCCGCAGCGCCATTGCCCGCTGCCGCCCGAGGCCCCGTCCGATCCGATGCCGTTGGGCGAGGAGTTCGAGCGCCGGATCGAGGCCGCCAAGCAAGGCTGCACCATCGGGCCGGACGGTGAGATGGTCGCGGACCCGCCCGCCGCCAAGCACCGCGCCAATTCGCGTTCCAGGCCTAAACTTCCCTAAACTTCCAGCTGATCGGGAGGGCAGAACATAGCATCTCCCCTCCCCGCGGGGAGGGGAGATGCTATGTTCTGC
>Ga0208179_1000622_pt1 | contig 21753 bp, 23 predicted proteins | sample Malvired_Geostar_FD_184238 | JGI IMG/M metagenome (GOLD analysis project Ga0208179, IMG submission 184238) | Marine viral communities from the Global Malaspina Expedition - Malaspina viral metaG DeepMed_Geostar (SPAdes) (version 2) | ecosystem: Environmental > Aquatic > Marine > Oceanic | place... | reverse complement strand
GTCCAGGCTTTCCGGACGCCAATCCGCATCTGGAAGGCCGGATCAGCCTGGGATTTGGCATCATGCAAAGCCTGGCGGGCCAACTGGGCGGCGCTCTGGATTTCCCGCCCGGCGCCGGCGCGCGGGTCCGGCTGATCTTTCCCACTTAAGAGCCCGCTCAACCCGTCAACGCGCTCAGGGCTCCGGACGCCGCCGACCGGACAAGTGCGGCGGCCATTGGCCCGTGGCCATCGGGCGGTGTCACCACGGCTTCACGTCCGGATGCGAAACCTCCCGTCCGACGGCGGGGCTCCCCGACGCCTGGATTTTGACAGCGTAGAGGTTCTCCATGCGGCGACGATCAGGTGCGATCCTGGCGGCGATCGGCCTTGGGCTTGCAGGATGCGGCGGTGAGACCAAGACCACCGACGGCGCCTGGCAGGACGAAATGCGGGAGGTTCGGATGGCGGTCCGCGGGTCGGAGGACGACCCCATGGTGACCCGGCGCCTCACCGCCTATAAGACCTACATCGGCAAGGCGACCGGGCTGCCGGTCAAGCTGTACGAGTCCTCCGACTACAACGGCACCATCCAGGCGCTCTCAAGCGGTCAGGTCGACATCGCCACCATGGCGGGGGGCGGCTACGCCAATGTGGACGCCCAGATCGGCGACCTGGCCCAGCCCATCCTCACCGTCCGTCAGGCCGAGGGGGACATCGGCTACTATTCCGGCCTGCTGGTCATGGCCTCCAGCCCCTATCGCTCCATCCAGGACCTCAAGGGCAAGACCCTCGGCTACGTGGATTTCAACTCCACGTCTGGCTATCTGTATCCTCGCGCGGTGATGCGCGAGCAGGGGATCGACCCGGACACCTATTTCGGCCGGTCGAGCTTCGCCGGCGGGCACACCCAGGCGGTGATGGCCCTCGACAATGGGCAGTTCGACGCCACCATCATCAATATGGGCGGCGGCGACCCCGAGCACGGCTTCACCACCGGCGCCCACTTCACCATGGCCCGACGTGGCGTGGTCGATCTGGACGACTTCCGGATCATCTGGACCGCCGGCCCCATTCCCAACAGCGCCGTGGTGGTCCGCACCGACCGGCCGCAGCCCTTCATCGACGCCGTGCGGGGCGCGATGGCCGCCTTGCCCTATGACGACCCCGACGTCTGGCGCGATATCGGCCAGCCGGACGGCGCGACCTTCACCGCCGTCACCCGCGACCACTACGCCCAGATCATCAAGCTGCGCGCCGAGGATATCGCCGCCCGCCGCAGCGGAGAGCGCTAATGAGACGCCTGGTTCTCGCCGCCGCGGCCCTTCTTGTCAGCGCCGCCCAGGCCCAGACGCCGGTCCTGCCCCTGCGGATCGCCGAGGTGGGGGGCGCTGCGGGCCCCTGCGCGCCGCTGAGCGCCGGCGCGCCCGCCGGACAGAGGGCCTATTTCAAGCTTCTCGCCGAGCGCCTGCAGACCGATGTGCTTAATTGTCCGATGGCGGATGAAGTAGCGGCGGCCCGCGCCCTGGCCGCCGGACAGGTCGATGTGGCCCGTTTGAACGGCGCGGCCTTCGGGCCGGTGTCGGGGACGGTGCGCAGCGTTCTGACCACCCGGCCGAAGGGGGCGTTGAACCGTCTGCCGATCGTCGTCGCCACGCTGAAGACCGCCCCGGCGCAGACCCTGGGCGATCTGGCGGGGGCGACCCTGGTGTTCGGAGGACCGATGAAGGCCAGCCTGGAGGTCCCCAGGATGGCCCTGGCCGACTATGGCGCCGATGAGGCCTTCTTCGGCGCGCAGACGGTGGCCGAGGACTATGAGACGGCCGCCGCCCGCCTGCGCAGCGGTCAGGCTCAGGCCATGGTTCTGCATGCCGGCGCCTGGCAAAAGCTCTGCCGCGGCGACCAGCCGGGCCTGGACCTCTGCACCGACCTGCGGGTCGTCTGGCGCCAGCGGCCCGTCGCCGACCAGGCCTGGGCCGTGAGGACCGACATGAGCGATGATCGTCGTTTCCGCCTGCTCGGCATCCATGTGGCCATGCACAACGAGGCGCCGGAGGCCTTCGCCTGGGTCGCCGGCCCGGAGGCCGAGGAGTTCGAGCCCACCGAGGCCAAGGCGCTGCTCCACCAGGGCCCCACGGTCGGCTCATGAGCGTCCAGAGTCCGACGGTCGAGGCCTTTGAGCGTGAGCGCCGGCGGATGTTGATCCGCCAGCGGACCCAGGCGGTGATCGGCCTGGCGATCTTCACCCTTCTGCTCCTGGTCTCCTTCCAGCGTAGCCAGTTCTTCGGCTCCGATATCGGCGGCGACCCCCTGGGGCGGATGGCTGATTTCCTGCAGAGAATGAATCCGGACCTGAAGCCCGAGGCCCTGTTGGCCGACCGCCAGACCCCCGGCTCGTTGCATTCCTGGTTCTACGCCCTGCCGATCTGGCTGCGGGCGGCCTGGCAGACGGTGGAGATGGCCATCCTGGCCACGGCCCTGGGTTCGGTGCTGGCCCTGGGGGCGTCGTTCCTCACCGCCCAGAACCTCATGCCGTTCGCGCCGGTGCGCTTCGCCGTCCGCCGGATCCTCGAGGCGATCCGGACCCTGCCGGATCTGATCATGGCGCTGATCCTGGTGGCGGCCTTCGGGGTCGGCCCGCTGGCCGGCGTCCTGACCCTGACCATCTCGACCCTGGGCGGCCTTGGGAAATTGTTCGCCGAGATCAACGAAGAGATCGATCCCCGGCAGCTGGAGGCCCTCCAGGCCAGCGGCGCAGGCCCCCTGAAGAAGATCCGCTATGGGGTCATGCCCCAGGTGCTGCCCAACTACGCCTCCTACGCCCTGATCCGGCTGGAGGGGAATCTGGCCGGGGCCGCAGCCCTGGGCATCGTCGGGGCCGGGGGCATCGGCCTCGAGCTTCAGCGGGCCATCACCTACACCGAGTTCGACACCTACCTGGCGATCCTGATGATCATCATCGGCATGATCTTCCTGATCGATCTGTTCTCCGAAGCCGTGCGCCATCGGCTTATCGGTCTGGAGAAGGCCTGATGACCGGCTCCGCATACGATCAGGCCCTGGCCATCGCGCCCGCCGCCCTGCGGGCGCCCTGGACCCGCAGGGTCCGCGACGCGCTCCTGCTGTTGCTGGCCCTCGCCGCCCTGGTGGCCATGGGCATCGACCTGGAACTGGCGCCGGGCGCCTTGATGACCGGCTTCGAAAAACTCGGCCGCTTCCTGGGTGAGATGTTCCCGCCCTCGTCCGGCGGGCAGTCGGGCCGCATCTTCAAGGCCCTCGCCGAGACCTTCGCCATGGCCTTCGCCGGTACGGTGATCGCCGCGGTGGTGGCCCTGCCGCTCGGCGTGATCGGCGCCAAGACGGTGGTCTCCAACATCGCCCTGCACTTCGCCTTTCGAAGGTTCCTCGACATCTTCCGGGGGGTGCCGGCCTTGGTCTGGGCCCTGATCCTGGTCTCGGCGTTTGGCCTGGGGCCCTTCGGCGGGGTGATCGCCCTGGCCCTGGCCGATATTCCGAACCTCGCCAAGCTGTTCTCGGAGACGCTTGAGAACAGCGACGCCAAGCCCCTGGAGGGGGTGCGCTCGGCTGGGGCCTCGCCTCTGGCCGTGATGCGGTTTGGCCTGGCGCCCCAGTTCGCGCCGGTGGCCACCAGCCAGACCCTGTTCTTCCTGGAAGGCAATTTCCGCAACGCCGGGGTGCTGGGCATCGTCGGGGCCGGCGGCATCGGCTTTGAACTGGACGAGCGAATCCGCATCTTCGCCTTCGACGAAGTGGCCTTCATCATCCTGCTCTACATGATCGCCGTGGCCTGCCTCGACACCCTGTCGCGGTGGCTCCGCAACCGCCTGGCCTAGGCCAGGAAGGGGCGGTAGGCGCCCGGCGCGGCGTCGACGGGCGCAGAACTCGCCAGGCCCACGGTGGCCGCGCCCCAGGCGCAGGCCTGGTCCAGCGCCCGGATCATGCTCGCGCCGGCGCTCAAGGCCTCCAGCAGGCCGGCGGCGAAGACGTCTCCGGCGCCGGTGGAATCGACCACCTGGGCCGGCGGCGGACGCACGGTGATCGGGGCGCCGGCGCTGTAGGCGCTCGCCCCGTCTGCGCCATGGGTGACGACGATGGCCGAGAGACGGGACCCGAAGACCGCGCGGGCGGCCTCGAACGGCGCGGCCAGGACCGCCGGATCGAGATCGTCGGCCGAACAGACCACCACATCGGCGGGCCCGGCATAGGTCGGCGCGGGCCAATGGACCACCACGGGGCCGCGGCTGCGGGCGGCCCAGGCCTCGGCGCCGGGGAAGGCGGCCCGCACATAGACGCCGTCCGGCTGAACGTCCGGCTGATCCGCGGGCGAGGGCAGGGGCGGCAGAACGAGCCGGGCGCGGTCGATGTCCAGGCCGAGCACCAGGCGCTCGCCGTCCGGCTCGATCAGAATCAGGGTCGTGCGGCTCTCGCCGGGGCGACGGCCGACCAGGGTCACATCGAGACCTGCGGCCTGGGCCAGGGCGATCGACTGGTCGCCGCCGGCGTCCTCGGCCACCAGGCTCGCCAGCCTGACCCTATGGCCGGCCTTGGCGAGGGCCACGCCGGCATTGGCGCCGCCGCCGCCGAGGCGAGGACCAAGCTGGGCCTCCAGGCTGCGTCCCGCCACCCGACCGCCGCGCTCGAGCGCGCCCTCCAGCCAGACCGGACGGTCCAGGGCCAGGGCGCCGATCACCAGGAAGTCCGCCATGTTGTCGCCTCCGCCTGTCCACACCTAGGCCAGGGGGGTGACGAGGGCGAGACACCCGGCCGCGGTCCAGCCGACAAATCCTCCCTTGGTGGGCGCAGGGGTCTCGCGGGCCGTCACGTCGGGGTCACCGGGCGCGCCTAAGCTGCAAGCTATCAAGAGCTTACCGCCGAACCCTGGAGGCAGGATGCTGGAGCTGCGCAACGTGACCAAGCGGTTCGGGGAGGTCAGCGCCGTCGACGGCGTATCCTTCAAGTGTGACCGCGGCGAGTTCATCGGGGTGATCGGGCGCTCGGGCGCCGGGAAATCCACCCTGTTGCGCATGATCAACCGGTTGGCCGACCCGACCTCGGGCCAGATTCTCTGGGACGGCGAGGATGTGGGCAAGCTGAAGGGCAAGCCCCTGCGCCGCTGGCGCCGTCGCTGCGCCATGATCTTCCAGCAGTTCAATCTCTGCCCGCGCCTGGACGTGATCACCAATGTCCTGGTGGGCGTGCTGGCCGAACGGCCGACGGCCACCTCCCTGCTCAAGATCTTCCCCGCCGAGGACCGCGCCCGCGCCATCCTCGAGCTCGACCGGCTCGACATGGCCCAGGTGGCCCTGCAGCGGGCCGCGACCCTCTCGGGCGGGCAGCAGCAGCGGGTGGCCATCGCCCGGGCCATGCTGCAGGAGCCTGACATGCTGCTGGCCGACGAGCCGGTGGCTTCGCTCGATCCCATCAACGCCGAGGTGGTGATGGAGGCGCTGGAGGACGTGTGCCGCGAGCGCGGCATTCCGGTGATCGTCAACCTGCACAGCCTGGACATCGCCCGGCGCTACTGCACGCGCATCATCGGCATGTCCAAGGGCAAGATCATCTATGACGGCGCCCCTTCGGGCCTGACGCCCGATGTGGTCGACAAGATCTATGGCGTGCGGACCGGCCGCGCCGGCCGCGCCTTCGCCACCCAGGCCGTGGCCGCCGCCTGATGGGTCTGAAACTTGCCGACCGGCCTCTGGAGCCGGGCTATCGCTATTTTGAGCGCTTCACGCCGCCTGCGGAGTCGGTCGAGAAGGTCCGCGGCCCCGAGCCGGCCATCAACCCCCAGGCCCAGGTGCATGACAGCATCCTCGGCCCCTGGTGCCGGGTGGGCGCGCGCACCAGCCTGTCGGAAACCGCCATGGGGGCGTTCAGCTATATCGTGAACGACTCCAGCTCGGCCTATGCCGAGATCGGCAAGTTCTGCTCCATCGCCCGGGACGTCCGGATCAATCCCGGCAATCACCCCACCTGGAAGGCCGCGCAGCACCACTTCAGCTATCGCGCCATCTCCTATGAGCTGGGGGACGAGGACGACCAGGACTTCTTCGAATGGCGTCGTTCACACACCGTGACCCTGGGCCACGATGTGTGGCTGGGCCACGGGGTGACCGTGCTGCCGGGCGTCACCGTGGGCACCGGCGCGGTTGTCGGCGCGGGCGCGGTGGTGTCCAAGGACGTGGCCCCCTTCACCATCGTGGGCGGGGTGCCGTCCAAGCCGATCCGCGAGCGCTTCCCCAAGGCGGTGCAGGACGGCCTTCTTGCGATCGCCTGGTGGGACTGGGATCATGAACGCCTCGCCGACGCCCTCGACGACTTCCGCACCCTCGACGCCGACGCCTTCGTCGAGAAGTACGCCTAGGGCCGGGCTTCTGGTCCTGGTGGTCGGCCCCTCCGGCGTCGGCAAGGACACCCTGATCGACGGCGCCCGGGCGGCCCTGGCCGATGACCCCGCCGTGGTCTTCGTGCGCCGCGACATCACCCGTCCGGCCGAGGCCGGCGGCGAGGACCACCAGCCGGTCAGCGAGGCCGAATTTCTCCGCCACGAGGCGGCCGGCGACTACGCCCTGTCCTGGCGCGCCCATGGGCTCTGCTACGGCGTGCCGGCGGACATCCTGCAGGATCTGGCCATGGGGCGGCGCGTGGTGGCCAATGTGTCCCGCGGGGTGATCGACGAGGCCCGCGGCCGTCTGGGCGCCGTGCGGGTCGTCTCGGTCAGCGCCGATCCTGAACAGCTGGCCGAACGCCTGCGCCAGCGCGGGCGGGAGTCCGACGCCGAGATCGCCGACCGCATCGCCCGCGCCCAGGCCTACAGCATCGCCGGCGACGACGTGGTCGAGCTGCGCAACGACAGCGACCGCGAGAGCGGGATCGCCCAACTGGTGGCGGCCATCGTCGGCTGAGCCCCGGGCTCTCAGATCGGGTCGGCGACCATGGCCCTCAGATCGGCCAGCAGGCCGCCAGGACCCTGCGGATCGTCGGCGGGGCGTCCCCAGCTGGTCAGCCACGCCCACATGCTGGCGCGATTGAGGAGGGTATAGACCCACAACGCCCGCTCGGGATCGGGGTGGTCTATGGGGCCGTAGCCCTCGAGGATCGGCGCCCGGCTGCGCGCATGTTCGTGGGCCGAGCAGAACAGCGCCTTGGCCAGGTCCGAGACGGGATCGGCGGCCCGCGCATTGACGAAGTCGATCAGGCCGGTCAGGCGCAGCGCCCCGTCTTCGCCGCGCTCGGCCAGGATATTCCCAGGATGCAGATCCTCGTGACACAGCACCGGACCGCGGCTGTGGTCGAAGATCCAGGCGTTGGCCGCAACGAGGCGTTCCAGCGCCTCGGCCAGTTGGGGATCGCCGCCCTTGTCGCGGAAACGCTCGAAGGTCCGGCGCGCCCGACCGGCCATGGAGAGCGCATTGGTCGGCATGGGGTCGTCGAGACCCTCGGCCCGCAGATAGCCAAAGGCGGGCATGGGCGTCCTGTGGAGGCGGCGGATCATGTCGCCCACCTGGCGGTAGGCGTCGTCCACGTCCGGCGCCTCGAACCAGTGACGCAGGGATGATCCCGGCAGCAGCGTCATGACGGCGAAACAGTAGGGCAGGACCGCGCGGGTCTCGTCCAGGGCGAGATATTCCGGCGCCGGCACGTCAGTGTGTTCGCGGATCAGGGCGCCGACCACCTGCTCCTTCGCCGGCGCCCAGACCTGCACATCATCATAGATCTTCAGGACCAGGGGATCGGCGCCGTCGGCCATGTCCAGGCGATAGACCTCGACATTGCCGCCGGGCAGGCGGGTGACCGTCTGGGGCTCGCAGGCCAGGCCCACATGACGAAGAACCGCGCGGGCCTGGGCCAGGTCGAGATCGAAGGTGAGCCGCCGTGTCATGATGGTCCCTCGATCCCGGCGCGCGCCCGTCAGGCCCGCGCCGTCTCGCTGGCGAAACTGAAGCGGGACATGACCTCGAAGGGCGCGTCGCGGTCGGCCTGGCGGTAGATGGCGACGCTGTCGAAGCGGTGCGGCCCGGTCACATAGGCGAAGAGCTGCAGCAGGGTCTCGAGCACCCGGGCGCGCACGGCGTCGTCGGCGATGCCGCTGGTCAGCGTCATGTGGAAGCGGAAGTCATCGAAGATGTAGGGATAGCCCCACTCCAGCATCCGGGCGTCCTGGGCCGGGCTCAGGCCGGCCTTGCGCCGGCGGGCGATGTCGGCCTCGGACAGGGGCGCGCGGAAGGGGTCGAAATCCCGCACGCAGGCCTCGGCCAGGGCGTCCATGGCCGGGCAGGGGTCGTTGAGCCGGAAGGCCAGGAAGCGGCCCAGGGCCTGGGGGGAGATGGAGGCCTCGAAGGCGGTCCGGCGGCTGGCGAAGCCCTCGGCGAAATCCAGCAAATCCCGCTCAAGAACCCCTTCGGCCAACTCGAAGGGCGCCTTCAGGGTGGCGTGGAAGCCATAGCCCCGAGGGCTGGCGGTCAGGGCGTCCAGGTCGAGGTCGGCCAGGGCCGGCGTGGCTGGCCGAACGCAATCGACCTTGCGGTGCGGATCGCGGCCGAGCCAGGCGCAGGCCAGGTCCCAGAGGTCCCCTTGCGGATCGGGCGCGTAATAGACGGCGTAGCGGGGGCTCATGCCACCCGCGCGCCCTGGCGCCAGACTTCCACCGGAACAGGCCAACCCTGGCTGCGCCGGGAGATGCGAACCAGGTCGGCGCGTTGGCCGGCGGCGATCTCGCCGCGGTCCTCGAGGCCCAGGCTGCGGGCCGGGGCCGAGCTGACCGTGGCCAGGGCGTCCTGCGGCGCCCAGCCCAGGTCGTCGATCAGCATGAAGGCGGAACGCAGCATGGAGAGGGGCACATAGTCCGAGGCGAGGATGTCGAGCACGCCGGCCTCGGCGCTCTCACGGGCCGACAGATTGCCCGAATGCGAGCCGCCGCGCACGAAGTTCGGCGCCCCCATGGCCACGAACATGCCCAGCTCCCGGGCCCGGCGGGCCGCGGTCAGGGTGACGGGAAACTCCGCGATGACGCAGCCGTCGTCATGGGCCTCTTCCACATGCTCCAGCGTCTCGTCGTCATGGGCGGCCAGCGGCAGGCCATATTCCCGGGCGAAGGCCACCACCTTGCGGCGATTGTCGAAGGCGACGCCGGGATCACGGCCCGAATGGCGCCGCGCCAGCATCTCCTCGATCTCGTCGGCGCTGCGGCCAGCCGCGATCATCCGCTGCTGCAGGCGATCCACATTGGCGGTCTGCCGCTGGCCAGGGGTGTGGTCCATGACCGACAGCAGCTTCAGCCGCGGATTGTCGGCGTGCGGCTCCAGCAGGTTGAGCAGATCGGGATTGGTGACCTCGCAGCGCAGGTGCAGCAGGTGGTCGGCGCGCAGAGCGCCGTCGGTCTGCGCCTGATCCATGCCCGCGATCATCGGACCCAGGGCGTCCTTACGGTCCAGGCCGTCCTTGCGCCCGTGCAGGCTGAGCGAGTCCAGCACCGTGGTGATGCCGGCGGTGACGCACTGGCCGTCATGGGCGAGCGCCGCCCCATAGGCGTCCCACAGGGCGCCGGGGCGGGGCTGGTAGTGCTTTTCCAGATTGTCGGTGTGAATGTCGATCAGGCCCGCGACCAGCACATCGCCGGTCCAGTCCAGCGCGCCGGCGGGGGCGGAGGCCCGGGCCTCCACGGCGGCGATGACGCCGTCGCGGAGCACCAGTTCAGCGGCGATCTGGCCCGCGGGCGTGATCACCTGGTCGGAGAAGATGCGGGTCTCGGTCATGGTCAGGCCGCCGCCTTGAACTGGGCGACTTCGAACAGTCGGCTGGCCACGGCGTCGCGGACGTCGAGGTCGTGGAAGATGCCGATCATAGCCGCGCCCTCGGCCAGGGCCTCCTTGATCAGCCGCACGACGATCGCCCGGTTTTCCGCATCCAGCGAGGCGGTGGGCTCGTCCAGCAGCAGGACCGGATACTTGCGGATGAAGCTGCGGGCGATGTTCACCCGCTGTTGCTCGCCGCCGGAGAAGGTGGCTGGCGGCAGGTCCCAGTGGGCCTCCGGCAGGCGAAGCGCCGACAGCAGCTCGCTGGCCCGCGCCCTGGCCTCGTCGAACGCGACGCCGTTTTCCAGCAGGGGTTCCATCACCAGCTGCAGGGTCGGCACCCGGGGGATGACCCGCAGGAACTGGGACACATAGCCCAGGGTCCGGCGGCGGACCTCCAGCACCTCGTGGGGATTGGCCTTGGTGATGTCCACATAGGCGCCGTCGTGCCAGACCTTCACCGCCCCCTGGGTCGGCAGGTAGTTGCCGAAGATGGAGCGCATGAGGGTGGACTTGCCGACGCCGGACTCTCCGGCCAGCACCACGCATTCGCCGGCGGCGACCTGCAGGGTCAGGTCCTGGAAGACCGGGATGGTGGCCGATTCCGCATTGTGCAGAACGAAGGTCTTGGCCAGGTCTTCGACGATGATCAGGGGTTTGTCGGTCATGGCTCTAGATCTGCAGGACGGAGGAGACGAGGAGCTGGGTGTAGGGATGCTGGGGATCGTCCAGCACCTGGTCGGTCAGGCCGGTTTCCACCACCTCGCCGCCCTTCATGACCATCAGGCGGTCGGCCATCAGCCGGGCCACGGCCATGTCGTGGGTGACGATGATCACCGCCAGGCCCAGGTCGCGGACCAGCTCGCGCAGCAGGTCGAGCAGGCGGGCCTGCACCGAGACGTCGAGGCCGCCGGTGGGCTCGTCCATGAACACCAGGCGCGGGCCGTGGATCAGGTTGCGGGCCACCTGGATCCGCTGCTGCATGCCGCCGGAGAAGTTGCGCGGCTTGTCGTCGATCCGACGGGTGTCGAGCTCGACCCGGTCCAGCCAGTCGATGGTGGCCTGGCGCATATTGCCGTAGTGGCGGCCGCCCAGGTTCATCAGCGGCTCGGCCACATTGGCCCCGCCGGAGACCCGCATGCGTAGGCCATCGCGGGGGTTCTGGTGCACGAAGCCCCATTCTTCCCGCTGCATCCGGCGCCGGTCGGGTTCGGACAGGCCGTAGATGTCGGTCAGGCCGAAGCGGCGGGTGTCGAAGCGGACCTCGCCCGAGGTCGGCGTCAGCTTGCCGGAGATGCAGTTGAGCAAGGTGGTCTTGCCCGAGCCGCTCTCGCCGACGATGCCGAGCACCTCGCCGGGACGCAGGTCAAAGGCCACGTCGCGGCAGCCCAGGACATGACCGTACCACTTGGTCAGGCCCTCGACGCTGAGCAGGGGCGCCGGCGCGATTCTGCCAGGGATGGCGTTCATTGGGCGGGCTCCTTCAGGGCGGCGTCCTGATCCAGGGTGTGGCCGGCCATGGGGCCGACATGGCCTGCGGCGCGGCGTTCGGCGCAGTGGTGGCTGTCGGAGCAGACGAACATCTTGTCGCCGGCGTCATCGAGAATGACCTCGTCGAGATAGGAGTCCTCGGCCCCGCACAGGGCGCAGGTCTCTTCCCAGGTCTGGGTCTCGAACGGATAGTCCTCGAAATCCAGGCTGCGGACGCGCGTGAAGGGCGGCACGGCGTAGATCCGCTTCTCCCGACCGGCGCCGAACAGCATGACCGCCTCGTTCTGGGCCATCTTCGGATTGTCGAACTTGGGGATCGGCGAGGGCGACATCAGGTAGCGCTCCTCCACCATCACCGGATAGCCGGCGGTGGCGGCGATGCGCCCATAGGCCGAGACGTTCTCGTAGAGCGAGACGTACTGCAGGCCGTATTCCTCATAGGCGTGCATGGCGCGGGTCTCGGTCTCCCGGGCCTCCAGGCCGCGCAGGGGCTCGGGCTGCGGCACCTGATAGACCAGGACCTGGCCCTCTTTCAGGGGCTTTTCCGGGATCCGGTGGCGGGTCTGGATGATGGTCGCCTCACCGGTGTCCTCGGTGGTGGCCACGTCGGCCACATTGGCGAAGAACCGGCGGATGGAGACGGCGTTGGTGGTGTCGTCGGCGCCCTGGTCGATGCACTTGTAGACATCGTCGGGGCCGATGATCGCCGCGGTCAGCTGGATGCCGCCGGTGCCCCAGCCATAGGGCACGGGCATTTCCCGCGAGCCGAAGGGCACCTGGTATCCGGGGATGGCCAGGGCCTTCAGGATCGAGCGGCGGATCATCCGCTTCGTCTGCTCGTCGAGATAGGCGTAGTTGTAATAGCGCTCGGGCGCATTGGCGCGAGCCGGGACGGGCGTGCTCATTCTGCGGCTTCCTTCAGGGCGGCGCGGCGCTCGAAGTGCTCCTTGCGGAGCCGGCGGATCAGTTGCAGGTCGGCCTGGAAGTCGACGTAGTGGGGCAGCTTCAGATGCTGCACGAAGCCCGAGGCCTCCACATTGTCGGAGTGGTAGAGGACGAACTCCTCGTCCTGCACCGGGGCGTCAGCCTGTTCGCCCACTTCGCGGTGACGCAGGGCGCGGTCGACGATGGCCATGCTCATGGCCTTGCGCTCGCAATGGCCAAAGGTCAGGCCATAGCCGCGGGTATATTGCGGCGGACGCTCGGCCGAGCCGGCGAAACCCGACAGCATCGTGCATTCGGTCAGGGTGATCTCGCCGATCTCGATGGGGAAGCCGAGCTCGTCGGGGACGAATTCCACGGCCACTTCACCCAGGCGGATTTCGCCGCAGAGGGGGTGGGTGGAGCCCCAGCCGCGCTGCGAGGAATAGGCCAGGCTGAGCAGGAAGCCCTCGTCGCCGCGGGCCAGGGCCTGCAGGCGCTGGTCGCGATCGGCGGGGAACTTCATCGGCTGGCGGGTCAGGTCGTAGGGTTCCGCCGGCTCTTCGGCGCGCACATCGTGCTCCAGCAGATCCTCATGGCGGAACACCGCGGCGATGTTGGGCATGGGATAGGCCTGGGGCTCCTCGGCCTGGGGCGCGGGCTCAGGGGCCACGCCGCCTTCCGCCGCCAGGGCGAAGTCGAGCAGGCGGTGGGTGTAGTCGAAGGTGGGGCCAAGCACCTGGCCGCCGGGAATGTCCTTGAAGGCGGCCGAGACGCGGCGGCGCACCGCCATGGCCTCGGTCTCCACGGGCAGGGAGGCGCCGAAGCGGGGCAGGGTGGTGCGATAGGCCCGCAGCAGGAAGATGGCCTCGGGCAGGTCGCCCCGGGCCTGCTTGACCGCCAGCGCGGCCAGATCGCGGTCGTAGCAGGAGCCTTCGCTCATCACCCGATCGACGGCGAGCGACAGCTGTTCGCGGACCTGCGCCACTTCCAGTTCGCCGACGCTGGGATCGCCGCGGCGGTCCTCGGCCAGCCACTGGTGCGCGTGGGTGATCGCCTTCTCGCCGCCTTTGACGGAAACATAAGCCATGTCAGCCTCCCTTGATCTGAGCGGTGGTGGTGCGCGGCAGGGCGAGCAGCTGGTCGCCGGCGACCAGCAGCACGTCGACGCCGAACTGGAACTGCGCCTGGTTGGTCTCGATCTGCGTCCAGAAGTCCTGGGGCAGACCCTGGGGCGCGATGTCGGTGGTGGTCTGAATGCCTGGACCGCTGAGGGTCACCACGGGGCCGCCCTCAAGGGAGGCCACCTGCAGGATCACCGTGGTGGAACGGTCCGGGTACTTGGCGTCGCCCTGGTTGAAGGCGGCCAGGTTCGGGGCCTTGGCCATGTCGGTGACGATGGCGAAGGCGGCGTCCTCGCCCTTCGGGGTCAGCGGGCAGCCGCAGTGGAAGCGCAGCCAAGCCTCGGCCTCTGAATCGGCGAGCGCCGGGTCGAGCCAGACGGTCGTCTCGAAGTCGAACAGGGTGAGCGCCACGGCGCCGGCCGCCCGGCTCAGCCCGGTGGGGGCCTGGGGGGCGCGCTCGAAGCGGGTGATGCGGCCGGGTCGGGCCACACATTCCATCACTTCGCGGAACACCGCCTGGCTCTCGCGGACAGGATCGGCGAAGGCCGGGGCGATGCGGCTGAGATCGAGGGTCGCGACGCTCATTGGGGGCCTCGGGTGCGAACCATGGTGAAGAAGTCGACCTTGGTGGCTGCGGCCTTGCGGGCCGCGGTGTCGCGGCGCTCGGCCTGGGCGCGGGCCAGCTTGGCGACCACGGCGCCCTCGACCGCCGGCCGCAGGGCCGGGGCCTGCATCATGGCGTCGACGGCCGCGGCCAGTTCGGCGTGGCGACGGTCCCGGCCGGCGACATAGCCGATCCCGGTCTCGCCGCTGTCCAGCCGCACCGCGGCGCGGGTGACGGTCATCTCGCCCACATTGAAGGCGTCGCCGGCGCCGCCCATGCGGCCCCGCACCAGCACCAGGCCGGTCTCCGGCGCGCGCAGCGCCGAATAGGTCGGGGCTTCGGCCAGGGCGTCCCAGGCGGCGATCATCTCGGCGGGCTGCGCCTTGGCCAGGATCGACAACCAATTGCGGCGCTCGACGTTCGCCGTCTCGTTGACCGGTTCAGCCGGCATGTCTCACCTCGACAAGTAAGTAAAATGTTGTATTCGTCCTATGCATTGGGTATTCGAAAGCCGAATTGGCGACAACAAGCCAAGTATGAAAGTTATTTTACAGTAGTAAAACTTGTCTAGGACATCCGACGTAGACTGATCACGAGGTGATGGAATGTCAGGTGGAATGCCGTTGTGGCGAGAGATCGCCCAGTCGCTGGAGCGGCAGATACGATCGCGAGAACTGACCCCGGGCGACAAGCTGCCCACGGAGCACGAGCTGTCGCGCCAGTTCATGGTCAACCGCCATACGGTGCGGCGAGCCCTGTCGGATCTGCAGGAAAAGGGCATCGTCGAATCCACCCAGGGACGCGGCAGCTTCGTGCGCCGCCCCTCGCGGCCCGCCCGCCTGCAGAAGCGGCCGCGCTTTACCGAAGCCGTCCTGCGCAGCGGGGCTGAGCCCACCACCCAGATCCTCAAGCTGGAAGTGCGCCCGGCGGTCAGCGCCGTGGCCGAGGCCCTGGGACTGAAGATCGGCGCGCCGGTGATCTTCATGGAGCGACTGCGGTTCGTGGATGGCGAACCCACCGCGCTGGGCCTGCATCACTTCAGCTTCGAGCGGTTTCCCACCTTCATCGAGATGTACAGGGGCCGCGGCACCATCACCCAGACCCTGCGCGACAGCGGCGTGCCCGACTATACGCGGCGGAAGACCTCCATATCGGCGCGCCTGCCCACCCCGCAGGAGGCCGAGCAACTGCATGTGCCCCGACACGTGCCCCTGATGATCCGCAGGTATCTCAACGTGGACGGGCTGGGCCGCCCGCTGGAGTTCGGCGAGTCCCGCTCCACCGGCGAGATCGAGATCGTGTTCCAGGACCCCGAGCGGGACTGACCTAGCTAGATTTATTTCCAGGAGAAGAGCGTGGAACTGGCGTTTCGAAACGCGCGCGTGGTGACGGGCGACGAGGACTTCATCGGATCGGTTCTGGTGCGCGACGGCTTGGTCGCCGAGGTGAGCCGGGGGCCGAGCGAGGTCGGGGAGGACTTCGAGGGCGACGTGTTGATGCCCGGGGTCGTCGACCTGCACACCGACAGCCTGGAAAAGCACTACTTCCCCCGGCCCAATATCGACTGGAATCCCGTCTCGGCGGCGGTGACTCACGACGGTTGCGGCCTGTCGGTGGGGGTGACCACCGTCCTCAACTCTCTGACCCTGGGCTCATTCAACGCCTCTGCGGCGCGCAACACCGACAATCTGAAGCGCCTGGTGGACGGGCTTCACCAAGCCCGGAGCCAGGGCATGCTCCGGGCCGATCACAGGATCCACTGGCGCTGTGAGACCACGGCCGATGATTTGCGCGGTCGCCTGGACGCCATGGCCGACCATCCCATGACCTCGCTCTTTTCCCTGATGGACCACACCCCGGGGCAGCGACAGTATCGCAATCTTGAGAAGCACCTGGCCAACTGGCAGGCGGGGGGCATGACCGAGGCGACCGCCCTCGATCGCCTGGCCCAGGTGCGCGAACGCCAGGCCCGCAACGCCGACGTCAATCGTCGCCACGTGGCGCAGGTGGCGACCGACCGTCGGATCCCCCTGGCCAGCCACGACGACGAAAGCCTGGCCCATGTGGACGAGGCCGCCGATCTGGGCGCGACTGTGGCCGAGTTTCCGGTGACGGCCGAGGCCGCCCGCCGGGCCCGCGAGCGCGGCATGGTGGTGGTCATGGGCGGCCCGAACCTGATCCGCGGCGGCTCCTATTCCGGCAATGTGCCGGCCGCGGAGCTCGCCCAGGCCGACCTGCTCGACGCCTTCGCCTCCGACTATGTGCCGCGCAGCCTGGTGGAGTGCGCCTTCGCCATGACGCGGGAGCCCTTCGGCTGGAGTCTCGCCCAGGCGGTCGCCCTGGTCACCGCCGGTCCGGCCCGGGCCGTGGGCCTGGATGATCGCGGCGAGATCGCCCCCGGACGTCGGGCCGACCTGCTGCGGGTGCGCCTGGCCGGCGATCTGCCGCTGGTCCGCGGGGTCTGGACCGAGGGCCGGCGGGCCGCTTGAGGCCCGAACCGTCATGCGGATCGTCACCCTCAACACCTGGAAGAACGAGGGCCGCTACGCCCGCCGGCTGGCCCTGATGGCCGAGGGCCTCGCCGCCCTCGCGCCGGATGTGGTCTGCCTGCAGGAGGCCTTCCAGGCGCAGGGTTTCGATACGGCCGCCCGCCTGGGCGAGGCCCTGGGCCTGCAGGTCTCGATGGAGCCAGCCCGGCATAAGCCGCGCCTGCATGAGGGGCAGACCCTGGACAGCGCGTCGGGCCTGGCCATCCTGTCGCGGGCGCCGCCGCAGGCGAGGGGCCGGATCGCCTTGCCCGTCCATCCGGCCGATGGCGACCGCATCGCCCAATGGATCCAGGCGACGCCCGATCTGCGTATCCTGAACCTGCATCTCACCCATCTCCGGGGACCAGAGGCCTCGGCCCTTCGGGGGCGGCAGCTGGCGCACGCCCTGGCCGAGGCCGCGTCGCCGGGGGCGGGCCTGCTGGCGGTCGGCGACTTCAACGCGCCAGCGACCGCGCCCGAGCTTGCGGCGGTGGCGGCCGGTCTCGATCCCGCCGCGCCGTCCACCCTGCAGGGCGAGCGCGCGGGCCTGATCGCCCCCACGGGCGCGGCCATCGACCACGCTATTCTCGTGGAGGCGGGCCCTTGGCGGATCGCCCGCCGCTTCCGCGCCCTGGACCGCCCGGACGCCGACGGCTGGTTCCCCAGCGACCACGCTGCGGTCGTCGCCGATCTCGAGCCCATCTGAGGCCTTCGGCGTTTCCACCCCAAAAAGGAAAGGCGTCCCGGAATGACCGGGACGCCCAGGAGCTTGTCTGACGGCGGGCCGCGGGAAGGCGGCCCGCCCTGGACAGGGGATCAGAAGCTGGCGCGGACGCCGGCCAGATACTTCCGGCCGAAGCCTTCGATCTCGTACGGACGGTCTTCGCTGCCCTGGTAGCGGAAGCCTCGCTCGTTGGTCAGGTTGTTGGCGTCCACGAAGATCGAGAAGGTGTCGTTGACCTGGTAACGCACCGAGAAGTCGAGGCGCTGGGTGGCGTCCCAGTACAGGTTGGAGTTGGCCGAAGACCCGGAGGGGAAGACCTCGTCCAGCCAGTCGGTGCGGTGCTGCCAGGTCAGACGCGACGACAGGCCGTACTTCTCGTAGAACAGGGTCGCGCCAGTGATCCGGTCCGAGGTGCCGGGGAATTCCACGGTCTCGCCATCGGGGGTTTCGAATTCGCCCTTGGTGAACGACACGCTGCCCTGGAAGCCGAAGCCCGACATCCAGCCCGGCAGGAAGGTCCAGGGCTGGGTGTAGACGAACTCCAGGCCGGTCAGGTGGCCGCTGTTGCCGTTCAGGATGGTGGACAGGGTGTAGGCGCTGCGATCGACGCCGCCGAAGTCGTAGCTGTCATCCCCGACGATCCGCGAGGAGTCGAACAGCACGTCCTCGACTTCACGGTGAAAGAAGCTGGCCGCGAGCAGCGAGGCCGGGGCGAAATACCACTCCGCGGAGAGGTCTACGCCATAGGCCTTTTCCGGCGTGACGAAGGGGTTGCCGCCGGAGATCGTCTCGGCGGTGTCGTTCACCGAGACCGTGGCGCGCATGTCCTCAAGGCTCGGGCGCGCCGAACCGGTGATGAAGGCCGCCCGGAGCTTCAGGGTGTCGGAATAGTCAAACCCATAGTGCAGGCTCGGGAAGACATTGGTTTCTTCCGAGGAGAAGCTGAGCGGCACCAGGGTTCCGCCGACATTGGCCAGGCCCTGGGAATTGATCTCGGTCCGCTCGACCCGGACGCCGCCGGTCAGGGTGTGGCGATCCCACTTCCAGCGGTTCATCGCGTAGCCGGAGGCGACCTTTTCGTCGACCGAGTTGGTGGCCCGCTTGTCGATGTCATAGACGGCGAAATTGCCGGTTCCGGCGGCGTTGGCGGCGCGGGCGGCCTCCATCAGCGCCAGGACCCCGTCCTTCATGCGCCCGGTGTCGATGTGAACGGCGGTGAAGCCGCGGTCCATGTCCTGATCCCAGACGGTCGAGCCGAACAGCAGGTCCATGTCCCAGGGCATGCCCAGGAGGGCGCCGTTGGTTTCCAGGGGGAAGCCGGTGCGGTTGCCCGAGGCGACCGTGCCATCGGGACGGACCAGGGCGGTGACGTCGTTGTCCTGGCTCCGGTCGTCGTACTGGAAGCCGGCGCTGAAGGTGGCCAGGGCGCCGAAGCTGTCCCAGTCGCGGCTGCCGTCGAACTTCAGGGTGACCGCTTCGGTCTCAAGCCGGCCGGTCGATTCCGAGGCGAAGGATTCCGGCAGGGACAGCTGGTTCAGCGAGGTGCGCTGTTGGCCCTTGGTCGGTTGGCCATTGACCAGAACCGTATCGTACAGCGTGTGCAGCGGGATGCCGTTGCCCGTCGCGTTGACCTTCACGGTCATGGACGGAAGGTAGGTGGTGTTGGCGATCGAGGGCCGCGAGGTGCCCGACGACACCTGCTGGCCGACATTCGGATAGAAGTTGTTGAACTCGGTGGTGGCGTAGGCCAGGTCCCAGCTCAGGTCCCAGTTGCTGACCCGATGGTCGCCGTGCAGGACGTTGAAGTTCACGCCGTTGGTGTAGGTGCCGTTGGCGAAGGAGGCGGTCATCGGCACGCCGACCAGATCGGCGGTTTCGAAGTTGCGCGTGCCCGAGAAGGCGTTCGCGTAGGTGAAGACGTACCAGTTACGCTCTTCGAAGTCTTCGAACTCGGTCACCAGGTGGGTCAGCGAGATATAGTGATCGTCGCTGGGCGAATACTCGACCTTGGCCGAATAGGACTCGGTCACCCGCTCGATCACATATTTGGTGAAGCGCTGCGAGGAGAGGCCGATGTCGTCGAAGCGCGGCTCGGAGTTATCGGTGTGCTGTTCGAAGGAATAGTGTGAGCCGATCAGGCTGGCGCCCCAGGTCCCGTTGGACCAGGACAGGCGGCCGGAATACTGCTTCACCGGGCCGTCGCCCATGTCGACGAAGCCGCCGCCCAGGTCGAACGAGCCGTGGAAGCCCGGCAGGGTGAGGGGCGAGAAGGTTTCGATATTCACGCGGCCCGCCAGGGCCTCGGCGGGCATGTTCGGCAGCAGGGTCTTGTTCAGCACCACCTGGCTGATCTGGGCGGCCGGGACGGAGTCGAACCGGAAGATGCGGTCTTCGGCGCCGATCAGGTTGACGCCGTCCAGCGCCATGGTCGTCCAGCGGGTCGGCGCGCCGCGGATCTGGATGTAGCGTTCCTGGCCCTGGTCGCGTTGCACGCCGACGCCGGGGAGGCGGGCGAGCGCGCCGGCCGCGGTGGCGTCGGGGAAGCGGCCGATGGTGTCGGCGGCGATGACGTTGACGATGTTGTCAGACGCCTTCTGGATTTCCAGCGAGGCTTCGATGGACTCGCGGATCGGCGTGGCGGTGACGACCAGCTCGGAGACTTCGGCGTCCTGGGCGAGGGCCGGCGCGGCGGCGGCGGCGAGAATGGGCAGAGAGGCCGAGACGGCCAGCAGAGCGCGGCGCCTGCGAGCGCCCGATTGACGCGCCGATTGACGCAGATGATTGGATGACATGGGTCCGTCCCCCTTTGTTGCTGTGATCAGCGGACGGGGGCCTCGACTAGGCTAAACGGGTGTCATCCATTCGTGGGTTTGGTGATGTCTCAGTGTTAAGGCCGCGACTTGTTGGTTAGACAGGACGGACGGCGCACCTGTCCCGAGGGGACAAGCGCGCCGAACCCACCTAGCCGTGCAGCTTCTTGGCCACTTCAGCAATGCGGCGGCCCTGATAGCGGGCGCCGTCCAGTTCCGTCTGGCTCGGCTGGCGCGAACCGTCGCCGCCGGTGATGGTGGTGGCGCCATAGGGGCTGCCGCCGGTCACCTCGTCCAGGCGCATCTGGGCCTGATAGCCATAGTCCATGCCGACCACCACAAGGCCGAAGTGCATCAGGTTGGTGATCAGCGAGAAGAGGGTCGTCTCCTGGCCGCCGTGCTGGGTGGCCGTGGCGGTGAAGGCGCCGCCGACCTTGCCGTTCAGGGCGCCGCTGGCCCACAGGCCGCCGGCCTGGTCGAGGAAGTTGGCCATCTGCGAGGCCATGCGGCCGAAGCGCGTGCCGACGCCGACGATGATGGCGTCATAATCCGCCAGGTCCTGGATGGACGCCACCGGCGCCTCCTGGTCCAGCTTGTAGTGGGCCGCCTTGGCGACCTCTTCGGGCACCAGGTCGGGGACGCGCTTGATGTCCACCTGGACGCCGACCTCGCGGGCGCCGTCGGCCACGGCCTTGGCCATGGTTTCGATGTGGCCATAGGCCGAATAGTAAAGGACCAGAACCTTGGTCATGTCGCTCTCCTGTGGGTTGGAAACGGGGGGGAGCGGACGCAGCCTTAGGCCGCGTCCACCAGAACGAGTTCAGAATCTTCCAGGGCGGTGATGGTCAGCGACGTCTCGCCGGTGATGGCGGCGCCGTCCCGGGCCTCCAGGGTCACGCCATTGACCTCCACCCGACCCTTGGCCGGCACCAGATAGGCGTGGCGCGCGGCGTCCAGGACATGCTCGGTGGTCTCACCGGCCTTCAGGGTCGCGCCCAGGACACGAGCCGGCGTCCGGATGGGCAGGGCCTCGCCGTCGTCCTCGAAGCCGCTGGCCAGGGTCACGAATCGCCCGGAACGGTCGCCCTTGGGGAAGGGCTTGGCGCCCCAGGCCGGCGCGCCGCCGGTCCGCTCGGGTTCGATCCAGATCTGGAAGATGCGGGTGGTGTCGCTCTCCAGATTGTACTCCGCATGGCGGATGCCGGAGCCTGCGCTCATCACCTGGACGTCGCCGGCCTCGGTGCGACCCTTGTTGCCCAGGCTGTCCTGGTGGGTGATGGCGCCCTCGCGAACATAGGTGATGATCTCCATGTCGGCGTGGGGATGGGGCGGAAAGCCCGAGTTCGGGGCGATCTCGTCGTCGTTCCAGACCCGGATCGGCCCCCAGCCCATGCGCTGGGGATCGTAATAGTTGGCGAAGGAGAAGTGGTGGCGGGCCTTGAGCCAACCGTGGTCGGCGCCGCCCAGTTCGGAAAAGCTTCTGCGCTCAATCATCTCTCAAACCTCCGCGCCGTCGTCGGCGCTCTTGCTTGCCCGCGCCGTCGTCGGCGCCCTTGCTTGAGAGGAAGATAGGCGGCAGGATCAGATTATAAATAGAAACTATCGAAAAGCATCGTTTCTGATATGGCGAGTCTGCCCGACCTCGAGGCCATGGCCATCTTCGCCAAGGTGGTGGAGATGCGCTCCTTCTCCGCCGCCGCCGCCGAGCTCAAGCTCTCCAAGGCGACCGTCTCCAAGGCGGTCACCCGCCTGGAGTTG
>Ga0208179_1000618_pt1 | contig 21889 bp, 16 predicted proteins | sample Malvired_Geostar_FD_184238 | JGI IMG/M metagenome (GOLD analysis project Ga0208179, IMG submission 184238) | Marine viral communities from the Global Malaspina Expedition - Malaspina viral metaG DeepMed_Geostar (SPAdes) (version 2) | ecosystem: Environmental > Aquatic > Marine > Oceanic | place... | reverse complement strand
CTCGATGGCCTCCGGCGTCGTGGCCCAGGAGCACATGAACCGCACCGAGCCGTCGATGAAGCGATAGACGAACCATCCGCTGGCCTGCAGACGCTTCAGGGTCGGCTCATCCATCTCCACGAAGACGGCGTTGGCCTCCACCGGATGGCGCAGGGGCAGGGGCATCAGCTCGGCCAGGCGCCGGGCCATGGCGTTGGCGTGGCCCGCCCGGCTCACAAAGGCGCCGCTCTCCAGCATGCCGACGAAGGGGGCGGCGTAGAAGCGGCTCTTGGACGGCAACTGCCCCGACTGTTTCAGCCGGGCGTCGAAGCGAGGAACGAGATCCTTGCGGAAGATGACGATGGCCTCGGCCGGCGTCATGCCCGCCTTGGTCCCGCCGATCACCAGCAGATCGACGCCCAGGCCGGCGATGGATTTGAGGTCGAAACCTGCAGCCGCGGCGTTGGCCAGGCGCGCCCCGTCCAGATGCACGCCATAGCCGCGCTCGCGCACCGGCCGGGTCAGAGCGGCCAGGGCCTCGGCCGAATAGACTGTGCCGTACTCGGTGGCGTTGGTCAGGGACAGGGCCGCCGGCGGCTGGGCGTGGGCGCTTTCGGCTCGCGCCAGGGCGGCGTTCAAGGCCTGCGGGTCGATGCGGCCCGAGGCGCCTTCCAGCCCCTGGATCGCCAGGCCATGGCCGAAGAAGCCCGGCGCGCCAGTCTCATCGGTGGCCACATGGGAATCCCGATGGGCCAGGACGCCTTCGAAGGGCCTAGCCAGCGCCGCCAGGCAGATGGCGTTGGCCGCCGTGCCGGAGGTGACGAACCGCACCTCGGCGTCGGCGTCCAGCAGGCCCCGGATCAGGTCGGCGGCCCGGGCCACCGTGCCGTCGGCGCCATAGCTGGCGGCGAAGCCGGCGTTGGCGGCGTTCAGGGCGGTCATGGCCTCAGGGGCGGCCGGGGCGGTGTTGTCGGAGGCGAAGTCGTAGCGGGGGCTCATCCCGCCGTTCTACCCCACGCCCTCACATCGTCCACGAAGAGATCGGGCTCCTCCATGGCGGCGAAATGGCCGCCGCTCGGCATGTCGGTCCAGCGGACGATGTTGTAGCCGCGATCGGCGAAGGATCGCGGCGGGGCAGGGTAGAGGGCCTCTCCGGGAAAGTTGGCGAAGGCGGTCGGCGTCTCACAGCGCTGGCCCGGCTGCAGGGCCACGCCCCCTTCCTCCAGCATGCCGCGATAATACCAGGCGCCGGTGGCGAAGCTGTCGGTCATCACATAAAGCATGATGTTGGTCAGCAGCCGGTCCTTTGAATAGACCGCCTCGAAGCTCTTGGTGCGCAGGTCTGACCAGTCGTGGAACCGCTCGGCGATCCAGGCGGCCTGACCCACCGGATTGGAGGCGCCCAGCCAGGCCAGGGACTGGGGCTTGGAGGCCTGCAGACGGAAATAGGCGCCCATCACGTCCATCATGCCGGCCTGGCGGGTCATCCAGGCGGTCTCTTCCTCGGTCTGCGGACCACCGGGGGCGCGGAAGGCCATCATGTTCAGGTGAATGGCCTTGGCGTGGGCGGCGTGGTCGAGCCCGAGCCATGAGGTGATCATCGAGCCCCAGTCGCCGCCCTGCGCCAGATAGGTCTGATAGCCGAGTACCTGGGTCATCAGGGTGTTGAACAGCCGCGCGGTGGTCCGCTGGCCCATGGGCCGCGAGGGTTTGGACGAGAACCCGAAGCCCGGCAGGGAGAGGATGACGAGGTCGAAGGCGTCGGCCGCGTCGCCGCCGAAGCGGGACGGGAAGGCCAGCTTCTCGATGACCTCCCAGAACTCATAGTGCGAGCCGGGCCAGCCGTGGGACAACAGCAGGGGCCGCTTGCCGCCGGCCTCGCCGACCACATGGACGAAATGCAGGTCGAAGTCCTCGACCCGGGCGGTGAACTGCGGGAAGCGATTGAGCTCGGCCACCGCAGCGCGCCAGTCATAGGCGCCGGTCCAGTGGTCGCAGAGGCCCTTCAGCCAGGCGCCGTCGCAGCCATAGGCCCAGCCGTCGGGAACCTCGGGGATCGGCGGCCAGTCATAGGCGGCGACCTTGCCCAGGACATCGGCCACCCGGGCCTCGTCCCACTGAACCTCAAACGGCTGAACCTGGCTCACGGCGTACTCCCTGCTTTCTGTTGCGCAGGAGGTTGCCCGGCTTGACCCAGGGCGCGTCAAGATTGATCGCCCGCCTCAGGCCGTCGGGCGCAGGCCCCGGGAGATCGCCGGAATAACCTCGGCGATCAGCTTGCGCGCCCCGCCCGGGGGCAGCTTTCCGACCATCTCCAGCACGATGCAGCCGTGGGTCGTCGCCCAGAACATCTCGCCGATCCGCACCGGATCGCCGGTCAGGTGGCCGGACTCCACCAGGCTGCGGACATACTGGCTCATGGTCGCCCGGGCGCGGTTGGCCGAGCGGGCCAGTTCCGGGTAGTCGGCCTCATTGGGCTGATACATGTCGAACATCAGCTTGTAGGTTTGAGGGTGTTCGAAGGCGAAGGTGACATAGGCCTCGCCGACCGCTGCGCCCCTGGCCCGGGCGTCCCCAGGCTTGGCGTAGGCCGCCTCCAGGGCTTCAGCGAAACGGTCGAAGCCGGCCGTACGCACGGCGGCCAGGATGTCGTCCTTGTCCTTGAAATAGCGGTAGGGGGTCATGGGGCTGACCCCCAGCGCCGAGGCCAGCTGGCGCATGGTCACGGCCTCGGGCCCCCGCTCGGCAAACAGCTGCTCGGCCACGTCGCACAGGCGGTCGCGGAAGTCGGCGACGTCGGACTCGGTCAGGACCCGGGGCATCAGACCTCAGAACAGCAGGTTGAACACATGAACCGTGACAACCTCACTGTTACATTTACGTCGTAAAATCAAGGTGGCCGGGTGTCCGAATGGGTATCGGGTCCCGCCGCCCTGCGACAGCGGGACCTCAGAACCAGACTCAGGCCTCGACCTCGAAGGTCATGCCGGCATTGGCCCGCAGGCGTTCGATCAGCTTCATGCCCATGGCCGCGCCGGGCGTCCAGACGCCGCCGGGGGTGGCGGTGGCCTCGTTGATCAGGCAGATCGCCGCCTCGCCGATCATCTTCGAGGTGCAGCCATAGCCGGGGTCCTTGTCGCCGGTGACGGCCACCCGCATCTGTTCGTCGCCCTCGCCCAGGCCGATGAACAGCACGTCAAAGAAGCCGGTCTCCCGTTCTTCCTTGCTGGGGCCTTCGCCGGGCTTGGGGCCGCCCTCGGCGCCCAGAGCCGGGGCCGGTGGGGCGTTGGGATCGACCACCACCATCTCGTCATAGACCAGACCTTCGCCATAGGCGTGGCCGGTCAGCAGGTTGGAGCGGTGGACGTTGCGGGTGTTGATGGCCGCCATGACGAAGGGACCGACGGTGGCCCCCAGGTCCTTGTCTTCCTCCACCTTGTCGCCGCGGGGCTGCTCGGGCCCCTTGAAGCCGGGCGTCAGGGCGAAGGGGTCGACCATCAGGGCGAACAGGCTGGGGTCCTTGGACAGCGCCGCCATGGTGGCCTTCAGGCTGGCGGCGGTGCCGCCGGAGAAGCCGCCCTTCATCTTGCGCACGCGCCCCTTCACCCGGGGCAGGGCGTGGCCGAATTTCTTCTTGGCCTCCTGCGCCAGATAGAAGACGCCCAGCTCAAAGGGGATGGAGTCGAAGCCGCAGGAGAAGACGATCCGCGCGCCGGTCTCTTTCGCCTTCGCCTCATGGGCGTCGATCATGTGGCGCATCCAGACCGGCTCGCCGCAGAGGTCGAGATAGTCGGTCCCGGCTTCGGCGCAGGCGGCCACCAGGTCATTGCCATAGAGCTGGTAGGGGCCGACCGTGGTGATCACCGCCTTGGCCCGCTCGACCATGGCCTTCAGCGAGGCCTTGTCGTCGGCGTCGGCCACCACGAACGGCGTGTCGGCCGGCGCGCCGATCTCGTCGCGCACAGCTGCCAGCTTGTCGGCGCTGCGCCCGGCCATGGCCCACTTCACCTCGCCCCCGACGCCGTAGCGCTTGGCCAGGTGTTCGGCCACCAGCCGGCCGGTGAAGCCGGTGGCGCCATAGACGATGATGTCGAATTCGGCGTCTTGTCTCACAGGGCGTCCTCCGTCTGGTCCTGGGCCACGAAGCCCGGCCAGTTGTTCATATAGGTGATGAAGGTGGGGCTCAGGCCTTCGGCGGCCAGATGGGCGCGGGTCACGGGCAGGGCGATGGGCGCAAAGTCCGCGTCCGCCTCGACCTTGCGCGGATAGTCATGGTGCAGGATGGCGGCCCGGCCGACCAGCACGTAGTCGGCGCCGGCGGCCAGAGCGTCACGGGCCTGGGCGGCCGTCATGATCTTGCCGGCGACGCCCAGGCGAACGCCCGATCGCGGCAGATCGGCGAAGTAGGACATCAGGCTGCGGCCCTTGAACTCGGCCTCGGTCGGCTCCTTGCGCACGTCCCAGAGGGACATGTCCAGGAAGTCCAGCGCCGGATGGGTCAGCATCTGGGCGGCCAGGTCGCGGATCTCGGTGAGCTTGAGGCCGAAGCGCTCCGGCGACAGGCGGAGGCCCAGCAGGAAGTCTTCGCCGCAGCGGGCGCGGATCCCCTCGACGATCTCGACGATGATCCGGGCGCGGTTCTCGGGCGAGCCGCCATAGGCGTCGGTGCGGTGGTTCAGGTCGGGCGACAGGAACTGGCAGAGGATGTAGCCGTGGGCGCCGTGCACCTCGACCCCGTCGAAGCCCGCCTTCTTGGAGCGCTCGGCGCCGGCGATGAAGGCCTCGATCAGGTCGGCGACCTCGGCCTCGGTGAGCGCCCGGGCGCCGGTGTCGGGATCCTGCGAGGGACAGACCGGCGCCTCGCCGATCAGCTCCTTCGGCGAGCGGTTGCCGGCGTGGTGCAGTTGCAGGACCGCGACGCTGCCTGCCGCCTTGATTGCGGCCGCCAGGCGAGTCAGGCCCGGAAGATGGTCATCGGAGAAGACGCCGAGCTGGCCGGGAAAACCCTGGCCGATCTTCTGGACGTGGGAGGCGCAGGTCATGGTCAGGCCAAATCCGCCCTTGGCCCGCATCGTCAGCCAGTGGAACTCCTCGTCCGACAGGGTCCCGTCGGCATGGCTCTGGGTGTTGGTCAGCGGCGCCAGCATGAAGCGGTTCTTCATCGCAGGTCCGTGCGGGAAGCTGAGGGGCGCAAACAGGTCGGGCTGGGCCATGATCTCGTCTCCGGCGTCAGGTGAACCCCGTTCATAGACGAGGCCGCCCTCTCGACGAAGGGGCGCCGTTGCGGAAGGCCCGGCTTGTATCCCTCGCCACAGCGGGCCATCCAGGGGCCGACAGCAAGTTCAGGAGGTCACATGCGCGCCGTCTGGTACGACAGGACTGGTCCCGCCCGAGAGGTGCTGCAACTGGGCGATCAGCCCAAGCCCCAGGCCGGCCAGGGCCAGGTGCTGATCGCGGTGAAGGCCTCGGGCGTCAATCCCTCCGATGTGGGCATGCGCGGCGGCGCCTCCGGCGCGCCCATGGCCTATCCGAAGATCATCCCCCACAGCGATGGCGCCGGCGTGGTCGAGGCGGTGGGGCCGGGGGTCTCGCCGGCCTGGGTCGGGCGTCGCGTCTGGTTCTATAACGGCCAGCGCAATGGGCGAGCCTTCGGGGCGGCGGCGGAATATATCGAGCTGGACGTGGACCTGGTCCGCGCCCTGCCTGACGAGGTGTCCTTCGCGCAAGGGGCGACCCTGGGCATTCCCTGCATGACGGCGCACCGGGCCCTGTTCCTGGCCGGGTCAGTGCAGGGGCGCACCGTCCTGGTGACCGGCGGGGCCGGCGCCGTGGGCCACTATGCGGTTCAGCTGGCCAAGTGGGCCGGCGCCAGGGTGATCGCGACGGTGTCCAACGCCGACAAGGCCGAACGGGCCAGGGCCGGCGGCGCCGACCACACCATCGACTATCGCCGCGAGGACGTGGCCGCCCGGGTGCGGGACCTGACTGACGGCCAGGGCGTGCATCACGTGGTCGAGGTGGACTTCGGCGGCAACGCCGCGGCCACCCTGGCCAGCGTCAGCCTGAACGGCTCGGTGGCCTATTACGCCACCAAGGGGAGCCGCGAGCCGACCATTCCAGCCGGCGTGCTGATGGGGCTGAACCTGTCGATCCACGGGGTCTATCTGCCGGTCAGCCCGCATGAGGCCAGGCGCCGCGCCCAGGCCGACATCACCGCCTGGATCGGAACCGGCCAGGCCATCCTGTCGGTGGCCGGGACCTATCCGCTGGAGGCTTGCGCCGCAGCCCATGAGGCGGTGGAGGCCGGGACCAAGGTGGGCACGGTGGTGGTCGAGCCGTGACCACGCCCAAGGACGCGATCCTCGCCCGCCGACGGCTGACCAACAAGCTGATCGCGGCCAAGGAGGCGGCGCGGCTGAGGCCCTTCTTCGTCCCCGGGGTGAATGTGATCGTCGGCGACGGATCGCTGATCAGCGGGGTGGAGGCGGTGGTCGCCGGCTTCGCCGCCCAGTTCGCCGAGCCGGACTTCGCCGCCTTCGTCCGCACGCCTGAGGCGGTGGAGCTGGACGCCGACGGCGAACGCGCCGCCGAGCGGGGCGCCTGGGTGGCGGTCTCCCGCAGCCAGGGCGAGCATATCGCCGGCTGGTACCTGGCCGCCTGGACCAAGGTCCGCGGTCAGTGGCTGATCGAGAGCGAGACCTTCGTCACGCTGCGGGGGTGACGGGCTCCGGCTTGCGATAGGCATAAAGCAGCAGGATCTGGGCGACGATAATGAAGATGGCCGCGCCCGACAGCAGGAAGGCGTCGTCATAGACCTTGGGCGAGAGGACGAACTCGCCCTTCATCACCTTGCGCCAGCCATTGAAGTGCTGGGTCGATCCCACCACCAGGCCGAACACCGCCAGGATCGAGCCCAGATAGCGGGCGATCCAGAAGCCGGGATTGGGCGTCAGCATCAGCAGGCCGAGCAGGCCGATCACCGTCCGCTGCGTCCGGCAATAGGGACAGACATAGACCATGCCGGTGAGTTCGGCGGTCCAGGTCAGGATGCTGATCGCCACGGCGATCAAGCCCAGCAGGCGCATCCGGCCAGTCCAGAAGTCCAGGTTCAACATCATCGCCCCCGTGTCCCCCGCCAGCCTGCGCCAGCGGCGATATCGTGTTATTTTATAACGAAGTTGGCAAGGGGTTAGGCGGCAGCCGATTTGCGCCCCAGAAGCCTGCGGAATAGTCGGCCGGTCTTGCCCCGGCGCCCGTCCGGGGCGCCGTCAGGGGTGACCTGGCTTGGATGACATTTCTGCGAGACCAGCACCTCGATATACTCCGCACGGATGCCCTGCCGGAGGTCGTCGATGGTGTGGATGGTGGTCGACAGGCCGCTGGCGCGGTCCAGGTAGTCGGCGATGTCGTAGCCCCAGTCGACGGTCACCAGGGCGCCGCCCGGATCCATGGGGTTGCCGTGGTACTCCGGCTCGGCCAGGTGCTCCACCGAGCCGTCCCCCCGCCGCCGCGCGCGGCGAACCGAGGGAGCTGCCTTTCGGACGATCGGCACGGTGCAGATGTGGAAGCCGCCGGGCTTCAGCGTGCGGGCGATCTCGGAAATGGCCCGGTCCGGGGCGAAGAGGTGCTCGAACACGTCCTGGGTGACCACGATATCGAAGGTCTCGTCATCGAAGGTCTGCGCCTCCAGGTCCTCGCTCCGATAGCCGTGGGGATGGGGTTCTCCCCAGGGCGTGGCGGGATCGTATTGGGTCGCCACATAGCCGGGGCACTGCTCGCGCAGGCGATTGCTGGACACCGAGCATCCCGAGCTCTCGTGCAGGGCTAGTTCCCGCCAATGGGGCGCGAGCTGGGTCAGCACGCGCATCATGGCGCGCTCCCGCGGAATCGATCCGCAGTTCGAGCATTTGAACCCGTCCCTCAGCCAGTGCTCGGCAGAGGCGAACACCGCCTCCTGCTCGCAGACGGGACACCGGCCATGGGACTCCAGAACCGGCGGCACGCTCACCTAGACCAGGGCCCCGTGGCAGTGCTTGAACTTCTTGCCCGAGCCGCACGGACAGGGCGCGTTGCGGCCGGTCTGCTCCCAGCCCGCGGGCAGGGACGAGATCGGCAGGGCCTCGCGCTGATCCCGCGCCATGCCGGAGGGCAGGGCGCCGGCCGTGGCGGCGTTCTCGCCGGTCAGGGGATCGAGGTGCACCTCGACCAGGCGCTCCGGCGGGAGCGGCGGGGCGGGCGCCGGCTCCACCTGAATCTCCACGGTCATCATCCACTTGGTGACGTTGTGGCGCAGGTCGGTGAGCAGCTTCTCGAACAGGGAGAAGGCTTCGGTCTTGTACTCGTTCAGGGGATCGCGCTGGCCATAGCCGCGCAGGCCGATGACGTTGCGCAGATGGTCCAGGTGCATCAGGTGCTCGCGCCACTGCAGGTCGATGGTCTGCAGCAGGAAGCTCTTTTCCAGCATCCGCATCCGCTCGGGGCTCAGCATAACCTCGCGCTCGGCGGCCCGGGCCTCGGCGGCCTGGGTGATCCGCTCGTGAATCTCTTCGTTGGCGATGCCGTCCTCGGCCGCCCATTCGCGCACCGGCAACTCCAGGCCCAGCAGTTCGCGGACCCGTTCATCAAGGCCTTCGATATCCCACTGCTCGGCATAGGCCTTGGGCGGCAGGTGGCGGTTGACCAGGTCCTCGATGGTGTCGGCGCGCATTTCGGCGATGACGTCGGTGAGATCCTGGGCCTCCATGAACTCCTGGCGCTGCTCGAACACGGCCTTGCGCTGGTCGTTCACCACGTCGTCGTATCTGAGCAGGTTCTTGCGGATCTCGTAGTTGCGCTGCTCGACGCGCTTCTGGGCCGTGGCGATGGCGCCGTTCAGCCACTTGTGGGTGATCGCCTCGCCTTCCTGGACGCCGAAGGTGCGCATGATCGAGTCCAGCCGGTCGCCGGCGAAGATGCGCAGCAGATCGTCCTCGCAGGAGAGGAAGAACTTCGAGCGACCCGGGTCGCCCTGGCGGCCCGTCCGGCCGCGGAGCTGGTTGTCGATCCGGCGGCTCTCGTGGCGCTCGGTGCCCAGGACGTAGAGCCCGCCCGCGGCCAGAGACTTTTCCTTGAGATCGGCGATGTCGGCCTCGATCTCGTCGCGGCGGGCCTGGGCGGCCTCGGCGTCAGGCTCGATGCCCAGGCCGCGCTGCTCGTCGCGCCACTTGGCCAGGCGCAGGTCGATGCTGCCGCCCAGCTGGATGTCGGTGCCTCGGCCGGCCATGTTGGTCGCGATGGTCACCGCGCCCGGTACGCCGGCGTCGGCGACGATCAGGGCTTCCTGCTCGTGATAGCGGGCGTTCAGCACATTGTGCGGGATGCCGGTCTGGCTCTGGCCCTGGTATTCGAACACGTGGGTCTTGAGCATTTCCGACAGCAGTTCGGACTTCTCGATCGAGACCGTGCCCACCAGGATCGGCTGGCCGCGGACATAGCATTCCTCGACCTGCTTGAGGATCGCCTGGTTCTTCTCGGCGGCGGTGCGATAGACCTCGTCGTCCTCGTCCACCCGGGTGACGGGCCGGTTGGTGGGGATCTCGACGACTTCCATCTTGTAGATGTCGCCGAACTCCTGGGCCTCGGTGGAGGCGGTGCCGGTCATGCCCGACAGCTTCTTGTAGAGGCGGAAATAGTTCTGGATGGTCACCGAGGCCAGGGTCTGGTTCTCGGGCTGGACGCGGGCGCCTTCCTTGGCCTCGATGGCCTGGTGCAGGCCTTCAGACAGGCGCCGGCCCTGCATCATGCGGCCGGTGAACTCGTCGATCAGGATCACCTCGCCGGCGCGGATGATGTAGTCCTTGTCGCGGGTGTAGAGGACGTTGGCGCGCAGGGCCTGGTTCACATGGTGGACCGCCGAGACGTTGGCCGGGTCATAGAGGCCGGCTGAATCCTCAACCAGATGGCCGCTCTGTTCCAGCATCTCCTCGATGCGCTCGGAGCCGACCTCGGTCAGCAGAACCTGGCGCTGCTTCTCGTCGAGATCGAAGTTCTCCGGGTCCTTGATCAACTCCTTAACCAGGACGTCGATGGTCTTGTAGAACTCGCTGCGGTCCTCGGTGGGGCCGGAGATGATCAGCGGGGTGCGGGCCTCGTCGATCAGGATGGAGTCCACCTCGTCGACGATCACGAAGTTATGGCCGCGCTGGACCATCTCGCTCATTTCATAGGCGAGGTTGTCGCGCAGATAGTCGAAGCCGAACTCGTTGTTGGTGCCGTAGGTGATGTCCGACTGATAGGCGGCCTGGCGCTGGCCCTGGGACAGGCCGTGGACGATGACGCCCACGCTCATGCCCAGGAAGGTGTAGATCTGGCCCATCCATTCGGCGTCGCGTTGGGCCAGGTAGTCGTTGACCGTGATCGCGTGGACGCCCTTGCCCTCGAGGGCGTTGAGATAGACCGGCAGGGTGGCCACCAGGGTCTTGCCCTCGCCGGTGCGCATCTCGGCGATGCCGCCCCGGTGCAGGACCATGCCGCCCACCATCTGTACGTCGAAATGGCGCAGGCCGATGGTGCGCTTGGAGGCTTCGCGGACCACCGCAAAGGCTTCTTCCAGCAACTGGTCCAGGGTCTCGCCCTTGGCCAGCCGGGCGCGGAACTCTTCGGTCTTGCCGCGCAGGGCCTCGTCGGAGAGGGCCTCGAGCTGGGGTTCGAAGGCGTTGATCTTGGCGACCCGCGCCTGGAAGGCCTTGACCTTGCGGTCGGGTGCGGAGCCGAAGAGCCGTTGGAAGAACATGTGTGGGGGCGTCCGAGAATGCAGTCGATGCGGGGTCGCGGGCGTTTCGCACGGCGCGCCGTCTGACCTTCGCCTGCCCGGAGTCCCGCTCTTTGAGCGAGGCCGAGACTTAAGCAGCGGCCCCCCCAGTGTCAACGCAGGGGCGGCAGACAGCGCCGAACGCCGCGCCTTAGCCTGTCGCTTTGACCGCGGTCGAAGCTGGGCCGTCCTGGATCAGCCCGATCATGGTCTGGATCAGCCGGGCCGGCAGGATGGGCTTGGCCACATGGGCCGTGGCGCCGGCGGCCAGGGCCTCGGCGACGTGGTGGGTCATCGCATTGGCTGACAGGGCGATGATCGGCACGGGGGGCGCGATTTCGGCCTGTTCCAGCTCGCGGATTCGTCGGGTGGCGCTCAGACCGTCCAGAACCGGCATCTGCAGGTCCATCAGGACGATGTCGAACCGCCCCGGCGCGAAAGCGTCCAGAGCTTCCTGACCGTTTTCGGCATAGGTGGCCTGGGCCTGGACCAGATCCAGGACCATGGCCACGATCCGCCGGTTGTTGGGGTTATCCTCGACCACCAGCACTCTCAGGTGCTGGGGATGAAGCGGCCCGTTGGTTTCGGTGGCCGCAAGCCCTGCGTCCCGCACCCGTTTCGCGCGGAAGGTCGCCTCGAAGGTCGAACCCTCGCCGGGCGTGGAGCGCCAGGTGATGTCGCCGCCCATCATCTCGGCGAGGGAACGGGAGATCGCCAGGCCCAGGCCGGTGCCGCCGAACTGGCGGGTGATGGAATCGTCCCCCTGCTCAAAGCGGTCGAACAGCTGCGCGCCGCGCTCCGGCGTGAACCCGCAGCCAGTGTCGGTGACCCGCATGATGATCAGGGCGTCCTCGGGGCCATCCTCGGCCGAGACGTGGAGCGCCACCTCGCCGGCCTCGGTGAACTTCACCGCATTGTTCAACAGATTGCCCAAGACCTGCCGCACGCGCAGGCTGTCGCCCTCGAACAGGCCCGCCGCCCCAGGCTCGATATGGGCTTGGAAGGTCAGCCCCTTGGCGTCGGCCTTGGCGGCGAACAGATCGATCATCGCGTGGAGCGTGGGTCCGAGATCGAAGGGCTTGCGCTCCACATCCAGCTGGCCGGCCTCGATCTTGGCGAAGTCCAGCACGTCGTTTAGCAGCCGCTCCAGCATCCGCCCCGACTGGGCGATCAGCTGGGCCATCTCCTGCTGCCGCGGAGCCAGCTCGGTCATGGCCAGCAGATCGGCCACCGCTGTGACGCCGTTGAGGGGGGTGCGGATCTCATGGCTCATATTCGCCAGAAAGCGCGACTTGGCCTCGCTCGCCTCCACGGCGGCCTGGCGGGCGATATCTGCGGACCGCGCGGCTTCGGACAGGCGTCGGCGCTGGGCCGCCGCCTGAGTCTGGGAGACCAGCAGGCTCAGGCGCGAGACCAGGGCGCCGTCGCGGGCGCTATAGGCGCCGGGCTCATGGCTGCAAAGGACCAGCAAGCCAGGGCCCGAAGCCGCCAGGATGGGCGCGTAGATGCCGGCGCCCGGAAGGGGCGAGAGGCCCTCACACTGACCCCACTCCGGCACCCGCCGATTGTCCGGCACAACAGCGGCCCGACCATGGGCCACGCGGCTGAAAAAGCCGCCGCCGGGCCAGTAGGCCCCGACGGCGGCGGCATCTGTGGCGCCGGTGCACACGAAGCCCTCGCCCTCAGGCTCGATCACCAGGGCCAGATTGAAGGTCACGCTGCGGCTCAGGAGATCGAAGACGCGAGCCTGCAGCGCTGCGGGATCCTCCTGCCCCTGGAGCGCCTCGAGTCCGCTGAGGACCAGATCCTGCTCACGGAGACGTTCGCGCAGGGCGGCCTCGATCTGCTTGGCCGAGGCCAGGGCCTCCCGGAGTTGTTCCTTGTCGAGGTCAAACATCGTCAGCCGAAGGTCAGGGCCGAGACCATGAGGTTGCCGTGCCGGTTGCAGCTGTCGACGATCGCGCCCTGCTCGCCGAAGGTGAAGGCGCCGAGGAATGGGGCGCCGGGCATGGAGCGGCGGATCTCCTCGACCACCTCGTCCATCTGGTCGCGCACATGCAGCATGCAGCCGCCGCAATAGATCACCAGACCGCCGAGGCTGTCAGCGCCTCGCCAGCCGCCCATGGCGCAGGCGTCGTCGATCACCAGGCCGGCCCGCTTGACCAGGGACTCCGGCGAACCGCGCATCATGTGCACCACGTCGCCTTCGCTGATGTCGGTGAACAGGGAGAGGTCGCCGGCGACGCCGAGCAGGGCCGGGTGGGACAGGACGAACATCGGCACGCCCTGCACCTCGGCGGCGACCCGACCCAGGGGCGTGGGCGTGCTCATGGCCAGGATCGCCCCGGCGCCGTCGCAGCCGACGACGCCTTCGGTCCAGTGGCCATAGACCTCGCCCGCCGGCCGGTGGTCGATCTCCAGCACCTGCCGGTCCTGGGCGCGGGTGACCACCCCGAACAGCCCGGTGGGGGCGTAGCCGCTCTGGAAGGCGGCGCCATGACGGGTGCTGGGAAAGAGCACGGCGACCACCACATGGTCCTGCAGCACGCCCTCGCTGGCGAACTGCCGCCAGGCGCCGGCGATGGCCTCGTCGGCCGAACTGCCGCCGATGATCGGGGTCCTGGCGCCGATCACTGACTGGATGCCGGCCAGCACGCCTTCTTCGCAACCCGGCGGCTGACAGCACCAGACCAGGGTCGGGATCTCGAAATCGCGGCCAGCGGCGACCAGGGCGCGTGCCACCGCCGTGGCGCCTGCGGCCTGGGCGTCGTCACCCAGGGCGGAGGCTCCCACCCCATAGGCCCCCTCGGGATCGACCAACCCCAGGACGCCGACAGCGCCGTCGGGGCCGCAGTGGAAGCCCTTTTCGGTCATCACCCCGGCGCAGGAGGTGCCGCCGATGATCTGAGCGCCGGGCAGGTGGGCGCTCAGCGCGGCGACAAGGGCCGGCTCGGCGCGGTGTTCGGTGGCGTAAAGGACGAGGAGCTGGGGAGCGCCCCCGAGCTGGCCATGTAGGGCCCGCGACGTCTCGAAGGCGGCCTGCTCGGCGCAATCGGCGAGACTGAAGGCGGTGGCGATCTTCATGACGGCCTCCTGCGGTTCAAGATCGATCAGGTCGCCTCCCGGCCAGGACGGCCGGCAAGCAGAACAGGATCGAGAACTACAGCAGGAGCGGTAAAGGAATTCCTCGGGGCGCGCGCCGAAACGCTGCGCCCCGAGGAACAGGTCGTCTGGTCTTTAGTAGACTTCGAACAGGCCGGCCGCGCCCATGCCGCCGCCGATGCACATCGACACCACGACGTTCTTGGCGCCGCGGCGCTTGCCTTCTTGCAGGATGTGGCCCGCCAGACGCGCGCCGGTCATGCCATAGGGATGGCCGATGGCGATGGAGCCGCCATTGACGTTGTACTTCTCCGGGTCGATGCCCAGCTGGTCGCGGGAATAGAGGCACTGCGACGCGAAGGCCTCGTTCAGCTCCCACAGGTCGATGTCGTCGATCTTCAGGCCATGACGCTCAAGCAGGCGCGGAATGGCGAACACCGGGCCGATGCCCATCTCGTCGGGCTCGCAGCCGGCGACGACCCAGCCCTTGAAGGCGCCCATGGGGCTCAGGCCCTTCTTTTCGGCGGCCTTGGCTTCCATGATCACCACGGCGGCGGCGCCGTCCGACAGCTGGCTGGCGTTGCCGGCGGTGATGAACTTGCCCTCACCGCGGACCGGCTGCAGCTTGGCCAGGCCTTCCAGGGTGGTTTCGGGACGATTGCACTCGTCGCGATCGACCGTGTAGTCGACGATGGTCTCTTCCTTCGTCTCCTTGTTGACCTGCTTCATCTTGGTCTTCATGGGGACGATTTCGTCCTTGAACTTCTGCGCCTGCTGGGCCGCAGCCATCCGCTGCTGGGATTCCAGCGAGTACTGGTCCTGATACTCACGGCTGATGTTGTAGCGCTCGGCGACGATGTCGGCGGTGTCGATCATCGGCATGAAGATGGCCGGATACTCTTTCACCAGGGCCGGGTCGATATTGTCGCGACCGCCGCCGCCGCCGGGGATCGACAGGGACTCCACGCCGCCGGCGACGACCGCATCGGCGCCGTCGTTGCGCACATAGTTGGCCGCCGTGGCGATGGTGTTCAGCCCCGACGAGCAGAAACGGTTGACCGTGGAGCCGGAGGTGGTGATCGGCAGGCCGGCGAGCAGGGCCACCTGGCGCCCGAGATTGCCCGCGCCATGGGACACATTGCCCATAATGCAGTCTTCGATCTCAGAAGCGTCGATTCCCGAACGCTCAACGGCGTGTTTCACCGCATGCGCGCCCATGCTCATGGTCGGGGTCATGTTGAAGCCCCCGCGGCCCGACTTGGCGAGCCCCGTGCGGGCATAGGAAACGATTACGGCTTCGCGCATACGAAATTCTCCCAAATGAATGTGATCCGGCGGCCCGCTTGTGCTGCGGTCGCCTGGCTATGATCGCGGCAACCTTTGCATCCCGCGAGGGAAATGGCTAGGGACGGACTGCGCCCGCGGTCTCGTCCCGGGCCCATGGGAAGCAGCCTATGATCGTTGAAAAGCCCTCTCGTTTCGGAGGCTTGGCGGCCCTTCTGGTGGTCGTCGGTCTCACCCTGGCCGCCTGTGGAGATCGCGGGGGCGATGATCGTCCGCCCCAGCCTGGGGACGAAGCCGTCGCCCGGGTCGACGGCAAGGCCGTCTGGGCCTCCGACGTCAAGCGCGAGGCCGTGGCCCAGGGCCTGATCGGCGAAGGCGAGCCGCTGGATATCTCCTCGGACCTTTTCCGCCGGGTGCTGGACGAGGTGATCGATCAGAAGCTGCTGGCCGCCGAAGCCCTGTCGCGCAATCTGGACGAGGATCCGGTGGCCCAGCGCCGTCTGGCGGCCGCCCGCGAACGCATCCTGGGCGACATGCTGGTGGAGAGCGTGGTCTCCGACGCCGTCAACGAGAACGCCATCCGCGGCCTCTATCAGGAGCAGCTGAAGCTGGCCCGCCAGTCCGAGGAGATCCGCGCCCGCCAGATCGTGGTGGCGACGCCGGAGGAGGGCGAGGCGGTGAAGAACCTGCTGACCACCGGCGCCTCCTTCGAGGCCCTGGCCATGGAGCGGTCCACCGATGCGGCCACCCGGTTCAACGGCGGCGACCTCGGCTATTTCACCACCGATGTGATGCCCGAGGCCTATGAGGGCGCGCTGAAGGAAGCCAAGACCGGCGAGATCGTCGGCCCCTTCGAGGTCGAGGGCGGCTGGGCCGTGGTGCGGATCGAGGACCGTCGCCTGGAGGAGCCGATCACGCTGGAGGCCGCTCGTCCGCAGATCATCCGCTTCCTTACCTATGATCAGGTCCGCGACCTGTTGGAGAAACTGCGCGGGCGGGCCAAGGTCGAGACCCTGATCGGCGCGGGCGAAGACGTGCCCGGCGCGCCGGTGGAGCCCGCCGATGCGGCCCCCGAAGCCCCCAAGGCGGCTGAAGCGGCCAAAGCGCCAGCGCCCGCCGCTAAGACCCCCGCCCCCAAGAGCCCAGAGGCCAAGTAATGGCGCGCAAGGACAGCGGTCCGGCCAAGACGCCGAAACCGGCGGCGACGCCCGCCAAGACGGCGCCTCGGGCGAGCGAAAGCGTCACCGAGGCGGTCGGCCAGAAGATCGAGCGCGCGCTCGACCCCCTGGCCAGCGCCATCAAACGCGCCGCCCTGAAGCGCGCGGACAAGACCAGCCGCGCCCTGGACTCTGCGCCGCAGGCGCCGAAGCCGGCCAAGGGGGCTCTGCCCGTCTCGCCTCTGGTCGTGCCGTTTCCCGCCATGGCCCCCGTGGCCGGCGTGCGTCTGGCGACCGGCCGGGCCGGTTTCTACAAGCATGAGCGCGACGACCTGCTGGTCATGAGCTTTGATCCCGGCACGACGGCGGCCGGCGTCTTCACCCGCCACAAGGTGGGGTCGGCCCCGGTGGACTGGTGCCAGAAGCAGCTGGCCGCCACCAAGGGGACCGAGGTCCGCGCCCTGGTCGTCAATGCCGGATGCGCCAATTCCTTCACTGGCAAGCCCGGCGCCGATGCGGTGCGCCGGGTGGCCTCGGCGGTCGCCAAGCGGTTCGACTGCCGCCAGCGCGATGTGATGGTGGCCTCCACCGGCGTGATCGGCGTGCTGCTGGACGACGCCAAGATCACCCAGCGCCTGCCGGAGGTGGAGCAGAAGCTGACGCCGGACGGCTGGGCTGGGGCGGCCCGGGCCATCATGACCACCGACACCTTCCCAAAGGGGGCCGTGGCTGAGGCCGAGATCGACGGGACCAAGGTGCGGATCGCCGGCATCTGCAAGGGCTCGGGCATGATCGCGCCGGACATGGCGACCATGCTGGCCTTCGTGGTCACCGATGCGGCCATCGCCGCGCCGGCCCTGCAAAGCCTGGTGAACCTCTATGTGCGCACCACCTTCAACTGCGTGACGGTGGACGGCGACCGCTCGACCAATGACACCCTGATGCTGTTCGCCACCGGTCAGTCCGGCGCGCCCAAGATTTCCCGGGCCGGCGACAAGCGCCTGGCCGACTTCCGCGACAAGCTGGAGGGGGTGCTGATGGACCTCGCCCAGCAACTGGTCCGCGACGGGGAGGGAGCGACCAAGTTCGTCAAGATCACCGTCGCCGGCGCCGAGAACCCGGTGTCGGCCCGCAAGATCGCCCGCACGGTGGCCGAGAGCCCCCTGGTCAAGACCGCCTTCGCCGGCGAGGACGCCAACTGGGGACGGATCGTCATGGCGGTGGGCCGGGCCGACGAGCCGGTGAACCGCGACGCGCTGTCGGTCCGCTTTGGCGAGCACTGGGCCGCCCAGGATGGCCTGATCTCGCCCACCTATGACGAGGCCAAGATGAGCGCCTACATGAAGCGCCAGGAGCTCGAGGTCTTCATCGATGTGGGCGTGGGCAAGGCCAGCGCCAGCATGTGGACCTGCGACCTGACCAAGCAATACGTGGCCATCAACGGCGACTATCGGTCCTGATCTAGCTCCGCTGAGACGCCGCGGCGCGCAGGGTGTCGCGCAGGGCCTTCTCGGAATAAGGCTTGCTGATGATTGTCACGCCCGAGAGGTGATCTGGAAGTTCGGCCTGATCGCCGAAACCGGTGCCAAAGGCGAAGGGGATCTTCTCGGCCGTCAGCCGCTCGGCCACCGGCAGGCTGGTCTCTTCCCCCAGGTTCAGGTCGAGGAAGGCGAAGTCCGGCCGGTCGCCGGCGATCGCGTCGAGGGCGGCGGCGACGTTGGAGGCCATGCTGACCTGACCCACGCCGAGCTTCTGCAACACGCCCTCCAGATCGAGCGCGATGATCATGTTGTCCTCGACCACCAGCACGTGGTTCGGACCCGCCAGGCGGCCGTCAGTGGCCGGCGCAGCCGTCTTGCCCGGCTCGGCTGGACGACCCTCCACGACAAAGCGGCCGGGGACTCGAAGCGCCACCCTCAGGCCTGAGGGATCGAAGGTCACCTCGGCCTCGCCCCCCAGCTCATGGGGGATGGAACGCTCGATGATCGTCGAGCCGAAGCCTCGCCGCGAGGGAGGTTGAACCGCCGGTCCACCCTCCTCGCGCCAGGCCAGATCCAGGGCGCCCGACGCGTCGGTGGTCCAGCTCACATGCACCTTGCCGCGGCTGTCGCACAGGGCGCCGTACTTGGCCGAATTGGTCACCAGCTCGTGGATCACAAGGGACAGGGTCGAGAAGGCCTGCGGCTCGATCAGCACGTCAGGCCCGGACAGGATCAGCCGATCGGCCTTGGCCGCCAGATAGGCCTCGGCCTCGCTGCGGATGAGGTCGGTCAGGGCGCCTGGGCCCCAGTGTTGCTGGGTGATCTGGTCGTGCGCCCGGGCCAGGGCCTGGACCCGGCCGGAGACCACCTCGAAGAACTGCTGAACGTCGGTGGCCCCGTCGCGGCTCTGGGAGATCAGGCCGCGGATCAGGCCCAGGATGTTGCGCACCCGGTGGTTCAGCTCGGCGATCAGGATTTCCTGCCGGTGCTGGGCCTTGCCGCGCTCGGCATTGGCCAGATCGGTCAGGCGCATGACCACCTCGAGCAGGGTCAGCCGCAAGCTGTCCACGGCCGCCAGCTCCGAGGCCGACCAGGGTTTGGACTGGCCCCGAACCGTTTCCTTCCAGGTTTCGAAACTCTGTCGCGGAGTCAGTCGGGCGCCGAGCGGTCCGACGGTCACCGCCTTGTTGGGATCGCCGGCCCACGCCACATCGCGGACGACCTCGGCCCGCTGGAAAATCAGATAGTCGCCGGGCTCCCGCGACAGCGGCACGGCGATGACGCCGGCGGCGTCGCGCCAGTCCTCGGCCTCCGGCAGATGCGCCCCCAGGTGGTGGGTGTGGAACACCCCCAGCGTGGGGCGGGCGTCCAGGAAGGCCACCAGGGTCTGCAGCCGGTCTGCCTCCAGGCTGTCCCCATGGCGGGCGGTCTGGCCGCCCATATGGAGGCTCACGCCTTCACACGCCGCCAGGCCGCAGAGCTCGCCCAGGAACGGCGTCAGGCTCTCTGGCCCAGACGCCGTGGCCACCGAATTCACCAGACGGTCGTGCAGGTTGCGTGCGCGCTCCACATGGCGGGCCTCGATCTCCTGCTCGCGGCTTTCCAGCATGTAGGAGAAGATCTGGCCAAACAGCTCGGCCGCCGTGCGACGTTCGTAGGAGACGTGGTGGGGGCCGTAATGGTGGCAGGCGAACAGGCCCCACAGCTTGCCCTGGTGCAGGATGGAGATGGAGAGCGAGGCGCCCACGCCCATATTGCGCAGATACTCGATGTGAATCGGCGAGACAGCCCGCAGCATCGACATCGACAGGTCCAGGGGGCCGCCGCTGGGGCCGAGCGCCGGGCGGACCTTGGGGGTCTCGGCGTCAATGTCGGCGATGATCCGCAGCCAGCTGCGCTCGTAGAGGGCGCGGGCCTGCCTGGGAATGTCGGAGGCGGGATAGCGCTGACCCAGGAAGGATCCGATGCCGGGCCGCACCGACTCGGCGATCACCTCGCCGGCGCCGTCCTGGTCGAAGCGGTAGACCATGACCCGATCGAACTCGGTCAGGGCGCGCACCTGGCGCGCGGCCTCGTGCACGATGTCATCAATGGTCTTCCGCTCGGCCACGCGGTTGGACATGGAGCGCACGGTCGAGGCGGCCTCCAGCGAGGACTCCGCGCGGCTGGGCTCCGCCTCGATGACCAGGAGATCACCGGAATAGTGGACGGCCACATCGAAGGGCTCGCCACCGGCCCGGAGCGGCAGGTTGAACACCCGCTCCACCGAATCGGCGCCGCGCATGATCTGCAGTCGGCCGCGGATTTCGTGCACGGCGTGGCCGTCGAGCACCTCTGTGAGGGAACAACCGATCAGGTCCTCGGCGGCGTCGCCGAGAAAGGCCCGGATGTTGTCGGAAGCGTGCGCCACCATCCACTGGCCGGTGACCGCCAGCAGGAAGCCAAATGGCTGAATCTCGCCCAGCAGGTGGATCGGTTCGCGATCACAGTTCGTCAGGTCAACATCGGACAAGGCCGCGAAGAATCCAGTTCCAGGGGGAGGGTGAAACGCCCGGGGAGGCGTCCGGCGGGGAGCTTCACCGGTAATAGAATAGCAAATCGGGTCCCAGGTCTGTCGGGTAACGAACGCTTTTGAGGCTTCCGCTCAGCCGGGCGGCGGGGCGGCGGTCTTGAATCCGGCCTCGAAAGCTTCGAATACCCCGCGGGCTCCGTCAATGGCTGCATGGGTCTGAGCGGGGTCCAGGGCGCGACTGTCGAGCCACTCCAGGAAGGTCCGCCACAGGGGTGCGCCTTCGCCATGCGCCAGATAGGCGCTGGGGGCGCCAGGCTGCGCCTCCGCCAGCCGCCGACGCAGCAGGATGCCCCCCAGGCGCGAACCTTCCAGGACATAGAGCGCGCCCACACGCTCCGCGGCGGTGGCGGGCGCTGGGATGCGAGAGGGGTCTGGCGCCTCAAGACCGAGTTCGGCCAGATCGGACAGCAAGGCCGCCGTGCGACGCCGTTCCGGCCAGTACGGGGGAAGATCCTGCGGCGGGGCTGCGTCCAGAGCCGCCTCCAGCGGCGGCAGCACCGCAGCGTGCGCCAGCAGGAAGGCGCCGTACCCGGCAGGATCGGCGAGATCGAAAGCGCCGCCCAACCGGTCGACACGGTCGTGATCTTGGCGCGTGGCTGCGCGAAGGGTGGTTCTGAGATTCATGGGGGATCTCAAGTCCAATGGGTCGCCCAGACACCAATGCACGGACGGCGAACAGGTCGCCATCCGTGCTGGAGACGTGAGCAGAGCGCGATCCTAGTCGATCGGGCTCCAGGCCTTGGGGGCGCCTTCGCGCTTGGGGCCGCGGAAGCGATCGCCGCCGCCGGCCGCCTTGGCGCCCTGGGCCGGCTTGGCGCCGTCACGACGGGGCTGACCACCGCCACGGCCTTCGCCGCCACGGTTCTGGTCGGGACGCCGATTGCGGCTCTGGCGCAGGGCGGCCGGAACGTCGTTGCGCGGATCGCGCGAGCGGCCCGAGGCCTGACGAGGCTCCTCCGGGGTGACCTCGGCGATGGCCTTGGTCATCAGGGCCAGAGCCTTGTCGTTGCGGCGGTCGAAGGACGGGATGGTCTGGCGCGTCACCTTCTGGATGTCGCGCAACAGGTTGCGTTCGTCATCGGCGCAAAACGCGATGGCCGAGCCGTCGGCCCCGGCCCGGGCGGTCCGCCCGATCCGGTGCACATAGGCCTCCGGCACGTTGGGCAGTTCGTACTGCACCACGTGGCTGACGGCGTCGACATCGATGCCGCGGGCGGCGATGTCGGTGGCCACCAGGGCGCGGATCTTGCCGGCCTTGAAGTCGGCGAGCGCGCGCTCACGCTGGCCCTGGCTCTTGTCGCCGTGGATGGCCGAGGCTTCCACGCCGCCCTGCTCCAGGCTCTTGGCCACCCGGTCGGCGCCGCGCTTGGTGCGGGTGAAGACGATGACGCGCTTGAAGTCCTTCTCGGCGAACAACTCGGCCAGCAGGGCGCGCTTGCGGGTCTGTTCGACGAACAGGACCTTCTGGCTGATGCGCTCGACGGTGGTGGCCTGGGGCGTCACCGAGACCTTGAGCGGGTCCTTC
>Ga0208179_1000615_pt1 | contig 21989 bp, 18 predicted proteins | sample Malvired_Geostar_FD_184238 | JGI IMG/M metagenome (GOLD analysis project Ga0208179, IMG submission 184238) | Marine viral communities from the Global Malaspina Expedition - Malaspina viral metaG DeepMed_Geostar (SPAdes) (version 2) | ecosystem: Environmental > Aquatic > Marine > Oceanic | place... | reverse complement strand
GTAGTGGGAGTATCGCTGGTCGTCCTCGCCCTGGTGGAGCTGGAAGTCTCGGTGATTTCACTGGTGGCGGTGATGATACTGATACTGGGGGTGGTGACGACACTGGTGACGACACTGGTGAAATCGGAGATGATGTTGGAGATGGTGTTGTAGTAACTACAGGTGACGGAGAGGTAACTACTAGTGGAGAGGCTGCTAGTAGTCGAGTTGGTACTGGTAATCCTTGGATGACTGAAGAAGACATTGATGTTTTACAGTCAGGAACTTTTGGAAAATCAGGAACATACTATACTCGCCCCACCACGATGATTGCCAGTGGTATTCACTCTCGTGGTAGAGCCTTTGGACGCTTAGGGAGTCGTAGAGGCGGTGGTGGGATTGCGGTAGCTAATCGAACTGTTAATATTTCGATTAGTTCTAATCAAAGTGTTGCTGATATAGTTAAAGATGTTGAACGGTTACAGACTTTGGATGAGGCTTCATTCTTTAATAGTGTGTTTTAAATGGCTGATGTAACTATCACTATTCAAGCAGCTAGTGATGCCATCATGACCACGGATAATCTTGGTTCTATTGATGGTTCTAAAAATTTAGCTGAAGGTGACGCACGGCGAGTGTATGGTCTGCCAAATATGTATATCCAAAAAGGGGGGGCTGCTGATGGCTCTCAAGATGTCTTAAAATGGGTAACATCTCCCCGTTGGGATACAATTCTTTCGCCTGGGACAGACTTCAGTAATAGAGCTTTTGACGAATATGCCCCCTATTTTGATGGAGAGTCTGTACTCAAGACTAAATCTCCGCCTACTACTACGGCGTTTCAATTACGGGCTGATACTGTTGCTCATGAGTTTACTGATGCAGTATTAGTTTCGCCGATGCCTGCGGCAGATATTCGAAATGATTTAACAAATTCGGGTCGAGCTGGAACTCCTGGTCAATTAAATAATATTGTCTTAGCTTTAGGTAATCGTTTAGAGACGATTAAGTTATCGGGGGTTTTAGTGGATCGTGGTCCGGTTACGGCTGCTAATCCGCGTCGTCAAATACTTTTAAACATTGCAAGAATGCAACATTTTAAAACTGCTAGGACTGGTACACAGGCATGGGGTGGTAAACTGTCTAATGCTTTGAATCCTAGATCTTATTCCTGTCTAACAATTTTTGATGGGTTGATTTCTCCAGGGTTTTCTGTCCCGTTAGAACCATCCGGGGATGCACGGATCTATCGGGGTATAATCAAGGATTTAAGTTTTAGGTTAGAGGGAGGAAGACCTGATATTTGGTTCTGGGATATGACTTTTTCTGTGATCAATAACGAACATCAATCAAATCCTCTAGCCTCTGTGATGTGGCAAGGGGATATAAACCGTATACGTCTTGTTGAGGGGGATGGTGGTAACCCAGATGACGGCAGTGGGGATGCCTCTAATGGGGATGAGATGTTCAACTATGTTGAAATTCGTTCATCAAGAGATTTAGAACTTCAAGATCAATTCAATGAGCCAATTCTAGATAAAACGACTGGAGAAGCAATTGAATTTCAGGAGGGGGATTCTGTTTTCATCTCAGGTACGAATTCTAGTCCAACGGTTAATGGGGAGTGGATTATTCAAGGTATACATAAAGGGAATAGAACATTCATCCTTAAAAGCCCCGCTCATTGGCAACCCCCACCACTATTATTGACATATTTTGGTGAAAAAGAGTTATTTGATTCAGGTCCAGTCACTATTAGCGGTAATTCTGTAGGACGTTTTACAGGGACTAAATACAGTCAATTTGCATGGCGATATCGTTATCCTTCAGGAACTAGTGGTGGAACTCTTTTGTTTACTGATGGGTCTGATGGTTTAATTACTTGGGCTCCTAACTCATAGGGGATGACATATGACTATACAAAACCTTCCGAGTACTATAACTCAACGTATTATCTTATCTGCCGCTTTTGATCCTTCGGAGCCAAATTTACCCGCCAATGATGCTTCTCCTGAGCGCCCAGGCCCTGAATTTACTGCTCGTTCTGTCACTGATGATTATAACGTAAGTATTGCAGTAGCCGGATCAGGGGCCGCTACTCACCATTGGCAGGACACAGTTGGCGATGGGATTATGTCAAATGCTGGCCTTACTGGGCCGAATAAAGGTCAAGCTAAATATGGGGAACTTACTACTAGTACAACACCGGGTAATGAATTTGAGTTAGATGTTGAATCTTTAACTCATACATTTCAAACTCAAACTTCAGCGATGCCAATGCCGGGTGTTGCCAGAGTTGCAGGTGACTCCGGTCATAATACGAATCAGATTGTGGCATTGACTATTGATCTTGGTATGATGCGTGAAATCATTAGTGTTCAAGGTGTGTTAATAGATAGAGAAACTCATTATAGTAGTACGAGTGGTCGTCACATCAGGAAGCAGAATTTGTTGGATATAGCAAGATCTCAGTGGGCGAGAGTTCATAATTTTAATCGAGACACTAAATCTACTTGGCAAAATCCTAATCGAGTTCCCGCATTGACGATTGGTCCAATGCATGGACGGGCTATATCAGGTACTACTCGAGATCATGGATATTTTGGAGATGAACCAAGTGATGATCCTAGAGGTTCGGAAACAGCCGCTTTTATAAGTAATAATCACCTTATTGGGCATCCCGGTGGGTCATATGGTTGGGACTGGACCTTTAATTATAAAGGACGCAGACGTTATCGGGGTCTTATACGAAGACTTACTTTGACGCAGATTGCGGGACAGCCTGATATTTGGCGATTTAATTTTGATTTTGAAATAGTCAAAAATGAGATGCAGTTACGTGTTGCTCAAGATGAAGGATAATTAAATGGCAATAGTCGGAACTTTTTTCCAATATTCAAATCAAGTTAAATTAGATCGGACTGTTCAAGAAAAGTGGACTAATGAACAGGGTTTAAATGATTTTGCCTTGATGGATAGTATTGGAAATCGAAGTCGAGTATTGAGAGTTAAAATCATCAATCCTTTTAACCAGAAAGAGAATTATTATCGGCCTATGTTAAGGGTTCGATTACTTGATGATTATGGGGTTATAACTTTCTTCGGGCGAATTGTTTCCATTGACCCAGATTATGAGACAGGACATTTAGTTATTACCTGTCGAGATTTTTTGGATGATGTAGCTGATCGAACTATCACAGCTGCAGAGACTAGTGGAGTTTACAGTGGGTCTACCACTAGTCGCTTATTAGATTTTATTTTATTCAATGAAACTATACAGCCCTCTACTGGTACTTCTGCTACTGCTAAGACATATGGAATAGATCGAGCATTAGCCCATCAGATGAGGACTACTACTTCGACTTATAAAGAATATTTAAGTAGAACGTATGGATTAAAGGGTGACTATCAAACTTCTTCCGGTGGACTTGTAGGTGATTATATCTATCGTGGCACTAAAACTGGAATGGAAGCGTTTACAAGTCTTGCTGAAGAGGATGTTCAACAAGATTTTATGGCGATGTATTATCATCCTGCTCCCGTCAATCATAGTGGGGGGACTATTTCCACCAACGTTTCACCAAGTACCTATTGGACCGATTTAACATCTGAATCACGGGAAGGTTCGTATTATATAAAGGGTTTGAATGTTTCGGCTGGGGCTACAGATACTCCCCAATCTGGAGATATATTCTATTTCGGTTCAAATAGTAAATTTGATGGAATTATTTATAATTATCTCACAACTGGCACAACTATCTATGATGGGACCTATACGTTGTTACGGTGGCAATATTGGGATGGTGATAGTTGGGTAAATTTTACCCCTACTGTTGATAATCGTTTTATCAAGGTTACTGGGTCGTTAGAGGGATCTGCCAATTGGACAGTCAGCAACCTTACTAACTGGATGAAACGAGATTTAGGCTCTACTCCTGATATGCATACCGCAAATGATGCAAATCGGAGTTGGTCACCACCATATAATGCTAGTGTAGGTACTACAACTCCTGAGGATATCCGTAGTAGTTCTTTATCAAAAGTTCATCATGGTGGTGAACATCGCAATACTAATAGATATTGGGTACGTGTTTATTGCAGAGATGGAAGTGCGGGGGATGCAATTTCAGATGTTGCATATCTTAATAAAATAAGACTTTATACCTATCCATCTGTGGCTCATGATTATCGTGTTTCAGATCCGGACTTTTTTTCGGAAGTTTGGAAATATACTCATAATACTGCTGGATCTGGGTGGACAGCAGGTCGAGATGGGCATGGTGGCACATGGTTAGCCTTAAACATGAGTGGGGGGAATGCCGGAACAGGTACAAAATTACTTTGGGATACTAATGATGGCACTACTAATTTTATAGGTGGTGCATCAGAGACTTGGTATTTTGGAGCAGAAAAGCCATTCAATGGGATTTCATTTCATTCATTGCAAGCAGAAATTCCAGATTATTCGAATGTAAAATTTGTTTGGCAAGCATATAGTAATTATTACGCAACAGAAGAAGATGAACCGTGGCAAACCATTTCGGGGCTTACCATTAGTGCTAATACACTTGCCAATCCTACTGTTATAACTACGGAACGTCATCATTTAGCAACAGGGGATTCGGTTACGATTTCTGGGTCTAATTCGACTCCGACAATTAATGGAACTCACACTGTAACGGTAATCAGTGCTACTACTTTTTCTGTTGCTGTAAATGTAACGACTGCTGGCACTACCGGACATGTAGTTTGTGATAGTCGTATAAGTTCAACGGAAGCTCTTAGTGGATCTGGAAATGCTGCCTGGCAAGAAGATGAGAAGCAAGAGGAACTTAATCCACATTGGTATTTAGATGTTCGTTGGGATTATGAAAGAGTTTTAGAGACTGTAACTCTGGAAAAAGTAGTGCCGGAGTTTAATAAAATTCGAACTTTAAATACCACTCCTTATCGTGATTTAGTTAGTCTTTCTTCACCAAAAGCTTCGAAGAATGGACCATCTAATACAGGACTTAATAGTATTTCTGTCGCCAATCCAACTGTTCTAACCACAGCCGATGGGGCTGGTGGAACTACAGCTAATCATAATATGAAAACTGGGGATAAGATTGTTATTTCCCAGTCGAACAGTACTCCTTCAATTGATGGTATTCATACAGTGACTAGCATTAATGCTACAACAGTATCAATTCCAATAAATGTCACATCTTCGGGAAATACTGCACTATCACAAGCGATTAGTACTCCTCCAAATGATAAATATCTATACTGGGTTAGATGTTATATAACTACTGGTACACCCACGAGGGTTGCTACATTACGAGATGTTAAAACATCAAATAATGCCATACTTGAATATTTTGACCGTGGTTCTACCCCGTGGCTAAACAACACTCCCGCTACCGTTAATGCAAGTATAGCTAATACGGTTTTTCCTTATTGTTATCGTTATGATACGTCAGCGAGTGCGGGATCTAAGTTCACTGATTATTCTCAAGAGATTCAGAGTTCTACTTCTGGCACAAGTTTTACTATTTCTGGAAATACTATAGCGAATCCAACTGTGGTGACAACCACAGGAGTTGGGTTGACAATTAGTGCTAATACAGCTACCACACCAACTCTTGTTAGTACATCTGCGGTCCATGGACTTGCTACAGGGGATTCTGTTGTTATAGCAGGTAGTAATTCAACTCCTTCTATTAATGGCACTCATATTATTACTGTAGCAACACCTCGTTCTTTTGAGATTAATGTAGTTGTGACAAGTGCAGGTACTGCGGGTACTGCCACTCCCGTCGCAGTGCATGGTCTTACAACAGGTCATAGAGTCGTTATCACAGGGTCTAACTCAACCCCAACTCTTAATGGTACTCATGTTGTTACTGTTCTCAGTACTACCACCTTTTCCGTTGCAGTTAACGTCACCACTGCTGGCACGGCGGGTACTGTAGTGCCAGAAAAGGTCTATGTCGCAGATAATGGTCAAGCGGGGGATGCAGTTTATTTTGGAAATGACGACCCCTTTACACAGATACGACTTAACCTTTCAGATGTTCTTACCTCCTCTTCAACAGGACGTAATGACATAACGTGGGAATATTTTCAAGGGGAATCCCTTTCAGGCTCTACATGGTCTGAAACTAATGATTGGGTTGCCCTAGGTGTTACTGATTCAACGGCTAATTTGAGAACTTCAGGAACTAACACAATCATTTTTGATATGCCGGATGCTTGGCGACCTATTCAGCCCGGTATAAAAGAAGGTAATGCGACCGATCAAGCGTTTGGAAAAACAGCATATTATGTACGCGCTAAGATGGGGGCTAATCAGGGGAGTCCTGCTACTTCGGCTGCAAAAATTGTTCAAGGCTGGTTTGGTCCAACTCTTTGGAGTACAAATCTAGAAGTTGGTACGATTTCAGGAATTACCTCTGCTAGGCATTCTGATCCTCAAAGTTACGGGATGACTTTGTCGGAACGGGAACAACATGGCCCTCAACGGATGCCTTTATCGGGTTATGAACTTAGAGATCATCCAATAGAGTTTGTGAATAAGATTGCTGTTCGAGGTCAGAATGGAGCTTATGGTGTTGCTGAAGATACAACTTCACAAACAACCTATGGAGTTCTTAAGGAGCGAATAGTTGATGATTCTTCATTAACAACTAGCACACAGTGCCATCAGAGGGCATTAGCGCTCCTTCAGAAGGTTAAATCTACCTCAACGACTTCAATACGTGAATGTCGTATTCGTTTGCCTGCTCCTCCTATTTATACTTATCTTAATGAGCCGAAGATGGTTCGTGCTGGCGATCGAGTTAATGTGGATATTCCCACGGCTGGCATAGTTAATGAGTCATGGTTTTTGTATTCTATGACTTGTAATGTCAGTGGTGGTGGGTGGATGACTGAACTTTTACTATTTAGAGATATCTCTACGGTTTTTGAACCAGGTCCTGCGGATCGAAGGGTGTTGCGGGATGTAGTTGCTCGTTCACGGGAAACATCAAATGCTGTCTTTCAACCTGTAAATACAGTAGTTCAACAAGATTTATCATTTCTCCCTGAAGGCCCAGGTCGAGGTACACTAAAGGTAGGGTACGAAACTATTGGGTCGGAGCTCAGTGTCTACCCGCAGGGTGGGAGTACTCTTGCCGATTATAATAATGAATGGCGACTTAATCTTAGAAATTATTTAGATTTTGAAACTGGGCTAACATATTCTGAACCCATCCTTCGGATTGATCAACAAGGCGTAACCCCTGAACGTACTGGTAATACATCAGGCGGTGCTGGATTAGGGTTTATAGCTAGAGATAAGAGAACTAATTCAGGTACTCCTGATTTCCACCCTGGAACCGATGAAGCAACTCTATATCTGCGTAATTCTGCTACTGTTGCTGAAGGTTCTGGTTTGTATCTAGCCCATAGAGATATCTTTAATAGTGGTGCTACTTACGATGAGTGGGTTACCGACACACCCAAGATAAATGCAGAGGTTATGACAGGGTTTACTGGGTTTGTTAGTCATAACGATATATCATCTACCGGACGTTTCACCATTAACTTGCCTGCACTGGACTCTGCCCCGTTAGTATTTGCCAATATTTGTGGTGCAGAAGGGGGAAGTGATAGTAGTAAACGCTATCCTAATGCAATCTGTATGGTTAGGGATTGGACTGTTGCAAGTAGTAAATACACGGCGGTAGAGATGGCAGTGATGGGATTACCTAATGATAATGTAACTGGTAATGGTTATTACACGATAACCGCTATTTCAGCTGCTAACCCCACTGTGGTTACTACTACAGGTAATATGCCTAATGGTAGGGCTATATGGATCGGGGAATCTAACTCTACACCAGTAATTGATGGGCTATATACTGTCTCTAATAAGGCTGGAAGCAGTCCATATACTTATACATTGACTGCTTTTGCTAATAGTTCGTTCCCAGTTAATGTGACAGGTGCTGGAACGGCTGGAAAAATATACTCTATGGGCAATGTTCGTAGTCAAGAAGACACTGCTCAATATTATGATACTTCAGTGATGAATCCTGCGGGGTATGGTATTGGTGTTATGTATATGGTAGTGTTCAACTCTGGTAAAAATACCACTGGGCTTAATAGCCACTTTAGTCAAAACCATGTGAGTCATCCATAATGGGTAGTAATCCTTTTATAAAAAATCCTGAATATGATTTTATGGCTCCTACGCTTAAAGGTAGTGACACCTCTGCTTTAAAGGTTTTTTATGTCACTAATGATTCTAAGAAGTACACCATCGTGGCTACTACTTATGAAGAGGCTCTAACGGTTGCTGGATTTGAAGCTGGAGAGACTACTAAGGATGCGGAAAGTTCATATTGACTTACGGTCCATTAGCTGGTATCCTCGTACAACTGTAAGCGAGTAGCGAGTTTACTCTCAAACAATTTCAAACATCTAAAGGTCAATGAATTAAATGGAATCGGAAGAAATCGAACGCACGGTCCTTTCGTCGATCAAATCCCCGGTAGACCTCCAAACTCTTCGGAACTATAACCTCTCTGCTCAAAGCTTTGTCTATTGGTCTGATGAAGCTATCTTCATTTGGGAATATGTCCTTGAGTATGGTTCTGCGCCTGATGCTGAACTACTTAAGACTCGATGTCCTGACTTTAACCACTCCCCTTTAGATAATTTCGACTATATTTGTCGAGAGTTTCGCAATGAATATGGGCGACGTTCCGTATTGGATGTGGTAAAAGGTCATATTCCTGCGCTCTCCAAAGATTCTGATCAAGCGATAACCAGTCTTGTTAATCAATTGTTGACGATTCAATTGAAGGACGACAGTCGAAAACATGTCTTTGATTCTTTCAGTGTCAAAGATAAATTGAAGCGATATCAAGATCGTATTCAAGGTGCAGATACTCGTAGACTTATGTGGGGAATAGACCCTTTAGACAATTTCCCCCTTAGACTTACTAAGGGTCAGTTTGTTGGCATTATTGCTGACACTAAATCAGGAAAATCATGGTTTGCATTAAAGATTGCTTTGGCAAACTATTTGAAGGGTTGCAAAGTTGGTATCATCTCTCCTGAACTAACAGTTTCGGAGATTGAGGATCGTATAGATACGGTTTTGGCTAATAAGTTTGGTTTTCCCATACTTCATGATTCTTTAGCGAGTGGATTACCAGGCATTGAGGAGAACTACCAGAAATACCTAGAAGCATCTTCAGCATTGAATCGTAGAGATTTAATTATTTATCCCTTTCAACCGAAAGATAAAATAACTCCACAAACAACTATTGCGGGTATTCTAAGTTCTGATGCACCTGACATACTTATCATTGATGGTGTCTACATGGTTGAGGATGATTATAACGAGAAACAGTCATGGGATCAGATGAAGAAAAAATGTCAAGATCTTAAAACTCTTGCAACGGCGACGAACACAGCTTTAGTGGTTACAAATCAAACAGGACGTGACAGAGATGCAAATTCGGACCAAGCTGCTCCAGCTATGGCGAGGCTGGTGGCCGGGGGTTACGATTTTAATCGTTTTGTGGACATTCTTATATCGCTTGGTGGAGATCCGAGGACTGCTGATACTCGACAAATCGCTGTTCCTCTTGTCCGTAATCAACGGGCTTTTAGTAAAAATTATGAGGTTACCTTTGATCCCGATACGGGTGATATTGGTAGATCGGTTGGAGAAGAGCCTCCAATGGACTTTAGGGCTATGGCTCTGTAGTTTTTATATAACAATAAGTTTGGGGTTTGCCCTACTGGGATATTGGTTAAGTGAGTCATATTCGCTATATTTTGGAATGTGGGTGGGAGCATTATTATTTGTCATGTTTACAACAATAATCACATTTTTTGCTTTACAGATTGTTCAAAGGCTTGGGAGAAACTAAGTAATGAATTCCGTTGCTGAATTCTTACAAGATGTTGGATTTCATGTCACCAAAAGTTATGGTAATGAGATAGTTGCCTATTGTCCGTGGCATGATGATTCGACGGCTAGTCTTGCAATTAACACCGAGAATGGATGGCATTGTTTTGCTGGTTGTGGGAAAGGTCGGACCCTTGAAAGTTTATTGCTTAAATTTGCTCCAAACAAAAAGCTTCACCATAAGTTTGCGGCCGCTTTCCCAGACCTTTATCTAGAATCATTGAATATGAACCCTACACAGGTTCAGGAAGTTAAACCTCTTTATGATGTTGATGCACTTCCAATGGCTTATGAAAATGAATATCTTGTTAGTCGTGGCATAACAGAGAAAACGGTTAATGATTTTAATCTCAAATATCATAAAGGATTTAACAGTATTGTCATTCCGATTTATCAGGATGCTGAGTTAGTGGGAAGCGTTCAACGGAAAATTGTTGGAAATCCAAAATACATTAATAGTCTAGGGATGAACAAGGATCAGATTCTTTTTCCTTTTGATAAAGTTCAGCCTATCGATAGAAAGGTCATATTAGTTGAAGGTATATTTGATGCCATTAAGGCATATCAAGAAGGGGTTACAAATGTTTTGAGTAGTTTTGGTGGAAGCATGTCCCAAGGTCATATTAGGATGCTGGGTTCGATTGCCAGGACAGTAGTTATTTGTCCTGATAAGGATCGTGCGGGTCTTAAAATGGCTGAACGGTCTACAAGGATGCTCTTGGATAAGGGACTAGAGGTTGAATACGTTTTTCCTTCCGGTAAGGCTAAAGATTTTGGGGATATGGACGTGGATGACTTCAGTCAATTGAAATATCACAGTTATTGGAAATTGCAAATCTTAAAGAAAAGTCTAAATACAATGATGGAGAGATCAAATGCCTAAGATTGCTGTTGGTGAGCCTACATCTAATTCTGGTTCTGAGGGGATGGATGAAATCCGTAACCCTTTGAGTGTGTGGAGAAATACGGTACGTGTTCGTCCCAATGAATATGCGGTTGTTCGGTTTATTGGTGAGGGTGGTGATTTAAGCAGTTACCATAATATTCCTGGCACGACGCTTTCTGGAGCTCGCTTTACCAAATACGAGTATTGCACAAGGAAAAATATCGGTAGCGACAATAAGCCGATTCGTGATGATCAGTGTGTTCATTGCATGTCAGCCGATCCTACGATCACTAAGACAACGGAAAGATTTCTAGCGTGGATTTTCCATTTTGGAACGTTCCATACCGATCAGAATCCACGACTTGACCGTGAAGGTCAAGAGCCTTGGGACGAGGTTAAGCGTGGACAAAAGATCTTTTATCGCGAAACAGTTCGCAAGCCTCAAATTTTCCAAGCGTCCTACACCTTATATCGTAATCTAGAACAGATTCGGTCCGAGATGGATTCATTGGAAGATCGCAATTTTGATTATCGTTGCATGAAACTTCAAGATCGTACTAGCTACAATCTGGGCTTCTCCGATACCCAACTGTCTTATGATTTTGCAAGCGAGATTGCTTCGATTACGCAAGATTTACCTGACATTGAAAGTATTGCGGCGGGACTCATTGTGGAGATTGATGTTCCTCAGTTCAGCGAGGAAGGTGGAGATGGTTATACGATGAATTCTGCTCCAGCTCCAGAGTCAAAGGAAGAGATTGATCGAGAAGAAGCTGCGTATGACAAGATGGGGTCAACAGAGGAGAACAATGGCTAAGGTTAATGTCGAACTTGGAATGACACTTAAGATGCAAACCGGGGGCGGATTTAATTTTTTCCGCCCTCAAATCGCTATCCTTGACATAGATATCGATGGTGATGTTCAGGACCAGATTGATAGGGCTATTGCCACGGTTAATGAAACAGCGTGGCCTGCCCTTGAAGCTGCAATGGGCAAATTAATCACTCAAGCTGATATTACGGATAATGAATCCGTGATTATGGAGCTTGGTCGTAAAGTCAATGAAATGCAAAAACAACTGGATGGGGTGGCGGGTAAGGGTAAAGCAAAGGAAGTTCAATGGTAGAGGTTGCTAGAGTTTCACTGGAGCGTAAATTAAGTTCTATCGCTTCTGTTATTTCAAATACTTCCAAGAAAACTCCAGTGCTTGGTCTGGTTCAGAATGGGCAGTTTCGTATCTATCAAGATGGGGATATGCCTATCTGGAATGTCGAAGATATTGAGACTGATGAAAATTTTGTTTTCTCAGCCTCAATATCTAAGCTAAAGGATATTATTGGTGGGTTTAAGACCTCATCAGTTAATTTACTTCCCGATGGGAAAGGTTCAATAGTGGTGAAGTCGGGTAGATCTCAGGTTAAGATTCCTCATGTTGAAGGGATTTATGATGATATACCCGATTCCCCAATGATTGGACTTACTTGTACAACGGATTCTAGCTTTTTAGGGCTTTTGGATTCGTCGAAAAACTTTGTGTCACGAACTTTTGATCAGGTTAATCTCACCTATTCATATATTGGTTCAACTGAAGATGAGTTTGTGATATCAGGTATGAATGGTTTTTGTCTTTTCACTGCAACTGTACCCTTTACAGGGGAACAATTACCCGATTTAGTCATCCCTGTTGAGTTTACTGAAGCTATTGTTCGGTTATTGGCTGGGTCAGAGACAGTAAATATTGGATTATCTGAGAATGGGCGACATGTAGTGATATCAAATGAGTCTATGACTCTATATTCACCACGAATTCAACAGCCTTATCCTGAGATGGTCCATAAATTACGTCAGTCAACAGGAACTAAATTATGTGAAATGGATAAAAAGGAAACATTAGACCAATTGCGGTTGGCATTGCAGACGACGGAGCAAGATTTAATTGGAATTGCTCCAACTCTTGAGGGGAATGGAATTCAATTAAGTGTTCCAAGATCAAATATTGAGGCGGAACTGATGATTGAAGATGTAACTATCACACAACCATTTGAATGTGTGTATTTCCAGTTACCATTTTTTATTCAATGTATTAATACCTTTCCGCCGGGTCGAATCAGTATGGAACGGATTCCCGATTTTAATGATGCAATAAGGATAAGCAGTGATGGCAACACAGCAACTACCACGTTACGTCCCTATCTCCCCCCAGAGTCTTGATTCTCTGAAGAATGAGATTCTCTCTAGTAATGATAATTACATTGCTGTAGACACGGAAACAACGGGTCTACGTTGGATGGAAGATCGTGCTTTTGGTGTTTCGTTAGCATGGGATGACAAGGCTACATTTATCCGTAACACTGATTTTGGTGTATCTCATATTGGTACACTTATGGCTGACCTTTTTAAGGCTGATTATAAGACTTTTGTTTTTCATAATTGTGAATTTGATTTGCATATGATTCGAGAGACATATGGAGTACTTCCCCCTAAAAATATTTTAGATACCCTACGATTGGCACATTTGAGGGACACGGGGGGAGAAAAGGGGCTAAAAGAGTTAGGGGAGTCGATATTTGGTTCGGCCGCATCTGCTGCACAAGATACCATTAAGATGTATATGACGCAGTATAAGTTGAAAAGTTATGACTTCGTCCCTGCTGATTTTATGGATCCCTATGCTTGTATGGATACCGTTTTAACTAAGGCTTTAGCGTATCTGTTCTTGGACGAGTTAAAGGCAAGACCCGGACATATGCAACTGGTTGATATGGAACATAGGCTAATTCCCGTAATTATGTCTATGGAGCAACGTGGCATTAAGATTGATTTGGAGTATTGTTCTACCCTGCATCGTCAACTTAAAGCCCAACAACGAGATATACAGGATGAAATTTATTCAATAGTTGGGCGCACATTAGAGCTTGGTTCACCTAAACAACTTGCTGAGTACTTCTATGATCAACTACGCATCAAACCTGCCATTGAGACGGAGGGTGGGGGCCGTAGCACTAATGTAAAGGCATTAGAGAAGATTAAGCATCCTGTGGGATCTAAAGTTGCCAAGTTGATTAAGGATTGGCGGGACCTTGAGAAGCTGGATAACACTTATGTGCAGTCGTATCCTAAGCTACAACATAAGGGACGTATCCATGCCCATTGGAATGCTTCAGGTACGATAACAGGACGTTTTTCAGGGAGTAACCCCAATCTCCAGAATATTCCTAGAAAGAAAGAAATACGACGACTCTTTGTGCCGGATCAAGAATTTTTTGATTTTGACTACGCCCAACAAGAATTGCGTGTGGCAGCCCATGTCTCAAAACAGCAGAACATGATTGATGCGTTTAATGATGGTATTGACATGCATATGTACACTGCTAATTTGATTTGGGGTGATGGTGCAACCTCTGATCAACGACAAACAGCGAAGCAAACTAATTTTGCTTCTTTGTATGGTGCTGGAGCAAAAAAGCTTGCTGATGAAGCAGGTATTTCCTATCGTCAAGCCACTACTATCTTTGATCAGTTTTGGAATAGTTACCCGGAATTGCGTTATTACAGTGAGACACAATTGCCGAGTGAAGTTTCAACCAAGGGTTATGTTAGAACTCTTTATGGTCGTCGAATCCATATTGCTGGAAAAGACAGCTATAAAGGGGTTAATTATGTAATTCAAGGAACCTGTGCTGAGATGTCTAAAATCAGTCTGTTCAATGTTTGGGAGTATCTCAATCAGGTTGGAGGGTTCATTTGTAATGTTGTCCACGATAGCATAGTTCTTGATGAAATTGATGAATCCACTTTGCCGAGAATTAAAGAGATTATGGAGGATTTTACGAATTCTCCAAATGGACGTTTTAACGTTCCAATGATTGTTGAGATGAAACGTTCAAAAAAGAGTTGGGGAGATATGTCAGATGAGTGACGATGTAAAAAAGATATTAGATGTAATCAATAAGGAACTCAAAACCAATCTTATGGTTGGTAACGATGAAGCCTTAGATACTCAGCGTATTGAAACAGGGATGCCTGCGTTAGATGGGATGTTGGGTGGTGGTGTACCACGTTTGGCGGTGACAGAGTTGTTTGGGTATCAGAGCTCTGGCAAAACCTATATTTCGCAACGTATCATTGCTCATGCTCAAGAGTTAGGCAATAAATGTGCCTTCATTGATGCCGAGTTTAGTTATGATCCTGTTTGGTCTGCTAACATTGGCATTGACACCGAGAAGTTGATTGTGGCCCGTCCTCAGACAGGAGAGAAGGCATTAGATATTTTACTATCTTTGTGTGAACAGAAGGTAGATCTTGTAGTATTGGACAGTATTGCTGCCCTGCTACCTACAGCCGAGGCTCAAGAGGGGATGGAGCATCAATCGATTGGATTACAAGCTAGAATGATGAACCAGTTATTTAGGAAACTTCCTCAAGCCAATGTGAATACTGCTCTCATCTTCATCAATCAGATTCGTGCTGGTATCGGTGGATATATAACTAGAGATGCGTTGCCAGGGGGGAAAGGACAAGAATTCTTTAGTCGTATAATGGTTAGAGTGCGTAAAGGGGATACGATTGGTGACGCTAAAGAGCCTAAGGGATTTTTCATTAATATGAAAGCGGAGAAGAATAAAACTCATACTCCTCTTCTAACGGCGGCTGTGCCATTTTACTTTACGGGGCTACCAGATCCTCTTTATGAGTTGTTTATGCAGGCTAAGGATCTCGACATCATCAAACAGAGTGGTCCACAATATAGTTATACTAATGAGTCCACGGGAGAAATCACTAAAGGTATGGGACGAGAGAAGTTTCTTCAGATACTAAAAGAGTCTGAAGACCTTCAAGATGTTATTTCAGAAGAGGTAAGGAGTGCCGTATGACCACATCCGTAGGTACGTTAGCAGAAGATTTACATGGGATTCTTTCATCCTTTGGTAGCATGTTAGAAGGTGTCTATCATGTGGATGATGAATTGGCTGCCGAAATTGCTGAAAAATTTGCAGATCGTCTTAGAAATGATGTAAGGACGATCTATGCGGAAATGACTGCGGAGATTAGTGAGGGACTAAAAAAACCCCCCAAGAAGAAGAAACGACAACGTCGTAAGGTGGCAATAGAGAATGCTCCACCCGTTGATCCTGAGGCTTTCAATCGAATTGTCGGGGCAGAAGAACTGGAGCCGAATGAGAATACCTTGTTGAATATGACTGACCCCGGTGATCCGGACTTGTTGGCTTCTGGTCTTCTTAACTCAGATCGTGTCACTGACCGTGCAGGTCGTCCGGGGCCTCCTAGTACTAGTAGATACGATAACGATAATCCCACGATGCGGAGAATTGGTAAATAATGGAACAATCAGAATGGTTACAAAATGAGAAGAGGCGAACAGAATATTGGAACTTCGTTACTGTTAGAAAAGATTGGAACTGTTGGAATCGAGAGTGCGGGAAAGATATTAAAAAGGGTGAACGATGTTGGTCCTTGACTGTTAATACATGGAATAATAACTCCAATCTAACTATTCGTTATTGTAGGGATTGTGGTGATCCACGAAAGGAAGACAGCGCAAGCTATCTCCCACATCTACCATACCCACCAATACCAGCCCCACCTGCTTCGGGAGGAGAGACAGCAAAAAAGCTAGATGAGATTGAAAAATGAACCTCGCAAAAAAGATACTAAACAGCAATTTACCGTTGCTGCTTGGGTTAAAGAGGCGGGATTTGGTTCTAGCTTAGAAGAGGATTTTCCCCCATATGTCGTTGATATCTATATATCTGATTTACATCTGGGAATTGAATTAGATGGTCCTCATCATTTCAAAAAACGAGATCAGAACAGGGATGAGGAGTTGTTCCGTGACTATGGGTTAGTCATTTGGAGATATAGCAACAAAGAAATCAATGGTCGATTCAAGTCGAGTTTTATTCAAAATCTTATGAGATTTGCTCAAGGAAAAATTGATGCCGAAACTTAGTAGTATTTTACGGGAAAGAGATAACCCTAAACATTGGTTAGAGTCTACGTTTGATGATTATGAGAAGGGTCAACAACGTAAGCCTTATGTAAGAACTCATTTTAGTCCTTCGCAGGCTCATTTATGCCCCCGTGCATTATATTATTACATGCTTGGCTATGATCAGGATCCCATTTCCGATAACAGTTTACGACGAATGGCAGTTGGGACAGTCTTTCATGAGTTTGTTGAGAAACGTTTGACTGAAACCGGGGTTATGGTTTCTTCAGAGCAAGAAATCACTTATGATGATCCTCCCATTAGGGGATTTTATGATGCCATAATCAAACGCCCTTCAGACGATAAACAATTTCTGTTAGAACTTAAATCAATGGCTAATCCGAAGCGTAAAACAGAGCTACCTCGTCCGGATCATTTGATGCAATGGAATCTTTACTCACTGATGACAGGAATTGATGAGGGTATGATTTTTTACATCAATAAAGATAATCAAGAATATACAATTTGTGAAATTCAGCGTGATGATTCTATTGTTGAAGCTACTCTAGATAAGTTTCGACGTGTACTTGAATATGTTCAACGTTCTGAGCGTGTTCCATATCAGCCTGATTGGAATCATGATTGGTGTAATTACCGAAAAACTTGTGAAAAAGATTATTTTATTCAGGGAGTTTAAAACTAATGGTCAATGTTAATACTTTTATTTCAAAGGCAGGAGAATTACGTGCATTAGATGGGGATTACCCATCACCGATTAGACCTGTAAGTGGGACCACTTATTCATTTCCCAGTAATGCAGATAATCTTTCGGATGTCGAACTAGATGATTGGCTGTTATTTCTAGGATCTTGGCGTGGTCATATGGCCTATCAACTTTCTAAGATTGATGGAGAGTTATATATACTTACTGAAGGATATAGCTTGATGCAATCAACAGCGATTGCTCGGCTGGAGAATGATTCTTCTAAAAAATTATTAAAGGATTCATTAATCGGACAGGCTTTAGTTGAGAATCCAGAACTTCAAACTCTTAAATTGAGAATTATCGATTTGAACGGGGAGTTTAAGATTCTTAAAGGTCGTCTAAGTTTATATGAATCTCAATTTGATACTGTGAGTAGAGTAGTCACCAGGCGTGGTCAGGAACGCTTTAAGATATGAGTGTGTATGGTCTGGATTTATCAACTTCGAAGATAGCCATTGCAAAATTGCTTCCCAACAAGGGCTTCGAAGTGGTAGAATTGATCTCTAAATCTAGATCATGGGAGATTCGGTTCAAAGAACTTTACAGTCAAATGTTTCCGTGGGTTAGGGATTCAGTCACCTCTGATGATCTGATTTGCATTGAAGACATCCCCCTAGTTCAGAACCGTCAATCTTTGATCAAGCTTGTACACATCTTAGCAATGTGTCGTACAATCTTTACCCACTATGATATAGATGTTTTCACCGTTAATGTGATGACATGGAAGAAAGATGTGGTGGGTCATGGTAAAGCTGATAAAGATAAGGTCAAGGCCATGGCCCAAAAGATTTACGGGGAAAGCGTTAGCAAATATTCCCAGGATGCTATTGATGCTCTAATGGTTGCTAAGTGGGGCGAATTACGAGTGTCATAAACTGAGGAGTTGTTCAATAATCGTTGACGGCTCCCATTAGGGCCGTTTTTATTTTTGTGGAAGTAGGAGTTTGTTGTGGTAGCTGTTTCAAGGCCATTTTCGGAGAATTCAGTCAAGATATTGGAAAAAAGGTATCTTTTAAAGGATGAAGCTGGAAATCCAACCGAAGACATTAAAGGGTTATTTACAAGGGTGGCACGGGCCATTGCTGAAGTTGAATACAAATATGGTTCGACTGAAAATCAAGTTAAAAAATTAGAGAAATCTTTCTTTGATTTGATGTGGGCTTCGGATTTTATGCCCAACAGTCCGACGCTTATGAATGCTGGAACAGGCCAAGGAACCCTCAGTGCTTGTTATGTGATGGATATCCCCGATTCAATGGGTGACATCATGCGTGTAGCAGGTGACCAAGCTATGATTGAAAAGTTTGGTGGTGGCATCGGCTTTAGTCTTTCTGCATTGCGTCCCAAAGGTTATGGCATTGCTACTACCCAAGGAAAGGCGTGTGGACCTATCCATGTTCTTCGAGTTCTCTCTCAAGTTGGCACTATGATTACCCAAGGTGGAAAGAGAGATGGAGCTCACATGGCTATCATGGAGGTCTATCATCCTGACATTGAAGAATTTATTCATTGTAAAAATGTTGAAGGTGAGATATCAAACTTCAACATTTCAATTGGTGCGGATTCCACCTTTATGACTGCGGTTCAACAAGATAAGTGGATTCATCTGTCATGGCCTCTCGATCGAAATCTTTATGATGAGCCAAAAGATGATGGTCATTATATAAAGGCTAGAGAATTATTCGCGGAAATCATTAGGGGTGCATGGACTAACGGTGAACCTGGAATGGTTTGGCTAGATCGAATCAATGAAGACAACTCTACTCCAGCGTTAGGTCAGATTAATGCCACTAATCCCTGTGGTGAACAACCACTTCTCTCTGGTGAGTCTTGCAACTTGGGTAGCATCAATGTTGGAAATTTTGTACTTCAACATCCTAAAGGGAACGGCTTTGATTTTAGACGCTTTGAAGAAACAATAGAAACTTGTGTACGTTTTCTTGATAATGTAGTTGATGCAAATCGCCATCCAACTGAATTCACCCAACGAATGAATGAGTCTACGCGGAAGATTGGTTTGGGCATCATGGGTTGGGCTAACCTCTTAGTTCGGTTAGATATTCCTTACAATAGTGAGGAAGCATTAGCCTTAGCCGAGGCTATTGGGAATGTTTTAAAGAATTCGGCGGATACGGCTTCTTCTAAACTTGCAGAGCATAAGGGTTCATTCCCGGCCTTTGGGGATTCTCCATTGAATAAGGACAAGGGAGGTCAATGGGGGTCAATGCGGAATGCGTGGAGGTTGTCAATTGCTCCCACCGGGACAATCTCGATGATTGCCAATTGCTCTAGTGGGATTGAGCCTCACTTTGCTCTTGCCTACAAAAAACATAATCTAAGTGCAGCTTTAGAGGATGTTGAATTATTCTATATCGATCAGGACCTACAAAAACGTCTTGATATGTCTGAGGAAGAACTCTCAGATAAATTATCTAGTGGTGTGGGAATTGAATCTTTAATGGATTCTGATGCCCGGAAAGTATTTGTGGTTAGTGATGCTATACCACATGACTGGCATGTTCGAATGCAGGCGGCCTTCCAACAGTATGTTGATAGTGGCATATCCAAGACCATTAATCTTCCTAACGATGCTACACAACATGATATTGGATTAGCATATGAACAGGCATGGGAGTTGGGTTGTAAAGGAATCACGGTTTATCGTCAAGGAAGTCGAGAAAAAGAAGTATTAACTAGTTTATCTCCCACCTCTACTGATACTTCTTCATTCTTTACTTGGAATGCTGTAAGGGATCTAAATTCGTCTGAACGGCTTGGTAAGACTCGAACAGTTCCTACGGGGCATGGTTCTCTTCATGTGACGGTTAATAGCGTAGATGGCAATCCTGTTGAGGTATTTGCCACAGTTGGTAAGGCTGGGGCTTGTGAGGCAGCAACAACCGAAGCATTGGGTAGGTTAACTTCTACAGCACTTCAATATGGAGTCCCGATTGAATCCATTATTAAACAACTTGATGGGATAACATGCTGCCCTGTGTGGTATGAAGCTCGTCAAATAAAGTCGTTAGCTGATGGCATTGGGTATGTACTTAAAGTAACTAATGGAATTGACGTACACGCTAATGGGCATGGTGAGGTGACAAGTTTGGTAGCATCTGGTCCTCGTTGTCCTGAATGTACAGGAGAGTTGAGCCAGTCCGAAGGTTGTGCGACTTGCATGGAATGTGGATATTCTAAGTGTGGGTAGCGTGACATGGATGAAAATGGGCGCAAAGTTTTAGTTTTTGGAATGATTATCGCAGCGGTGGCAGATGTACTCACCGCTGCTGCTTGTTGGATTTTAATCTTTACATAAGATGAAATTGTGACAGGTATACCATTTTTAGAGTATACTTTTATGACACTTTTGCGAAAGAACTAAGGGATACTTATGAGCATTTCAAAAGCAGTAGGTGTTGTTACCGCCGGGATACCGATTGTCGGTATCTTAATCGGTGGAATCACATTTGGTATTAACTTTAAAACTGATGTAACAAACATCAAAGAAGATGTGGCTCATCAACAGACTGTTAATGCGGATATGGAAGAACGTTTTAGTGAGATAAACGTTGCTCCTTATGATGATTCGCTCCTTTGGTTACAAGCTGATACTATCAATGAACGTATAGATAATATTTATATACCTGATGAATTTGATGATTTCTATTTAGATGAGCGTATACAAACTTTAGCCTTACAAGTTACAGCGTTGCGTACTGAATTAAATGGTTTAGACATACAAGATATGGAAGCTTTTGATGATTCAGCTTTACGTGGACGTTTGGCTGAATTAGAGGGGCAATTAAATGCTTTAGCTAGTATAGATATGACTTCGGATGGATCTGTGGATTTGGGTCCTTTAGTGGTACGTATTGCATCCGCAGAAGGCTCAATAGATAGTTTAAAATCTTCTATTACTACAATTAAATCTGATATGAGAACCATCAAATCTGATGTTACTTCCGTAGAGCGGGTAGCTAATTCAGCAAAGAGTACTGCTGATTCTGCTAAATCTAGTTCTGGCGGTAGTCGAACTGTTGAAAATAATTACGATGATTCTAATCTTCGTAGTCGAGTATCTGATTTAGAACGACAAGTAAATGCATTGCCCACGACCAGCAGTGGTAGTGGTACTACTATTCAGCGTGTAGAGAATGACTTTAATGATGCTTCTTTACGTGCAGATATATCCGCACTACAAACGGCTGTAGCAGTTCTCCAAGCTACGGGAAGTACTTCTTATGATGATTCTAACTTGCGGGATATGATTGATGATATCCAGTGGGACTTAGACAATCTTGATATTCCTACCTTTACTACTACAGATGTAAGTTGGTTAGAAGATTTGATGTACAGCATTAAGAATGAATTGAGTATGCGTATAGATGAATTGGAATGGGCTTCTGATACTACTTCAACCACCAGTGATGATATGTATGCAGAGAAGTGGATGTTAGA
>Ga0208179_1000609_pt1 | contig 22222 bp, 22 predicted proteins | sample Malvired_Geostar_FD_184238 | JGI IMG/M metagenome (GOLD analysis project Ga0208179, IMG submission 184238) | Marine viral communities from the Global Malaspina Expedition - Malaspina viral metaG DeepMed_Geostar (SPAdes) (version 2) | ecosystem: Environmental > Aquatic > Marine > Oceanic | place... | reverse complement strand
GGTCGGAGGCCTGCGGAAGGGCGATCGCGGCGCGTCTGGCGCAAGGCCCCGCGCCCACCGCCTTCGCACAACTGGCCGCCCTGGGCGCCTGATGGCGCAGCGGTTTCGAACACAAGCGTCGCGATCCTTGGCCATGACTCGCAAGAGGCATGATCCTTGGAGGTCTAGGATGCGGGCGAACACATCTCGGGGCTTGCGGCTGGCCTTTGACGCGGCGGCGGAGGTCTATGATCTGGGCCGACCGACCTTCGATGCGGCGCTGCTCCGGCCCATGCTCGACCAGGCAGGCCTGAAGCCCGGCGACCGGGTCCTGGAGATCGGCGCCGGCTCGGGCCAGCTGACCGGCGGCCTGCTGGAGGCGGGGCTGCAGGTCACAGCCCTGGAGCCCGGCGGACGGCTGGCCGCGCGGCTGGCGCAGAAGTTCGCCACCGACGACCGCCTTGCGGTGATCCAGGCCAGTTTCGAAGACTATGCGCCGGATGACGCATTCGCCGCCGTCCTGGCCAGCAACGCCTTCCACTGGGTGGACCCCGAGGTGAGCTACGCCAAGGCCTGGGCGGCGCTGGCGCCGGCGGGGTCGCTCTGCCTGATCTGGAATTTCCCGATCCTGGCCGATGGCGGCCTTCAGACCCGGATCAATGATCAGGTGTTCGTCGAGGGGCTTCAGCAGCTGCGTCGCGATCCGGCGACCTTTCGCGCCGGCCTGGACGGGGCCATCGCGGCCGGTCATCGGGAGCTGGCGGAAACCGAACTCTATGCCGCCCCCTGGACCTGCTGGATCGACCGGCGGCTGCCCCTGACGCCGGAGGCCTATATCGACCTGCAGGCCAGCTATGCGAATACGGTCGGCGCCCGCGACCGGCTTCACGCTGGACTTCGGTCCGTTCTGGGGAACCAGGGTCAGGTCGAGGTGCTGGACCACGTCTATCTGAGCGCCGCCCGCCGCCGGAGCCTGGCATGAGCCACAAGACCGCCCGCGTCGCTGCGGCCCAGGCGCCGGTCTTCTGGGAGGATGTGGCCGGCGCCCTGGCCTATGCGCGCGGGGCGATCGCAGAGGCGCAGGCGGCCGGGGCGTCTCTGCTGTGTTTTCCGGAAGGGTTCCTGCAGGGCTATCTGGTGGAGCCGCAGGCGGCGCGGCGTGCGGCCCTGGATCTTGGGTCGTCGGCCTTCGCCGATGTGGTCGGCCGGTTGCCGGAGTCGGGTCCCCTGCTGGTGCTGGGCCTGATCGAGGCGGAGGGCGAACGCCTCTACAACACCGCCGTGGTCATTGCGGGCCGCCGGGTGGTCGGCCGCTATCGCAAGACCCATCTGCTGAAGAGCGAGACGGTGTTTGCGCCCGGCGAGGACTGTCCGGTGTTTGAGGCCGGCGGCCTGCGCTTCGGGATCAATATCTGCTTCGACACCAACTTCCCGGAAGCCGCCCGGAAGGTGGCCGATCAGGGCGCGTCCCTGCTGGTCTGTCCCGCCAACAACATGCTGCCCCGCGACATCGCCCTGGACTGGAAGGACCGGCATAACCTGGTGCGCGGCGAGCGCTGCCGCGAGACCGGCCTCTGGTGCCTCTCCGCCGATGTCACCGGCGAACGGGGCGACCGGGTGGCCTGGGGGCCGACGGCGCTGCTTGACCCCGCGGGCGAGCTGTTGGCTCAATTGCCCTTGGACGCTCCAGGCCTGCTGGTCTGCGACCTGCCCCTGGGCGCGTGAGGGGCGCTCAAGACCTGGGGTTTGGAGCCTGATAGCGGGCGAACTCGGCGGCCAGAACACCCATCACCGCACGGATCCGGGGGACGCGGCGCAGGCTCTCGTGAGTGACGATCCAGGTCTCCAGATGGGCCACCACCCATTCGGGCAGCACGCGGCGAAGCGTGGGGTCGCGGGCGCCCGCCGGGACCTGGGCGACGGCGATCCCGAGACCCGCCCGGGCGGCGGCGAGCTGGGCCGGATGGCTGTCGGTGCGCAGGGCCAGCCGCCCACGGTCGAAGGCGGGACCCAGGGTCTCGGCGAAGGCCAGATCGGCCCGGGCGCGGTCGGGGCCGATGAGGTCGTGCCGTGCCAGGTCCGCCTGCGAGGCGGGCGTGCCCCGGGCCCGCAGATAGGCCTCTGAGGCGAAGAGGCCGAGCGGGATCACCGCGGCCTTGCGGGCGACCAGGGCGTCCTGGGCCGGGCGCACCGTGCGGACGGCCAGATCCACCTCCTGGGCCAGCAGGTCGGCCGGGGCGTTGCTCAGCGACAGCTCCACCTGGATCGCCGGATGGACGTCGCGGAGGGTTTTCAGCATGGGTGGGATCACCTCCACGCCGACGAACTCCGGCACGCTGATCCGGACGACGCCGGCCACCTCTCCGGGCTGGGCGGCGGCCAGGCGGATGAAGTGCTCCGACGCCAGGGCCATGGCCCGCGCCGGCCCTTCCAGGGCGCGAGCCTGTTCGGTGGGGGTCAGGCCATTGGCCGAGCGGGTGAAGAGCACGGCGCCCAGGGCCGCCTCCAGAGTCGCGATGCGGTTGCGGGCGGTGGCGTGGGAGACCCCGAGCCGGCGGGCGGCGCCCGTCAGGCTGCCTTCTTCCAGCACGGCCAGAAAGGCCTGCTGATCCTCCCAGGAGATGGGGTTGCTCATATGTTTTCTACTAGCAGCCTGAAGAGTTCTTGCAATTTCTAACAGGCGGGCGGCGGCGCAAGGTCGGCCTCATCAAGAGGAGACGCGCGATGAACAGCGAAAGAACCGCCCTGGTCCTGGGCGCCACCGGCGGGATCGGCGGCGCAGTGGCCAAGGCCCTGCTGCAGCACGGCTGGCAGGTGCGGGGCCTGGCCCGCGACCCGGCGAACGCCGCCGGCCAGGCCCTGCCCGGGATCGACTGGCGAGCCGGCGACGCCATGGACCGCGAGCAGGTGACGGCCGCGGCCGAGGGGGTCACGGCCATCGTCCATGCGGTGAACCCGGCCGGCTATCGCAACTGGGAGACGCTGGTCCTGCCGATGATCGACAACACCATCGCCGCGGCGCGGGCGGCCGGCGGGGCGCGCATCGTCCTGCCCGGCACGATCTACAACTACGATGTCGCCCGCACCCCGGTGATCGGCGCCGAGACGCCGCAGGCGCCCCGCAGCCGCAAGGGCGCCATCCGCGTAGCGATGGAGCGCCGCCTGGAGGCCGCCGCGCCAGAGGTCCCGTCGCTGATCCTGCGGGCGGGCGACTTCTTCGGCCCCGGCGCCCGGTCGAGCTGGTTTTCCCAGGCCATGGTCAAGCCGGGTGGGCCGGTGCGCAAGATCGTCAATGTCGCCCGCGGACCCGGACACAGCTGGGCCTATCTGCCGGATCTGGCCGAGGCCTTTGCAAACCTGATGGACGCCCCGGAGCGCCTCAGCCCCTTCGAGCGCCTGCAGTTCGAAGGGCTCTATGACGAGACCGGGACCGTGCTCACCGACGCGGTGACGCAGGCGCTGGGGCGCGACATCCCCACAGCGCCCTTCCCCTGGTGGATGATGCAGGCTCTGAGTCCCTTCGGCGGTTTCCCGAAGGAGGCGGCCGACATCGCGCCCTACTGGCGCTGGCCGGCGCGGTTCGACAACCGCAGGCTGGTGGAAATCCTAGGCTCCGAGCCCCGCACGCCGCTCGACCAGGCGCTGGGCGAAAGCCTGGCCAGTCTGGGCGTAAGCTGAGCCTGCGGGCGCGGCGCTAGATCACCCCCAGGCGCCGCAGCACGCCAAGGTGCAGGTCGCGCTCGTGGGTGTGGACCCCCGGCGCGCCGGCGACGACGATCAGGGCCTTCCAGAGCGCCCAGGCCTGGCCGCGGAGCCAGGTGTCGTCGTCCAGCCCCAGGCGCTGGCGGAAGGTCTCCTGGGCGTCTTCGTCGAGGAAGGTCCAGGCAAACGCCAGGTCGCAGGCCGGATCGCCGACCCCGCAGGTCCCGAAGTCGATCACCGCGGCCAGCCGGCCGTCCCGGACCAGCAGATTGCCCGGCGCCACGTCTCCGTGGATCCAGACCGGCCGCGCTGTCCAGCGGGTGGCGAGCGCCGCATCCCAGAGGGCGAGCGCCGCGGCGCCGTCGATCTGGCCGCCCAGGGTTTCCACCGCCGCCCGGGTCTGGCCGTCATAGACGGCCAGGCCGCCGCCCCGGTGGAAGTTGTGCGGGCCGGCTGCGGGGCCGTCTGAGGCTTCGAGGGCGTGCAGGGCCAGCAGGAAGTCGGCCAGGTCCCGGGCGAGCAGCTCATGGTCGAGGCCTTCTGTGGCGGCGACCGTCTCGCCCGCGATCCAGGCGCAGATCGACCAGGGGAAGGGATAGCCATGGCCGGGCGCGCCCACCGCCACCGGCGCCGGGATCGGCAAGGGCAGGCCAGGCGCCAGGCGGGGCAGCCACATCTGCTCCTTCTCCACCTGGGCGAGGTAGTGGGCCGCGGCCGGCATGCGGACCAGCAGATCGGCGCCCAGCCGGAAGGTGCGATTGTCCCAGCCGCCGGGCTGAACCCGGGTCACCGGCAAGCCTGCCCATGTGGGAAACTGGTCGGCCACCAGGGCTGCGACCGTCGCCTCGTCCACCTTGACCCGCTCGGCCATCGCTTCATCCTTCCCCAGCGTCAGGGTTGAAGCCCCTGATCGGCGCGGTCCATGGTCCGCCCCATTGTTTTCACCCATTCAAGACACATAAGGGAGGGCCATATGCCCATCAGCCGCGAAGTTCATCTGATCACTCGCCCCAACGGCATGCCGCAGGAGCGCGAGTTCGAGATCGTCGAGACCAACGTCCCTGACGCCGCCGACGGCCAGGTGCTGGTCCAGAACCTCTACATGTCGGTGGACCCGGCCATGCGCCCGCGGCTGACCGCCGGCCAGGCCCTGAACGAGGCCATGATGGGCGGCGCGCTGGGCCGCGTGGTCCAGTCCAAGAGCCCCGACTTCGCCGTGGGCGACCTGGTCACCAACCGCCTGGGCTTCCGGGAATATTTCGTCTCCGACCCCAAGGGCCTGTCGAAGCTGACCCCGGCCGAAGGCCTGCCGCTGACGGTCCACATGCATGCGCTGGGTATGACCGGCTTCACGGCCTATGGCGGTCTGCTGTTCATCGGCGCCATGAAGGAGGGCGAGCAGGTGTTCGTCTCCACCGCCGCCGGCGCTGTGGGCTCCATCGCCGCCCAGATCGCCAAGATCAAGAACGGCTATGTGGTCGGATCCACCGGCTCGGACGACAAGGCCGCCTGGCTGCGGGACGAGATCGGTCTGGACGCGGTGATCAACTACAAGACGCAACCCATCCGCCAAGCCCTGGAAGAGGCCACCCCCAAGGGGATCGACGTCTATTTCGAGAATGTCGGCGGCGAGCACCTGGAAGCCGCGCTGCGCCGGATGAACACGCTGGGCCGCATCGCCGTCTGCGGCATGATCTCGGGCTATAACGAAGGCCAGGCGCCGGTTCGCAACCTGTCCAACATCATCTATTCGCGGGTGATGCTGCGGGGCTTCGTGGGCACCGACTTCATGCACCTGCAGCCCGACTTCCAGCGCGACATGGCCGGCTGGCTGCGGGAGGGCAAGATCAAGTACCAGGAGACGGTGATGGACGGGATCGCGTCTGCGCCCAAGGCGCTGATCGGCCTGCTGGAAGGCGCCAATTCCGGCAAGATGCTGGTCAAGCTCGCCGAATAGGGGCGTCACCTGTCGCTGAGGGGTCCTGCGATGCAGGACCCCGGAAGGGGCTGCGCTTACAGCCCCAGGTCGGCGGTGACCGGGGCGTGGTCGCTGGGGCGTTCCCATTCGCGGACCTCGTCATGGACCCGCGACGAGGCTGCGCCGGTGCGGAACGCCGCCTCGCGCAGGCCGGGCGACACCCAGATGTGGTCCAGGCGCAGGCCGCGGTTGGACTTGCGGAAATCCGCCGAACGATAGCTCCACCAGGAAAACAGCTTTTCCGGCTCCGGCGTGGCAGCCCTTGGCAGGTCGATGAAGCCCAGGGATTTCTGCAGGGCCTCCATGGCCGCCACCTCGACGGGCGTGTGGCTGACGATCCGCGACATCTGCTTGTGGCTCCAGACGTCGAACTCGCCGGGCGCCACGTTCAGGTCGCCGACGATGGCCAGGGGCGCCTTGGGATCGCGGCGGCCCATCTCGGCGGTCAGGCTCTCGAAGAAGTCGAGCTTGTGGTCGAACTTGGGGTTCAGGGTGCGGTCGGGCGTGTCGCCGCCGGCCGGCACATAGAAGTTCTGGATTTCGACGCCGGCCACCTTGGCCGAGACGCAGCGGGCGTGGCCCTCGCGGCAGACATTGAGGATCGGCGCGTCCTCGATCGGCAGGCGCGAGGCGATGGCCACCCCGTGCCAGCCCTTCTGGCCAGCGATCTTCACATGCGGCAGGCCCATGGCGGCGAAGGCCTCGCGGGGAAACTCGGCCTCCTGGCACTTGATCTCCTGCAGGCACAGCACGTCGGGTCCCTGCTCGTCGACGAAGCGGGCGACCTGCTCGGCGCGCAGGCGGACGGAGTTGATGTTCCAGGAGGCGATACGGAGGCGCATGGCGGTGGTTTTAGGCCAGGCTGCGCCATAAGAAAACGCCCGGGGACTGGAGAACCCCGGGCGCCAAGTCATTCGTCTCTCATGCCGCCGCCGGGAGGGGATAGGTTCCGGCACGGCGCTGATATCGGGCCGGCGGCCCTGCCTCAGCGATGCGTGTCATATTTGCCACGAGCCCAATAAAAGTCAAGCGTCAATCACGATGATTCTTGCCTGTTGTGCGATTGTCACATTCGGCCCCGGCCGGGACGGAGATTGCGGGGGTCCTTGAGGACGAACAGGCTGTCATCCAGGCTCGCCACCCTGTCCAGGCGGGTCAGACGCACGCGGGTGGCCTGGCCCTGGGCGTCACTGATCGTCCAGCCCGCCAGCTTCAGCGGCGAATTGGAGAAGCTGAGCGTGATCTGGCCCTCGGCCTCCTTCTTGCCATCGCGGGCGGTGATCGAGAAGCCGTCGGCCAGGCGGTTCACCCGGGTCACCTGCACGCCGCGATCCAGCCGGATCTGCTTGGCCAGGAACAGGGACAGGGGCGTGGCGCCCAGGGGATAGGACTCGAAGGTCTTGAGCTTGGAATTGGCGACCGAGACCAGGCTGCCATCCGACACCACCAGCAGGCCTGAGGGCGCGGCATAGGCGAAGCGCGCCTTGCCGGGGCGCTTCAGATAGATCTCGCCCTGGGTGGTGACGCCCCGGGGATCGGTCTGCACGAAGGTTCCCTTGGCCTGGGTGAGGTCTTCCAGATAGGCCACGGCGCGGTCCACCAGGGCCTGGTCGGCCGAGGACAGGGCGGCCGCAGCCGGGCTCGCCGACAGCAGGCCGGCGAACGGCGCAGCGGCGAGGCCAAAGGCCAGCGTGCGCCGGGAAAGGGCGGGGGTGCGGATCATGAAAATCGGCTCCTTGGTCTTAAGCGGCGGCCTTAGCAGGCGCCGGCGGCGTCAATAGGGCGGCGCACCCCTTCGCCCGGGGCATGGCTTAACGGCCACGCTTTGGCTTCGTTCCCGGGGTTCGAGGGCGCCTTCAGGCCGCAAGTTCTAGCCGAGGGCCGATGAATGGGTCATGTCCAGAGGGTTCAGCCCGCAGTGGATCGCCCATGACCTCCTCGTCCCCCACCTCGCCTCGCCCCGATCGCCCCATGGCCAGCCTGTGCCGCGACCGCGCCTGGATCGATCAGGCGGTGCAGACCATCGAGGCCGACTTCAACCGCTCGGCCGACACCCATCTGCTGCGCGCGCCCCTGGCCGGTGGGGTCCATCTCTATTTCAAGGACGAGTCCACCCACCCGACCGGCAGCCTCAAGCACCGGCTGGCTCGGTCGCTGTTCCTCTACGCCCTGTGCAACGGCTGGATTGGCCCGCGGACGCCGATCATCGAGGCCTCCAGCGGCTCGACGGCGGTGTCGGAGGCCTATTTCGCCCGGCTGCTGGGTCTGAGATTCATCGCGGTGATGCCGAGGTCCACCTCAACCGAGAAGGTGGCGCAGATCGAATTCCACGGCGGCGAGACTCACTTCGTGGAGGCCAGTCCCGATGTCTATGCCGAGAGCGCCCGGCTGGCCGCCGAGCTCTCCGGCCACTACATGGACCAGTTCACCTATGCCGAGCGGGCCACCGACTGGCGAGGCAACAACAATATCGCCCAGTCGATCTACAGCCAGATGGGTCAGGAGCCGCACCCCGAGCCGAGCTGGATCGTGGCGGGCGCCGGCACCGGCGGCACCACCGCCACCCTCGGCCGCTTCATCCGCTACAACCGCGCCCAGACGCAGCTGTGTCTGGCGGACCCCGAGGCTTCGGTCTTCCATCGTCATGTGGCTGATCGCGCCGTGACAGTCAGCGGCGAACGGGGCTCGATCATCGAGGGGATCGGCCGCGCCCGTTGCGAGCCGTCCTTCAATCCCGAGCTGATCGACCGGGCCATCGCCGTGCCCGACGCGGCCAGCATCGCCGGCGCCCGGGTGGCTTCGCGGCGCCTCGGCCGGTCCTGCGGCGGCTCGACCGGCACCAACCTCTTCGCCTGCGCCCAGGTGATCGAGGCCATGGCGGCGCGGGGCCAGACCGGATCGGTGGTCACCCTGCTGTGCGATTCCGGCGAACGCTACGCCAGCACCCTGTCCAACCCCGCCTGGCTGGCGGCGGCGGGCCTCAACACCGCCCCCTACGAGGCGGCGCTGGAGGCCTTCTTCGACACCGGCCGGTTTAGCCTCTAGTCGGCCGGCCAGGGCTGGCGGGCGCCGTCCTGCCTGTGGATCACGCCCCGGCGCATGACGAAGGTGACCCGCTCCAGCTGGGTGACGTCCTCCAGCGGGCTTGTGGCGACGGCCACGATATCGGCCGACTTGCCGACCTCCAGCGTGCCCAGGCTGGCCGAGAGGCCCAGCAGGTCGGCGGCGTCCACCGTGGCGCTGCGGATGGCCCGGGCCGGCGTCATGCCGGCGTCCACCATCATCTTGAACTCCGTCGCATTGTCCCCGTGGGCCGAGACGCCGGTGTCGGTGCCAAAGGCGATCTTCACGCCGGGCGCGGCGTATTGCTCGATATGCTTTTCGAAGGCGATGCGTGCGGCCTCCTCGGCCTTGGCCAGCACGGCGGGCGGGCGCTCGCCGGCCCGGGCCTGCTTCACCGCGGCTTCCGGGGCGATCATGGTCGGCACCAGATAGGCGCCGGTCTGGCGGAACAGGGCCAGGGTCTCGGCGTCGGTGAAGGTGGCGTGCTCGATGGAATCGACGCCCGCCCGCAGGGCCGCCTCGATGCCGTCCTTGCCGTGGGCGTGGGCGGTGGCCTTGCGGCCGAAGGCGTGGGCGGTGTCGACGATGGCCTTCATCTCGTCGTCGAACATCTGCCGGCCGAGTCCGCCCGCGACATTGGAGAGCACCCCGCCGGTGGCGGCGAACTTGATCACCTGAGCGCCCTGGGACACCTGGATCCGCACCGCGCGGCGGCAGTCCTCGGGCCCGTCGCAGGTGTTGACCGCGTGCGCCCGCTCAAGCTCCGCATAGGGCTCGGCCAGGCCGTTGGCGCCGTCGCCATGGCCGCCGCTGATGGAGATCATGCGGCCGGCGTTGACGATGGTCGGGCCCTCGATCAGTCCCTTTTCGATCCCGTCGCGCAGGGCGGTGATGGCGGCCGGATCGGAGCCCAGGTCGCGCACGGTGGTGAAGCCGGCGTCCAGGGTGCGCCGGGCGTTGTCGAGGCCGATCACGAACCGGCGCTCGGCGCCCCGCGTCATCGCCTCCAGGCGGGCGGCGGTCTTGTCGTCGTCGGAGAAGATATGGACGTGGGAATCGATCAGGCCCGGCAGGACGAACTGGTCCGACAGGTCGATCAGGCGCCCCCCGGCCGGAACCGGCAGCAGGCCGTCGGCCACCTGCACGATCCGTCCATCCTGCACCACCAGGGTCGATGCGCCCCGCGGCGCCTGGCCGGGCCGGTCGAGCAGGGCGCCGGCATGGACATAGGTCCGGGTAGGCGCGGCGGTCTCCTGGGCCTGGGCCGACGGGCTGAGAAGTCCGGCGGCGAGGACGGCGGCGGCGATGTGGCGCAACATGAGCTTGAAACTTCCCCCTCTTAAGGCCCGGGTGGGCCCCCAGTACGCTAGTCTAGCGGCGCGTCGGCCGCGGTCCAGGCTTCCCGCCTACCAGGGCTTCCACCAGGGCTCGGCGTCCAGGGCCGGGTCGCCGGGCTTCACCTCCTGCTTGCCCCAGGTCATGACCATCAGGAACTTGTGGCTGCGCATCTGCGTCTCGCCGGAAATCCGGTGGATCACCGGCACGGCCGCGCCGGTGCGGGCGTCGTAGGCGAAGATCGAGAACTCGGCGACGCCTGAGCGCTCCGCCTGGCTGTAGAGGGAGAGTTCCGGCACCGAGAAGGTCGAATAGTTGTTGCCGGTGGGCAGGGTCAGGGCTGGGACCCCCAGCACGCGGCTCATCTGGTCGATGGACAGGGCGCCCATCCGCACCTCGACGATCAGGTCGGCGTCGCTCCGGGCGGTCGACAGCCGATAGCCGCTGTTCAGGATCCGCTGGCGCAGGGCGCTGGCGGCATAGGGCGCCCATTCGCCGGTGAAGTTGATGGTGTCGAGGAAGACCAGGCTGCCCTGGGGCGCCTCAAGATGGAAATCGGCCGCCGCCCGCTCGGCGGCGTGGGCCACCAGCAGCTGCTCGGTGGCCGTGCGGCCGGGCCTCGTCTGCACGGCTGTGGCGCAGGCTGCGAGACCGCCCAAGACCAAGCAGAGCGAAAGGACCAGGGCGGCGCGGACGCCCGTATGCGTACTGGAAGATCTCATCACTCGACTCGCGGCCGGTCGCCCCCCGGCTCTCCCGGGGGCTTAAGCCTGATCCGCCGCCGGCCGCAACCGGAGCCCTGCAGATTCCGGGGGCTGCGCCTCGGCTTTCCGGTGGACGCCTGATCGGCGGGCACGGGCGCCTACCAGGGTCCGGCCCCCTTGCCGAGCGCAGTTCCGGCGGCGCAAGCTGGAAGCGTCAAAAGGGGAAAGACCATGCCGTTCACGCCGCCGGACTTTGAAATTCCCCGCCGGCTCGAGCACGCCGATTTCCGGCTGCGGCCGCTGACCATCCATGACGTGATCAAGGACTATGCGGCGGTGATGACCAGCCTCGACCGTCTGGCCGGCGTGTTTGGTCCCGGCAATGACTGGCCCCGGGCCGACATGACGCTGGAGGAGGACCTGGTGGATCTGGGCTGGCACCAGGGGGAGTTCGAGCGCCGCACCTCGTTCGCCTTCACCATGATGTCCCTGGACGAGAGCCAGTGCCTGGGCTGCGCCTACATCTATCCCGCGGGCCGGCCGGGCTATGACGCCAAGGCCTATTGCTGGGTGCGCGCCTCGGCGGCCCATCTGGATGAACCGCTCTATGGCGCCTTCAAGGCCTGGCTGGCGACCGACTGGCCCTTCGAGCGGACGGCCTTCCCCGGGCGGGACGTCTCCTGGGCCGAATGGGACGCTACTTGATCACCATGCCCTGGCCGGTGGGCAGCTCCAGGATCTGGTAACCGCGCTCGGCCATCCAGGCCACCTCGGCCACCTGCTGGGCGCGGTAGGCGATCCAGCCGAAGTCATCGAGGATCAGCACGCCGCCCGGCGAGATCCGGTCGAACAGCACCTCCAGGGCGCCGAGCTCGGCCTCGGCGTTGTTCAGGTCCAGATGCATGAAGGCGATCTTGTCCGGCGCCGCCTGCGCCAGGCTGTCGGGCACCCGCCCCTGGGTGATGGTCACATTGGGCATGTCGGAGAACCGCTCGCGGACCTCCTCGACCAGGGTCGCGCTGTGCTCCAGCATGGAGTGATGAGGCATCGACTCGTCATGCTCGAAGAGGTCGTAGAGGTAGTAGTGGCGGGGCAGGTCGGAAAATCCCACCACCTCGGAAATGATCCGGGCCGACACGCCCTTGTAGCAGCCGCACTCAACGAAATCGCCCTCGGCCCGCAGGGCTGTCCGCGCCGCCCAGGCCAGGGTGGCCAGGCGCCAGATGGCGCCCCGCTCCCCGGGGGTGGCGGCGTGCCGCTGGAAGGCGCCCATCAGCACCTTATCGTCCAGGAACCCCAGGGACTTGCCCAGGGTGATCAGGTTGTCGCCGGCGAAGACGCCCCGGGGAATGAGCATGTTGTCGACCAGCTGGTCGAGGGAGCCGATCAGGGCCGAATGGTTCTTCACCCCATAGAAGGAGCGCGAGATGATCGCGGAGGGCTGCAGGATGTCTTTGATGCCGGTCACTGGTCCTTGATCTCCCCGCCTGACGTTGCGGCCTGATCTAGCACGGCCCGGCCTGGACGCCAGTCCGCCAAGCCCGCCTCCCGGGGCCGTCCCACCATGCCTCTCCCGTCAGGTCAGCCAGCGGCGGGGTCGTCGCTCGCCCAGGTCGCGGCGCTCGCCAGGCGCCAGGCCGAGCGCCCGCATGCGCACCGGCGGCAGGGGCGCCAGGGCCTCCACCGGCTCCTGGCCGCCGGCCGGGCTGGCGGCGACCCGCAGGCCCAGGCTGATGGCCATGTCGACGGCCACCCACTCGGCCTGGGCGCGGTCGGCGCGGCCGATGGCGAAGTAGCGGCGGGCCTGTTCGGTCTCGCGTCCGGGTTCCAGCAGCACGGCCACGACCCAGCCGGCGGGCGCCCGGGATTCGGCGGCGCGGGGATCTGAGGGCGGGGCGGTCATGGCGCCCTTCGGATCACGGATGGCGCGCCAAGCCAAGGGCTTGCGACGCCCCTGGCTATTTCGGCCGCGACACCCCATCTGATGCCATGCGTCATCGGGCGTGTGCCGTGTCTCAAGCGGTCGAACCCCTCCGATGCGGCGCGATTCTGGTTTTCCCCAATGTCTCCCCTCCTGATTGTGTCGGCGGCCTGTGTCGTCACCGCCATTCTGGCCCCTGTGGCCTTCTCCCTGCTCGGCCTGCGGCCGCGCTGAGCCGCGACTACAGGCGGTCATCGAAGGCTCACGATGAACTTCTTCTGAGCCCAACCCTTCTCAATATCAGCGGCGCCCCGCCGCCCCGGAGACCCCCATGGCCAAGGGCCAGAAAAAGTCCAACAAAGAAGTCCGCAAGCCCAAGCAGGCGGCCGCCGCCAAGCCGGAAGCCGCCCCGCGCTCCTTCCTCGACGCCACCGGCGCCATGCCAGGCAAGAAGCGCTGAGCGCGCCTCGGGCGGGGACGCCCTCGACCTTCGAGATCGTCCATCAGACCGCCTACCGATTTGCGCGGCCCGTGGTCCTGCATCCGCACCGGCTGATGCTGCGGCCCCGGGACAGCCATGAGCTGAGCGTGCTGGACTTCCAGCTCGCCTGCTCGCCCGCCGCCGACATCACCTGGAGCCAGGATGTTTTCGGCAATCTCTGCGCCGTGGCGGGCTTTCGCCAGCCCACGGAGAGCCTGGTCATCGAGAGCCGCCTGACGGTGGCCTCGCGGGCCCAGCCCTGGCCGGTGTTTCCGATCACGCCGGGCGCCCAGACCTTTCCCTTCGCCTATGGCGACGACGAGGCCACAGATCTCGGCCATCTGCGCCTGCCCAGGCCCGATCCCGACGTGGCGCGCTGGGCGCACGGGTTCGTCGCTGGACCCGGCACCGACACCCTGTCCCTGCTCAAGGATCTGAACGCCGGCGTGCTCGGCGCGGCGGCCTATCGGGTGCGCGACGAAGAGGGCGTGCAGAGCGCCGGCGAGACCCTGCGCCTGGCCAGCGGATCCTGCCGCGACCTGGCGGCCCTGTTCATCGAGGCCGTGCGCCAGTTGGGGCTCGGCGCCCGGGCGGTCAGCGGCTACCTGTTCGACCCAGACCAGGTCGAGCGGCAGGCCGACACCACCCACGCCTGGGCCGAGGTCTATCTGCCCGGCGCCGGCTGGATCACCTTCGATCCCACCCATAACGCCGTCGGCGCCGCGGGCCTGATCCCGCTGGCTGTCGGCCGGGCCAACGGGCAGATCATGCCGGTGGCCGGGAGTTTCGCCGGGTCAGCGACTGACGCCCTGGGCATGGATGTCTCGGTGAAGATCACGCCGGTCGGCTAACGCCTTGATTGCGCCGCGGGGCTTTGGCAGCGTGGACGCCAGAACATTGACCTCATCCGCCCGCGTCACCCACAAGGACAAGCCCATGACCCGCAACAGCCTCCGCGCCGTGCTGGCCGCCGCCCTGGCGGCCGCCAGTCTCAGCGCCGCCCCGGCCCTGGCCAATCCCGCCGCCGACAAGTGCGCCGCCGGCCTCTCGCCGGAGGGCAAGCTGATGCACAAGACCGTCGCGCCTCACGTGCAGGCCGATTCCGACATCGAAAAGCTGATGCGCAAGCACCTGCGCGGCCTGGTCATGGGCGGCCAGCTGAAGCTGAAGACCGCCGAGGCCAACGGCATGGCCGTCGGCCGCTGCCTCACCCTGCTGAAGGGTTAGGGCGCGACCCTTGGCCGGTCACGGCCGCGGGGATGATCCCGTCGTCCAGCAGGTCGTGCAGATCGCTCACATGGCTCTCCTCCCGCGGGCGGGGCGAGGGGTCTGAGATCATCACTACGGTGAGGTCGAGGCTGGGGACGACGAACAGCATCTGGCCGCCATAGCCCCAGGCGAAATGCACGTCGTGGCCGGCCGCCTGCTTGGTGAACCAGCCATAGCCATAGTCGTGCCCGCTCCAGGGCGAGCGGGTCCGCGGCGTCCAGCTTTCCTCGATCCATTCGGCGGAGATGATCCGCCGCCCGTCGATCTCGCCGCCGAGGCGATAGAGCTCGCCGAACCTCAGCAGATCCCGCGGCGACATCATCATGTCGTTGCCGCCGAAATAGATCCCCTGCGGGTCCCGCGGCCAGGGCGGGATGGTCACGCCCAGGGGCTCGGCGAGCCAGTCGCGGGCGAGGCTGTGGGTGCTGGCGCCGGCGGCTTGCGTGAGCGCCGCCGACATCAGGTGCGAGGTTCCGGTGGAATAGATCATCCGGCCCCCCGGATCGTCGTCGAAGGGCCTCGCCAGCGCATGGCGCACCCAGTCGGGACTGGTCGCCCAGGCCCCGTAATACTGGCCGGAGGTCCGCCCGAGGCCGGCCTGCATCGAGAGCAGATGGCCGACCTCGATCTCCTGCAGCCGGGGATCGCCGCCCGCGGGCAGGTCGCTCGCCAGCAGGGGCGCGATCTTCTGGTCGGTTCCGGTCAGCACGCCGCGCTCGATGGCGATCCCCACCAGGGCCGAAAGCACGGTCTTGGAGGCCGACTTGATGTTCACCGGCTGGTCGAGGGCGGCGCCCCGCAGACGGTGTTCGGCCAGCACCTCACCATCCCGGGCGACGATCACGGCGTGCAGATTGGGCAGGGCGCGGGCCTGCTCCACCACGGCGGCCATGGCCACAGGATCGAGCCCCTGGCTCTGCACGGCGGCGGGCGCGGTGGTCTCGGTTCTCTGAGCCTGGGCGCGATCTGGCGTCGGGGACGGCGAGCAGGCGCCCAGCAGCCCGAGGGCCAGGGCGCCGAGAATCTGGCGGGACGGACTGAGCTTCATCCTTTGGAGATAGGCGCCCGGCGGCCAAGGTCCAGCGCGGCCTTGGGTCCGGCGCGCAGCGCTACGAAAAGAGAGGGGGACACGAAGAACAGGAAGACAGCCAAGGACACGAAGGGGTTGGCGGCCTCGCCTTTGTGTCCTTCGCGCCTCCTTTGTGTCCTTCGTGTCCCGTCTTTTCTGCGCCTGCGGCGCGGGAAGCCTGAGGCCTCTTCTAGTCGGCCGAGGGCGGTTCCGGCGGCATGGGGGCAGGCCCTGGCGCATCAAACTTCTCGCCCGCCGGATTGCTCGGCTGGACGTAGAAGAAGATCAGCACCAGCAGGCCGATCAGGGGGATGAGCCCGATCAGCACCCACCAGCCGCTGCGACCCGTATCGTGCAGCCGCCGTACGGCCATGGCCAGGTGCGGCAGGAAGACCGCAAGACCCAGCAGAAGGCTGAAGGGCTCCATGTCGCCCGCCCCCAGACCTTCGTCCAGAATACCGGCTACGATGGCTGCGAGGATCACCGCCAGGACCCACCACCAGAAGGTGGCCCGACCGGTGCGGCCGTTGAAGTTCACATAGTTGGCCAGGCCGTACTTGACCGCTTCAATCATGTTTCCATTCCTCCCGGCGTTCGGCGCGCACATCGGCGCGCCGCAATATCCTGCCGGCGTCACCTTAAGACGGGATTTGCACAGGGATCGACCCCGGCGTCCTTGGCCAGGATCAAACCGCAGCGCCCCAGCCGCGGCGCCCGTGGGCGTGGACCCCATGACCGCGCCGGAGATCATGGCCCTGCCGACCGCCTGTCAGGAACAGATCGACCTGATGTGACGGCTGCTGGACCGGGATGGCCGGTGAGGCCAGCGGTCCGGACATTCGGGACCTGGAGGCCCAGGGACGGCCATGGCGCCCGCCGCTCAGAATGCTATGGATTTGGCTTCGCCACTCCGGAGCCCGCCATGTTTCGCGCCGTCACCCGCCTCGCCCTGGTCCTCGCCGTGCTGGCGGCGCCGCTCTCTGTTCAGGCGGCCGACATTCCGCCGATCGAATATCGCGAGCGGGTGCTGGACAATGGCCTGCGGGTGCTGAGCGGGGTGGACGCCACCACGCCGAACGTGACGGTGCAGGTCTGGTACGGGGTCGGCTCCAAGGACGACCCGCAGGGACGCTCGGGTTTTGCGCACCTCTTCGAACACATGATGTTCAAGACCACCCGCAACATGCCGTCCGAGACCATGGACCGCATGACCGAGGATGTGGGCGGCTTCAACAACGCCTCCACCTATGACGACTTCACCAACTATTACGAGGTGATTCCCGCCAACCACCTGGAGCGGCTGCTCTGGGCCGAGGCCGAGCGGATGGGCTCCCTGGTGGTGGACGCCGAGATCTTCGACTCCGAGCGCGACGTGGTGAAGGAGGAGCTGCGCCAGCGCATCCTGGCCGCCCCCTATGGCCGGCTGTTTGGCCTGATGATCCCCCAGGCCAGCTATCAGGAGCATCCCTATAAGCGGCCGGGCATCGGCTCGATCGCCGAGCTGGACGCGGCCACCATCAATGATGTGCGGGCCTTCCACCGGGACTATTACCGCCCCGACAACGCCATGCTGATCGTCATCGGCAATTTCGACGAGAGCGAACTCGACGCGTGGGTGGACAAATATTTCGCCCCCCTTGAGGCCCCCGACGCCCCCCTGAAGCGGGTGACCGCCGGAGAGCCGCCGCGGACAGGTTCCGGCGTCTATGACGGCTATGGCCCCAATGTGCCGCTGCCGGCGGTGGTGCTGACCTGGCTGGGCGCCGAGGCCGCCAGCGCCGACGCCCCGGCCCTGCAGGTGCTCGACACCATCCTGTCCGGCGGCAAGTCCTCGCGGCTCTACAACGCGCTGGTCTATGAGCAGCAGATCGCCGTGGAGGCCTTTTCCCAGGCCGATCTGCCCCAGCAGCCGGGCCTGTTCGCCGTGGGCGCGATCCTGGCCAGCAGCCAGACGGTGGAGGCCGGCGAGGCCGCCCTGCTGGCGGAGGTGGCGCGCCTGCGGGACACGCCGCCGACGGAAGCCGAGCTGGAGGAGGCCCGCAACGAGGTGATCGCCGGCGCCTTGCGCGAGCGCGAGACGGTGGACGGCCGCGCGTTCGCCCTGGGCTATGCCTGGGTGACCCAGGGCGATCCGGCCCGGGCCAATACCGAACTGGCCGACCTGGCCGCCGTCACCGCCGCCGACGTTCAGCGGGTGGCCCAGACCTACCTGCCCGAAGACCGGCGGATGACCATTCGCTACCGGCCCGAGTCCGAGCGTCCGGCCGGCGAGACCTCCGCCGAGCCCGCCCCGCCGCCGGCCCAGGCGGTGGTGTTCGACGGCGAAATCGTCACCCTGGCGCCTGAGGCCGAGCGCCAGGCCCCGCCGCCGGTGGCCGATCCGGTGGACCCGGTTCTGCCGCAGCCGTCCGAAACCACCCTGGACAATGGCCTGCGGGTGATCGTCGCCCGCTCCAGCGACCTGCCCCTGGTGTCCGCGGCCCTGATCGTGCGGGCCGGCGCCTGGGCCGACCCGAAGGGCCTGGCCGGCGCCATGTCCATGACGGCAGGCATGCTGACCGAAGGCACGGAAAGCCGCACGGCGCCGGAGATCGCCCAGCAGGTGGAGGCCCTGGGGGCGACCCTGTCCTCTGCGGCGGGCGCGGAATCCTCCAGCGTCGGCCTGACCGTGATGTCCGACAAGGTGGCGCCGGCCTTCGCCATCCTGGCCGATGTGGCGCGCAACCCGGCCTTTGCGGCCGAGGAGCTGGAGCGCCAGACCGCCCAGGCCCTGGATGGCCTGTCGGTGGCCTATGGCGATCCCGGCCAGCTGGCGGCCATGACCGCCAGCCCGCTGATCTTCGCCGGCACCCCCTTCGGCCACGCCGCCGACGGCACGCCGGCCTCCCTGCCCAGGCTGACGCCGGAAACCCTGCGCCGCCTGCACGGGACCTATTTCCGGCCCGACAACGCCATCCTGGTGCTGACCGGCGACGTCACGCCCGAGGCGGGCTTCGCCCTGGCCCGGGAGGCGTTCGGCGACTGGGACGCGCCCACGGCGCCCCTGCCGACCCAGCCAGAGGTCTCGCCGACAGCCGCTGGCCAGATGCTGGTCATCGACCTGCCGGGCGCCGGCCAGGCGGCCGTGCGGCTGGCCAAGCCGACCATCGCCCGCAGCGATGACGCCTATTATCCGGCGATCGTGACCAACTCGGTCCTGGGCGGCGGCTATTCGGCCCGGCTGAACCAGGAGATCCGCATCAAGCGCGGTCTCTCCTATGGGGCGGGCTCGTCGCTCGCGGCCCGCCGCGCCGTCGGCGCCTTCCAGGCCCAGGCCCAGACCAAGAACGAGTCCGCGCCCGAGGTGGTCGATCTGATCGCTGCGGAGATGACCAAGCTGGCGGCTGAACCGGTCTCGGCCGACGAGCTGAAGGCGCGCAAGTCGGTGCTGATCGGCGGCTTTGGCCGCGCGCTGGGAACCGCCGGCGGGCTGGGCGGGGTGCTCGGCGACCTGGCGGTGCAGGATGTGCCCCTGGAGGAGATCGGCGCCTATACCGCCAAGGTGGAGGCGGTGAGCGCCGACCAGGTGAACGCCTTCGCAGCAGGGTATCTGTCGCCGGCTGACGCCGCCGTCGTCGTGGCGGGCGACGCCAAGCTGTTCGAGGCCGGCCTGCGCGAGCGGGCGCCGGACCTGCGGATCGTCGCCGCCGAGGACCTCGACCTGGACTCCGAAACCCTGACCAAGGTCGATTAGTCGACGAAGCCCCCCAAACAGGGCTTGAACCTTGGCCTTGGGGCATGCCTGGATAAAGGCATGCAGGATCGTTTCGATGTGGTCGTCGTGGGGGCTGGGGCGGCGGGGATAGCCGCGGCTGCGCGCCTGTCGCGGGCGCCGCTGTCGGTTGTGGTGCTGGAGGGCCAGGGGCGGATCGGCGGCCGGGCCCATACCCTGGCCGCCCGTCCCGACCTGCCGCTGGACCTCGGCTGCGGCTGGCTGCACAGCGCCGATCGCAACCCCCTGGCGCCGCTGTTCGAGCGGGCCGACATCCCCCTGGATCGCACGCTCCCGGCCTGGCGCCGCCCCGAAGCCAATCTCAGCCTGGGGCCGGAGGACCGCGCCCGCTTCGAGGCGGCCATGGGCGCGTTAGAAAACGCCCTGGAAAAGGCCGCGAGGGCCGGCCAGGAAGGCCGCGCCAACGCCTACCTCCCTCGGGCGGCCCGCTGGCGGCCCCTGCTGGAGGCCTTTTCCAGCTATTATAACGGGGCGCCCCTGTCGCAGGTCTCGGTGCAGGACTATGGCGCCTTCATCGACACCGGCGTCGACTGGCGGGCGGTTGAGGGCTACGGGGCGGCGATCTGCGACCTGGCCGACCGCTCGTTGATCGTGCCCCACTGCGCTGTGCTGTCCATCGACCACAGCGGCCAGGCCCTGCGGCTGGAGACGGCCCGCGGGGCGGTGACGGCGCGGGCGGTGGTGCTGACCATCTCCAGCGACCTGCTGGCCCGCGAGGCGATCCGTCTGCACCCCCACCTGCCGGCCAAGACCGACGCGGCCACCGGCCTGCCGCTGGGCCTGGCCGACAAGGTCTTCCTCAGCCCCGCCGCGCCGGAGGCCTTCCCCCGGGAGCACCATCTGTGGGGCGATACCGAGAAGGCCGAGACCGGCAGCTACTACCTGCGGCCCCTGGGGCGGCCGGTGATCGAGGCCTATTTCGGCGGCGACCACGCCCGCGCCCTGGCCGCCGAGGGGCCGCGGGCGGCGGTCGACTTCGCCATCGAAGAGCTGGTGGGCGTCTATGGCGCCGACGTCCGCCCGCAGCTGCGTCTGCTGGCGGCCACCAGCTGGAGCCAGGACCCCTGGGCGCTGGGCGCCTATTCCCACGCCCTGCCCGGCTGCGCCCCGGCCCGCCAGGTGCTGGCCGAGCCGGTCGAAGGGCGGTTGTTCTTCGCTGGCGAGGCCACCTCGACCCGGGCCTTCTCCACAGCCCACGGCGCCTGGGAGACAGGGCTGCGGGCCGCCGACGAGGTGCTCGCCGCCCTGCGGGTGGCGGCGGCCTGACCGCCCTTCAGGCTCCGATCGCCGCGCGCTCGCCCCAGCGGTCGAGGTCGGGTTCGTGGCCCATCAGGGCCAGGCCCGAGGCGATGGATTCCAGCTCCCCGCCGGTCTCGATCCGGTCGGCGGCGAAGCGCCGGGCGAAGATGGCCCGCACGGCGGGCGTCAGGGACGAGCCGCCGGTGAGGAAGACCCGGTCGATCTGATCGGCCGCCAGACCGGCGTCGGCCAGGGCTGCGTCCACCGCGCCCTCGATCTGGGCCAGTTCCGGCGCGATCCAGCTCTCGAACTCGCTTCGCGCCACGTCCCGCGTGATGGAGACGGCGCCAGCCTCGAAGGCGAAGGTGGCCTCGTCCTTCGCCGACAGGGTCTCCTTCAGCCGGGAGACGGCGCGATAGAGGGGATAGGCGTGGTTGTCGTCGAGGATCTCCACCAGGGCGGCGATCTTCTCCGGTTCCACGGCCTCGCGCTCCAGGCTGCGGATCTCGCGCATGTCCCGCGAGGCCCGCAGCAGGGCCAGCTGGTCCCAGCGGGCGAAGGCCGAATAGTAGCGGTTGGGAATGGGCAGGACCTTGCCGAAGGTCTTGTAGCTCGACCCCTTGCCCAGCGCCGGCGAGACCAGGTTGTCGATGATCCGGTAGTCGAAGGCGTCGCCGGCCACGCCGACGCCGGACCGCCCCAGGGGCTCGGCCCGGAAGGCGCCGGCGTCGTCCCGGCGAAAGCGGATGATCGAGAAGTCGCTGGTGCCGCCGCCGAAGTCGCCCACCAGGACGGTGGCGTCGGCCTTGAGCGTGCGGGCGAAGAAGAAGGCCGCGCCCACCGGCTCATAGACATAGAGGATTTCCGAGAATCCCAGGCGGGAAAAGGCCGTCTCATAGCGGGCCAGCGCCAGCTCGGCCTTGGGCGCGGCGCCGGCGAAGGTGACGGGGCGGCCGACGATGACCCGGCCGGGCAGGTCGTTAAGCGCTGCGCCCGCATGGTCGCGCAGCTTCAGCAGGAAGGCCGAGAGCAGGTCTTCGAAGGCGTAGCGGCGGCCGAGGATCTGGGTCTCGGTGAAGTTGGCCGAGGCCGCGAAGGTCTTGAAGGACTGGATGAACCGCGTCTCCAGCGGGTCCTCCACATAGGCCTCGATGGCCCAGGGGCCGGCCTCCACCGTGCGTTCGGTGGGATGCTCGGGCGGGGCGTGGAAGGCCAGCGCCGAGCGGAAGGCGAAGAGCTCGCCCTCGGGCGCGGGGAACCGCACCAGCCGGGCCGGCTCGCCCGGCAGGGCGAGCGCCACGACGGTGTTGGTGGTGCCGAAGTCCACCCCCAGGGTGAAGCCGGGGGCGGACGAGGCGGATTCTGAGGCGCCCATGGCGCGGTCTCCCCCGGAGCGGCGGCGACGGATCGCCCGCCGCCCGGAGGCGCGCGATCCCTAGGTCAGGCGGTGGTCTGCCTTGTTGATCACAGGACGGCCTCGACCGGGGCCTGGGCCTGGGTCTGGTCGTAGGCGGCCAGGGTGGCGAGCTGCAGGATGCGCGACACCGAGGCCGAGAGCGGGCAGATCTGCACCGACTTTTCGAGGCCCAGCAGGATCGGCCCCACCACGGTGGCGCCGCCAAAGGCCTGGACCAGCTGGGTGGAGATGGCCGCCGAATGGATGGCCGGCATGATCAGCACATTGGCCGGGCCGGTCAGGCGCATGAAGGG
>Ga0208179_1000602_pt1 | contig 22282 bp, 21 predicted proteins | sample Malvired_Geostar_FD_184238 | JGI IMG/M metagenome (GOLD analysis project Ga0208179, IMG submission 184238) | Marine viral communities from the Global Malaspina Expedition - Malaspina viral metaG DeepMed_Geostar (SPAdes) (version 2) | ecosystem: Environmental > Aquatic > Marine > Oceanic | place... | reverse complement strand
CGGTAGGGTAGGACAACCGGCATCTTGAGCAGCGTCAGTAGGATCAACATTAGTCGGCCTCCAATACGTTCACACTTCCGTAGTGTCCGCGTGACCATCGACTAGGCATAACCAATCCATCTCGCCTCATACGCGCCCATGAAGATAGGTCGATAGCCTCATCACTCGGCTGCACCGATGGCAGCGTGAATAATGTCGGTTGGATATCAGTGCGCCAGTGGTTTATATCTCGCTGACGTTTCACTCCACCGCGGGTTACGTTCGTGCAGTAGAACCCTATCAAGCGCCAGAATGCGTTGGCGTCACTACTTGATGCACAGCGTAATCGTATCCCGGTAGCACTCGTCGAAAGGTTGAGTAGTTTGCTGACCATCTCCCAGCCAAGATGTCTACGGCGTGAGTCGTAATCAACGCAGGCTTGATAGATGGTCGTGTCGAATCCGCTTCGGATTGGCCCATGCCAGATATAGCCTGCCGTTTCACCGTTATCCTCTGTGGTGATTACTCGCTGTTGCTCGATAGCCTTCTCAAGAGTAGAGAGCGGATAGAACGCTAAGTCATCAGCATTCTGTTTTTGCAGATGGTCGATGTAGGTAATCAACATCATGAGTCGGCAGTCCCCGTGGTGGCGTTTGGGAGTGCGTAGCGTTCACGGAGCGCGCGCCACAGTACCAGGCGCACCCACTCAGGACTCAACACCAGGAGCAGCCTTATCATCAGCGCCGTGCTAGATCGCTTGTCCCAACGAGGATGACGACCAAGGCTACGAGTGCCAACACTACGAGCGCGAGCTTCTTCTTCATGCTTCATCTCCTGTTGCCACGAGAGGTTCCGTAGGATGTGCTGGAGAACACTGATCCCCACAGGCTGGTTGACCCGAGCGACCGCGGTGGCGAAGGCGATTATCTTTAGCTGTGAGGGTGTGAAGTTCACCTGCGTACCTTTCTGATTACCCCTCGGTACATCCAGCGCGGCACCGTGTAGGGAGCCAGCACCACCACACGTACCACCCTTGCCACCCAGACTACTCTATGCCACATCCAGCGTATACCACGGGCTATCGAGCCCAACCACAGATAATCCCCACGGTCTGTGTGCGTGACCCATGCACAGAACAGGCCCACTTCGTAGAGCAGGATGATCGGTACTGCCACCAGCGTCTGATTGAAGGCATCGAACGTAGGGGTGATGATCGCGCTCAGGATAAAGGCAAACACCGGAACGAACTTCCGCAGGCTCTTCATACGTCTGTACGAAACGATGTCGGCCTTCGCAAGCAGGTACATCACCACGGGTATCTCAAACACAACGCCCAGCCAGAACATCATCGCCATCATCAGGTCGAGATATTCATCTATCGTGATGAGGGGGATCGCTACGCCGTCCCCGAAATGCAGCAGGAACCCGAGGCCCGTGGGCAGCATCACGACGTAGGCGAATGCGCCGCCTGTCAGGAAACACACTAGGGTCGCAGGGAAGAACCAGAGGATGAAACGGCGTTGTGGCCCCGGTATGGCTGGACTGACAAGCGTATAGACGCCGATCACCATGATGGGCACAGCGGCAAGCGCTCCGCCGCGCAGGGCAAGGCTGATGGTCGCACCTATCATGGCCGTGGGGCCAGTGAAGACAGGCGCACCATCAAAAGGGGAGAGGCTGCCCTCAGCGGGGGCGAGCAAGAACAAGAATATGTCCTCGCGGTAATACCACGTTAACGCAGCACCTATCCCGAAGGCAATGAACGACCAGACGAGACGCAGGCGGAGACGTTTGCCGAACCGCTGGAACGCGTCACGGTTTGCGCGACGCATAGCCACAGCGGGTTATTCGTCGCGCCGTCGATCACGCCGCATCAGCGATGCGATCCACCCACCACCGCCAAGCAGAACAACCGTACCTGTAACAACAGCCCCTACCATGATCCACTCATTCATCAGATCACTTGCCTTTCGTGATGCTGCTCACTTCTGTCAGCAACTCTATCCGTTTCCTCACAGCAGTACCCTTCAATCGGCACCGCTTTACCATCTTCTCTGCGTCACGCATCCCTGACAGTGTTGTTACCGTTGTCCACGTTCCGACGAAGACCAAAACTTTCGCCAGATCCTGGACGGCACCCTGAAGAAAGGGTCTGTCACTGCTTCGAAACTGCGAACGACCACCAACGCAGCCGCCATGCTTCCAAGTGTATAACCAATCAGCCAGCCCATCAGTCGCCCCTCTTCCGCTTGTTACCCTCAAGTGCGCTCAGTAGACCGTCTACCGCGTCCAGCGTTTGGTCTATGTACGCCCGCACCATATTGCGGAACGGCTTCAACCCAGCACTCTTGGCGCGGGAGCCTATCTCGTCTATCTCCGCCCGCAGGTTCTCGACCGAGAAGGGCTCGTCATCGGCGTCAGCGTCTTCTGCCTTGCGCGCAGCAGGCTTTTCCTTGGACTCCTCTTCAGAAACAGCCTCCTCTGCGGGCGTTCCTTCCTCGTCAGGCACTTGGTCTTCCTGTGGGTCGTCACTCATAATGCACGCACTCTAGCACTTTCCTTGTTTTTGTGACTTGATGTCCATGCTCATATCTACACCTGAGCTACGGGCGTGCCGTAGTCGTCAGGCTCCTCGACTACCGTGACAGGCTGCGGCCTACGGTGCATCAGCACGCGCCATGCGATCAGCAGCATGCCACCGATCATAGCTGTGACCGGGTAGAGGGGGTTCATGATACGTCCACCGCCGTGGTTGATGCGCTGGTGTACGTGTCACTACCCGTACTCACGAACCATCCTTCGGTTCGCATCGCTACACGCACTGGGTCACTGTCATCCTGCGACAGGATGAGTGCTCGCAACTGAACTGGCGTCCGCGAGGTGTAGTTGTGGGCATCCTCGTCTATCGCGTCGATGGCCGCTTTAGCACGGGTCTTCATGGCGGTGCTTAACGGACTCGTTATATCTGCCATCATGCCCCCAAGGCTGCGAGCTTCCGCTCGGCCAATTCCAGTTTGCTTTCCAGTTCGTACTGCCGTTGAGCTATCTGCCAGATAGCACCGTTGTGCAACCGCTGTAGGCCGGTGACATTTATCAGCCCACCTTTAGCGATAGGAGCACCGAGAATCCCAACGTCCACCAGCGTGTCCTCGTTGTACTGGATGAATTCATCCCACTCGCTCTCAATGTAGCCCTTAAACCCACTATCGTGTTTGGCGATGTCGAGTGCGCGTACCAGACTCACGTCATCGTACTCGTCAATCACCGTCACACCAGTCGTCCCGTCCTGGGATGCGAACAGGTCGCCGTCTTCGTCGATAATAAAGCGAGTAAGCATGTTGGTTCCACTCGTACATGCAGCAACACTGAAGACGTTACCGTCGGAAGTCACGGTCGTTTGAACGGCACCGCTACCATCTATCTCATAGACACGGAGGCTTATAAGTCCCACGTTGTGGATGTCTTTGTCCGTACTCGCTGTGCCGCCAACGGCTGTGATGGTCAGGGGCCGTCCAGCCGAGTCTTCATGGAACGCATTGAGGTTTACTCCGCCACTGGCCCCAGACCAGATTGAAAGGGCTGTATCTGTTTCCTCGTATGCCAAGACGTTATCCAGCTTATGGTCAATCCCAGATTGTTTGAGGTCTAGTAGGGCGTTAGTCGCCGAGCCTTGGTTGATTACTAGACCTTGATCCACATACTCATGTGCGGAGTCGCCGATGAACACTCCGCCGCTACTGTCTAGGGTCATGCGAGCCGTGCTGCTGGTCGCACCATTCGCCGCCGTGAAGAACTTCATGTAGGTTTCGCGGTTGCTGCCTGACCAGTTGGAACCGGCGTAACAGACTATTCCATCTACTCCTGCGATGTAGTCATTGGTTCCGTTGGTGCCGTAGAAGTTAATCCTGCCGAGCTTGTCATCGGCTTGGACGGCTCCGCCAGAGCCGCCGAGGGTGCCTATCGTTCCGTGATAACCAAGTCCTAGATTCAGGCTCCCTCCAGTTGCTACGGGTGTCGTAGTGCTCCACCGGACAGCCGATATGCTTGAGTCATCGTCTCCGGTGCCATGCACCTGTAACGCATGATGGTTTCCCCCGAACGATACCGACGTTGTGTTGAATACAAGGGCATCGGCAGATGTGTCGTAGAGTAGAAAAGAGCCAGCCGCAGCCCCAAAGAATTTCACGTCGTAGCCAGTGTCATCGACGCCAACCGTGACGGTGTTGTCTATCTGAACCACACCGTCGATATCTACTGCGTCGAGGTTCGTTGTGCCATCTATGTCCGCATCGCCTGATACATCAAGGCTACCGGCATCTAGCTCGCCCGTTAGGGTGATGTTCCTAAATGACCCGATGTCCTTGTTGCTATCAACAACCACGCCAAGGCTGGCCGATACCGTCCCTGCGGTCACGGCATCTAGGACGTTCAGTTCTTCAGGTGTAGCTGAAATCTGCGTTGTGCTTGCAGCAGCCAATACTGGAAGATATCCAGATTGATTAGGCGTATAAACAGTTCTGTCTGCCGTAGGGTCGATTATCGTCAGTGTTGTCTCGTATCCGTCCGCAGTCGCACCCTCAAATACAATGGCGTTGGCTGCGTTCATCGTCACGGTATCGACAATGGTCTGAGTCCCAGTGACCGTAAGGTTTCCAGAAACCGTGAGGTTGTCAGCAACCGTTACCTCAGAGGTACTGTGGCCCAACGTGATAGCTGTTCCTGACACCCCCGTGCCGATAGAAACGGACTCACTACTGTTGGCTGTATCCACGATCAGGTAGGCATCAGAGCCTTGCTTGATAGTAAGAGCGGTAGCTGAATTGTCATCGACCGCTATGTTGATATCAGTACCATCTGCACTAATAGAATCTAGAGCGATGTCGCCCACATTAGTGATGTCCGCATCACCGAAGGATGTAGCACCGAAGCTGTTGGATGCGGCGGTTGATGTGAGCCCGCCACTGACAGTCGTTGCCCCAGTGATGGTCAACGTAGACCCATCCGAGGACAGGTACTCTCCACCCCTGTCATATAGGTAGAGCTTGTCCACTACCCGTACATCACCGTCCAGCACATCAAGGGCAGTAGCTCCGTTCGTACCGGTGATCTGAAGAACCTCTTCGGAAGCATCCCACGTCAGGTTGTCACCCGATGTGCCTGAGTAGAAGATCACGTCTGTACCGCTACCATCTGTTCCTGTGGTAACGGTGCCTGCAAACGTAACGTTAGCGCCAGCAAAGGTGGCTGCTGTAGTGTCAGAGGAACTGGACTTGATGACGAGTTCACCACCGCTGTTGGCTAGCGTCCCGAAAAGCGTGCCATCATCCTTCAGGAATATGTCGGCCCCACCAGCGTCGAGGATGATATCTGTACCCGCATCAAGCTCGATCCCGCCAGCATCAGACAGGAGTTCGATGGACCCGGTGCCTGTACCTTGGTCTGCGTGGATAACGATTGTCTCCGAGGTGCCACCGTCTGCCGTAAGGAGAACTGCGCCTGCTCCGTTGAGTCCTGACTTGAGGTTGATACCACCAACGTCAGAGAGAAGCTGGATAGATGCAGACCCTTCTGTAGCCGATGTGCCTGTGTCATTGAACAATGTCATAGACGAGGTAGTGCCACCATCCACCGTGATGTTCACGGCGTTAGCTAGGTTGGCGGTACTCCTAATGCCCACCCCACCAGCGTCGGAGAGGATGTTTATCGACTCAGCGCTCTCCGTTACCGAAGTGCCCTGATCCGCATGGATCTTGATAGTGCCGGAAGTGCCTGCATTCTCATGCAGATAGATGGCAGCAGCAGCATCGTTGGTACTTACGAGGTCGATATCCCCAGAGGAGTCCACCTGAACGTCAGTAACGTCCCAGTCCACCGAGCCGTTGACATCAAGGATGCCGGGGATCGTCACGCTAGAAGACGCGACAGTTGCATGGGGGGTGATCGTCATCTGGGCGACGAGGTCGCTATCACTACTGCCACTTGCTCGGCTGTCGAAAGTAAGCAAGCCTGTAGTAGCAGCAGCATTGATTCTCCACACGTCTATGTTTGCATCGGCCCTGTCAGCAAATAGATAGATCGGTGCCGCAGCCCCATTCACGCCGCGTACCTTCAAGGCTGATGTGTCCACCGTCTTCAGGGTTATCTCGTCAGACCATGGGACATACCTGATCTGGGAACCGCTCACTACCTTGATATCGTAGGTTTCAGTAAGGGTTTGTTCTGTAAACGTCCACGTACCATTTGCATCAGTGGTGGTGGTGGTTTCCTGAGTACCGGCAAGGTTCGCAGCAGTCTCCAGTAGATAGACAGTGAGATCGGCTACCGCAGCGCCAGCATCATCACGTACCTTTCCGCTTAGATTGATGTCCGTTATAGCCATGGCTTACCCGCCTCCTAGCCTGGAGTGGTCTTGGTAGTTCAGTGCTTCGCGACAATAATACGTGGGATCACGAAGCAGGTCATCATCGTCGATGAACACTAGCGTGATGTTCTGCCCGGCCATGGCTGCACGAGCCATGATGTCTCGCGCCCGTGCTTCGACGCCGAACTCATAGTGGTAGTACACGCCCTGCACATTGACCGCCAGGTCCGGGGGCTCGGTGAAGAGGAAGTCGATCACGAAGCCGCCCTTGTCGAGACGGCCTCCCATCAAGGGGGATTGGTACGTGAAGTCCTGCCCTGGCTCGAGGCCAAGTTCTATGAATGTCTGATAGGCAACATACTCAGGTATGGAGCCAGCCCAATCAGCAGGAACTTGTATGTCAGCCTGCGTGGTCACGTCATCCCTCTAGAATCATCATCCAACAGACCTTGTCACCGTTGGTGGCTGCATCAGCGTAGAACACATTCGCCGGTACGGAGCCACCAAACTCCCCAAAGTTCAGGTCGATCTCATTGCCAGCACTCAGCTCATAGCCTATCGAGGCAGAGACATCGCTGATGCCCACATAGGCCAAGCCGGAGTTCCCGGCAAGCGCCTTGAGTTTCAGGTACTTGACTCTGTTCGTAGCATTGAGCACCTGTACCGCCGTCCCTGCTGAAGTGACTGTTGTCACGCCTGCATCTACCCTCATCCTTACTCCTAGGGCTCTACGACTTGTATCGTGGTTGAGCCACGCTCGTCATGACCCGTAAATTCCAATCCTTGTGCAGCTACTACGTCAACGTAATAGTTCCTCGTGCCACCCCCATCATCCCTGAACGTGAACTCCACCAGCGTGGTGCTTTCTATGGCGGTGATCAATGCCGAGCGTAGGTCTTTGGGCACGTTGCCTTTGTACTCGTTGGTGAGATCAACATCAACGGTATGGCCCCACTTGGCTGGTAGTTTCTTTCGATATTCCAGAGTCAGAGATACTACGTCTGGCGTCTTGAATTTCTCTAGTCCTGTTGTGGTGGCCGAAGACCGGGCAAGCGTCAGCTTGAATTTGATAGCCCTAAATGCAGTGCCTGCTTTGCTACCAAAGGTATGGACATGGGTTCCAGAAGCGGCCCCCATCACACTGGCATTTATAGGGTCATCGTCGATGTCATAGTACGTCTCTATATAGTTGACAGCGTACTCGACCTTAACGGTCTCAGTGGACGTAAGGTCTTGTGCCTCTGTCCGAAGGCTGAGTGCGAGCTTATCAACTTCGGATTGACCCGCATTGAACCACGGTGTCTCGTGGATACTTTGTAGAGCGTAAGCGAACTCTGATACTTCTGAAGGGTTGATGATGTCTTTGGGCAAATCCATGAAGTGGACGATGTCGTTATGCCCCCACCACACCCGGTACTCACCATATGCATCAGAGACATGCAGCGCATCGAAGCCCTTACCAGATGTACCAGAAACCCACTTCACCTCCCAGCCCATATCGTTATAGCCGAGGATCGAGCTATTGCCAGAACTAGGTTCCATAGTCCTAGCCCCATGATGGCTGATCCATTGATAGGGAAGAGAAGTAGCAGCGAGAGAGCTTGGTGCTGCCGTTGCATCTATCCCAACGAGCAGTTCATTGTGAGAGCCAGCCATATGGCGTATGGCCCCTCGGTATCCTGAAGGCAGACCATCGTCTCTATCTGGCCCCACTATCGTGATGACAGCGGCATTGTTCCCATTGATGTACTTATAGATGCCATTGCCCGATGGGATGTAAACCGAGTCACGCCATCGAGTGGTTCCCTTACCGTTGTCCGGGTGAACAGGGAAGTCCATCTGCGTGTCTTCCCACATAGCGTTGTCTGCGTTGTGGGCAAACAGGCCGTGCGTGGTAGCGGCGTAGATGATCGGCACACCTATGGCATTACGAGCTACGAACAGCTTGGTGATCGAGCCTGCTGGCAAGGGTAATTGAGCGTCATTGACCTCTGTGCCTATAGTTGTGGAATACCAGAGTAACCCGCCATAGCTGATACCCCAGAGTCTCTCATCCCAGGTCGTAAGGTATTTGGTGTCTTTGCCATTAGCAGCCGTAGTCCAAGTAGAACCATTGTAGTAGGTGTAGTTACTTCCGTTAGAATCATAGTGGGCGAAAACGAGGTAGTCATTCGCTGAGGCGTCTGTCCAGACAATCGAATCTGTGACCTGATCTGCCGTGGTATCGAGCGCACTTCCCCAGCTACCGCTTGCATTACTGTATTTGTAAATCTGTGCGTCTGCACCAGAACCTGCATTCCATGCTGCATAGACTTCATTCGCATAGGTATCTATCGCGCCTATCGTCGCACCGTTGATGCTATGAGGAGGGGTAGTGGTCTGGGTAACGAGGCCAGGTAGGACGAGATGGTTCTTGTACCGAAGTTGCGAGGTACTGAACCAGGCACGGTTCACCTCTCCGGCACCCTCCATACGGTTGATACCGATACCACCGCGCCAGTCAGTCCAGGCGATGATGCTCGAGCGAAGCTGCGAGTCCTTGGTGGTATCCCCGATGATGACCTTGGCCGGGTAGAGAGACGCTAACTGAGACCGTACAGGTCTGGTTAGTGGGTAGTACGTGCCATTGAGATAGATCTCATTCTCTTCGACGACTGAATTCGCCATCAGTCCACAGACCTCACATTAGCCAGCATGGGGAAAGCCCTGCGGGCACGCTGCGCTTGGTCTACCCAGAATGCACTTAGCTGACGCTTTGCGTCCGGGTCTGTAGCTGGGCCGCCAGACGTTGAGAGAAGTAACAGAGAGATGGTATTAGCGATAATGTAATCTTCATCTATCTCTGTGGTATCTGAGTCAGCGGTCATCAGCGCAGGCTTGTCGCCACCGGTGAGCTTGATGAGCGCATAGCCCACAGCGTCCTGGCCGTCCCGCACGAGGATCAGGTCGCGGGCCTCCTTGTCGATCTTCCAGTTGCGCCGGTCAAGGGTTTCCCACTCAGCAGTGTCGTTGTGAGCCACGCGGAGTTCATCGAATCGCACTGTATTCGTACCTGAATTCGCGTTGTACTCGATCCCAACACTAACGATTGCAGTGTCTGACTCAGGGTTCGCGAGTTCTATTCGGAAGAATGTCCATGTATCGGCTGAAGCCGCAGGAACCGCAAGAGTCTCAAGGTCATTTCCATCACAGGTACAAGTCGCATTGTCGAGACAGATATTGAAATCTCCAGCCGCGATGGCTGTAGTGGCTTTTACCCAACCCTCAAGATGGGTGTACCCAGAGATGTTGAGTGAGTTGAACGAGTCGCTGATGAAGCTACCATCGCCTGCTGAGGTAGTGATCTTGAGCGAGGAACCACGCTTGTAGTCCTTGCTATCTACCGCCTGCGTCATCTCGGCATCAGTAGACTCATCGAACGTAACACCGCAAGTATGGATACTTGCACTGCTTATCCTGGCCCGGTACTCGATCTTGGAGATCATCGAGATACCTGACGGGATATCGAATCGAACCTGCTTCCCATCGCCGTGCAGCGTGATGTTTTCGATGGGGTCGTAGACCCAGCCCGTCGCAGCCAGGATGGACTGGTTGATGAAGTCATCTATGTGGTCAGGACTATAAGCGCCGTCCCACAACTCATACGATTCTGAAGCCGTTGAAGCCGTAGCGGCAGGCATGAACGTATGGGTGGTGACGTTGTTCGTGATTGATGAGTCAGTGATCCGCCTCGTAAGGGTGTCGTTACTGCCACTAGTGAAGCGTATCCATTTGCCTATCTGGGTATCAGCCCCGCCGAGAACGATGCTGTTATCGAGAAGCGTTGTTGTGCTACCACTTTCAGTAGCAGCAGACACATAGAGACCACCGACAGCACGGCCTACGTGCTGCCTTAATTGCTCACGGGTTCTCCCTTGTATCGCAGGCATTGCATTTCCTTCTTACCTAACGAGTGGGCTTTCTGAGCTTGCGGCCCCGTTGGGGCTTTACGGCTCGAGCAGCGATGATGAATCGAGGATCTTTGAGCCGTTCCTTCTGTTCCTTGCTCAACTTGCTAGGCTCTTGGGACGGCATCGCTAGTACCCACCCTTCTTCTTCTTCTTGTTATTGGTCATCTTCTGCCCAGTACGCTTGGCGTATTTGCTCGCAGCCTCTTTGCCACGAGAGGTATAGGGGAATTTCTTACCACCTACTTTTGGCATGACTATTTCCCTTTCTGACCGTGCCCGTTCTTAGCCTTCTCTAGCTCCTCGGTCAGTCGAACATTCTCTTGCATGGCACTCTCGAAAGCGAGGTTGGTCGCTTCCAGTTGCCTGGCAAGAGCATGGTTCTGCACCTTGAGCGTCATGATCGGGTCGGTATTCAGCACGGCCTGGACATCGTCGCTGGTTATCTGTAGATCCATTTCCTCTTCCTAGTAATACAGTTTGTTATTGGTGCTCTCAGCCCTACGGTCGCGATGCACTCTAAAGTCATGAAGCGCCTTGCCTGCCTCTTTCATCTCGGCGTGAGTAGCAGGTCGCTTGTTGTACTTCTGCTTCGCGTCTCTGATGTAGTTCTCAGCCGCATAGCCCATCTGATCTTCTATCTCGGCATCGCTGGTGAACTCATCAGCCATCACAACTATCTTCTGCTTATGCTTTACACCGAACGTGTCGGTGTAATGCACCTCCATCTGCTTGGAGACGATAGTTCCGCCTGTTTCCTTATTCCGCCCAAGGGGGGTGGTACGGATATACCGCCCCCCCTCAGGTAGCCATAACTCCTGCATCTATGCCCTATTCCTTACGCCCTAATATTCAACATAACCAGCCCCTTGTCACCAGCTATAGAAGCAACTCCCATAGCAGTTCCGATAGAAATAAGGTCAGTTGCCCCAGAACTATCTTGTAGGGTAGCCGTACCATCCTGCCCTGATACTTGGGACACTTCAATGGAATCACCAAGGGTTAGTACCGTAGTACCACTAACTGCAACCGAGGAAATGCCTGAAGTCTGGAGCCAGCAATAGTAACTAGCCGTTACAGGTATAGTTGTTACACCAAGCGGCCCAGTTGTCTGAGTGCCATCACCGTCAATCTTCTTCACCTCTGTATAAGGGTTGTAAACCAACTGAGCCTCAGTGGAGGTGGTCAGTGCAGTTCTAAGACCGTCTGGCTCATCAAGCGTGATTATTACCGTGTTGTCGTCAGATGCATCATGGGCGGGGTGGGACTTGATTCGGTAGAGCTCGCCCTCTCCAGCTTCATCGTTAAAGACTAGATATCCATCTGCGTACTGGTCTTTGGTTAGGTCTGTAGTGGGTACTTCAAGACTGATGGTTGTATCACCAACACTGTGAGCCAAAATTAGGGTCAGGTCCATGTCGTGATCGCCCGCTAGTGCCTTACCATCTACTATAAATCCTGCGGTACCAATAGCAGCGGAACTATTCTGAGCGTAGTAAAACACTCTGCCATCAGGAAGCATTGCACGCGTTCCGAGCTTTTGCTTCTGTGCAGAAGTCTCAACTTTCTCCTGTCCATAACTCAAATAAACCGTCGTCGGGAATGCCATATCTTCTCCTTCTACAGGTTCAACGTCCTGTGAACGCCGTTGTTGATATATCGCTAGGCACGGCCTTCTTTACACCTAGCTAGCTTTGAAGTGAGGCCCCATCTGCCTCGTCCCTTTTCTTACGGGCTCCGGTTCTTCCTGGGGAGTCGGGGCGGCAGGTGTCCCTACCGCCGCTCGCTCCTTGCACCATTGGCATTCACAGGTATCGCTAGGAGGCCAGGTGAATAAGCCGATCTTTGACTTCTTCATCACGTAATCGGGGTTGCCGGGAACATTCTCTATGAAGGTTCCCACACCATCTGCGATCCCTCCTTCTGCGAAATAAGAAGCTTTGTGTCTGTACAGTATGGTCTTTGGCTGCCACTCGTCTATATATCTCAATGAGTAGCCTATTCCTACCAACTCATTCTGCATCTTGTTTCGTTCTGTTATTCCTGCCAAGACCTACTCCTAGATCCTAGTTATTACTGGCGAGTGTGGTGACATCGAACGTGATGCCTGCTCCACGGCTGTCATCAAGCTCGAATACTCCGTAGTCCGCAGTCATCACCACTTCGGTTGCCCGAAGGGATGCGTCTCGCTGACGCTCAGTGCGGGTATCAACACTGGTCAGTGACGCCATCGCCGTCTTGTCAGCGATGACACCGATACCGTCTCCATCAGAGTCCTCGGTGATGTTCCCATCCTCGAAGATAGAGACACCGTTCATAGGGCGAAGGCCACTCCAGAAGTTCCCGAGGAGATCTTCAGACCAGCCATGAGGAATACCGTTGGTCACCGCGGAGGCCACCGTTGCAGCTTCCTTGGAAAGGTAAGCAACTGCGTTTGGGTGGTGGAGGATGTAGAGTTGGTTCCCAAACTTGTTGGCCTTTGCGTAGGCGATCACAGCTTGGACGTTGGACGCCTTCATGAACTTCGTTGCGGCACCAAGTTTCGTCCCGCCGTTCAGGTTGGTGTAGAGGCCCAGCACATCTTCGTCTTTCTTGCGGGCCATGCCGTCCCCGAGTTGTCTGCCGATCATGGAGAACACGTTGTCTGCGGCTTGCCGGACCAGCTTGTCGGTCAAGATGACCTTGGCTCCCACCTCGGATGCGGTGAGGTCTACCGTGGTCATTCCGATGTCTTCCTCATCGATGATATCGATACCGTCTTGAAGGTCGCTCATCGACATCTGCCCAACCTTGGGCACCGTTACCTGCTTGGCACCCTTTGGAAGGCTGAATGGCTCGATAAGAGCTAGTGCAGGGGCGTTGTGCTCTTCGGTGTACCTCGCCGAAGCAAGGATGATCCTCTGAGCATTCTCGAGATTGCCAGTCGTTGCGGTCGTTGCCATAGGAAGTCTCCTTTAACTCCCGAAATTCAAACGTCGTGCGGCCCTTGTTGCCGCCTCTGACCTATCGCCGTTGATGTAGGCGTCCAGCAAACGGTCCTGATTGGTCGTGACCTCCGCCGATCCCTGACTATTGTCGAAAGTCTGCGGTCCGACACGGCCCTGCTTCAGCCTGTCTATCTCCGCTCGTTGAGAGCGGAATTGGGCGATACGTTTAGCTTCGATATCCATCTCTTGAGGAGTCCTGCTCCTCGTCAGAGCCTGGATATCTGCAAGCGCTTGTTTAGGCAGCAGGTTGTACTTCTGTGCATAGTGCATCGCAGCATTATTCCTGCCTTCTACGAAACCGACGAGGTCGAGAGCCTTCGCATCTTGGTCTCTGGCTTTCTGTGCGTGAGCGAGGTGTTGCCTAGCTACCAGTCGAGCACTCTGTGGGTCGGCACCCTGTTCCTGTGCCCTGCGCTCAACCGTCTGAGCTTCACGCATGAGTTGCTGCTGCCATTCCTTCTGGGCATTCGCCTGTCGGAGGCGCTGCAACTCCACGAGTTCTTGTACTTGATTGCCAGGTAGCATCTCCTGCGGAGGGTCTAATGACGGAGTGCCATCTTCATCGAGGGCTGGTGCCCCTGGTTCAGCCGGAGCCCCAGGGACTACCTCTGTCGGTCCTGCTTCTACGACTGGAGCTTCTTGTACCTCTTCCGGTTGCCGTTGCTCTTCAGGTGCATCGGCATCACCTAGATCTAACGTGGTTGATGGAACAGCTTGTTCCGGCTGCTCTTCGTTGATCGGGTCCGTTGTCATTACCATTTCCTACTCCTTCGGTTCTAGTCTCGACTTTGTCTTAAAATAAAGTCAAGGCGCTAGGATAGCCCCTGCCGTAACCTTAGTTCTTGGTAGCGTTCTTTCTTCTGAAGTCTTTCGCCATGGCTCCAAGGTGGTGCCTTCACTGACAGCTATCACGAACTCCGTCATATTCGGTATCAGCTTATCGCCCCTACGATGTCGCTCAAGTATCGAAAATGCCTCTTGTGCCCGTCGACTATAGGGCTTTTTATTGGTGCTGTAGCGTTTGTCTAGAATCGCGAGCATGCTCTCAATAAGCGCTCGACCTTCTCTCTCTGTCTGATACTCTGTTCCTCGTAAGTTCTGTGCTGCGGCATCTCTCATATTGAAGTAGCTATCCATATATGTCTGTCGCAAACGGTCGATATCTTCGAGATTTATGATACCCGCTGATCTCGCTTCCGTAGCGATATTTTTCTTGGCATCACTACCTGCCGCTTTCCATTGGATGTAGAAGTTCTCTACCGTCTCTCGATCGAGACCGCTGGCTTTCGTTAGCAAGTCGATCCCTATATTGTCGAATTCATAGTAGGTATTCCCATCGACCAGGGGTTGCCTGCTGATGTACTTCTGCATCTCGAATAGCGTTTCTGTAAGTGGCGGCGAATCCTTTACCATCGAGTCTTCTACACGCCAGAGATATCTCGTTAGCCGTTCTCTAGCTATCGATGGGTATCGTTCCTCCATCATCTTGTACCAGTGTTCGGTCTTCTTGTCCTTCAGATTCCAATCAATCGTTCCGTCGAGACCACTTACTATCGACGGCAGGATTTTGCCTTCTTTATCTTTCGTCTCTTCATAGAAGGTGTCGAAATAGAAATACTGGGCTGCATCGTAGATATCTACGTCCCATTCACTGACGTTTCTCGATAGTTCACCCTCACCGAACAAATCCTCAACTACTTTGTAATACGTACCTCCCGGTGCAGTAAGGATACGCCTGGCTTTGGCGAAGTTGCCATTCACCGTTCTCATATACTTTGAATACGCTTTGAGATCTCCAGGCCATAGGTTTACATCCTCAGTGACTTGTTCCCCGTCCTCATTGATATAAGTAACGGTAATCAACCCCTTTCGCCATCCTGGGTCAGGGTTGTTATAAGCATCTTCAATCGCTCGCACCGCATCTAGCTGTCGCCTATCTATTGCCTCTCTCTCTAGCTTGTACTGATCATAGGCACTTGCACTGCGCGCTCTGCGTTCGTTGATCCTCGACTCGAAGTCAGCCATCTCTTCGGGAGTCATCACGTCTTTGAATGCTCCGCTGGAGATCATCTCTTTGATCTTCTTCTTGTGGTCATTCGCTATGTCTTCCCACTTAGGAACCTGATCGCCGAGGCGTCCCCGGAACGAGATGCTGACACTCCAGTCCTCTCCGATATCGACGGCACGTTTCCACCAGGCTTCGCCTGCCTGCGCCCAAAGCTGCTCCATCTCTTCCTCGGTCATCGCGCCCGTATCAACGCCGAAGACCTGTAACTTCTGCTCATGGTTCATGTTCTCGAGGATATCGTTGTATGCCTCGTTCTTCGCTTCGTTGATAGTCTCGTATGCGCTCTTAACACCCATAAGCTGTCCGGCAGTCTGGCCTACTCCGGCGGCTATCGTGCCGATGCCCTTCAGGGGGTCGCTCGTTAGCTCATTAAAACCACCGAACACTCTGCTTACAATCGATTGCTGGCCTGGCTGACTGAAGGCAAACTCGGACCAGGCGAAAGGTGTTAGGTGTTCAGCGAATTGGTCAAGAAACCATGCAGCTTGTTCCCCTAGAGAAGAATCTTTCGGCGGTGCCGTGCTTCTGCCGATAACATCCGATCCGAAAGCCATATCCAGACCGTATCCAGTTCCTGGCGCACTGACAGCACTGCGTAGAGCCGAGAGGCTTGACCAACCCTCTTGACCCACATTCGCAAGTATCAAGAGAGGAAGCGTCGTAAGTCTCAGCATGCCATCCCATGGCCCCAAAAGGCTGACATCTATCGGTCCGGCATGGACACGCAAGAAGTTGGGATTGAAGTACCACTGTTTCGTGGCTTGATTCCTAACGAACGGGTTGATATCGGTCTCTTCCCCCAACAGTTCATTGATCATGAATGTCAGATAGGTAGCATTGCCGAATGCCCTGCTCAGATGTTGAGCCGCAACCCTTTGCTGCGTAGTCTTCGTAACCCCTGGCATCAATCCTTGTGCTGCAAGAGAGAGCATCTTCATGCGTGCATGGAGAAAACGAGGGGCGAACAACAGCATCTGACCAGGCGTGCCGAGAAACCCACGTCTCCCCACACCTGACATGAAGTTTGCAACCGTAGCTATCTCGGTAGCAGTACCATCTTGGATTAGTTGCTGCGCGGTCTTGCCCGTACGCATCATCTCGATAGCCATATCGGTATCGAAGCGCTCATATCGAAATACGTTGCCGTAGTGCGTAAATACTCTGTCGAACTTTTTGATTCCGGGTAGAGAGCGAAGTCCCGCAGCGCTAGTGTAATTAAGGTCTGGTGCATTCTTCAGTATCGCGAGGCCAGCATTCGCAGCATCTGTCGGAGTTAGCGTGCCCATCTGGAGGGCCATCTGCTCCTGCCGCCAGAAGTACTCACCGACAACTTGGTCTCCATTGTTACCAAAAGCATCCCAGCTTGCTCTGAGCGCAGTGAAGGCGTCCCCTCGCCTATCGATCTTTATCTCATTCGCACCAGTACGCAGATTTATCACTCCGGCACGATCAAGGGTATCCCCTAGAACCCCTGTCCATCCCTGTATGCCGAAAGCGCTGAAGTCACCTGTGGCACCGACCATCCTCATGTACGAGTTGACCCTAGCCAAAAAGATAGCATCACTGGCTTTTTCACGAACGAGGTTCGAGGACAATATGGACTGAGCTAAGACCTTGGGGAAATACAATCCTTCGAGGCCCGTGCCGGTAGCTTCAGCGACACCGGAAATGCTTTTGTAGTCTTTGAGTACGGCTTCCTTCGCGTCGTCAACAGCCTTTTTATAAGCTGTCATTGCATTCGATATTCGAAGCACATCTCTAGTCGCGATAGCCCACTCGCCCTTCGCTGCTTTTACTGTTTTTACCCACTCATTGGCCTGCTGCTGAAGAGTATCCAGGTGCTCGAAGATGGTCTTATTCATCCCGACATCGTTGTTACCGTAGATAGGACGTAAACGAAGCCAATAATTCATACTCTGGAAAAGTTTTTCGGCTTTGTTTATCTTCTGTCCCGTACCTTTTGGATTGATATCGCGCTGACGCTTTACCGCATACGCGAGAGCATCTTCAAGCTCCTGGCCCTGTTTCAGGAGATGCTGATACCCGTCGCTATCCTTTAGCAGATCATCAACTGTTCCATTAGGGATGTCGTATGCATCAGCTACACGAGAAACGAATTGGCCTGACTTGACCGCCATGATGTGCCTGGCGACATAGGTGGCGTAGTCGTCCATCGCCATGGATGGATCGATATACCATTGCCCAGCCCATTGGCCTTCTGCTTGAGAGGTAAACTGCCGCCTCTTGCTATGGGTGGTAGGAAGGAACTGGCCTGTCTCATCTATTTTGAATGCGAGTTCCGGCTGAGGATCTTCCATTGGGAAATGACTGTCAGTTACCTTTCCCCCACCCATGGCATTCCTCGGGTAATAGGTTCCTCCAGAGCTTATAGACCGACCAGTGAATGCGTGGGTTACACCAGATCCAGCAGCACTAAGGGCAGTCTCGAGTTCACGGGCGATGTTCGCCATTTCCTCGAATACGTCGTAGGCATTCATCCAGTCGCCTTCTATCGGATTCCCCTGCCCATCGATGCGCTGTACAACGTTCCTGACAGACCGGAGTGGAGACCTATAGAGGCCAAGGTGTTCGATGATATCGCCTATGGATGGATCGAGATTATCGGCAACCCACTCTGTCTGATTGAAGACCACGTTGGTGTTTGGGTCTCTGGTGGTTAGGATATTGCCAGCAGCATCGTAACGGTCGACCTGATGTATAGGACCGGCAGCTTTGCCTGTGTTATCGAGGTAGTAGGTAGGAAGTCCCGTCATGGACTCTACATTTATCCGTGTATGCCCACGCAAGGTGTACCCAGATTCACCGATACCTTCCTCGAATAATCTATTTTGAACTGCAAAATGCCTACTTCCGACAGTGGTGGCCTCTATTACGTCCGGTGGAACTACGGCAGATGGTATGTCAGGCAGCACGACGCTATGATTCCCACGATTCTGAGCGTCCGTTGCACTACCTCTAACAAGTCCGGTAAAGCTGTTTCCACTAGCAAGAGTTAATTCCGCTTGTTCATCGAATTGCTCGGCTGCACGTCCCGTGTAGCCCCCGACATTCCAACGCAACATGCCTGCTTTCTCGAGAGCGCCGATGTAGAAGTAGGTCTGCGACCTGGCTTTGGCAATCAATGCTTCCTGTCGATTCAGCCATTGATCCTGCACCGTCGTGATAGTTTCCCCTACGCGTCTGCCAAACCTAGACGATCTACTCGCTTTTTCTACTGCCTCTGGATCGACTCTGGCTTTGACACCGAAGCGAGCTTCCTTCATCCCTCTCAAGAACTCAGTGAGATTATGTCTGATCTGAACAACGCTATCGTGGATCATTTCCATATTGGATAGATCTTTATTGAGTAGCCTCTGTCCCTCTGGAGAGGCATCGACAGGCCTAAAGGAATCATAGATAGCGTTGCCTGTTGGTGGGGTAGGATCACTACCCTTCGGGTGTGTACCCCAGAACCTTCTTCTCCACCACGGCGTGCCGTCTGCACCAGCACTGTCTAGGGCTTCGTTACGCCATAGGTCAGCTCCGCGCTGTCCGAAATGAAGTTGAGTATTCTCATTGAGCTTGCCTTCTCTGGCAGCTTTCTCGACGACATTCGTTGCCCTGCGGTTCACATCCGAACCCAGCGCACCACGGTTCAGTGCATCCCGGCGGAAATAGTTCACCGCTACTTTCAGCCCGCCTTCAGTTGTCGGATACAAGCTGGGATCAATAAGCATCCTTCCTGTTTTCCATGTCCCCGTAGTCGCCTTCCAAGGAAGATAAACACTCAAGCCTAGAGCCCTGCCTACTGTGGCTCCGACGGCGATATCGGTATATCGAGGCATATGGAATATCTGATTGACGCTATGCCCAGCAACAGATACTGCCTTGCCAGCAGCACGGCCAGCGACCTCTCGTTTAGCACCTCTGCCTGCTTGGCTCTGTGCGATCTTCACGCTGGCCCTAGTAGCCGCTTGAAGGGCTTTCCTGCCCACCGCTGCCGATCCTCCAGTGAGTGCTACCTCTGCTGCTATCGTGGGAATATCTGCGCCAACTTCGATCAGTGCACGATTCGAAAATTCCCATGGGCCGAGTTTGCGGCGCTCGGTAAGTCCCGGCATAGCAGCATCTTGGATGTCAGCTTTCATCATGTACTGCTCTTCGAGAGAAGGCTCACGTCCTTCGGTGCGACGCCAATCCTCTTTGGTTTGCTCCAAGAGCAATCCCATCTGTGTCTCATCTGATGGATCGAGACGCTCTCCCCACCCCTCCGGTATCAGACCTTTACTGATATCGGATGTGAAGTCGAGGACATCGCTACCTATCTCTCTCCCGAGATGAGAGGCGAGCCCTCCTAATCCTCGCTCGTCGTAGGTCTCACGCATCTCACCGAGACGCTGGATATCCTCGGTTACTCCATGGCGTGTATAGTCAAGGGCGGTAAGTGCCGCTCGTGCAACAGGCGCGAGTGGCCCTAGCTGATCCATGGAAAACCCACGACCGCCTGCTCGGGTTTCGATGCGCTTCCGCCTGTCCTCTATTTCTTGGTCTGTGAGAGCCATTAGTAGAAGATGTGCCTTGTCCTAGGATCGGTGTAGGTCTTGGTCACGCCGCGCTCGAACTGAGGCAACTGTCCATACCGTTTCGTCCATGGGTCGGTTTCGAGGAATTGTTCGAATGAGGCTGGCTCTCTTCCCTCACGCATTGCGGTTCCCCACGCTCCCATGTATTGGCCGAAGACATCGTTGTAGGCCTGCTGGAAGTAACGTCCGCGGCTCGGGCTAGCTGCACCGAATCGCTGACCGGCAAGTGAACTGTAGTACTGCGGAAGACCTGCGACATACCCTGGCTCCGTCATACTTAATAGCATCGAACCCCAGTCGCTATTGGCTAGGAAATCACCGAATACATTCTCTTCCATGCCATGTTCTCCCTACCCGCCGAATGCCAACCGCCCCGCTGCCTGAGCCGGTTTCCCTTCGCCAGCCGCCACCGCTGGCTTGCTCGCATCGAGCCACCACTGAAGGAAACTTCCCGCTCCTGCTGTTGGATTCTGCCCTATGTATGCGGTGAAGAGTTCATCGACAAGGCTAGAGATAGCTTGGCCCGTGGCTCCAGCATACTGGCGCTCACCGCCCATCTCATCGGGGCGTTGCATCGCCATAAGCTTGATGAGGTTTTGGACGTTCGTGCCAGCCTCTGCTCCGGTGCCATAGGTCTCTCGGTATTGAGCAAGCTCCGCCGGTGTCAGATTTTGTATCGCTGCGTAATTGGGTGTCCCCAATCCATAGTATGCGGACCCATAGCTAGGAATGGCAGAGTAATCAAAGAATTGATCAGCCGTCATCCCTGCCAGGCCAGCGGCGGCATATGCCCTATTACGGATGTCGGCTCCTGTTAATGGAGTAACTCCTAGGTTCGTTCCAGTAGGGACTGCGGGATAATTAAATCCAGGGTTTATACCTCCACCAGCGCCATAGGCACCGAGCCAGTTGGCAAATTGACCACCATATTCAGGTTGCCGCAACTGCCATCTCGCGGTTAGTGGATCTTGTTGCCCCCAGAAAGCTTGCCGTGCTGGGCCTGGGGCCATACCGCTTGCGAATTGATAGAACTGTTGCCCAGGTTGTTGCATCCCTGTGACGCTAGCACCATACGAGGCCAGGATATCTTCGAGCGTTGCCATAGTTCTCTCCTTATTTCACATATGCTCGGAGGTATGATTCGACTGATCTGCCAGAGCGTACCCATGAAGAAAGCCCGCTTGTCATCAATTTCTGATTCTCTATGATGTCGTATCGGCCTGCTCCTTTTGGCGAGATGTAGGTCCCAATCAACGCACCGGTACGGTTTATAGCTTTACTATCGGTTGGGTCTATAAATGCGGCTCGTTGCCACGCCAGATCAGGCCCCGCTTCACTCACAATTTGTTGGTGATCATCGTACGATAGACCTTCGAGTGCTGACATCGCATCTACCATCTCACGTACGCTCTCACGAGTCTCTTCGCTAGTCAGCACAGATATATCACCGAGGAAGTCGCCTACATACTTGCCATAGTCGGTCATTCGGTCTTGGTCACGCTCGGCATCCATCTCCGTCTCGCCTCCCCATCCGTACTCTGGGATTACTCCGTAATCGGTAACCCCGCTTACCGATGGAGGTCGCGTGAGGTAGTAATGCACATCAGCATCAGCACTGAGGTGTGGAAGTACCTGTTGTGCATTGTGTGAAGAGGAGCCTTCTAGCTGGTTGAACTGTCTTTCAAATATGATCGAGTGCGGTGAGATATCTGCCCCTGGACTTCTAAATACATCTGTTAAGGGATCGAGCGGCGTAGGGGTAGGTGTCATTGTCTCCGGTCCGTGAGGAAGGGTTGTCACGGTCAATGGTTGCGTAGGCTTATCCGTCGTAGGGGTAAGGGCAGTAGAGACAGGATCAGTAGGATTCCATCCGGGGAAAACAACATCGAGTGCATTGGCGACATTGCCTAATTGCTGCTCATTCATAGCGTCACTAACTGCATTCTTATCATCTTCATCGAGCGTACCCCAGTACGTCATCGCACTGGCAAGGTCTTCGGCAGGCCGGTCTCCACGCGGTAGACTCTGGTCAAGACCCCCTCCTCCAAAAGGTAAGTATCCACTCTTCATACCACCAGTATCGCCGCCTCCGCTAGACACAGTGGTCGGTGAGTAGTCTATTGCGAGATTTGGCTGAATGCCCGGTCCGCCATCAGCAATCGTAGTATTGGTTCTTTCTATCTGTCCAAGTATGTTGTCTATCGAGTCTATGACGAAGCTTGATGTGCCCTGATCTCGCAACTGATTGACGAATATCCGCACATCCTCTGGCAATGCCCATGGATTCGGGTCTGTAAGCGAGGCAGTGAGATCCGAGAGAAACTCGGTGATAGATTCGGTATTACGAAAATCGCTAC